>Ga0187847_10001343_pt1 | contig 22416 bp, 16 predicted proteins | sample June2016WEW_4_10_FD_132458 | JGI IMG/M metagenome (GOLD analysis project Ga0187847, IMG submission 132458) | Peatland microbial communities from SPRUCE experiment site at the Marcell Experimental Forest, Minnesota, USA - June2016WEW_4_10 | ecosystem: Environmental > Terrestrial > Soil >...
ACCCCCGCCGCCGCCCCCGCCCGAGGTGGTTCATGTGGTCCACGTGCAGTCTGAGATGATGAATAACCAGCTCATTGCGCCCACCAAGATTCCCAAGGACATCAAGAATATTGCCGAGAAGGAAGCGCCGCCGACACAGAGTTTCGGCGTAGCCGGCATGGAAGGTCTTGGAGGCAGCGCCGGAGGCGTGATGGGTGGCATTTTCTCGGGTACACCCGCACCCAAGGTTCAGGCCGCACCCCCCAAGAAGGTGAACATCTCCGGCGGCGTTGCTGCCGGCATGTTGCTCCAGAAAACGATCCCACTATATCCGCCAATTGCCAAGGCTGCGCGCGTTTCCGGCACTGTCGTCCTGCAGGCTACGATTTCAAAGACGGGGACGATCGAAAATCTGCGTGTGATCAGCGGCCCCGCAATGTTGCAGCAATCGGCCTTGGAAGCAGTGAAATCCTGGCGGTACAGGCCTTACCTGTTAAACAACGAGCCGGTTGAGGTAGAAACTACGGTCAACGTGGTGTTCAGCCTCGGCGGATGACAAACATATTGGCTCCTTCTCGCATCTAGGGAAGGAGCTTCGCTTTTTACTCGAATGCGCAAATTGAAGTTTCGGCATTCCTTAGCAACCGCACCGCAATCGCAATTCACAAGAAACTCCTTAGGAGGAACGATTCAGTGATTCTCGCTCAGCTCACACATTTCGCTTCGCACACAGTCAGCAGCCTAGCCTTCTTTCAGGAAGAAGGCGGGACGGTCAGCTTCAGCCCGATGGGGCTGTGGGAACACATGGGATGGCTGGCACGTTGCGTTGCCATTCTTCTCTTCATCGAGTCGATCTGGTCGTTGGCAGTAATGATCGATCGCTACCTTTACTTCACGGCAGCCCGGAAGCAGTCTCGGGAATTTGCCCCGAAGGTTGCCGGCGCGCTGAAGGACAGCAAGCTGGAAGAAGCGATCAAGATCGCCGATCGCAACAAGAAGTCGCATCTGGCCGAGGTTGTCACGGCCGGCCTGCAGGAGTTCCGCGCCTCAGCTGGTCAGCCGACCGAAGAGACGATTGAGAGCTCGGGCCGCGCATTGGAGCGGGCGGAAGCCATCGTCCACGCCAAGCTGAAGAGAGGCCTGAGCGTTCTGGCGACCATCGGCGCAACGGCACCGTTCGTCGGCCTGTTCGGGACCGTCGTCGGTATTCTGAACGCCTTCCAGCAGATCGCCCTCCAGAAGACCTCCGGCATCGGTGCTGTCGCCGGCGGTATTTCGGAAGCTCTGGTAACCACTGCGTTCGGCCTGCTGGTGGCTATCCCCGCCGTCATGGCGTTCAACTATTTCACAGGGCGTGTTGAAGCGTTCGACGTCGAGATGGATAACTCCTCGAGCGAACTGATCGATTACTTCATCAAGCAAAGCCACAAGCGCTAAGCGAAGCGGCTGTCGGCCTGAGCGAGAAGCTGCGGGGGCGGGGGACCATTCAAATCCCGCCCACGGTTTCAAGTTCACGCCGGGCAGGTGATTGCTCAGCGTTGCCGGAAGCCGGCCGGAACAAAAATTCTTGCAGTACGGAGCCTAAACAATGGCAATGGCGGTTCGCAAAGAAGGCAGTAAGATTTCTGCCAACATCAACGTCACGCCGATGGTGGACGTCATGCTGGTTCTCTTGATCATCTTCATGGTCATCACCCCGATGCTCCAGAACAAGGTCGCCGTGGATATGGCCAAAGTGGACAATCCAGAGTCGATGCCGGACGCCGACAAGGAAGACGCAATCGTCGTGGCGATCACCCGGGATGGCGGCGTGTTCCTGGGCCAGGACAAGATAGCCGTGGACGAGCTTGGGGCCAGGGTTCGAGACAAGCTGGCAGACAAGCCTGGTAAGACGATCTACATCCGTGCCGATGCGCGCGCACAGTACCGGGCAGTAGAAGACGCGATTGATGCGGTGCGTACGGCAGGCGTTGAAGATGTGGGCCTGTTGACGCAGAAAAAGGAAGGCAACCTGGCGGGCGGCGAGTAGTTTTCCGTGCCCGCGGTGTCAGTTTAACGATTTTCTGAAGCGAGGAGTTTGAAGCCATGGCAATGTCAATGGGAGGCGGAGGAGGCTACTCTTCCGACATCAACGTTACGCCCATGATCGACGTTCTTCTGGTGCTGCTGATCATCTTTATGGTGATTGTGCCGGTTACGCCCAAGGGCCTTGATGCACTGGTGCCCCAGCCGCCCAAGAACCCGCAGAACCAACCGCAGAACGACCGCACAATTGTGGTGCAGATCATTCATGTTCCCTCCGGTCCGCCGCAATACAAGATCAATGAGACCCCGGTGAACAAGAACGACCTGCTGGGGAGGTTAACTGAGATCTACGCCAACCGCGCCGAACGCATCATGTTCGTCAGAGGAGACGACGATCTGAATTTTGCGTATGTTGCCGAGGTCATTGATATCGGGCGCGCGGCCAACGTGGATCACATCGGGTTAATGACACCGAAGATCCTTGCCGGCCAGTAGGCAGCTCACGCTCGTATCCTCCTTTATTTGGAAGAAAGGGGAACCCTGCCATGTCAATGAGCAACAGCGATTCTGGCGAAGTCAATTGCGGGATCAACATGACTCCCATGATAGATGTCCTTTTGGTATTGCTGATCATCTTCATGGTGATTGTTCCTGCGACGCCCAGGGGAGAAGTGGCACAGATACCGCAGCCAGCGCGGCAGGTTGGGGGCGAAGATGCAGTTGTCCTCGAGGTTCTGGCAGTGAGCAATGGTCAAGCAAGGTTTAGGCTCAACCAAAAGGAAGTTGCGCGGCAGGATTTGCTGACGCGGCTTGAGACAGTTTATGCGAACCGCGCTCAGCGCGTGCTTTTTGTAAAGGGCGATGACTCGGTCAGTTTCAATCAGATAGCGGAGGCGATCGACGTTGGTCGCGCGGCTGGAGTGGACCGAATTGGGCTGATGACGCCAAAAGTCCAGGGTGGCCTTTAGCGAGCCCGGATAATTGGGAAACCGCAGCCAACGACAGTGTTGACAGCGCCGTCCGGGGACGTTATTTCCGGGTGGCAATAGGAGTACAATTTTTCCATCCTGGTTACGGAAACTCCCGTCTGCAACCAGCTGCTAAGAGATTGCAGGCGCGCGAGAGACAAGCACTCGCCTGAAGGAGAAGGACACGAAAATGAATGGACCCGCACGCAATACGGCGCTCGCGGTTGTTTTGGCCGGCATGGTGCTTTCCATGAGCGGGTGCAACCGCCTCGCAGCCCGTGACCAATTGAACAAGGGAGTGGATGCTTACAAGAGCGCCCGATACGAAGAGGCGATCGATCACTTTCAGAAGGCAACACAACTCGACCCAAGCCTTCCCATGGCAAAGAGCTACCTGGCCACGGCGCTGGCCCAGAATGTGGTTCCCGGATCGGATACGCCGGACAACCTAAAGACGGCGCAGCAGGCGATCAGCATGTTCCAGGAGGTGCTGGACAAGGATCCTACAGATGTAAACAGCCTGAAGCAGATTGCGGCCATCTATTTCAGTATCGCCAATCCCAGCAATCCTAAGCAGCAGAGAGCAAACCTCGAGAATGCCAAAACATGGCAGAAGAAAGTCCTGGCCGTGGATCCAAAAGACCCTGAGGCTGCCTACACAGTAGGCGTGATTGACTGGACCGAGGCGCATCAGAACCTCCTGCGGGCTTTGGCGCCGGAGGGCATCAACGATGACGGCGAGGGTAATCCGAAGGCTCCCAAGAAGGTTATGGACCCTCTCAAGGATGAGAATGGACCGCTGATCGAGGAAGCGCTTCAGTACCTCACTCAAGCCGTTGCGAACCGGGCGAATTACGACGATGCCATGGTCTATCTGAACCTGGTGTACCGCAGCAAGGCGGACCAGGATTGGGGAGATGTAGGGGCTCAAAAGGCGGATATGGCGAAGTCCGACGAGTGGCGCACCAAGGCGATGGGCACGCGAAAGGCCAACGAAGAGAAGAAGGACAAGGGCCCTGGCGGCATCACCATGGATGCGAACGGCAACATGAAGTAGAGCTGGTTTTAGTTAACCCGGAAACGGCCTCCGCATTGCACGGGGGCCGTTTTTACGTTGGGCTGACTGCAAGGTCACAATACGCGTAGGTGGTCCTGATGATGGCCGGCCGCAGACGTTGGCAGCAGTGGCCGGATCTCCTGCCCAGACGTGGATCGATCCAAACCGATCCCGCAAATCCAGACAAATTGCGCTTTACTTGGAGCCGTCCCTGAGGATCTGGTCGGCCAGGTAGTTGTGCACCTTGGCGTCGTTGCGAAGAACTTCGTAGTAGGCTTCCCGTAACAACTGAGCGCGCACTTCGCGGAGGCCGGAGCGGATACGCTGCTGGACGCTGGGGTCATTCAATTCGCGCTGACCGGCCACTTCCTTAGCGACGAGCTTGTATATGGCGTAGCCCACTGTTCGGTGTGACTGGGGATCGACAATGGGAATCACATCGGTGAACTGGCCAGGCTTGAGCTTCGTGATTGCATCGTAAGCTGCAGGCTGACTATGCAGGGCTGAATCGACTACAAAACCCATGTCGCCGCCACTGGAGGCGGTGTCCTTGTCCTCGGAGAAATTCATGGCCACATTGCCGAAGTCTTCGCCGTTGTCGAGCTTATCGTGCAAGGTCTGAATCTTTTTCTTCGCGTCCGCGTCGCTGGAGGCCTTGTTGTTCTGCAGGTTTCCAGGCTGCTGGGATGGGGCGCCGGTGACCAGAATCTGGGCCAGGTGGTACTGCGGTTCGATGAAATTGAACTCGGCTTTGTGCGCAGCGTAATAAGCGCTGATCTCGGCGTCAGTGATATTGATTTTGGACTCGATTTCCTTATTGAGCAGCTTGGTAGTGGTCAACTGGCGGCGGACTTCGCGCTTCAGGTCGTCAAGGGTCTGGTTGTGCTGCTGGAGTTGACGGTCGAACTCATCCTGCGTGTAGGGCGCCTTCATTTCAGTGATTCTGGCGTTGACGTCTTCGTCAGAAGCAGTGAGATTGAACTTGGCGGCGCGCTGCTGAAGAATTTCGTCTTGGATCAAGCCTTGAAGAATGTTGAGGCGCAGTATTCCAGCCTGTTCCGGGGAGGGCTGCTGCGGGACGCCTTCCAGTCTCGCCTTGTAATACTTTTCAAGGTCGGAGCCCAGAATTTCCTTATTGTTGACAGTTGCCACCACGTCGGGAGAGAGCGAGTGGCGACAGCCTGCGACAGCGATCAGAAGGGCAGCGCTCAGAACAATGAAGGCGGCGGAGCGGGCACGTACCGGAAAAGCGGATTCGACTTGCAACCTGTGTCTCCTAAGGGGCCGCGTCGGTCCCAGCTATCAAGGATAAATCCACAAGCCTTTGTGACGAAAGCACGACAAGATGCTATTTACCGCTTCCGCCGGGCTTCGCGGCGCTGGCTGGCTGAGCCGGCGGGGCTGTGGGAGCTGGAGGGGTGACGCCGGCAGCGCGCAACGCCCGGTCGATGACCAGCCACAACTGTTCTGCTGGAACTGCGCCGTCGACGCGTTCGCCATCGACGAAAACCGCAGGCGCGGACTCGATCCGCATGGCCTCTGCTTGCTTAGACGAAGCCTGGACCGCGGAGTCATCCTGCTTGTTGATGCAGGCATCCAGTTTCCCGGAGTCGAGTTTGGCCAGCGTGCCCTCTTGCCGTGCAATGCGATCGAGAGCGGCAAAGCTCCGGGGGAGATTGCGGTCGGGCCCGGTCACTTCGTCGGCGTGGGAGTGCAGGTAGTCAACATACGTCCAATAGACATTGCCATTCAGCGCGGCAAGGCAGTTGGCGTCCACGGCGGCGTGCACGGCCCAGGGGTGCATCTCCGGGGGAAGGGGATTGTCCCTGTAAATAAAGCGAACCGTATCCTTGTAATGCTCGATGGTCGCCGGAAACAGGGTCTGGTGCAGTCGGGCGCAGTAGGGGCACTCGAGATCGTCGAAATTGATGACCGTGACCTTGGCGTTCGGATTTCCGCGGATGGGGCGGCCGGATACGTCGATGGAAAAGACGGGATCGGTGGCGAGGTCGAAGGTCTCAAGACGCGCCAGAGTCCTGTTGTCCTTCGAGATGAGGAAGTTTTCAACCTTGCTCTTGTCCTTCCGGGAAAAGGTAATGGACAGCGAGTCATAGCCGGTAATCGCGCTCGGCTTGCGATCGCCCAGAGTGACGGCATAATCCTGCGGGACGTTGAACTCGGAGCGGACCAGAACCTCGATGTGCCGGGTCAACGTGGCAGCATCCAGCGCTTGTTGCGGTGGTGCTGTCTGGGAGGGGGTGGATTGGGCTTTGCAGCCTGCGGTCATGCCGAACGCGAGCAGGACGGCCAGTAATTGAGTGCGCGACAAATTCAAAATCCTCTCAGGAAAGAATACTCCAGCCGGGCAATGGTGCCGATGAAGCAAGATTGAAGACTGTCAGGAAGTTGACGCGTGCGGGGCGGAAAGGCAATCAAGAGCAAGGTTTTGCTGGGCTGAACGTGAGCTGGCGCGTGAGTCTCAGTAAAGGGGCGGCAGGGTCGGATCGCGGAAAACGGAATTGGAGCGGCGGATATCGCCGACGTTCCCGAAATTGGCGAGCGTGAAGCTGTAGAGATACTGCGTCTCGTTGCGGCTTGTGGTGCCCACCGTGCCTAGCTGAAAACGCCGATACCCCGCGGTAAGGCCACAGCAATCCCAGTTATAAACGACCTGCACCCCGGCGTATTGGATTGAGTTGCGCACAAAGTCATAACCACCGTTGGCAGCGAAGTTGAAACCGCTGCCGCTCTGCTTGCCGATGGTAAGGAAGGGCTGGAGCTGTTGACTCTGGAGAGTGCCTGAGGCGGAGGTGCTGGTCACTTCGTCCACGGCGTTGAGCATCGCGTGACCAAGGCCGATGGTCGTGCTTCCCAGGCTATATCCGGCAAACAGGTTGTCCGCATCCATTCGCCCGGTTTTGGGATCGAAGTCCACATCCCACTCAAGGCGCATATGGTCGATAGCTTCGAAGCGCACGCGCGAGACGATCGGCGACAGATTGCGAGGACCGGTGAGGAAGGCGACTGGAGTCAGGCCGAGGGTCGAGTCGAAGATGTTGCGGCGGCCGGAGATGACGGCGCCCCCGAAGTAGGGGTCGAGGAAGAACTTTTGTGCGAGCTGCCAACTGGCCCACTCGCGAGGCTGATCAGGGCAGGTGCCAGAGGCGAGAACCTCTTCCGGCTTGCAGGGTCGCGAAGTCACAGGCCGAAGATAAAAGCGCTGCGTGAGCGAATAGCCCACTTCGTTTGTATTGGTCGCGATGTCCGTGGTGTCGATGAGGAGCACGTTGCGGGCCTGTTCGCCGATACCGCCGACAAAGTGGTATGTCAATTCAGGCTCAATCACGTGGCGCAGTTCGCGATTCCGCCCTGAGAGCACAAAATCCCGCTCCAGCGCGGGCGGCCGAATGTCGACGGATGCCTCAAGATCCGCGCGATTGAGGGCTGCGTGAGCAATGGCAGGCGTGGCGTCTCCCCCGCCACTCAGGTCGGGATTCTGGCTGCCGGAGTAAAACGTGTCGCGCACGGCAACTTCGGGAACAATGCTCCATCCGGCCAGAGAAAACGGCAGGGAGAGATGGGGATAGAAGTCAATTCGACCAATATTACGGGCGTGGAAGTCCGGCTCCGACCGTGAGATGTAGCTGAGCGAAGAAGCAAGTCCCCAGTAAAGCGGAGAGGTGATAAGGGGACGATCCAAAACATCGTAGTGCAGATTGGGCAGGTGGATAATGCGCGCCTCGTCGCCGTTGGTGGCGCTGGCAAAGGTCTGGAACCGCTCAAGCGAGACGGAAGGAATGAAGCCATTGTGCTGGTGGGTGACGGCGACCACACTGGAAACCTGGGAGCTGACGGCCTGGGAATAATTGTCGTCGAAGACGAGACGGTAGACGTAGCTCGATAAAAACTCAACCATGCCGACAACGTTAGTCTGGGGCGAAAGGTCCTTGCGGCCGATGGCGCCGATATCGACACCACCCTGGTTGACGTACTCGTAGCCGACGGGGCCGGGGACCAGATCTGGCGCGCGAGGGACTGCCCCTTTCGCGGAGGGGATCGTTGCGCCAACCTCCTCTTCAAACCCGCGATCGAGCAGGAGATTCCAGCGAACGGTGAGGTGATCGATTCCCGGGCCTTTGTAGCGGAAGTCTCCGTTCGGCGCGAAGCCGCGCTTGCTGTAGTATTCGGAGCCGACGATCATGTCCATGCTGCGGTTGATGGCCCAGTAATACTGCTCGCCCAGCGTGTATCCCCTAATGGAGGAATAGTTGCTGGGGAGCACTGGAATCAGGAAACCGCTTTCGCGCCCCGTTTCGTCTGTGGGATGGCGCAGGTAGGGCAACCAGAAGAGCGGCACGCCGAGAAATTTGAAGATAGCGTTTTTAGTGGCGGCCTTGTTATCCTCCAGGGTCATGGCGCGGGTGATCAACTGCCAATCTGGGTGCGGCAAGCGGCAATTGGTCATGGTCCCGTCCACAATTCTGTAATTGCCTTCCCCATTCTGAATCAGAACCCTGCCCGAGAAGTAAAAAGGATTGGCGGTACTGTAGACGACGGTATGCGCCCCGGCGCGCACTCCGATGGTGCCGCTTACATGGAAAAAGCGCGCGGTGTGCATGTTCAGCCGCATGTCGCCGTGATCGGCGTCAATGAGCACATCATTAGGACCGCCTGCGACTTGGACATGACCCTCGGCCTCCAACTCGGTTGTGGCGCGGTTGTAGGTCACCTTATCGGCACGCAAGACATAGTCGCGGTAAAAAAACTCGACACCGCCTGAGGCGGTATAGATATCGCCCAACATGGACTGGCGCCCGCCTGGCTCGGTCGTGATTTTGAAGGGCACTCCGGTCGAGGGTGCTGGCTCGGGCTGGGCGATGGGCAGCAGTTGCTGGCTGGGATCGTCGGGCAGGGAAGAGTCGGAGGGCACCGAAGAAGCTGAGGGCAATGCAGGTGTGGGAAGCGGCGCATCGACCGGCGTCTGCCCGCCGAGAGACAGACGACAGAGAGCAAGCAGCGCGATCAAGACCAGGTTACGAAGATGCATCCCAGGACCAAGGCTCAGCATAGCAAAAGCGGGTGCCTGTGCATTGGACGCGCACCACATGAGACAGGATCAGGCATGCGAGCGGGAGCCTGGAAAATGTGGGCTGCTCCCATCGAATCCGTCCCTGTGTATTCATGCGATACCCCCCGTCCATTTTCGGGACGATGATGATGAAGGCACGGTTACGATGGGGACATGTGGGCCGCAAGCGCGGCAAGTAAAGGTAAGCGGCCGCAAGAGTCGCGCAGAAGGGACTTTCCAGACTTTGAGCACATCCCCAGGTCAAGCCGCGCTTTCACCGTCATGGAAGCAGGAAGTAAATCGGCGTATTGCCGCGCACAAAACCCAAAAAAGCGCACCGGCCGTACCAGCGCCTGCGCAGCCTCATGTGCCGGGAACCGCAGCCAGCCGTGCCGCACAGGCCGCCGCGCGCGTGGCTGCCCGCTACGCCAAAGCCCCCAGCTTCAGCCAGATGCTTGCGGAGGAGGCTCGCGGTGCAGTGCGGGCTGCCGAAGCCGCCTCGCGTGCAGCCCTGGAGGCACAGGCCGCGGCTGAATCCGTGCTGGCCGAGTTGGAAGCGGCGTCAGCCGGCGAACAACACTGGGCGGAATCAAATTCCAGCAGCACCACTGATCACGGACTTGAGCTGGCATGGAAAGCGCCGGTCGAGCCGGATACGCCGGTGCCGGAAGTGGCTCCGGATTTCGAATCCAGCACCGATTGGGAATCTCTTAATCGGCAGCCGGTGGGAATCCGCTGGGATGCCGATCTGCCGGTGCGTCCAACGGAGCCGGTTGAGACCCATGCGACGCTTGGGACTCCCGCATTTGAGAGTTCCGCGGAAGAGACCTGGATTCCGGATGTCTATCCCCACGAGGCGCAGCCCGCTGAAGGCTATCACGTGGTGGAACCTGCTCCGCCCAGCCACGCCAACTTGATTGAGTTTCCACGCGAGCTCGTGGCCACGCGCAAGGTTCGCCCGCGGCGCGCTGAAGGGCACTACGCAATAGGTGCGCCTTCAGGGCAATTGAGCATTTTCGAAGTAGATCCGGGAAGCATTTCAACCGAACCCGAGGCGCCTGCTGTTTTGAGTGAAGCCACTGCGCCGGCATGGCAAGCCCCGGAGTGGTCAGGGATTGAACTGGACGCCGAACCCGCGACAGGGAGCGTGGCGGAAACCACGGTGGCAGTGGGAGCGCCGCAGTTGGAGTTAGCGCCGCTTGGTTTGCGGTCAATGGTTGCCCTGGTGGATGGCGCGTTGATTTTAAGCGCCTTTCTCGCCTTGGCTGCTATGGTGGCCGGGCGTCTCAAGTCGATGCCCTCAATGAAGGAAGCGGAACTGCTTTCGATGTTGGCGCTCGTGTCCATCGCCGTGCTCTATCATGCGCTGTTCTTTACCCTGGCCGAGGGAACGCCGGGTATGAAATACGCAGGCGTGTCGCTTTGCACCTTCGACGACGAATCTCCGACGCGGGAGCAGATGCGCAGCCGTCTCGGGGCACTTATGCTGTCTGTCCTGCCGGTGGGCCTCGGCGTGGCCTGGGCCATCTTCGACGAGGAGCATCTCAGCTGGCACGACCGGTTGTCGCGCACATACCTGCGGAGATGCTGACTCGCTGAAGCTTTACTCTTCACGAAGCAGAATCAACGGGTTCACCGAGAGCGCGCGCTGAGCTGGGATCCAGGTCGCTAAAAGCCCCACCAACACCATGGCCAGCACAACGCCGGCCAGCACCAGCGGATCGCGCGGAGTGGCCTGATAAACGATGTAGGCCAGCACACGCCCCGCGAGAATTCCAAGGAGTAGTCCTGCCGCAGAACCAAAGGCCAGCAATTTCAAAGGCCTGCCGAGAGCTGCTCGCAATACTTCCTTGCGCTGCGCGCCAAGGGCGATGCGGATGCCCAGTTCGCGCAACCGTTTGCTCACTGAGAACGCAGCCATTCCAAAGATGCCGGTAATCGACAGCATTGCGCCCATCAGGCCCAGCACTCCAAGTGCCACCGTGGCCACGTGCGACGGAAACAGCGCAATGTCGAGTCCCTGGGTCCACGTTTGAATAGTCCAGGGCAGGCTGGAATCAAGGTCCAGCAGTTTTCTCCGGATCTCCGGCGCCAACTGCTGCGGGTCGCGCTCCGAACGCACCACCAGGCACATCAAGCCGCTGGGCGATTGCAGGAACGATAAAAACATCGCCGGTCGCGGATCTTCTGTCAGTTGATAATACTTTCCGTCTTCTGTGATGCCCACCACTTGGACGCGCGTTCCATCCTCCATCTTGTAATACCTGCCGATCGCGCGGGCTACCGAGCCGAACACTTTGATGGCGAACAAGCGATTCACTACCGCCACGCGCGGTGCGTTTTGGTCGTCACTCCATGAAAGACTTCTGCCGCTCAACAAAGCTGTGCCCGCCGCACGAAAGTATTCGGGAGACACTTTGAACTCCTGGGTGTTAGCTGCGGCATTCGCTGTCCTCAAGTCCGTGGTTTGGTCGGTGAAGACATCTGAGGTCGAACCGCCCCCGCCCAGCGGAATCTGATTGATGAAACCCACAGACTTCACGCCGGGGATCGTCTCTACTGCATCGATCATCCGCTTTTGCATTGAGAGTGCTCTGTCGCCGCTGTAACCGGCCATCCTGAGAGTTGTATCCGCCAGCATTGCGTTCTGCGGATCAAAACCGAAGTTGCTGTGCATCGAGCGCACCAATCCCCGCACGGCAACCAGCGAGGAAGTCACCAGCACAGCGCAGATGGAAATCTGCGCCACAAGCAAAATGTCCCGGAGTGTAATTCGCCGCCCCGCATTGCCCGCAATGATTCCTGTTGAACCCGCCTTAACCACCTCGTATGGGTTGGTGCGGAGGATCTGCCCCACCGGCACTGCGCCAAATAGGAATCCGCTGACCAAAGCCAGCAGCAGTGCGACCAGGTAGACCGTTGCATCCGGATACACAGCCACGTGCATCGGAAATTGGGGAATGGGATGCCACACGCTTAACTCGCGCAACAGCGCCACACTACCCATTACTCCCAAGGCGCCACCGACAAGTGAAATGAGCAGAGCCTCAGTAAAAACTCCGCGTAGAATGCGCTTGCGGGTCGATCCCAACGCGAGGCGCAGAGCCACTTCCCGGGAACGGTCGGCGGCACGCGCTGCGAACAGGCTGCCCAGATTGGCGCAGGCGGCCAGCAGAATCAACCCCGACAACAACATCATTCCCGTCATGAAGCCCGTCACTCCCGGCCCCAGCAGGTCTCCGGCAAGACTCGGACGCGCTAGGGAATACGTCATATAGGCTTCCGTTCTTGGATAGGTCTTTTCGAGGTACGAGCCAATCGAGTTCAGATCGCCAATAGCCTGCGCCGGAGTCACTCCCGGTTTCAAATGTCCCAGCACCATGTAAATATCGCGTTCTCCGCGATCGTTCAGGACTTGCAGCCCCTGCAACTCTTCCTGTTCAACCATCGGCGCCCAGAAGTCGGGAAAGAAGAAAAGAAGCGTCCCGCTGAACTCTGGCGGTGCTACGCCAAGGATGGTGAAAGGATGCTTGTTCACCCGGACAACACGGCCCACTACACCGCGGTCGTCCTGAAAATTGCTGTGCCAATAGGCATAACTGATCACAAGATACGGTGCGCTGCTGGGGCCATGCTCATCGGCATCGTGGAAGAATCGTCCAAGATACGGCTGAATCCCCATTGCGTCGAAGTAGTTTCCCGTCACTTCGTAGCCCCAGGACTGCGACGGATTCCCGCCCGTATCGAGCCCGACTGGGATGAGAATATACGCCGTCAGACCTTCAAAGCTGCGGTTGCGAGCGCGCAGATCGAGATAGTCGGGATACGAAGTACTCTGGTCCTTGTAACCTCCGCGCTCGATTGTGTAGAGACTCTGCGCATGAGGCACATTCAGTGGTCGCAGAATCAGCGCGTTCAAAACACCGAATACCACGGCGTTTGCACCGATGGCCAGGGCAAGCGTCGAGACAGCGGCGATGGTAAAGCCGGGAGACTTGCGCAGGATGCGCAGAGCATAGCGAAGGTCTTCGAAGCCAGTCGAAATGAAGTTAGCGCCAAGCGACGCGTGGATTTCTTCCTTATATTTTTCGCGGGCGCCGAACTCGATGTGTGCGCGGCGCTCAGCTTCGGTGCGACTGAGTCCGGAATGTTCCAGATCGTCGGCACGGTGAGCAATGTGAGAGCGGAGTTCCTCTTCCATTTCGGCGCGGATCTGATCGCGCTGAAAAAGAGTGGCTATTCGAAAGCGAAGCCAGGCTATTCCGAATGCATCAGGGAGTTTCATATTGCCTCCGTGGGTTGAGGATGCGCCATTGCTCTTTCAATGAAAGACAATTCACTCTTCGCGCAACAGGATCAGCGGATTGACCGAGAGTGCGCGTTGCGCGGGAATCCATGTGGCGACTAGACCCAGAATCGACATAGCCACAACCACCCCGGCCATCACAACTGGGTCGCGGGGCGTCGCCTGATACACGATGGAAGCCAACACGCGCGTCGCTAGTAATCCCAGGACCAACCCTGCTGCCGAACCAAAGACAAGCAACTTGAACGGGCGCCCCAAAGCCGCCTGCAACACTTCCGCGCGTTTGGCGCCCAGCGCGATGCGAATTCCCAGTTCCTTCAGCCTCTTGCTCACCGAGTACGCCGCCATGCCAAAGATGCCCGTAATAGCCACCATAGCGCCCATCATGCCCAATATACCCAGCGACACCGTCGCCAGGCGCGGCGGAAACATCACTGCGTCCAGTGCGTCGACCCACGTCTCGGTCTCGCAGGGCAACTCTGCATCCAGCTCACGTAACTTGCTCCGCATCGCCGCGGCAAGCTGTTGCGGATCACGGCTCAAATCGCTCTTTGGCCGCACCAACAGGAAGGTCTGGCTTGATGGCGATTGCAGCATCGGTAAAAACATCGCGGCCTGGGGATCTTCGGTTAGGCTCACATACTTTCCGTCCCCGACCAGACCCACCACCTCGACGCGCGTTCCATCCGGCATCTTGAAATGTCTGCCCACCGCACCCGCCACGGAACCAAGCACTTCGCTGGCAAACTCCCGATTCACGATCGCTACGCGCGGTGCATCTTTGTCGTCATGCCATGAGAAGTCCCTGCCCGCTAACAGCGAAGTGCCGGCCGCCTGAAAGTAATTGGGAGATACGCCGTACCAGAATGTTGTAGCGGACGCATTCGATTGCCTCAGATCTCTGGTTTCATCGTTGAAGACGATCTGCTTCACCTGAACCGCACCTAACGGGGTTGAATTCGCCGATCCCACTTGCGCCACGCCGGGAATCGTCTCCATCGCTTCGATCATGCGCCTTTGCATCGCCGGCACTCTCTCGCCCCAGTAACCAGCCATCTTCAAATCGGTATCCGCCAGTATTGCGTTACGCGGTTCAAATCCGAAGTTGCCATGCAGCGAGCGCATCAGTCCGCGCACGGCCACAATCGAAGACGTGACTAGAACGGCACAGATGGCGATCTGCAAAACGAGAAGCATATCGCGGGCCGTGACGCGCCGCCCCAACATGGCGCTCGACCCCGCCTTCACAATTTCATATGGATTGGCCTCGAACACCTGACGCACTGGAACGATGCCAAAGAAGAGTCCGCTCAACAATGCCAGAGCCAAGGCTACACAATACACTCGTGCGTCCGGAGTCACAGGCGCACTGAAGGGAAACCCGGGGAATGGCTCCCACACGCTCAGCCGGCGCAGCAGCGCAATACTCACCGCGAGCCCCACAGTGCCTCCGGCGAGTGAGAGCAGCACGGACTCGGTCAATAGCTGCCGCAGAATGCGAATGCGACTCGAGCCAAGCGCCAGCCGCAGAGCAACTTCCCGGGAGCGATCGCCAGCACGCGCGGCGAACAGGCTGCCCAGGTTGGCGCATGCGGCCAGAAGAATCAACCCCGCCAGCAACATTAACCCAGCTAAAAACGCGCGTGCCGGGCGGCCAACCAAGTCCCCATAAAGGCCTGGGCGCGCCAATGTAAAACTCTTCAGACCATCTACATTCGGATAGGTCTTTGCGAGATACGATCCGATGGAGTTCAGATCGTCGGCCGCCTGCGACGGAGGGACTCCCGGCTTCAGATGTCCGACCGCCTCAAGAAGCCCGCGGGACCCGCGCGCGTTCAAGTAGTTCTCTCCATCCAGTTGCGCCTGATTCACTGCCGGCATAAAAAAATCGGGAGCGAACAACAGTAACGTCCCGCGGAACCCAGGCGGCGCAACGCCCACGATGGTGAAAGGGTGCTTGTTCAGTTGGACGATCCGCCCCACCACGCCGCGATCGTCCTGAAAGTGGCTGTGCCAATAGGCGTAGCTGAGCACGATATACGGTGCGCTGTTGACGCCATGCTCATCCGAGCCGTGGAAGAAGCGGCCCAGAAACGGCTGAATGCCCAATGTGTCGAAATAGTTTCCGCTGGCTTGATAACCGAAGACGCGAGATGGTCCTTTGCCGGTGTCCAGCCCAGCCTGAGTTGCGGTAAAAACTGCCAGACTCTCGAAGCTTCGATTGCGGTCCCGCAAATCCACATAGTCGGGATACGAGAGATACCCGTAGTCGCTTCCGTGCTCGATTCCGTAGAGGCTCTCTGCCTGAGGCACATCCAGCGGGCGCAGGATCAGCGCGTTCAACATGCCAAATACAACAGCGTTGGCGCCGATGGCCAATGCCAGCGTCAACATGGCGGCGATGGTGAATCCGGGAGATTTGCGCAACTGGCGCAGGCTGAATAGCATATCTTGCGCGCAAGTCTCGATAAGATTTCCGCCGATCGCCCGGTGGATTTCTTCCTTATATTTTTCGCGTCCGCCGAACTCAATGCGCGCACGGCGTTCCGCTTCGGTGCGACTGAGTCCGGAGCGCTCCAGATCGTCGGAGCGGTGGGCAATGTGAGAGCGGAGTTCCTCTTCCATTTCGGCCCGCAGGTCCGCGGGCCGGAAGGTAGACGCAATGAGCATACGAAGCGAGTCAAGAGTTCTCATGCTTCCTCCGGCTGCTGCGAGAGCGCCGCCGCGATGGCGGTGGCAAGGCGATTCCAACTGGCGGTTTCTTCGCTTAAGCGCTTGCGTCCCGCGACTGTAAGCTCATAAAACTTTGCGCGGCGATTGTTTTCCGATGTACCCCAGCTGGCCTTCAGCAGTCCCTGGCGAACGAGACGAAAGAGACCGGGATAGAGCGCGCCTTGTTCAATCAGCAGCGCATTGTCAGAGATCTGCCCGATGCGCAGCAGAATGCCGTACCCATGCAGCGGCCCGAGCGAAACGGCGCGGAGGATGAGCAGATCGAGAGTGCCGGGAAGAAGCTGAGCCTGATCGGTCACGAAACACCCCTAAGTTGATTAGGAAGCTACACCCACTCTCCTAAACTGTCAAGGAGAAAGAATACAGCGCCTGTCAAACCTAGAAACAGGCAGACGGAAAAACAGGCTGCCTCGGAAATCGAGACAGCCTGTGGGTTATGGATCAGTAGGGACGTAAGCTTTGGGACGGGCTTACTCAATGATGACGACGTTCATGCTCCAGGGACTCAGGGTCAGAGTCAATGGCAGGGTCTGCGCTCCCATGCTCGTGGTTGCAGGTGGCGCCCAGGTGCTTGTGCCGGATGGATCCGGCGGAGTTCCAGACGGCGAGCCCGACAAGTCATAGATGGCCTTGTCATAGGTGGTTACGTTCACGCTTGAGGAGGAACTCTTCCCGGAAAGCGTGACCGCAACCTGCTCCGATGTGGTTTCGTTCAGGTTAAACAACACCAGAGCCGTACCGCCCGGATTGGTTGCGGCATAAGCCCGCACATCGGTGGTATCTCCGGTGACGTTTGCGGTCAGCACATTTTGGCCTGTGATCGCCACGTTGCTGAAGAGTTGAAAGGCGCGTGCCGTGGGAGACATGGTCCCGATGGGGCCATCATAGTTACAAGGCGAATTGTTTGAGGCGAGATCGCCTGCCCCATCGGCAAACACGTTGTATGCGCCAAAGTTCTGCCAGCCATAGAATGAGCTGCTCGTCACGCTGCTATTCCCATCCCATGGGGCACCTTCATCTCCGTTGCAATTGCCAAAGCCGATCCACCAGGTGGCACGGGAAATGCCATCGTTCATCATTTCTCCCAACAGCTGGCCGGCAAATAAGCCCTGGGTTATTGACCAGCTTTGTTCGCCTGGATTGGATGAGACCGAGCCCATCTCGCCGACATAGATGGGCGTGTTGGGTTGGCCTGCGGTCTTGAGCTCGCTCTTGAGAGTGTTGATGTTCTGCGTGAACACCTGCGGCGCCGTATTCACCAGGTAAGAGTCGCTCTCCCCGCCAGGATTCTGCGGATAGTAATGGTATTCGACAAAATCATAGGAGCCGGCGGCGTTACCCAGAACCGTGCTGTCCCAGTCAGCCGCGCAGCAGTTGCTTTTAGCATCCGCAACCACGCCGACCAGAGTCTTCGGGCTGGCTGCTTTAATGAGCTCGTAGTAGCCGCCTGATCCGATTACCGCCGCGGCGTAAGTGCCAGGATCGTTCGGTTTCGCGTGAAGGTCGGTCTCCCAGCTTCCATATTCCTCATTGCCCACAGTCATGTGGCTGGGGGTGATGCCGTCAGCGACGGCCGCCGCTGCCCAGGCTGCCGCTTCGTCGGGATCGCCACCTCCGGTGCAGGCCTCATCCGTGCCGTAGTTGGCTGTCAGAGCCAAGTCATAGGGGCCTGCCAGCGGAATGGTATTCACAAAGTTAGAGAAGGTGCTGTAACCGCCCCAGCCGCCGGTAACAGGGCTTGCAGTCTGGCACATATACGTTGTGACCAGCGTGCTGCTGCCGGTTTGGTACCCCCAGTGGTAGTCATCAGACCAGGAACCGCCCGGCCAGCGAATCGCCTTGACGCCCGCCGCTTTAAATGCCGAATTGATCGAGTTCGCGTTGGTAGACCAGTCGTACCAGGCGGCCAGGTTCATGCCCAAAAGCTGATCGGTAACCGCAATGCCGGGGCTCGCAGGGTTCACTGACACTGTCGTGACAGCGGGATTGACCGTAACAGTCGCTGTCGCCGTGATCGCGCTGCCGCTGGCTGGCGTAACCGTCAGCGTATAGGTGGTGGTCGCCGCCGGGGTCACCGTGACCGCCGTTCCGCTCGTCGCGGTTAGATTGCCCGGGGTAATCACGCCCGTGCCGTTAGCAAACACTCCTGTCAGCGTAGCGCTCTGGCCTGCCGTGATGGTGGCCGGGCTGGCCACGAAACTGGTGATGGTCGGCGCCGGGTTCACGGTGATGGTGGTGGTCGCAGTCACGGCCGCCCCACTGGATGGAGTCACAGTGAGGGTGTAGGTCGTCGTCGCCGTCGGCGTTACAGTCACAGCAGTTCCGCTTGTAGCCGCAATGTTGCCGGGAGTAATCACGCCTGTTCCGTTGACGAACACTCCTGTCAGGGTCGCGCTTTGTCCGGCCGTGATCGTCGCTGAACTGGCAGTGAAGCTGCTGATCGAAGCCGCTGGAGGCGGAGGCGTCGAGCCCGACGAACCACCGCAGCCAATCAAACCTGCCGGCGCTATGCACAGAGCCGTGGCCCACGTTGCGAAAACACAAGACCGTTTCATAAGTTTTCCTGTGAAAAAGAAATTGGTTATCTTTCCTGCCCGGCAATAATAAGTCTTCTTCGCAATTTGGTAAATCGATTTCGTCACACTACTGAAATCTCTGCCGCAGGCCGATGTTAGAGGCCTCTATTCACAATGCTTTACAGATTCTGGCGACGGGCAGACGTAGGCAATTCGACTCAGCGCATCGCGAGTCGCAGGAACGGGATCGGGAAACCCGGATGGCTTACGACGCCAGCGCGCGGATGGCGGAGACGCCTGCGCCCAGTAGGGCCGTGGCGTCATCGGGCTCCAGCACTTCCAGCGAGAAGCTTTGCAGCGAGCTCATCTTCACCATGGATTCAATATGCGCGCGGAGTAGGGGAATCTCAAGGAAGTGCGCATTGTGGCCGGTGAAATAGAAACGTCCCGGTCCAGCAAGGTGGATGAAGGAAGCGGTTGCCGCAGCCAGGGCGCGGTGCCATAGATCAACAAACTCGCGGCAGCGCGAATCGCCCTGTTTGGCCTGAGCAAACACTTCCTCAGGTTCCAGGTCAAGAAAGCGCATGCGCATGGCGCGGTAGCCCATGATGCCTTCCAGGTGGCCTAAGCCCCCGCATCCGCAATAACGCTCCTTGGGATCAAGGGTCACGGTCACGTGGCCCCCCTCCCAGATGCCATCAAAATACGGCCAGCGGCCATAGCCTATGCCGTTGCCGAGGGTCCATACGCGCGTCAGCTTGTTCAGTTGCCCCCGGGTTGCGGCTACACCGGCGGCAATGGCGTCGGCGTCATTGGCAATGTGAACCGGGGCGCTGATGCCGCGCGCGCTGAGGGCCCTGGTCAGCTCCTCGGCCATGCGCATCCCTTTTATCTGGGTCAGGTTGGGTGAATCTTCCACGATGCCATAGCGAATAATGCCGGGAACGGCGACGCCGACCGCATCCACAGCGCCCTGCCCGTTTCCGGCAAGGACGGCGATTTCGTTAGCCAGGAGCTCGACGAGTTCGCCCCCGGGGATCGCAATCAGCGAGTCCAATTCGTGCGTGTCCGTGGGATAGCGGCGGAGTTCGCTGCTGAGCCGCTGGTCTTCAAGCCTGCCAGCCACAATGTGTTCGGTCATCACAACGCCGATAGCGGTCGTCATTTGCGCCCTCCTTGGGGCCGGCCGGAATCTCAATCCGGTGGGGAACGGTCACCCCGTGAGTCAAATCCCCGAAAAGCATAACTCAGGGCTTAAAGCCCCGTCGATTCGCCCACAGCTCAACCAACCTGGTAGCGGTTCAGACGCCCAACGCCGTTGAAGGCTGCTACCTTGTAACACTCGGCGAGGGTGGGGTAGTTAAAGACGGCGTCAATGAAGTAATCCACATTGCCGCCGAGGACCATGACAGCCTGCCCAATGTGGACCAGCTCGGCCGCGCCCTCGCCGATAATATGCACGCCTAAAACCTTGCGTGTATCGCGGTGGAAGATAAGCTTGAGCCTCCCAGTGGTATCCCCGCGAATCTGTCCCCGCGCAGTCTCGCGGTAGTAAGCCATTCCCACTTCGTAGGGAACATCCTCATCAGTCAACTGCTCTTCGGTCTTGCCAATAAAGCTGATCTCCGGAATGGTGTAAATGCCGTATGGATAGAAGCTGGGGTTGGAACTGGTTGCCGTGTCGTCGAACGCGCGCGCAGCGGCAATTCGTCCTTGCTCCATGGAGACAGAAGCCAGCGAGGGGAAACCAACCACGTCGCCGACGGCGAAGATGTGGGGTACCTTGGTCTGGTAGTGCTCATCAACTGGGATACGCCCGCGGTTATCTGCCTCAAGCCCCGCTGCGGCAAGGTTTAGATCGTCAACCGCGCCCTGTCGGCCAATGGCGTACAGCAGGGCGTCTCCAGATACGCGCTTCTTGCTTTCCAGGTTGGCCACGACAGTGGCGTCGGGCAGCTCCTCCACACTCTCCACCTCTTCCCCAAGGCGGAGAGTCACGCGCGCGTCGCGCAGGTGATAGCTGAGAGCCTCAATAATCTCGCGGTCGGCGAACTCAAGCAGACGGTCGCGCTTCTCAATCAGCGTCACGCGCACGCCCAGCACAGCGAACATGCAGGCGTATTCCACGCCAATCACGCCGCCGCCCACCACGATCAGGGTGCGGGGAAGCGTAGGCAGGTCCAGCACCTGGTCGCTGTTGATAATGGTGCGGCCGTTGATGGGCACCTTGGCGGAGGCGGCTGGCTTTGTGCCCACGGCGATGATGATGCGCTCGGCATCGATGGTGGAGTCGTTCTGCGGGCCTTCTACGCGGATCTGGTGCGGATCGACGAAGCGGGCAATGCCGTGGAAAACATCGATGCCATTACGCGAAAGCTGCGCCTCCGTAACATCGACCTCAGTCTTGATTACTCCCTGGACGCGGAAGGCGAGGTCCGCCATCGTAATCTTTTCCTTGACCCTGTAGTTCATGCCGTACACCGTGCGGTAGTTGTAGCCGGAGAGATGCATAACGGCTTCGCGCATGGTCTTCGAGGGGATGGTTCCAGTGTTCACGCAGACCCCACCGACCACGGAGCGGGCCTCGACCACGGCCACTCGCTTTTTATTCTTGGAGGCGGCAACGGCGGCTCGCTGCCCGGAGGGGCCGGAACCGATAACGGCCAGGTCATATTTGACGGCGCTCATTCTTTGGTGTCTCTCCCTCAACCGGAGGCTACCATACAGCAGGGCGGGCGGTGGGAGGCAAGTTGTATGAATTCTGAATGCAGAGGGTAACGCTATGGGGCAGGGAAGATTGCAAGGAAAGCTGCTGGCGGACCGGAATTCTCAGCGTCTGGCTTGGGCGCGAAGACGCGGACTGTTTGAAGCCCGCCCTGGGGTGCGGACAACGGGACGACCCGGCAGTCGCACCCCAGGACGGGCTTGATGTATGCAGGGCTTCCTTATCTCATGAAGGTGCGGAAGTAGTCGACCGAACCCTTGATTTGTGCATCGGTCAGGTCGCCTTTGTAAGGCTGCATCTTGCCTATGCCAACACGGACCATTTGAATCATTTGCGGCTCGGTGAGTTTCAAAACCTCGGGATCGGTCACCGGTTTTACCTTCATGATCCTGCCAATTCCAGAGCTGGCCAGGCCGTTTGGACCATGACAGCTCAGGCATCTCTGTTTGTAAAGGCCTTCCCCGGATGACTGGGCGAAGACGGTGGCGCATGCAAATGCGGCGGCCACAGCAAAGGTCGTGAACGATCGAATCGTGTGGGTCATTCAAAGACTCCTGTTGGATTTTCAAAACCGGTCCGCAGCATTTTCGAAATGCTATGGACCGAAACTTCACACTCAAGCGGCTTTCTCCTGAACCGCGGCCCCTAGCCGGAAGCGCTCTAATAGTGCGCGGGCCTCATGGAAGGATTAAGCGATGGCTGGTTCTTCCCGGCGAAGGAGCCTCCCGGCTGCCTTTCTTCGGTGAGACGGAACTGACGGATCATCCCGTCGAGGTCGTTGGCCAGCGATCCCAGGTTCTTGAGGGCTTCAACGGCTTCTTCTGCGCCCTGCGCATTTTCCACGGACAACTGGGAAATCTGGCCGGCGGACTCGGCAATCTCGCTCGAGGCGGAGGTCTGTTCCGTGGCCGCCGTCGCGATCATCTGAATCTGGTGCTCCACTTGTTTTGAGGACTCGATAATCGCTTCAAGGCTTTGCCGGGCATTGGCGGTTTCTCCCATGCCGGCTTCAACGGCGGTACGGCTCTCCTGCATCACC
>Ga0187847_10001344_pt1 | contig 22403 bp, 16 predicted proteins | sample June2016WEW_4_10_FD_132458 | JGI IMG/M metagenome (GOLD analysis project Ga0187847, IMG submission 132458) | Peatland microbial communities from SPRUCE experiment site at the Marcell Experimental Forest, Minnesota, USA - June2016WEW_4_10 | ecosystem: Environmental > Terrestrial > Soil >...
GAACCTGCTTGTCCGTGACCAACCCGCCTCCGCTCCTACCAACCGGAATACGCTTGGCCTAATTGTCGTTGCATCGGGAATTTTGTTTGTCGTTGACCGGGACTTCTAATTGTCGCCCGTCAAGAGGGTGTGGGTATCAACGTAGATTCGCCCGCACGGATACGTTTCACCTTCGGAGAAACACCTGGAGATATTGCAGAAGAACTTTATCCTTACAACGGGATTCTGGCATCTGCCTGGCTGCCAGAGGAAATCCTGAACCTTGACCCGCTCCCTGGCGATTTCACTGTTGCGAGAAGACACGCATTTCGCTATCTTCGAATGGATGTTCTGTCCACTTCCTCAAAATTCTCCGTGCGGTTTTCAAAGATTGAAGTCAAGAGCATCACCTCCGCGCAGGGGCAACCTTACCCGCTCTCCTCAGATGTGAAGCCTCTCGCGAAACGAATAGATCGCGTGGCCGTGGATACTCTGCGAAACTGCATGCAAACAGTTTTTGAAGACGGGCCAAGACGCGATCAGCGTCTATGGATTGGGGATCTGAGGCTGCAAGCCCTATCGAACTACGTGACTTTTCGGAATTACGGGCTAGTCAAGCGTTGTCTCTACCTGCTGGCTGCATTTCCCCAGGACGATGGTCTGCTCAGAGCCTGCGTCTTCGAGAAACCTGCCCCAAGACATTCCGGAGACACGATCCTTGACTATGCCTGCATCTATGCAGCGCTGCTTTGCGAATACCTCGATCAAACGGGGGACATTGCCACTTGCAGGGCTCTCTGGCCCACCGTATTACGTCAAATGGAAATCGTCTCAAGATACATAAACTCGGACGGTGTTTTTGTCGATCCAAAGACAATTTGGGTCTTCATCGATTGGAACGAAAAGCTTCATCGGGACGCCTCAATGCAGGGTGTCGTCATCTTTTCTTTGCGGCATGCGCTGGTTCTTGCCGAAGAACTCGGAGACTTGGCGAGTAAAAAACACTTAGAGGATATGGTGGAACAACTGGCGGCTGCTGCGCGGCAACATTTTCTTGACCCGCAATTGCAGCTATTTGTAAGCGGGCCCGATCGTCAGGTGTCATGGGCGAGTCAGGCTTGGCTTTCTCTGGCTGGAGTTCTCTCCGTCGCGGATACCACTTCGCTTCTGAAAAGAGCTGTCGGCTACAAAAAATACTCCAGCCTTCAACTCCTTATCTCTACCACTATGTGGTCGAAGCAATGGTGACTCACGGTCTTAATGACGAAGCGGATGATGTGATTGCTTCCTATTGGGGCGGAATGGTCAGTCGCGGCGCCGATACCTTCTGGGAGGTCTACGATCCGGATAACTCGCTGGCTTCTCCTTATGGAGATATACACATCAATAGCTTCTGTCACGCTTGGAGTTGTACTCCGGCGTACTTCTTTAGGAAGTTCGGCCTTGGCGCCTCTCAGACTTACGACAAAGCGTGAGAATGTCCGACCCTCGAGCTCACATGCTTGGTTGTTCGCTGTTGCGGTCCTTCGAGTAGGCGAGACCACCATTGCTGGGTATAGCATCTCTGTCCCGTTCCAGGCATCCTTCAGGTTAGGGATATTATCCAATTCACCCGGCCGGTGGTAAGCTGGGTACCTCAATAAAGTATCCCTACGCGCTGTGGAGAAGTTGGGAATGTGCAGTAGTTTCTGTTTTGCAAGGGGTACGCGCGGGCATCGCCGGCCCCTGTCGTTGTGCCTCTTCGCGGAATCTCACTGGCGCACCAACTCTCGGGTCTGGCCGAACCCCTTTTGCAGCTGTGCTCTGGCGTCCAGTGCACTGTGGATGGCCGTCACGCTGGCCGCAGCCCGTCCGGTGAGCATTGCGGCGCAGGATCCTCGGGCATTGCGTGCCGCCGCGCTTGCCCCTCCCGTCATGAGCTGCAGCGCGGCATCAGATCTGCCCGGTTCGAACGCTCTATCCGGCCCGTCCGTGCCACTGATTGTGATCGGCTTTATGGGCGGACATGTTCGCGCAGGCAATCTCGTGCATCGCGAGGCGCAGCTGGCCCGCGATCTCGATCACCTTTACCCGAATGCCGTGCGGGCCATGACCTTCGCCAACCGCGACGAGGCCGCTGCTCTCCATACCGTTCTCAATCTGCTCGATACCGATAAGAACAGCCGGCTGAGCGACGACGAGAAAAGTGGGGCACGCATCGTCCTCTTCGGCCATAGCTGGGGGGCTTCAGAGGCCGTGAACCTTGCCCGGGAGCTCGACCGGCGCGGCATCCCGGTGCTTCTGACCATCCAAGTGGATAGTGTGCGCAAGCACGGCGAGGACGATGGCAGCATTCCGGCCAACGTGCACGAAGCCATAAACTTCTACGAGACCGAGGGCATGTTGCACGGCAGACGCTCCATCCAGGCCATCGACCCCTCGCGCACGACGATCCTGGGCAGCTACGAGTCCACCTACAAAATAGCGCACGTGTCCTGTGTAGGCTTTCCCTGGTTCGCCCGCGCTTTCATGAAGCCGCACATCGAGATCGAAAACGATGTCGCGGTTTGGAACCAGATCGATGCGTTGATCGTCGCACGCTCGAGCGCCGCCAATCCAGCAGGGTTGCGCCGGGGTTGCGGCGAGATGAGCGCGGCCCAGATCCATCAAACCGCTCGCCTGAATTAAGGCCGCGAGACCAGGTTGCAACCTAAAAACTGCCGGGCTGGATTCTGAAGTCCCGGACATATCTTCTATATCTATCGGCTCGACTCCGCCTGCCGTTCGGAACTTCGGCGCCCGGACCTGGCGTGGCTCTCTAGCGAACGGTTTGCCGCTGTATGTGGGGTGGACGGCAAAACCGGCTCAGTCCGCATCATAACCCGAAGCATGGTTTGAAAGTTCCTCCTTCCTAGGGTGCTTATGCCAGAAATAATTGGATTCTCGGATTCCATGCGGGATCCGAGCGGTGAGACTGTAAACATCGCCGTCGTTGGCTGCGGTTATGTGGGCCTCGTTGCCGCGGTGTGTTTTGCGGAGATCGGCCATAACGTGGTCTGCGTTGACAATGATGAGGAAAAGATCGAAGCGCTGCAGCAAGGTCGGATTCCGATCCATGAGAGCCTGCTTGCCGACCTGCTCAGCAAGCAGCGGCATAGCGCGCTGGCCTTCACCACCTCTCTTCCCGATGCGGTGCGCTCCGCGGAAGCGATTTTTATCGCGGTGGGCACTCCGCCGCTTGAAAACGGTGATGCCGACCTATCGTATGTGGAGTCGGTTGCTGCGGAAATTGCGCGATCGGTGAACGGTTACAAAGTGATTGTGGAGAAGAGCACAGTTCCGGTTTATACCAGCGACTGGGTAGGACGCGTGCTGCGCCGCAAAGGGGTAGAGCGCGCCCAAGTGGACGTAGTTTCGAATCCCGAGTTCCTGCGCGAAGGCACGGCGGTTTCGGATTTTCTGCACCCAGACCGAATCGTAGTGGGCACGACAAGCGATCGCGCCTACCGGGTGCTGTCGCGGATTTATCGGCCGTTGACCGATGGCAGCTACTACCGCAAGGAGGGCAGCGTACCCGGAACCTGCAACGATTCTCAGCCGGCCCCCATCTTGCGCACCAGCGCCAAGAGTGCGGAGCTGATCAAGCATGCATCGAACGCGTTTCTAGCTATGAAGATCAGCTTCATCAACACTGTTGCAAACCTGTGCGAGGCGGTGGATGCGGACATTGAGGAAGTGGCGCAGGGGATGGGCATGGATCGCCGCATCGGATCGCGTTTTTTGTCCGCGGGTCTAGGCTACGGTGGATCGTGCTTTCCCAAAGATATCAAGGCTTTTCGGGCCATCGGCCAGCAACTGGGCATGGATTTCACACTGCTGAAAGAAGTGGAGCGGATTAACGAGCAACAGCAGGCGCATTTCCTGCGCAAGGTTCGCTCCATCTTGTGGAACCTGCGCAACAAGAAGTTGGCGGTGCTGGGGTTGGCGTTCAAAGGCGGAACGGACGACATCCGCGAATCTCCCGCCATCAGCCTGGTGCGCAGCTTTTTGGCCGAAGGCTGCCGCGTTGTGGCTTACGATCCGGCGGCAATGGAAAAAGCGAGGAGCATTCTGCATTCGACCAACCTATCCATGACCGATAACGCCTATGACGCCATGAAGGACGCGGATGCACTGGTAGTGCTGACCGAATGGCCCGAGTTTGCCCAGCTCGATCTGGATGAAGTAAAAAGGCTGCTGGCGCACCCGATCGTGTTCGACGGCCGAAATCTTTTCGACCGTATAAAAATGGCGGAACTCGGGTTCACCTATGTGAGTGTGGGCCGGCCCGCTGCCGAAGAGTGCACTGAAATGATGGCGGTAGCGAGGAGAGCTTAACGATGCGTGCATTGGTCACGGGAGCAGCCGGATTTCTAGGTTCGCACATGGTGGATGCCCTGCTCGGCGATGGGCACCATGTGCTTGGAGTGGATAACTTCCTAACAGGAAGCCGGCAGAATCTTGCGCATCTGAAAGGCGAGTCGCGTTTTCAGTTTCTCGAACACGATATCACTAAGGAGTTCGATCACGGGCGAATTGACATGATCTTCAACATGGCCAGTCCGGCCAGTCCGGTGGATTATTCCAAATTCGGCCTGGAAACATTGATGGTGGGCTCGTGCGGCACGCGCAATGTTTTGGATATCGCAAAGAAATATGGAGCCAGGTTTCTGCACTGCTCGACCTCGGAGTGTTATGGCGACCCGGCGGTGCACCCGCAGCCCGAGACCTACTGGGGCAACGTCAATCCCATTGGACCGCGGTCGGTATATGACGAGGCGAAGCGATTCTCAGAAGCGCTGGTAATGGCTTACCATCGCTATCAAAAAGTGGACACGCGCCTGGTCCGCATTTTCAACACCTATGGCCCGCGCCTGCAACTGAACGACGGACGCGTGATTTCAAACTTCCTGCGCCAGGCGCTCAATGGGCAAGATCTGACGGTGTATGGAGACGGAAGTCAGACGCGCAGTTTCTGCTATGTGTCGGACCAGGTTGAAGGACAATTGCGCCTGATGCACGCCGATGAGCACCTGCCGGTGAATATCGGCAACCCCGAAGAGTTCACCATTTTGGAATGCGCGATGGAGGTGCTAGCCGCGACCGGAGGACGTCACCAAATAGTCTTCGCCCCGCTGCCGGTGGACGATCCCAAGCAACGGCGCCCGGACATCTCTAGAGCCAGAAAACTGCTGGGTTGGGAGCCCAGAGTGAAGCTGGCGGAGGGATTGCGCCTGACTATCCCCTGGTTCCAGCAGGTGCTGGGAAAGAAGCTCGCTGGATTGCCATGCAACGACGAGAACTCGAAGTTGCAAGGACTGGTCGCCTAACTTGTCGCTGGGAGCGAGCAACTGAGAGCCGCAGCGGCAGCGTCCCAAGTTAGTTCGCGTGCACGCGCGATGGCGTTTTCTTGTAGCCGCATCCTGAAGTCAGCATCGGTAGCAAGCAGAATCATCGCTTTGGCCAGCGATTCGACAACCGATGTCTCGCTTGCCTGGCGGGCCTTAACCACTACTCCGCAAGAGGGTGTCACCAACGCCCCTGGTCCTCCCAGATCGAGGCAAACCACCGGCACACCCTCGGCCAGCGCTTCAAGAACGACCAAGCCGCCGGAATCATGAAGACTGGGAAAGACCAGGGCCACGCTCTCTCGGTAATGCTCGCGAATTTTCTCATGCGGCGTGAACGATATCCAGTCAACTGCGTCCATCACGCCTGCGCGGCGTGCAACCGACTTGAGCCAATCGCTATCGCTTCCTGTGCCAATAATCTTCAATCGCGCATGAGGAACCGATTGCCTGACCGTTGCCATGGCGCGCAGCACAAGGTGCAGGCCCTTCCAATAAAGCAGGCGCCCAATAAAAAGAAAGTGTGGAGCGTGCGTCGGTGCGTTACTGCCGGCCTCGATTTCAGATTCGTTGATTCCGATGGCCGGCTGCACGATGCATTTATTGCGATAGCGGCGCGGAATTCTTGCCAGCGTCTCGCTGGTCGTGCAGGCGATGGTTTGCGCGCGAAAGAAGGTGAAGCGCATCAACGGATCGAATGCGATGAGAGTGCTACCCAGATCGCGGAGAGTTTCGGCCACACGGCCCTTCCATGGAATCCCTTGACGAAACTGCGAGGGCATGGTTTCTCCGCCTCCAACAGGCCCAAAAATGAAGGGAATGTCAAGCCTGCCCATGAAGGATGGTTGACGGTATGTAGCGAAGGTTACGTGCTGAACGCAATCAAAATTCCGTTGCCGATGTATTTCTTTGGCGAGGCGGTAAGCACCGATCTGCCACATCAGGTAATAAAAATAAATTCCGCCCGGCCAGCGCTTCAAGGCGAGAGCCCAAGAGGACAAATCGTAGTAATGAAAGACGGGCGCCGGCTGATTGGATTGAATCGCACTTTCAATGCCCTCACGATTGTTGTTGCGCGTGATAACGTGAACCTGATGTCCGAGGCGGACCAGAGCCTGCGCCCGGTTCCAGCCCACTGCCGGTTCCGAGCCTTTGTTCGGCTCGCACGCGTATGCAGACAACAGCAGCTTCATGGCTGATCCATCAACTCAATTACTCCGCAAGTTGAATGCGGCGGAGGGAACCATTGCAAGTCAGGAGAGCCGGAAAAGTTGGCGAATATCTATCCGGCGGCGCAGATCCGGGGGCGCATTTGATTGGATGCAGGTTAGGCCTGGGCTGGCGATAAAAGGCCGGGGATTGGAGATAATACTGCAAGCCCTGGCCAGCCATTTGCGCTTTTTGTGACGGTCACGTAAGGCCCGGATGAGCCTGCTACGGAGCCACCTGCACATAGAACGTCACGCTGTGAACGCGGTTGTCGCTGCTGGCCCAGAGTGTAACCGGCACATCATCATAAACGGCATTCTGCGAAGCTGTTAACGTGAGGGTTACGACGCCGCTGACCAAGCTCGAGTTGGAGAGGGAAGCACTGACTCCGCTGGGCAAGCCCGATACGCTCAGGTTCACCGTGCCGCTTCCGAATGAGTTCACGCGGACGGTGGCAACGGCCTTGCCGGACGACATGGCATAGGCGCGGTTGTCGAGGTTCACGCTGAAGTCGGTAAACGTCGGAGCGGGGATGGCACACCAGGCCAGCTGGCTTGAGGTGGCCGCCGCCCATGCTGAAGCGCTGTCCTGCCCAGTTGCACTTTGCCAGCCTGCCAGACTCACGACCTTGCCATTGACGATCTTGAAGGTGCTCTGCGTGATGGGATCGTACCAGCGGTTGCTGGAGGAGTAGAGCGTGTCGATAAAATCGGACCAATCGCTTCCGCTCAGATAGGTTCCAAAAACATACTGCCCGCTGGCCGCATCCGCCACGGTGTTGCCGATAACCGCCGTGTTGGTCGTACGCAGATTGTAATAGGTTCCGTTCTGCCAATCCCTAATGGTGCGGCCGCCCGCCTGGCCTCCGATAAAAACTTCGCCCTGATCGGTGTTAGTGCCGCCGTTATCATATAGGACGTTGTACTCGACGGTGACATTTTCAGATTCGAGCAGGTTAATGCCCAATCCATTGGAGCACAGGGTACTGCTTTCAAGCGTAACGGGACCTTCATTGGCTTCAACCTGCAGGCCAGCCATTACGTTTCCAGCCAACGTTGTGTAGTCGATGGTGATGTCTTCGTTGTCCGTGTCGAACCACAGCCCTTGTGCTTGGTTGCGATAGGAGTGGTGATCCTGCACCGTGGTATTGCGCATTAGCATCAGTTTGGTGCCGCCCATAGCCCAGTCATAGAAGGCCGACTGTGCGCCGCGCCAGTTATTGTAATCGCTCTCATTACCACCGTAGAGGGCGTTCTGGTCCTCGTAGCCCTGAAAGCCGACGGCTCCGTTGTGGCTAGCTGTCGAGTTCTGTACGGTTACATTGGTGCTGGTGTTTACCGTCAGCCCACCCCAGTTGTTCCACATCGCTTGTACCTGATCGATCAGAACATTGGAACTCCCGGTAATGTTTGCTCCGCTCTCGTTCATACAGCTCGCGGCGTGTTCGAAGACGAGCCCGCGCAGCACTACGTTGCTTTGTCCTTCAAGATTCAGAGTCTGGCGCCGTGCGGCGGCTTCCACGAAAGCGGTTCCCATGTTGGTGCCGACGGCCGGCGAAACATAGACCATATAACTTGAGTCATCGATATAAAACGTGCCGGGGCGCAAGTCTGAATACGACATGACCTGCGTGAGCGGGACGCTGTTTACAAAGATCATTTCAGTGCGCAATGCGACGGGAGCGAAGTTGGTTGGCCAGCCGGCGGGCGTTGCGCAGCCTGTAAGGCTGTAGGGCCAGGAGCGCGAGTAGAGGGTCGATGAATCCTGGCTCCAACCCGACAACACGTCTGAGCCGGCGATGATGGCTAAACTGGGAGACACAGCTTGCACAGTAATGGTGGCACTGGTCTGGCCAGAAGCTTTCGTGAAGTTCACCGTCTCACGATAAACGCCAGGGTTGATGTTGACCTTTGTAGGTATCCCTTTCCGGTTATTTGCGATCGCTTTGTTAATCGCAGCCTGGATGGTCTTAGTGGGAGAATTAATCGTCCCTAAGGCAGCATCCGAGCCAAGTTGCGCATCGACATAGATATTGGATTCTTCGCTTTCGTTCACGTTAGCCTGTGAATGCGCGCGACCGCTGGTCATGGCAATGGCCAAAGTCGCAAGTAAGATGGGGGCGATCAATCGCATAAAGCGCATTAAAGCCTCTGCTGGTCATAAAGTAGGGACCAAGGCATTCTTGCAAGTGGACGACAACGATGCTAGAGAGGCGTCGCGCCCGATTTGTGCTATCAGATAGGGCGCTCGTACAGCTCCGCTTCTGATTTCTGGATCGATGCAAGGACTTAAGTCTAACTATCTAAGTCAAAAACTCTTGCGCTAACTTAGAGCTCCGCAGAACTTGCAAAAAACGTTCAGACAATTTCCCCTGAACCCTGTATAAATTGTTAGGCCAAACCTCGACATCCGCCTGACTGCCGGTCGGCAGCCTATCGACTATCAGTCTATCTTCTTACCCACACATACATAGCGATTCTCCACAGAATGTACCAAATTGCTGTGCCGCAAACAGTGATCAAAATCACCGCTCGAACTACGGCGATCCCTTGCGGGAACTTTGGTGGCATGACGGGATCATACAAGCGGTCTTTGCGTGACGCAACAAAGATCTTGCTCTTCTGTTTGGTTTGAGTGACCGGCATAGATCGACTCGTTCCCAACAGACGATCACTGGCCCCGATCATCTGTCTCCTTCTGCGATGGTGAATAACATTGACGAGAGGATAGCACAAGGTTAAACAGCAGCGATTGTTTTTTCAACTCTTTTGAGATGTTGGGGCTACAAGGGCTCCGGCCGTCGGAGGCAGGCTGCGCCCCATCTGCTATCAGCAAGAAATATAGCATTCTGAGAGCGGATTCTAATCAACAAAATTATTCTGTTATGGCGCGGGATTGTTCTATGAATCAGTCCAGCAAATCAAAAAACAGGGTTGCCTGTCGATTCGATATTCGCTTTGATCTGTCTAAAAGAATATTTCGCCAAATCCATATTTCCGGCCTGCCAGTCCATTAACAAAACGCGAAGCAGGTAATACATGGTGAGCGCTGGAAGTGTTTGAAAGGGAATCGCGAAACGGGCACAGTATGCTTTTAGAAGCGGGCTGACGCTCATCGACTGGTACACCTCGCCTGGGCCATTGAAGAGCGCATCTTGAATATAGAAATAGCGGCAAACATCCTGCCAGGGTAGACCGTTAGGCACTGCCCACTCCCAATCGAGCAAACTCAGGTTTCCATCGCTAAGCCGCTTCAAATTCCACGGAGCGAAGTCACGGTGCTCTAGAAAGCCGGGCAGAGGTCGATCGCATTCAAGCATTTCAAGCCCTCGCCGAAGCAAGGACCGGTCAAACGGCAAGTCAATGGAATCAAGTTGAGCAGCGATCTCAGGTCTGAAATTTGAAACGCGAGTGACGACGCCTGGAATGGCTAGGGAACTCAAAAGTTCGATGTGCGCAGGCGTGAAGATCCTCGATACCGGCTTTCCTTCGAGCCAGGATTGGGCTGCAACTCCACGATCGAAATCCTGAAAAAGAACCCTGGGCAAGTGCTTGAGAGTCTCCAGGCGCTGGAGAGTCGCGGCCTCGTTGAGAATCGCACTACTTGCGGCCGGCAACAACGGAACCTTGGCAACGACTTGAACCCTACTGCCTTCTCCAGGAAAAAACACAATCGCTTTTCGCGTGTGTGACCGGTTACCCACGTGAATTACAGCGGTGCCATTTTCAATGACATTCGAAATTCTGTGCCAATAAGAAAAGCTAATGCGGCCGCCGATGTTGACGACGCCAGGAAGCCGAGCCAGTATTCCGGCGGCCGCGGCAAGGACTACCAGTTTCCAACGCGCACGGGCCCCAAGATTGTATGGGCGCCAACTGTGAAGAACCGGGAGTGCCCTGCGAGGGTCTCCGAGAATGATCCAGCGGGGCTCAGCGCCTTGCGGAATCACATAAATCGGAATGTCCCGAGCGTCGACTTCGCACTCAACCGGGAACGCCGCATCGAAAACCTGCGACGCTGTGACCGGCTGTTTAAGGGTGTTCGCGATCAGCATGGGCAGTTTGGAGGGTTGGAGTCGATTCGATCCGGGGGAAGCGTTGAAGGCTCAAGTTCAAGTCGCCGAGCCACAAGTCGGGAGAAATGCGCAACCAGAGCGCCGTTGACATCGTGAAGCAATGCTGGAACAGGCTGTGCGGAGTTCACAACGATCATCGACGGCAATCGGCACGCAAGTTGCAGGTAAGCTTCGCGCTGGCGGACGACCTCGTCAAAGGGCACTTCCTGCTTGCGCGACCAAAGAACTTCAGGGGGCGCGTCGAGAAGAATCACTAGGTCAGGACGCGGAAGCAAATGCGACGCCAAATCGAGCAGCCACCGAGGCCCGCCATAGCGCACGCGCTTGGTGTCTACCAGAAGGTCGTAGAAATAGCGGTCGAAAACAATCAGTCGCGTCCGGATCAAAGCCGGAGCTATATCAACTATGTAACCGAACAGATAGTCTGCGAGCAGATAGAAGACTTTTGCGATGGAAGCAACAAATCCTCGCGGCGCCTTTCCGTGGGGATCAGTTACAGGGTCCCCATCTCTAGTAACTGCACGCAGCAGTTTGGGCCGCAAGTGAAAACACCGGACATCGCGAAACGCCGACGCGAATTGCTCGCGAATAGTATTAACTGCAAACGATTTTCCTGAACCATCGGGGCCCATCAAAGCAATCCATCGGCCAGTTGGATGCGCCACCCGGTCGAGGACGTGCAGCCCACGCCTGGGAAGCGATGCCATTCTCTGCGGAAGCGACTCGGCACCGTGGCGCCGCAACTGCTTTCGCAGCGGTTCAAGCAATCGGGGCATTTCGTCCCAGTTGCCGGATGCGGCCATGCTGCCGAGAGCGATTCGCTGTCGAGGGCTCCAGAAGCGTGCCATAATCCGATCGCATGCATCCTCACTCCCGTCATAAAGGCGGCTAAGCCGTTTTCCATGCTGAATGCCAAAGTCCCTTTTATTGACCCGCTTGATGAGGTAGTAAGCAAACTCGTGCGCGGCAGAAGGAATCCAGAATCCACGCGCATGCCTGTGCCTGGCCGCCAGCACTTCATCGGCGCGCAGCCACAGCAAACCGAAGTGCCGGTAATCGGAAGCCGCATCGAGCTGGTAGATGGTCAGACCGGCGCCGCACAGCGAGGCCAGCAGAAATGCGCGCGCCGTAACTTCATGCTCGATCGTCTGGAACAGATAGGTATTTGTCTCGTGCGCGACGTGGGCGACGATACTCGGCAGGCGTACAAAGTCTTTTTCGTCAACCATAAAGTCGATATCTGAATCGAACGATTCGGGAAGCTGGTCGTAGCCTGACAGTATGCAGTAAGAACCGCATTCCGCAGATAATGCGGAAATCAAAGCGCGGGCGATCATAGCCCTCCCGTTCACCGAAACGGCATTCGAGTTGTTGGCGTCAATTAAATTCTGTACTGACAAGGCCGCAGTCCCTCTTTACAAGGTCGAACACTTAAAAAGTGCGCATCGTCGAATGCGCTGCGTTTACATGGATCGGCCGTTGAAGATTCCGAAACTGACGCCGACGCTGACGCCATTCGGCTTCAAGGCGTTGCTGGGGATGCCAGGAGCGCCTACGAAGTTGGGCCAAATCTGGTATTCATAATCGGCTCTCATCCGCCATCGCTGATGCAAGCTAAAATCGGCGCCGCCGCCGGGCGCAATGGCCAGATACCCGCCATGGGCAAGATGATATGGAAAGTTGATCTCACCCGCGCCGGCCAGCAGCTTCGCATAGGGATGCACTACCCGGCCGATGAAAAACGTATAGCGCGGCCCGGCGAGATAGTTGTACTCTCTTAAGTTGTTCGCGCCCTTGAAAATCAGCCAGCGGCTCTCGCCTTCCGCTCCGAAGTACCAGAACATCGGCGGGGTCCAATCGATATAAGTGCCAAGTCCCGTCATCCGGTAGGATTCGTAATTGGCGTCGAAGAAGCTGTAGAAGCCACCCGTCGTCAAGACAGGCTCGGCGTAAGTGGCCGCGGGCCCAACCTGCGCAAATGCAAATGTGGTGAAAAAGAGCACCTCGCCAAGAATAAGGCATCGTAAAAACATCTCTTCCCCCCAAAAACTCTTCACAGCACGACTTGGCAATTTGAGCCCACAGCCAACCTGTCCCCCGGCAGCCAACGTCATGTCTACAACACGAGCCGTATAGGTTGAAGACGCCGGCGCGACCGGCCACGAGCGATAATTATCGCGCCAGGGATTTGCGCGGCGTCGACTATGGCGCAGTCTGCGTTACGAATGGGCCGTCTATGACATAAAGACGTCCATCGCCAATCGTGCACGGCGAAACGACGCAGTTCTCGACTTTCTTGGTAACAAATGCAAGTCCGGTCGATCCCCAGCGAATCAGGTGTTGCGGCACTCCCTCAACCTCGTAAAGAGGAAGTTGTGCAATCGGGCTGAATGTATTCAGGTTGAACGATTGGACCATATAGGCGACACTCTGGTCCTCAAAAGCCGACTGCCCGACAAAATAAGCATTTCCAATCGTTGAATCGGGAGCCATTACTCCCGTAGAGATAAAGTTACCCGTCTGCTGTGCGGAGGATGGATCCACAACTAGACCGTCGTCTCCATAGAGCGATTGATCAGACGGGTCGAAGTGAATGTGCAGATTTGGAATCGGGAAGTAGTTGGGATGATCGCTGACGAGATTTACACCATTGCTTGAGACAGCAAGCTGGTAGAAGTCTGCCTCATAGTTTTCCGTGTTGGCCGCATAGATCGCCGACCCATCCTGGGACCATTGGATGGTATCGAGCAGCACGTCGCCCGATTGCGTTGTAGGCGTCACAACCGCAGGGCGCTGGACGGTTCCGTCATAAATTGCGACACCGCCTTGTGCCTGCACGATGGAAATATCGGACGAAACGCCTCGCGCCACTGCGATGGTGTTGGACTGGACAGGATCTACCTCGATGTCCATCGCGTAATACGGTCCAAGGTTGCTATCCGAACCTAGCGCGATGCTTTCATCGGGGACGTAAGTCTGGTTCCCCAGCGCCAACCTCTCCACCGTGCCGCTGCCATCCAAACCCACATATAAATACTTGTCATCTGCGGAAATGGCAAGATGGTCGGGATCGGTTCCCGCTCCGGAAGAGTAAGTCCACAGCGCAACCAGAGTTACTGGATTGATGGCCATGACGGTATCGGGACTCTCGATGGTGCTAGTACTCGATGAGCTTGGTTGTGAAATATACATGATGTTTCGCGCCGTATCCCAAGCCAGATCGTTAACCTCGCTGAATAAGATGTCCATTCCCAGCAGGAAAGGGATGGGATTGGATGCTTTCGACTGAGCGTTCACGGCTGTGACCGGCACTTCGGCGACCGCGGCCAGATCGGACACCGGCACCACGGCAGTGAGCACGGTGTCACTTACAACGGTGGTCGCAAGCGCGTTGCCGCCAAAGTACGCAATGCAGCCGGGAGCAAAATCCATTCCGTTCAGGGTTATCGTAAACCCGGGGCTGCCGGCCGCGGTCTTGGTTGGACTTATGTCCGTCACAATCGGCGTAGTCGCTGGTGACACGGTGATATTGAACGATAGGGTATTGGAAATCGTGCCGTCCGGATTCAGCACGGAAACATTTGCAACCGACACAGTGGACAGATACGAGGCTGCAATGCTCGCCGTCAGCTGAGTACCGGAAACAAAAGTCGTCTGCATAACGGTTCCGTTCCAAATCACCCGGCTGCCACTCACAAAGTTAGTGCCGTTGGTTGTGAGCGTCATGACAGGACTTCCGTTGTATGCGGTGGAAGGATTCAGGGAGGTCAGCGTGGGAGGCGTAGTGCCGGTGCCAGTGCCCGATCCTCCGGTAATGGTCAGATTCATCAAATTCGATGTGGTCGTGTCTGGCTTCATCACCCGGATCCCGATGACGCCGCTGGCAGCGATCTGAGCAGCCAAAATGTTTGCAGTGAGTTCGGAGCTTGACAACAAAGTGGTTTGCAGGGCTACGCCGTTCCACAAAATCTGTGTTCCGTTGACGTAGTTGGCGCCGATCGCTGTTAATGTAAACCCCGCGCTTCCAGCAGCAACAGTAGAAGGAGTGATCGAGGTCAAGGTGGGCGTAAGCACACCCTGAAATCCTCCGCACCCGGCAACCGCCGTGGCGAAAACAAACAGAGAGAACAGGGCATGAACGCGGGACAGGGCCTTCCTCATTTGGTATTCGGCCTTTCTGTTTAGTTATATTTGAACCGGGGCCGCGAAAGGATCGAACCAAATGGTTAGATGCAAGATCACACACGCCGGGATAACTCGCGGCAGGAGCTATTTCGAATGTACTTTCACATATCCAAAATGTTCACTTGAGAAGCAACAGGACAACTCACGAGGGCTGATCCGAAGATTAGGTCGTATCCGATCTCGTTCGCGGCGCAGGGAGCCATCCCCGCCGCGACCATCGACGCAGCAGCTTATTCTGTGGAAGCGCTTGTATTGAGGCGGATTTGTTGGAGCGGTCATGGCACGTTAAATCCGGTACCGACCCGCACCGCTTCGAATTTTCGCTCGTCATTTAAGCTGAAAGAGAATAGGCCGCGAATCTATCATGATCGGCTGGCCCTTGGAAACCTGCTTTTCGCCGCCTAGATCGGTTAAAGCCTCCGCACTAGCGCTATCCGCAAAAGGCGCGTGGCCCGATGAGCTCCACGCCACGCGGTAGGTCACGCTGCCTTTGCGTATATCGCATGTCCATAACGTTGATGATGGCGAAGGGCGGCAAGGTCGCACGGCAGTTACACCGTTTAGCCATCCCTCAACCTGTTGGGCGGCGACGCCTGCAGGCGTTACGCCGCTGCCCTCACGCCACAAAGTTCCCCAATCCGGATTGTCCCATTGATACCAATAGGCGCGCGCAATGCCATCGGTGAATTGAATTAAGTACCACTTCAGCAAGAAGGATGCCTGCGCACCTTGGTCGGGCAACTGAGCATTCTTGCCCCATCCGCCTTCGGTGTCCCAGATCGGTAAGTGGCTCAACTGGTGCCGCGCCAGCACCTGACGGAGCGCCTGGATCTGGCGCGAAAGATCTTCGACGGGAAGGGCCGGTTGGTCGTTTCTCCCTGAGTAGCCATGCCAGGCGATTACATCGGCATATCTGCCGCCGCCGGCGGATAGATACTGATCCAGCCATGCATCGTGAGAAAGTGGCCAGCCGGTGGAGGAGGCTGCCGGAGTCGTGACGATGGCTGCCGGATCAATCGACTTGATGATGGGATAGGCGTGCGCGGCCAGCTCTGCCATCTGCTGCGGACTACCCGACCAGAAGCCTGAGGCGTTGGGCTCGTTCCAGAGCTCGTAACTTGAGATTCTTCCCTTGTAACGGGTAACAAGAGTGCGGACAAACTCGTCCCAGTCACTCATGTTGGGGGGGGCGGCGCATCCGAAACGCTTGCCGACGCAGGGCTCATCCGGCCGGGTGCTGGCCCATCGCGGAGTATTTAGAAACACATAATCGAGTTGCACTCCATGCTCCTGCGTTTGCGATACCCAAAAATCCAGCGAGTGCCAATCGTATTGACGAGGGGTGGTTTCAATTGCTCCCCACGTGACGCCGGCCGGCCGGATGCTTCCGAACGGAACCGTCGGCCAGTGCCGGGCCGGCGATAGCGTGTGCATCCCAATAAATGCGGCAGTAAACTGTATAGGTTGGATCGCAGCGCTTTCGCTGCCGGGGTCCCGATTCTCCTCCGCGGCTGTAGATCCCGACGCTCTAGATCCCGACGATTGAATGCCGAGCGTTAAACTCCCCACCGACAGAGCGAAGACAGCAATCGATCGCAAGCGGGTCATTTCGTCCCCCAAAACCCTCTTCGCAGCCTGGACTGTGCGTCCATGCCGTCGCCTCTTAAAAAGTAGATGCGCGAAAAAACGGCGGCGTTGGTCACAATCGAGGTTGAGGCCAGCAAACAATGCGGTGGAAAAATACTAAAAAGTTCTGGGACGGCTGTTAAGGGCAGCTTGCGATTTTCTCGGTGTCTGAATCAACCCCACACTTAGCTTGAGCATCGAAGTCCTCATTACAGTGGCATCCCGTCATACAAGGGACGACTCATCCACCTTTTAGATATACCCGCGTCAGCCCTGCAAATAAAGAGCCAGACGCTTGAAAGACATCCAGCTGGATTTCGAACGGCACATCAGCTGCACTTACGAAATGATTTGAGCGAATGGCCGCGGAGACACGCGGTTTGCAAACCAGATCGACTTCTCCACTTTCAGTCTAGAGGGCCGAAAATGAATAGCAATGCTTTCTCCGCGCGCGTGGACGCAACCGCATACGCAGCGCAATCCCCAGCGGCGGCTGCGCAGTCGGGAGTATTCGAAGATTGGAAAGCGCCGCCGCTGTCCATGCCGCTGCTCAGGATTTCAGCCGATTTCCTGCTGTTGTTGATCGGCACAATGGTGGGCGGCGCAGTAGGTCACCTGCTACAAAGGTCGCACACTTTCGAGCTGACTCTGCAGCAGCTTTTTATAGGCTCTCTCGTTTACTCGGGCCTGACCATCGGCGTTTTGATAGGCGACAATGCTTACCCGCGGGTTTGCAGTCTTCTGCATATCAAGGAGACCGAGATTGTACTGCGAGGCTCGATCAAGGCAATCGTCGTTTGCCTCGTGCTATGTTTTGTGGCGCGCTATTCCGTGCCAAGAATGGCCACGCTAGCGGCGTGGGTGAGCGGAACGCTCTACTTGACTATGGGCCGGGTGTGGGTGCAGGACAAGGTGCGCAAGTATCTCACGCCGGCTATGGCCGGCAGGCGCGCTCTCATCTATGGAACCAAGCGGACAGCGAGGCGCTTCTTCTCCGGCGCACTGCATTCGCCCATGCTGGGCATCGATCCAGTTGGATTTGTGAGCGCCGGAAACGAAACCAGCGACGTGATTTACAGTAACGACTACTTCCGACGCGATTCCTGCCCTGTTTTTCACGAGTCGCTGTCGGTCGAAATGCTGGAACGCTTAGCGATTCAGGATATCTTTGTTTGCGACTCCATATCCGCGAATGAACTCAACTACGTGCGTGAGGTTGCGCAGACAACAAATTGCTCGATCTCGCTGGTAGACAACCAGGAGGTCCTGGCCAGCCGGATACCCACCTGGGTCTGGGAGATGGACGGGCTGATCGTAGCCACTACAGCCCTGAACGATCCCGGTCAGTTCTACCGCGTGAGCAAGCGGGTGCTGGACATCGTGTGCTCCGTGGTTTTGATTGCACTGAGCGCGCCGATATGGGCGTTGCTGGCCGCGTTAATTCGCATGGAGTCAAAGGGGCCGATCTTTTTTCGCCAGACCCGCGTCGGTCAACATGGAAAACCCTTCGAGATTTTTAAGTTCCGCAGCATGAAAGTCGATGCGCCCAAGTACGCGCGCTCGCCCGACGAAGGCAGCGATCCGCGCATTACACGGATTGGACGTTTGTTACGCAAGACCAGCATGGATGAAGTGCCGCAACTGATCAACGTGCTCAAGGGAGACATGTCGCTGGTCGGTCCGCGTCCTGAGATGCCGTTCATCACCGAGGAGTACGGACCCCTGGAAGCGACGCGACTTGCAGTTCCCCAGGGCATCACGGGTTTCTGGCAACTGAGTGCGGATCGCCGTTACGCGATTCATCAATCTATCGAATACGACCTTTACTACATTCAGAACCGCACCGTGTTACTGGATATCGCCGTGCTGCTTCACACGTTGTTGTTCGCGGCCAAAGGGATCTGACTGAGGCGAGGAGCGGTGGGGTCCGCTTCATCTCCGATCGGTCGCTTGCAGACAGCCTCAATTCGCAAGGGGCCGCAACAAGAAAGGTTTTCAATCAAGGGGGCAGGCGCAAAGAATCGCGCTGCGTCGAGGGACTAACGGATCGCATGAAAGTTTTGATGGTTCACAATCGCTACCAGCAACGGGGCGGAGAAGATGCCGTGGTTGATGCCGAGGTGCGCTTGCTGGTTGCGAACGGAATTGAAGTTCAGCGGCTCGAGGTGGATAACGATTCGATCCACGGATTGCGAGGCAAGATGCGGACTTCGATGAATCTCTTTGTCGCCTCCTCGGCTATGACAGAGGAGTTGCGGTCGATCATGGCAGAGTTCCGCCCCGATGTTGTCCACGTTCATAACTGGTTTCCCACCGTCTCGCCGTTCATCTTCAGACGCTGTAAGCAGGCGGAGATCCCCGTGGTGCATACGCTGCATAACTACCGTCTGTTGTGCGTCAACGCCACCCTGTTTCGTGATGGAAGAGTCTGCGAGGACTGCATCGGTAGCGCGCTTCGTGCCCCGGGCGTAATCCATAAGTGCTACAGGGACAGCCGCGCGGGAAGCTTTGTGGCGACTGCCTCGATGGTGGCGCAGTGGGCGGCGGGCACGTGGCACCACTCGATCGACAAGTTCATTGTGTTATCTGAGTTTGCCAGAATCAAGCTGGTGCAGGGCGGACTTCCCGCGGAGAAGATCGTCGTTAAACCGAATTTTGTCGATCCCGATCCGGGGCCGGCGTCCGGAGATGGCAACTACTTTCTTTACGCCGGAAGACTGACCGAAGAAAAGGGGCTACGCACCCTGCTTCAGTGCTGGCGCAATGGTCATGGCCTTCCTTTGCTGAGGATCGTTGGCTTGGGGCCGTTGGAGGACGAGGTGAGAGAGGCGGCGGCCGTCCTGAGCAACGTGGAATGGATGGGCGGCAAGAGCAACGAAGAAGTCGCGCAACTATTGGGACGCGCCAAGGCAACTCTGTGTCCTTCGCTCTGGTATGAAGGCATGCCGCGCGTAGTCATCGAGTCAATGGCCGCGGGCACTCCGGTGGTGGCGTCCAGGATCGGATGTTATCCGGAAATGATCGTCGACGGTCAATCGGGCGCGCTGTTTGCCGCGGGGGATGCGGGCAGTTTGCTTGACTGCCTGCGCAGTCTTGAAGTAGCCGGTGCATTTGCCGCGATGCGCCCGCAAGCTAGGCGCCGCTACGAAGAAGCGTACACGGGGGAAAGAAACTTTTCTCTTTTGCTCAATGTTTATCGCGGGGCGATGGTCGCCGGCAGCCGGGTGTACCCGATTCCTGTTGCGACTTGAGCCACAATGTGATCGCGTGCCGGCGCTGCCGTCCATGCGCGGAAGGATGTAAGTCGAATTCAATTAAAGTCGAAGCGGAAAAGCAAAAGCGCCGAGCCGGCCAGGGCCAAAGTAACTACCTAGGCGTCCTGATTTAGCGAAACGCCCATATGACAAATGTATCGAACGCAATGCGATCCACCGTTGTGCCAGACAAGACGGATATGTGAAGGAGGTCTCCCAGCCAATGTTTCTATCCAACGATCCAACGAAAACCACACTAGCTCCCTATGTTCCGCCGCCACCGGTGTCACAGCGCATGGATGACTTCTCGTTTCGCTTCGGCGAAGGGGAATCGTTGAAAGGAGTGTGGCGCGTGCTGCGCAAACGCAAAATGACGATCGCAGTGGCAGGTCTTTGCGGCGTGGCGCTGCCGGTTCTGTTGTGCCTCCTCATGAGCCGACAGTATGCGGGAGTAGCAACCGTCGAAGTGGAGAAAACCGACGCCTCGCAAACCAGCCTCATAAATAATGCCGCGCCTCTGCCGGAGACCGCGGATGATCTAAAGACCGAGATTACGACTCATATGATGGTTCTGCAGAGTCCCAACGTGCTGCTGGCCGTGGTGAAAGACCTGCACCTTCAGTCCGAGCCTCCGTTCGCTTTCAAACCTACTCTGATAGGCGCCCTTACCGGCGCGAACGATCACATCCGCGACGAGATTCGGCGTGGCTTGCCTCTCGATCAGGCTCCCTACACACGGGAACGAATTCTCAAAATCTTTGGCAAAAAGCTGGATGTTGAAAATACGCCCGACACCCGGCTGATTACGGTGAAGTATTTGAACCCGGACCGGCAGCGTGCCGCAGATATCGCCAATGCGATCGTGGAGGAGTATGTAACCTACGAGGCGCGTTCGCAAGCCACGTCGGACGCGCAGCGCTGGCTGAATGAGCAGCTTTTCGATCTGAAAACAAATCTCGATAACTCGCAGACCAAGCTGGCCGACTTTGAGCAAAAGACCGGGCTCAATGACATGGTGCTAGGAGCCACGGGCCAGGGCGGCGGCTCCGGAGGCACGACGCATGTTCCGGTCTTGGATTCTCTCGATACATTGAACCAGCAACTGACCGCGGCGCAGGAAGATCGCATTTCGAAAGAGGCCATCTACCGCCTGACCAAAACCAATAATCCTGAAGTCGTAGCTTCGCTAGTCTCATCGGGCGATAGCGGTTCCGAAACTGGGGAGTCTGACGCCGCGCTTGAATTTCTTCGCAGCCTTCGCCAACAGCAGTCTGCGCTTCAGGTCACTTATGCCGACATGCTTACTAAGTACGGTGCTAACAACCCGCACCTGATTGAGACCAAGAGCCAGATCGACAGCCTCGATGCCCAGATTTCCGCTGAGTTGGCAAAAATCAATGAACGCGCTCACCAGGAGTTCGTGCTTGCCAGCCAGAAGGAAGATGGGCTCCACCAGGCTTTCATGGCCAAGCAACAGGAAGCCGGAGCGCTGAACGTGAGCGCAGTCAAGTTGCAGTCCCTTTCAGAGGAAGCCGCGGCCAGCCGTCAGTTGTACGACGGTCTCTACGGCAAGCTGAAGGAGATCAACATTCAGGCAGCTCTGCGCGCAACCAACATCACCGTAGCCGATCCGGCGCGTCCACCTGCCAGGGCGAAGCGTCCGAATCCGCCTCTCTACATTGCGCTGGGCTTGGTTGCGGGCCTCTTCGCAGGCGTGACTTCAGCGTTTATGCGCGAGCATCTTGACGATACAGTGAGCGTCGCGTTGCAGCTTCATGGCGGCGGCAACTTGCCCATGCTGGGCAACATTCCCTCGGCGAAAAATCTGCGCATTCTGCCGGCAAAATCGCACCTCGGAATGTCGGCTTTGGAGACGAGTCCACTTATCAACGATCCTCGCTCCACCGGCGCAGAGTCGTTCCGCGCACTGCGAACCGCGATCATGGTGGCTGCCAACGGGGGGCGGTTGCCTTCGCTGCTGGTCACCAGCCCGCTGTTCGGAGAAGGTAAGTCGACCGTCGCCTATAACACCGCCATCGCATTCGCTCTGGCGGGGAAGCGCGTGCTGCTTCTGGACGCGGATATGCGCCGGCCGCATTTGCATGAGTTGTTTGACTCTCCGTGCAGTCCCGGCCTCAGCGACGTGCTGGCCGGAGCGGAGAAGCTCGAAGCAAGCATCCGCCGCCATTCCACCGTTCCTTTGCTCTCGCTGCTCCCGGCCGGGTCCGATGCCAGCACGCCGGCCGAACTGCTGGCCTCAGACAAATTCGACGTTCTGCTGGCGACTCTCACGGCAAGCTACGATCTGGTCATTGCCGATAGTCCGCCTATCCTGCTGGTTACCGATGCGCGCGTGCTGTCAGAAAAATTTGCCGCCACGCTGGCGGTGATCCGCGCCGGCAAAACTACGCGCACGGTTCTCAAGAGCCTATCGTCGGTGCTGGAATTCAGTGGTTCGCGCGCCGTTGGTTTGGTTTTGAATGGGGTGAATACCAATTCGGTCGACTACTTCGAGGCTTATGGCCATAACGGAAAGGGGGCATATCTCAATGCCTAGTCCAACCGCAGTAATTTACGGCACCATGGTGCGTGCGGCCGCGATTTTCGCAGCGGGCGCTCTGCTGGTTTCGACGCCACGCGCGGTGCTTTCGCAGGTCAACACTTCCACCACTAACATCCAGTCGCCGACAAACGCTGGGCAGGGAGCGC
>Ga0187847_10001345_pt1 | contig 22398 bp, 18 predicted proteins | sample June2016WEW_4_10_FD_132458 | JGI IMG/M metagenome (GOLD analysis project Ga0187847, IMG submission 132458) | Peatland microbial communities from SPRUCE experiment site at the Marcell Experimental Forest, Minnesota, USA - June2016WEW_4_10 | ecosystem: Environmental > Terrestrial > Soil >...
ATGGGGTCCAGACTGGATTTGATGGGGACGAGCCTGTTCAAAGACGGATCCACGATCTATCTGGTGATCCAGGCTGGCATCGCCGGGCTGCGCAACTCAAATCGCCTCATCTCGCAGTACTTCGCGACCGGGGTACCCAAACTCGAAATCGTGCTGAACCGTTATGAGCCCCGCACGCTGGGCGTCGCCGAAGACCAGATTACCAAGGCGCTCACCCGGCCGGCGCAGTGGAAGATTCCCAACGATTACGCAGCCGTGCGGCGCATGCAAACGACCGCCATTCCGCTGGCGCTGGAGGATTCGCCCATCTCCCGTCTGATCCGGCAGATGGCCCGGACCGCTTGCGGCCTGCCCGCAGCTCCTGAAAAGAAGGCAGGCTTCAGTCTCAAAAGCCTCAGCCGGAGTCTTTCGTCAAAGATGTCCACCCCCGAGGAGTCGCCGGCATTCACGCAGCTTGGGTTGGGTGCGGGCCCGCAGAGCGCCGGCGCCGCGACGGATGCGCTTCAGTATGAAACGACGGCGAACATTCCGGCGAAACCTGTCTATACCGCCCCCGCGGCCGCTCCGGTTGCGGAACCCCAGCGGGCGCCGATCACGCCAGCCGAAAGCGCCGACGCCAAGCGCCGGGGGCAGCAAAAGGCCAGCACTCCCAGCCAGCCCAGCGAACCGCAGACGCGCGTTTACAAAGGCTCAACCTATGTGAAGGGAGCGGATGGCGAATGGCACCTGCAGGAAGATCAGCCCGAGCCAGTTCCGTTCCAACCGATTCAGCCGGAGCCGGTTTACTCGCAGCCAGTTCAGCAGGAGCCAGTTCAGCCCGAGCCCGTGATTCAGGAGACAACGGCCATCGCATGGTCTACGCCAGCGTCGATTGCTTATGGAACCGCGCTCACGACCAAGCAGCTTAGGGCCATGGCATCGGCTCCGGGAAAATTTGTCTACACCCCTGCCGTGGGCGAGGTGCTTCCGGCTGGAACGCATACGCTCTCGGTTTTCTTCACTCCGACCGACAGGGTGTCCTTCACTACGGCGGAGTCAACGGTTCTGCTCACGGTGACCAGGGCGACGCCAGCCATTACCTGGCCGGAGCCCGCTTCGATCTCCTACGGCACGGCGCTCAGCGCCTCCGAGCTGAACGCCAAGACATCAGTTCCGGGCAGATTCGTCTATACTCCCGCAGCGGGCGAGGTGCTTCCAGCGGGAGCGCAGACGTTGACGGTAACATTCACTCCGGACGACGGGGCCGGTTATTCGACGGCGCAGGCTGCCGTGCCGCTCACGGTCAATAAGGCAACGTCGGCCATTACGTGGGCCAAGCCCGCCGCCATCGCCTACGGCGCCCCGCTGGGCGCTGCTCAGCTCAATGCCACGGCATCGGTTCCGGGAACTTTCGTCTACACTCCTGCGGCGGGCGCCGTGCTGACCGCCGGAGCGCAGACGCTGTCCGCGGTCTTTACTCCCGCCGCCAGCTCGGATTACGCGACGGCCGAAGCCTCCGTGCAGATCACGGTGACGAAGGCAAAGCCAACCATCACGTGGCCGGTGCCGGCCGCGATCACTTCCGGCACCGCGCTCAGCGCCGCACAGCTCAATGCCACGGCATCGGTTGCGGGAAAATTCGTATACATTCCGGCGGTAGGCGCCGTCCTCGGGGCGGGAACACATACTCCCTCGGTCACCTTTACGCCGACCGACACCACCAACTACACCGCGGTGCAGGCGGCTGTCTCGCTTACGGTGAAAAAAGCTACTCCGAGCGTCACTTGGCCAACCCCGGCGGCAATCGTCTACGGCACCGCGCTGAACGCCACCCAGTTGAACGCCACGTCGTCGGTTCCGGGCAAGTTCGTTTACACGCCCGGCGCGGGCGAGGTCTTAGCGGCGGGAACGCATACGCTCACGGCAACCTTCACGCCGACCGACACCACGGACTGCTCCGCGGTGCAGGTCACGGTGTCGCTGAGTGTCGCCAAAGCAAAGCCAACCGTGATTGCATGGCCCGCGCCCGACCCCATTTCCCACGGCGCCGGACTCAGCGCCACGCAACTCAACGCCACTGCGCCGATTCCGGGCAGATTCACCTACACTCCCGGCGCGGGCGAGGTGCTGGCAACGGGGCAGCATACGCTCTCGGTTAGCTTCACGCCGGCCGACACCAATCTTCCCGTGGCGCAGGCTGCCGTGCCGCTCACGGTCAACAAGGCAACGCCCATCATCAAGTGGCAGACGCCGGCCGGCATTTCCTATGGCACCGCACTCAGTTCCACTCAGCTCAATGCCACGGCATCGGTTCCTGGGACCTTCGCCTACACTCCCGCGGCCGGAGAACTGCTCGCGGCGGGAGCGCACACGCTCTCGGTGACTTTCACGCCGAAGGACACCGCGGACGTAGCGACGGCACAGGCAAATGTGTCGCTATCTGTCGCCAAGGCAACGCCCATCGTTACGTGGCCGACCCCCGCGGCGATTTCCTACGGCACCCCGCTCAACCCTGCTCAGCTCAATGCCACGGCATTGGTCGCGGGCACATTTGTCTACACTCCCGCCGCAGGCACCGTGCTTACAGCAGGGACGCAGAAGCTTTCGGCAACCTTTTCCCCCACCGACACTGCGGACTACACGTCGGCGCAAGCAACGGTAATGCTGGTGGTGGAAGGATTGCCCAACATCGATTCGCTGATGCCGGCGACGGCGGGCGCAGATGCAGACAACGCTGACCTGGCGGACGGAAACAACCAGCAGAGCAAACTTGAAACGCGCACTTACAAGGGCGCTACCTACGTGAAGGGAGCCGACGGCCAATGGTACCTCCAGAAGAATTAGAAAAGGCGCAGCCCACAACGCTTCCCGCGGATTTTGGCGAATGGGATAGCGGAGATGGCTCTGCAACGCACCCCGCCAACTTCAACGGATTCGAGAGTTTTCCCGCTTCGGCTGCTGCGCCGAAGCCGCCGGTGAATTCCTCGACAGCGCGAGTCGCCGTGTTGCCGGTGGCGGGCCGGTCGCCGAGCGCCGCTTCGCGCCCGCCAGCTGCGGCCTACGCGGATGTTGAGCAGGCTTATCAGCCGCCGAAGTCCAAAGCCGTGAAGACGGCAGCCCCGGTGCAGAGGGCCGAGAGCGAGAGCGAGGGCAAGAAGGGGCAGACAGGGATGTTTATCGGCGTTGGCGCAGCCGCGCTTTTGCTGATCGGCGGCACGGTGGGCTATTTCACGATGCACTCCAAGACCGCAGCGCCGAGTACAACAGCAATGACGCAGACGCAGGTGCAAACACCGGCGGCGAATTCGCTGACGCCGACGCCTGCAACTCAGACGGTTGCCAATACGCCGGCCCAGGCCAATACGCCGGCGGCCGCGGATACGGCGGCGGCTGCGGAAGCGGACAGCGCGCTCCGCGCGCAGGCGGACAAGATGAACAAGCAGCTCAACGCGCCCTCGCTGATTCAGGAGGATCTGAAGACGCTTGCCGGGGGGGCGGCGCCGCCGCCCACCTCCGGCTTCAGCCCGGCGGGGATGGAAGGCGTAGGCACTACGAGTGGCGTCTTCAATGGACAGGGCGGGCCGAAGGTGAAGGTCGCGGCTCCCCAGAAAGTGAGCATCTCGGGCGCCATGGCTGTAGGCATGTTGGTGCAGAGGACCCAGCCCGTGTATCCGCCCCTTGCCAAGCAGGCCCACATCTCCGGTACGGTGACGCTTCAAGCCACAGTATCCAAGACTGGATCGGTTGTGAATCCCCATGTGATCAGCGGACCGCCCCTGTTGCGGCAGGCCGCGCTGGACGCCGTGAAGACCTGGCGCTTCAGGCCTTACATGCTCGATGGGGAACCGACGGAAGTGGAGACCACCGTGGACGTGAACTTTGCATTGGCTTACTGACGAACCCTCTGCCTGTTTCCCGTTTTTTGGATGTAAAACGATGGTTTCGCGGATGAGCGATCTCTCCCAATGGAAGGCAAAACTTGGAACTGCTGAATCTGGAAAAATATAAATCGGAGATACACCGGACTCTGATCTCCAAGCTGGATCTGGAGAAGCTGTCGCGCGCCAATTCCACCCAGGCGCGCCAGGCGGTGGCCGGTATTGTCAAGGAGATTATCGCGGAGCAGCGCGTACCGCTGAATTTCGACGAGCAGGAAAAGATACAGGCGGATCTGCTCGACGAAGTTTTTGGACTTGGCCCGCTGGAACCGCTGCTGAGGGATCCAAAGATTTCCGACATCCTGGTGAACGACAAGGATCATGTATTCATTGAAAAAGGCGGGCTGCTGCAGAGGGTCGATACGACATTCCGCGACGACCGCCATTTGCTGCAGATCATCGACCGCATCGTGTCGCGCGTGGGCCGCAGGGTGGATGAGTCCTCGCCGATGGTCGATGCGCGATTGCCCGACGGTTCTCGTGTCAATGCCATCATTCCGCCGCTGGCGCTCGACGGACCTTCGCTGTCGATCCGCCGCTTCGGAACAGGCCCGCTGGCCGCCAATCAGCTGGTCCAACTGAAGAGCGTCTCTCCGGAGATGATGGAAGTGCTCTCCTCGGCGGTGAAAGCCCGGATCAGCATTCTCATCTCGGGCGGCACCGGCACCGGCAAGACCACCTTTCTGAACATCCTGTCGCAGTACATCCCGCGCAACGAGCGCCTCGTCACCATTGAAGATGCGGCCGAACTCCGGCTCGCCCAGGAAAACATCGTGCGCCTGGAAACCCGGCCACCCAATATCGAAGGGCTGGGAGCAATCAAGCAGCGGCAACTTCTGATCAACTGCCTGCGCATGCGGCCCGACCGCATCATCATGGGCGAGATCCGCGGCGAGGAGGCCTTCGATATGCTCCAGGCCATGAATACCGGCCACGAAGGCTCCATGACCACGATTCACTCAAACACGCCTCGCGACGCCATCTCCAGGCTCGAGTCGATGGTCGCCATGGGCATGAATCTGCCTGAGAAATCCGTGCGCCAGCAGATCGCATCAGCTATTACTATTATCGTGCAGGCCACTCGCATGAGCGATGGCACGCGCAAAGTGACGAGCGTCGCCGAGATTACCGGCATGGAAGAGGGCATTATCAGCATGCAGGAGATATTTGTATTCAACAAGAAAGGGATCGGGCCCGATGGCAAGGTCATCGGCGTCTTCCAACCGACCCGCATCCGCCCGCGGTTCCTTGAGCGGCTTCGCGTTTCGGGCATTGTGCTGCCGCCGGTTCTCTTCGAGCGCGAGACGCAGGTCAACTAGGCGGAAAGGAGGAGCAACAGCCATGGGATTGATTGCCGTATTAGTGTTCTTGGCCGTATTCGTGATTGTCGCCATGGTCGCGAACGCCGTCGGCGCGGAGGCCTCGCAGCAGGCCAAGCAGGTGCATGCCACGCTCGACTCGGCCCTGGCGACGGAAAGCCTGGAGGAGCGGAGCCAAATCGTCAATCTTCGCAAGAGCGACTTGCTCAGCAACATTCCATGGCTCAATCGCAAGCTGCTGAAGTTCGAACTGGCGCCACGCCTGCAGACACTGCTCTATCAGGCCGATCTCAAATGGACCATTGGAGGCTTGTTGACTGGATGCGGATTCTGCTTTTTGCTCCCAGCATCTCTGGTGTACTGGCGAACGGGCTTGATTCTGGTCTCCCTGGGGACCGGTTTGCTGCTGGGCTCCGCGCCTCTTGCCTGGGCGTTTAAGAAGCGCGCAAATCGCCTTGACCGGTTTCAAGAAGGGCTGCCGGAAGCTCTGGATTTGATGGTGAACGCTCTCCGCGCCGGACACAGCCTCATCGCCGCGATGGGCTCGGTGGCGCGTGAATGCGCTGACCCCATCGGCCGCGAATTCAGCACGTGTTTCGAGGAGCAGAACTACGGCCTGGAAATGAAGACCGCGATGGAGAACATGATCAATCGCGTTCCTCTCCAGGACCTTCGCATTGTCGCAACCGCGATCATGATCCAGAAAGAGAGCGGGGGAAACCTGGGCGAGGTGCTCGACAAGACCTCTCATGTCATCAGGGAGCGGTTTCGACTCAAGCGGCAAGTCGCCACGCACACAGCTCAAGGGCGCATGACGGGAATCGTTCTCACCCTTTTGCCGCCTGTCCTGGGTGTCGCATTATATTTCGTCAACCCCGAAGGAATGAGCGTCTTGTGGACGACGCCAATTGGCGTCAAGCTACTGTGGCTGGCTTTCGGCATGCTTGTCGTGGGCGGTTTAATCATTCGCCACATTGTAAACATGGACGTTTGAGGTTTGAGAGGAAGTCATGGGATTTGCGATTTTTGCTTTTTTCGTCGTTTTTTTGCTGATCGTGAGCGGTGGATTGCTGCTTTTCTATCGCGAAGAGATGCTGCAGCGGATCTCCGACGCAATCAACCCGCAGCCCAAACAAAAATCGCTGTTGAGCGCCATCCAGCAGACGGGTCTTTCGATCAGCGGCGTGGTCGAACACTTCGAAAACGTTGTGCCGAAAAGCCAGGCCGAGGTTTCGGTTCAATTGCAGCGCTTGCAGCGCGCCGGTTTTCGCGATGAGTCCGCGATAAAGATCTTTTACGGCTCCAAAGTCCTGGTTCCCCTGCTGCTTTGCATTCTCTGTTTTGTGACCGGAGCCTGGCGCTTCAACGCGATTATGGTGCTTCTGCTGGCCGTTGTGCTGGGTTTCCTGGCGCCGGATTTCTGGCTGGGAAGGCGGATTTCCACCCGCCAGGCGAAGATTAGGCGCGGGCTGCCGGATGTACTCGATCTGCTGGTCATTTGCATTGAGGCCGGACTCAGCTTGGACCAGGCGACGGCCCGCACCGCTGTGGAATTGAAATTGGCGCAGCCGGAACTGTGCGATGAATTGCACGTTGTCGTGCTGGAGCAGCGCGCCGGACGGCCACGCGGCGAGGCATGGAAGCATCTGTCGGAACGAACGGGCGTCGACGCGGTGCGCAATCTCACCTCCATGCTGATTCAAGCGGAACAGTTTGGAACCAGCATCGCCAAGACCATGCGCGTCCATGGCGACACCCTCAGAACGCAGCGCGTGCAGGCAGTGGAAGAGGCGGCGGCAAAGACCACAATCAAGCTGATCTTCCCGTTGGTGCTGTTCATTTTTCCGTCGCTTTTTGTTGTCACCCTGGGGCCTGCGATGCTTTCTATCATGGATTCATTTGCGAATCTCAACCATTGAAGGAAGGAGGAATCGACTTGGACAGTACCCTGATTATCCGAGTTGTTGCCGGTGTGCTGGTTGTTGTCATTCTCGCTGTTTTGATCCAGCGCCGCCGCACAAACGTCAAGTAGCGCGAGTGCATGCATTCCGGGGGCGCAGTGAAGCCGCGCGCTCCGCAAGCCGGTTGACATTCTTTCGGGGGGCGGGAAGGCCGCTGCTCTGAAGCCCCGGCAACCGTCGTGTTCCCTTCGGACTGGGGAGCCCTTCAAGCATTTTGCCGTAAGAAAGAGGAGTTGCGATGGACACTACCACGATTGTTCGGATTGTTGCAGGTGTGTTGGTTGTCATCATTCTGGCTGTCTTGATCCAGCGCCGCCGCACTCGGGTCAAGTAGCTCGGATTTCACGAGTGGGCTAGTGGCGCCGTGAAGCACAGCGAGTTCCACTAGCCGGCTCCATCATTCCGCTGGCCGGGCCTCGCTGGTTGGGCGATGGATTTTGTCTCTGCAGCCCATCCTTGCAGCGGGCGAGGGGCTCTGCGCCCTTGCAGCGGCACATCGAGTGTGCGATTGCTTCATGCGCACCAGGGGAAGGCCGGATCGCTGCCGGCTCGACGTTCACAAAGAAAGGGCCTGTCCTGTGTGTTTCTAAAACGGAAGAGGTTCAATTGACAACCGGAACTCCGGGGGAGTACCCGGTAGCCGGATACTTGCTGGAGGCCAGAGGCTAAATGGAACTGCGACGACTATGCGCATACAACCAGACCCGCGAATGTTTTCTCGGGCTGGAGGTCGCTGCCGTCGATTTATCCTTTGCCGGCCTCAAGGATACGCTTGCAAAGCTGGTCCTCAAATCGGGCGAGGGCCTGTGGATGACACCATTCCGCGGAATTCCCGACACGGGCATGCGAGAACCGCTCGATCTGATTTACCTCGACGAGGATTGCCGGGTCATCGAAGTCGTCGAGTCATTCCCCACATTCCGCGTTACAGCTTCGAGTCCGCCGGCTGCCAGCGTGCTGGCGCTTCCGGCTCACTCCATCTATTCGTCGCAAACCCAGCCGAGCGATCAGTTGGTGCTCTGTCTGGCCGAGGAGATGGAGGGCCGCCTGGAGCGGTTTTCCAGCTCAGGCGGCGTTGCGGGGGCGGTGCAAAGCGCCGTTCTGCTGAGGGGAAAGCCGCTCTGGAGCGGAGGTCCCGGCGTGGCGGAAATGGGCGATCGCTCCGGCGATGGGCTTAGATCCGAACAGCCATATGAGATGGATCTGATCGAACCGGGCATGGAGGATGCCACGCCGCCGAAGAGCTGGTTGGAGCGCTGGTGGTCTCCCGATCCGCGAAAGGCTCCGGATCTGAGAAAATCTTCTCGGGATGAGATGCCCGGCCTGGCTGCATATTATTGGACAGGGGCCGCTCCGAAACCGCACTCGATCCGGGACATCAGTTCGACCGGCTTATATGTGGTGACGGAGGAGCGCTGGTACCCAGGCACGCTGATCCTGATGACGCTTCAAAATGGGGACGGCGGGGAAGAACGCATTGAGCGTTCGATCTCCGTGCACTCCAGGGCGGTTCGCTGGGGCAACGACGGGGTCGGCCTGCAATTCATCCTGCCGGACAGCGGGGATACCGATCCGGCGCTGCAGAATAGCCCGGTTCATGCGGCGGACAGGAAGGAACTCGAACTGTTTCTGGAGCGGCTTCGCAAAGGGCAAAGCTAGGCTGCGCCTGGGTTTGCGCCAGCCAGTTGGATATCTGAGTACCATATTACGAGACGCTTGAGTACCTTGGTGTGAAAGCTGATGTATAATAAGCTGGTACAATAAATATCTGTATTAATGAATCAAATGGGTAATCCTGCAGTTCTGACGGGGTGACTCATAACGCTTGGCAGTTCCGGGAGTACACCTTGGTTCTGCTCTTTGTCGTTCTTCTTGCTTCGGTTGCTTTTGCTTTCAAACGGTTGCGAAAAGGCCCCTTTGATGGGCCAGCAGCCAGCTTATGCCGCGGCTACCGATCCGGCGCAGCAAAATAGCCCGGTTCATGCGGCTGAGAGGAAGGAACTTGAGCAGTTTCTGGAGCGGCTTCACAAAGGCAAAAAAAGCTAGGCTGCGCCTGGTGGCGGCCGCCATTTGGGCATTCGAGTACCAAATTATCAACCCCCTGAGTACCTTGGTGCGAAAGCCGTCGAAGAATGAATTGCATGTTCCGTTTTAATCAATCACAATGACCGGGGTGCAAAATAGCCCGGTTCATGTGGCGGACAGGAAGGAACTCGAACAGCTTCTGAAGCGGCTCCGGAAAGAGGCAAGTCAGGCTGAGCAAGGCGGGCCAGGTAGTTGGACATTTGAGTACCAAATTATCAAACGCTTGAGTACCTTGGTGCGAAAGCTGTCGTGCAATGAATTGCATGTTGCGTTTTGATGAATGACAATGACCGGTGTAAGGGAGGTCGGAGGGAATGAGAATGAAGAGATTAAGCGATCTGCCCGGACAAATCCAGGCGCGGATGCGCGGCTTTTGCCGTGCCGCGGCCCCAGAAAAGGTGAACGCGCAGCCGCGGACTATCGGCGATCGGCTTCGCGTCTTCCTTCGCGGCGGCGACGAGGGGGCATCGCTGGTTGAAGTCGCCTTGACTTTGCCGATTGTGTTGATGGTCATGACGGGCATATTCTCCGTCGGGTTTGCCTACTTCAACCAGCAGGAGCTGACCGATGGCGTGGGCGCGGCCGGGCAGTATCTAAGCGTAGACCGAACCAGTACCACGGACCCCTGCGCCGACGCATACGCGAAGCTGATCGCAGCGGCGCCGAACCTCGCTGGGTCGAAGCTCACCCTCAACGTCACGATGAACAGCACCACCTACACCGGGACCTCGTGCTCCGGCGATGAGAACCAGCTGGTGCTAGGATCCACCGTAACCGTAAACGCGACGTATCCGTGTAATATCGGGATGTTCGGAGTCAACTTCTCTTCCAGTTGCCTGCTGAAGGCACAGGTAGCGGAGTATGTGTATTAACCGCGGATAATCGAGGAGAATGCAATGAAAACGGCGATTGTTTCATTTATCCGGAACGCATTCAAGGACCAGAGCGGGCAGTTGCTGCCGCTGATGGCGCTCGGAATGGTCGGCTTTCTGGCGGTGGGCGGGTTGACGATCGACGTCGGTCATGCCTATGTGGTGCGCCAGCAGCTCCAGAATTCAACCAATGCGGCGGGCCTGGCGGCGGCGGGAAACGTATACAACTCAAGCACAGGAAGCCTCTCCTCTGCAGCGACCGAGGCGGATCTGTACAGTTCCCAGGCAAGCGGAGACGAGAATTACAATTCCCAGTTGGGAACCGTCACGACGACTATAACGCAGGAATGCCTTAACATACTGCTGCCGTCCGGAACGACGTGCGGCAGCAGCACCGCCAACAACGCCATCCGCATCGAGCAGACGACCGAGGTGCCGACCTTTTTCATGCGCATCTTCGGCGTCAATCAGTTGCTGGTGGGGGCAGTGGCGACGGCATCGATGCAGGGCAAAGCGCAGCAATGGAACGTGGCCATCATCCTCGACGCGACAGGATCGATGTCCACCGCAGATTCGAACTGTGGCGGCGTGAGCGAGTTCAGTTGCGCAACCACCGGCGTTCAGGGTTTGCTGAGGACGACCGCTCCCTGTCCGAACGGCGGGGGCTCCTGCACCAACGCGAACGCGAACTTTCACGTTGCGGTGTTCCAGTTTCCCAGCGTTTCGACGAGCACAGTGCAATACGAGAACTCTTGCAGCGGAAGCCCGAGTACCCCGGACTTCATGATCTACACCCTGCCGCTCACCACCGCAACCTCCTACGCGCCGCTTACGTACAAGAGTACTGGTTCTGGTACCCCCTCATTCACGGCCACCTACGAGGTGACTTTGGGAGCCAGCGATGCGGACGCCAATGGATTTGTGAGCGATTATTACCAGCCGACCGCGTCGAACGGGCTGAACTCCAGCTCATCGCTCGTGAAGGCCATGACCGGCTGCATGAAGCCGATCGCTGCGGTGGGAACCGGGACCGGCGGCATCCCGGGAGGGACGTCCCCGGGCGGCGGCGTCACGTATTATGCGAGTGTCCTTTATGCGGCCCAGGCGGCGCTGACGGCGGAACAGGCCCTGCAACCCAACACAAAGAACGCGATCATTCTGCTGAGCGACGGTCAGGCCAACTCGAACAATTCCGCGGAGTTTACGGCGCCGGCCACGTCCTGGACCCCCAATCCCAGCGGTTCGGGACTGAATAGCTGGGGGAGCACCGGGCTTTATCCCAGCCTTACGGACGAATGTCAACAAGCGATCGTGGCGGCCCAGGCCGCCGCCACAGCGGGAACCAGGGTATACACGGTTGCCTACGGCTCGGAGCAGGATGGATGCGGTGTCAGCGGCTCCGGTGCGGATGTTTCAGATACGACGCTTGTCGCTACCGGCAAAAACGTGGCATTCACACTCTCGACGCTCACCCCCTGCGTTGCGATGGAGAATATGGCCTCTTCGTTGGACTATTTCTTCTCCGATTACAACCAAAGCGGCTCCGGAAGCACCTGCCAGGACGCCTCGCATACGGTGACGAGTCTGGCCGACATCTTCTATGCCATCTCGGCGACATTCACGACGCCGCGGTTGCTGCCCAACAACGCCACTTAATTGTTTGAACAAGACGAGCCTCAGCATCCCGGCCCGGTCCGATCGGACTCGCCGGGATGCTTTTTTGTTGCGGCGCTTGCGGCTTATTCGGGTATTTCGGGAATGATCAGCAGCACTTCAACCTTGACATCCTGGCCATTTTGCGTGGCTGGCCTGAACTCCCACAGGGCGAGCGCATTCAGCACGAATTGCGCCTGCGCGAACTCCGGCGGGAAGATGACAGTCAGGGCCTCGAAGCGGCCCTTCTGATTGATAAATCCGTGAACGATGAGGGCATCGGCATCGAATGAGCCGGGCGCGATGTTGGGCCGGATAATGTCATATGGATAGGGCGCCTCGATGTGATTGGCGCTGCCCGCCTGCGCGGCGCTTTCGGAGTTCGCGAGCCAGTATTGGAGAGGCCAGCTCTTCTGTAGTCCGACAGGCACATAAACGGTGTACGCCATCTTGCCGCTCGATAGGTCAGCCGTCTCCGGGTACTGTTCCTGCAGCGCGGAGCCAACGATCACCGCTCCGAATTTGCCCTCTTTCGGACGGGTAATATGGACGGTCTGGCTTCCCAGCCCAAAACCAGCTTGTCCGGAGGCAGTGTTAGCTCCTTTTGCGTTATCGGCACGGCCCTTCGAGTCCCCGGCGTTGCTGGCTGAAGCCGATCCCGCGTCTTTGCCAGCCGGCTTGTCGCCGGCCTTGCCGGCCGGGTTGCCGTGGCCTGCCTCGGACGGAGTCTTCGCCTGCCCTTCCGCCAGGGCTCCTGGGGAATTGGCAGCGGCTGTCTCATTGACGGGCGGGAGCGTGACGGCCCCATTGGCCATGTGCATATCGGAGAGAGACATCACCGCGGCGGCCGTTGGCTGCGCGGAGCCGGCCGCGGTGGTGATTGGAGCCGGCGGCGTCGGTTTTGGCGCCTGAAGAACCACTGGCGAGGTCGTGCTGGGAAGAATATGCTGGGTGAGCTTAGGCAGGCTGGCCGACGGAAGGGCTATGTCGGCCAGCTTCGGCTCCACGGTGGGCTTTTGCAGCGAAGGCATCACGGCGGCGGCCATCGGCGGCGGCGTGGGCAGGGGCGCGACCACAACCTTGGCCCGAGTCTTGGCCGCATTCCAGATCACAACCGTCGGCACCGGGATATCGGGGAGCTTTACGGGCTTGAGGACATCCGGCTGCACCAGGGTCTGGCGCGCGGGCATGGCCAGCGCGACCTGGCGCATCAGCGGCGTCTGCTCCTGCTCGCTGCTGCTGGACGAAGACGGTCTTTTCGGTGCATCCTTGTGGAGGGACTTGACGGCCTTGGCTTCATCCCGCGCCATCTCGGTATCGAGAGTATGCAGCTCGAGTTGGCGCAAGTCAAAGCGCTCGGCGAGAGTTCGGGGCTTCATCTTCGGCGCGGAGGCAATGCCGAAGAACAGCAGCGCAAACGCTGCGCCATGCGCGAGAAGCGAAATCAGGAAGGTATAGGGCTGCCGATTTGGCTCTGTTTGCGCCGAGAAGAGCGATATCGTGGAGGAAGACCTCATGACCCGTTGAATCTCCTCCCTCGCGCCGCCTGAAGCCCTATTGCCGTGGTGGTTGCCATGGAGTCATCCCCAGTTTGCACGAAAACCGGGAACGGCCTGTTCGCCTCCCTTCAGAATACGATTATAACCTCTTCGCAAATGATTCGGCGTATTGCTATGGCCGATAACTGTCTTGATACCTCCTGTCGATGCAACGGCTCTTCAGCCTGTTTTCATGAGGACCCGGAGGAATAGACTGAACACGCGTTTGAACTTGTTTGTCAAACTACCCACGGGACTCCCGTTTTGGAGTAGAATCTGAATTGGTTTCCTTGGGCGCTGCAATTGCCACAAAAGGACAGAAAGGCGAAGCTGGCAGGGTAGCCAGTTCAAACAGGCTTCCAAATGAACCGTAGACTACTCACGATTCTCCTCGTCGCATTTTTCATTGCCGCCGTAATGACCTACGTTGTCTATCGCCTGGTTGGCAGCCGAATATCCCAGGGGCGGCCGACGGCCACGACCAACGTGCTTGCGGCTAAAACGGACATCAAACTCGGGACCGTTCTCGCCGATGCCGATCTGACGACCATCGGGATCGCGGGAGCGCCGCCGATTGGCGCGATTCTCGAAAAAGAGAAGGCCAATACCATTGGGCGAGGCGTCATCTCGGACCTCTATGCGGGTGAGCCGATTATCGAGAGTCGTCTGGCCGCGCCCGGCTCCGGCGGGGGATTGGCTCCGAAAATACCTTTGGGCATGAGAGCGTGCGCGGTCAAGGTCGATGAGGTGGTAGGCGTCTCCGGCTTCGTCACCCCCGGCATGCATGTGGACGTTGTGATCACCGGCGTGCCCCCCGGCGTCCAAAACCCTGCCGATGGCAGCCAATCGAGAACACTGCTTCAGAACATCGAAGTTCTCTCGGCGGGCACGGATATTCAAAAGGACAAGGAAGGCAAAGCCAAGCCGGTGCAGGTAGTCAACTTGCTGGTGACCCCGGAGCAGGCCGAGTCGCTGAGCCTGGCAAGCACGCAGGCAACGATCCGGCTGGTTTTGCGCAATCCTCTCGATACCAAGATAGCCCCGGTTATGGGCACCGACTCGGCCAACCTCTTTGCCGGACCCAATGACGCTAAGCCAAAACCGCAACATGTCGTTATCAGGAAGAGCGCCCCGGCCGCTCCCCCGGCTTTTTCCATCGAGGTGCTGAACGGCAAGCAACAGACTCAAGAAAAATTTGCTCCTCCCGAGGGACATCAGTGAGAGCGAAGACTGGCATCACCATCGCATGTTTCAGCGCATTCTCTTTACTCCTCTGCGCAGCTGCGCGCCCGCAGGGTGAAACCACGCCGTCTCCTTCTCAACCCGAACCGCCGGCTGCGCAGTCCGCCGCCTCCACTCAGGACTCGGCGAACGATCTCTCTGTGGCTGTAGGCAAGTCGGTGCTGGTCGACACCGCATGGCCGATCAAGCGGATCGCCAATAACATGTCCGACATCGCCGATGTTCATCCGACCAGTCCCACCGAGATCATGGTTCAGGGCAAGATGCCGGGAGAAACCAGTATGATTGTCTGGGACACGCACGGCGGCCGGCAGTTCTTCAATGTGTCGGTGCGCGCCAGCTTGGCTGGCTTGAACGACAGCATGGATGCGATGCGCCGCGAGCTGAGAGCGGAGCTTCCCGGCCAGTCCGTCAAAGCCACGATCGACAACGGGGTCGTCTTCTTGCGCGGAACAGTGAAGGATCTCGACAGCGCGGATCGCGCAGTCAAGATCGCTTCGGTTGACGGGAAAGTCGTCAATCTTCTCAACGTCGATGTGCCTCCAAGCGACCCTCAGATTCTCCTCAAAGTGCGCTTCATCAGCGTCGACCGGAACAAGCAGACACAGTTCGGCATCAACCTTTTCAGCCTTGGGCTGGGCAATACGATCGGCGGAATTACGACAGGGCAGTTCTCGCCGCCAACGATAACCGCTCCAACCGGCGGATCGAGCATTACACAGAATGGCGTCACGACCGTCCTTCCGCCATCGCCCGCTACCGCGACCTTTTCGAACGAGTTGAACCTCATGGCCCTGGGTCCGGGCGGCCTGCCAATGGGCATGAGCATCCAAGCCCTCGAGACCAAGGGCGTGGTGGAAGTTTTGGCCGAGCCGAACATCGTGGCGGCCAACGGCAAAGAGGCCAGCTTTCTGGCCGGCGGCGAATTTCCTTATCCCGTCGTTCAAGCCGGGGCGGGCGGCGCTGGCGCGGCGGTTACGATTCAGTTCAAGCAGTATGGAGTTCGTTTGAACTTCATCCCCACCATCACGCCCCGCGGAACGATCCGCCTGCAGGTGGCCCCGGAAGTCAGCGCGCTTGACTTTACCGATGCCGTCGTGATTTCCGGATTCGAAGTCCCCGCCATTACTACCAGGAAGATTAAGACCGAGGTCGAGTTGGCCGACGGTCAAAGCTTCGTCCTCGGTGGACTGCTGGATAACCGCGAGACCGATGCCTTCTCGAAGGTTCCCTTCCTGGGAGACATTCCCATTCTCGGCAAATTCTTCCAGTCGTCGTCGAAGAATCGGACCAACACAGAACTGATCGTGCTGGTGACGCCGGAGATCGTGGCTCCCATTGCGGTTGGAGAGACGCTGCCGACACTGAAGTTTCCTGCAAAGTTTTTGCCTCCCAACTCCGGCATACCTATGAATAATCCGGATGCCAAGAATGCTGCCAATACGCCGCCTCCCGCGCCTCCAACGCTGCCCGTCGAAAAGCTGATTGAGAGCATGAGGCCGGAGCCACCCTTGGTGATCGAGGGCGCAGTCGGAGGCTTTGGCGCCGCATCGACCAGCACAACCTCTACTACCGGACCAGCACCCGCGCCTCAATCTCAATAAGGAGGTTGCCGGCTGCCCCTCCAGGCAGCCGGCGGTCTTGCGGAAGGGCCGCCTGAAGCGCGATGATCGTCAGACCAGAGTATCTGAGACAACCGGATGAATCCGTTCAGATGGATCGTGTCGGGACTGCGGGATCGTTTCACTTCGCGCCGCCCGTCCCCCACGGATATTCGTCTACAGCTCTCAAACCTGACGCGCAATACTATGCTCGCCACCTGCCTGGAAGTTGCCAGCAGCGGTTCAAAGCGCAATAAGGGTCTGCTCGGGCGCCTGTCTCTCGCTAAAGGGGATGGGCTGTGGATCATCCCCTGCGAGGCCGTCCACACCTTTTGGATGAGATTCTCGATTGACCTTATTTATCTGGATCGCAAGAATCGCATCAGGAAGCTCGTGAGCGAGGTGCCACCGTGGAGGCTGTCGGCTTGTCTCCCGGCACACTCGGTTGTGGAACTGCCCGCCGGCACAATCCGCAATACCCAGACACAGATCGGAGATACGCTTGAACTCTCGGATGCTTCTTCTCCATGCGGCCCATTTTCTTCCCAGGGGGGAATTTAAGTCTTTGGCAACCGAATTCCGTCGCCCCGCATGGCGGTGAATTCCGGTATGCGCCACGCCGGCAAGGCTGTATGAATTGGAACGGTGAGCAGACAGAACGGCTTTGCTCACCGAAATATTTCCCCCTCGCCGTGCAGATGCCCTGTTCCTCTTCCTGAAGGCAAGACTTATATGAATACATTTTCAGCGCATTCCCTGCTCGGCGCCTCAGCATGGGCCTCAAGGCTTACCAGGCCCCTTCCCTGCTGGGCATGTTGCAAAGAAATACCATACGAGCCACGCGGGCGCTGACCAATACGTCCAAAGAGCCATCGCCGCAGGATGTGAGATGCTGCGGAAAAGGGCGCCTTCGACCAAGGCGCTCAAGAAGGCAAGAGCTACCAAGAGGCCCCGGAATCGCGTCTGAAACGCGGCTTGCAGCAGGGCCGGGATCGCCAGGCCTTGATCGTAAATCCAGGAATAGGGCGCCGCTAGGATTGAAACGAGCATCACAGGGCTTCCATCTTTCAACCAATCCCAGGTCTGGCGGCGATGCCAGAAATAGCCCAGCGCCCAGGCGGAGCCCAAGACAGCCGGCAGGTATTGAAGCCAAATCGAATTTGGGCTGATCCAATAGCGCAGCAGATAGCTCAGGCAGGGAATGTATTCTCTATCTATGCCAGACGTGCGCATCATCTGCGAGTATTGTGCCCATGCCAGGGGGTCGATGAGAAACGCGATTGCACTGCTGGCGGCCAAGGCTGCCGCCGCGCCGGCCAGAAGCTTATAGCTCCTTGAAACCAGCACCCATGCCAATACCGCCGCGCCGAAGGGCAGGAAGAGTTGAGGCTTCAGCGCGCAAAGCCAGAGAGAGATTCCAGCCCAAAAGGGGTTTGTGCGATGCAGGCGCAAAAAAAGGACTAACCCGAGCAGCGCGAAAAGCGAGGTTTGTCCATAGATCAGGCAGACCAGCGCCGGTCCGAAGGAATAGCCCAGCAAGTACCGGCGATTCGGGGGCCGGCCGTGCATAATCCAGAGCATGTGGACCGAAACCACCAGGCACGCGAGCAGGAGCAATAGCCACAGCGGCCACCCAACCCGCGGGCTGAGGAACCCAAATGGAAACACAAGCGGAAGCGTCCAGGGGGGGTTCCGCATTAAGCCAGCGTTATAAGCGGCCGGAAGGCCCACAGAGCGCTCAATCCGCGGGATGGCATCCAGATCGTAGGGATTGGAATGATGGGCGAGCTGCTGAGCGGTGGCCCAATAGATGATGTAATCGCGAGTGACTGGTGCGACTGGCGATACCAGCACAAAGCAGACTATCCCGGCCGTAAACCCAAACGCCAAGCCACAAACGGTTACAAACGGCAATGTTACTGCAGCGCGAAGAATCTTGCGTTGCGTGAGCGGTTTTCCGTTCGTCGTCATATTCTGCGCCAGAATTCCAGGAATCCGATGCGGTTGTGCGCGGGCCGTCCCATCGCACGATCATCGAGAACCGCTATCTTATTGCATAGGGGAGATACGTTTTGCTTGCCATGGAGGCTATTCTACTTCTTCCTCGGCATCGGATGCTTGCACGGGCTCAAGTTTTTGCGATGGGTACGGCCGTCCCGGCGTTTCCCATTCCGGCCAGCGGATCCTGATTGTGTCCTCATGAAATGAGCCGAGCCGCTCGAGCATCTTCGCAAATAGTGTGAACCTTATGCGTCATCCTGGGGCGTCGCTCGTTGCTGGTCGCGCCTGCCTCCGGCCATGAATTCGGTCTACAGCATTCCCGGAAAGGCTGTAATCTCGAATTCAGGAGATCGGCATCTGCTCGGCGGTACCTTAGTTTCAGATCCGTTCCTAAAGCTGTTTGCCGCATATGCGCCCTCCCGCACACACGTCCGTACAAGTCTGTCGCAGTCCGGTTACTACACTTTAGTGTCTGTATACAAGGCCGGGCGGCACGATTGGAGGTGTATACAATTGTTTACACTCATATGCGAAAGTTCCTTTCCTTGAATTTTTCATCTTGTTGATTTATATAGATAATAGCCAGACATCATGGATGGCAAGCAACATGCTATATGGAGGGTGCCCCGGCCGAGGCTGGGAAAATCACCCTACGGAGAGGACACACAATGAACACCATGCTTCTCAAGCTGTACGTGAAGTTCCAGGATCTGGCGAACCGCGAAGAAGGCCAGGATCTGGTTGAATATGCATTGCTCGTTGCCCTGATTGCCCTTGGCGCCACCGCCAGCATGAAGGTTTTGGCCGGAGCTATCAGCACCGAGTTCACAACTATCAGCACCACGTTTGCCGGCGCTCTCTAACCGCTGTCAACGCACCACACCCGTTAGGGCAGCCAGACCCAGTTCCTTGGCAGGAGAGATGCGCACGCCATACCTGGCGTAGAGACGCACTCTCTCCTGCGAAGGCGGCATCTGATCCGGCTCACAATGAGGCAGCAGTATGCGGCGTGGATATGAAAGGCTCTCCTTCAGATTGCGTTGGCTGATGAAGCGGGAGGATGGCCAGGATATCGTTGAGTATGCCTTCCTCGTTGCTCTGATTGCAGCCGTCGCAACAGCCGCATCGCAGAGTTTGGCAGTCGTTCTAACGACCGAGTTGGGCAATATCGCAACGAAGTTCAACAGCGTTGTCTAACTGAACGATGCAACCCAAGGTCCAGGCGCCAAATTCATCGCCTTTGCTACTTTGCGGGAGAGGATACGTTGAGCGATTCAATTGCCAATGTGTCCTCTCCCTCTTCTTTGCACCGGCGCTTTGGAATAGCATAGATGCTCCACTCGGCGGGAAATCCCGCACTGGACCGGCCGATGACGCGGCCTGGCAAGTTCGCGCGTCTTCGTCGCGCTCTTTGTGCATTGCGGCATAGAATAGAATCGATATGCTTCTGACGACTGCTCCAGAGAGCGGCCCTTCGTTGATGGTGATCGAGGCCGGCCTTGCCGCGATTGTGTTCGCGGCGTCGTTCGCATGGCCTAGGCTTGGCTCTATCTGGTTTTCGGGAATCGAACGGGGCTTTGGCCGGCTGGCGCGTAGAAAGGGGTTGGCGGTTGCAGTCGTTGGTCTCACGGCGCTTCTGCTGCGCCTTGCCATTCTTCCTCTCGTTCCCATTCCCTATCCATTTTCCACCGATGATTTCAGTTTCCTGCTTGCGGCCGATACCTTCGCGCACGGACGGCTGACTAACCCGACCCCGGCCATGTGGACGCATTTTGAAAGCATCCACATCACCATGCAGCCGACCTATATGTCCATGTACTTTCCCGCGCAGGGGCTGGTCATGGCGGCGGGCAAGCTGCTCTTCGGACAACCCTGGTTCGGCATTCTGATAAGTTGCGCCTTGATGTGCGCTGCTATTTGCTGGATGTTGCAGGCATGGCTTCCTCCCGCGTGGGCATTGCTTGGGGGAGTTCTCGCCATCCTGCGCCTCGGCCTCTTCAGCTACTGGATCAATACATACTCGGGCGGCGGCGCCATTGCGGCGCTTGGCGGCGCGCTGGTCCTAGGCGCGCTGCCCCGGTTGCTAAAGACAGCTCGCTTTCGCTATGGGATGCTGATGGCGGTGGGTATTGTTCTTCTTGCCGGCACTCGCCCCTACGAGGGCCTACTGGTCTGCCTGCCTGTTTTGGCCGTTCTTGGCCGTTGGATGTTTTTTGAAAAGAACCGGCCGAGCACTGCCGTATTGATGCGCCGCGCCGCGCTTCCGCTGGCATTGATTCTGGCTGCTGGCGCGTGGATGGCCTACTACGATTACCGCGCTTTCGGCAGTCCGTTTATTCCGCCCTATGCCATCGCGCGCAGCACCTATGCAGTAGCACCCTACTATATTTGGCAGCAGGTTCATCCTATGCCAGGTTATAGGCACGAAGAAATGCGGCGCTTCTATGCCGGAAGCGAGCTTGCGGGCGCAATGGAACTGCATAACTTGTCTGGCTTTCTCACTGAAATTCTAAAGAGAATAGGGGCAAGCCTGGCTTTCTTTGCAGGCTTCGCCTTGCTTTCTCCTCTCATGATGTTGCGGCGCGTGTTGCTGGATCGGCGAATCCGCTTTTTGGTTCTCTGCCTGCCTGTGTGGACGGTTGGCATGATGATTGGCGTATTTCTTGTCCCGCACTATCTTGCGCCGTTCACTGCCGCATTCTATGTCATCGGGCTGCAAGCCATGCGCCACCTAAGTTTTTTGAAATCGGGAGGTTGGCCTGCCGGCAGGACCATGGCGCGCCTCACCGTGACACTCTGCCTTCTCATGGCTGGGTTGAGGCTATATGCCGAACCTCTCCATCTCACTCCTCGCCAGTGGCCATTGGGCGCATGGCTTTGCTGGTGGTGGGGCCCAGGACATTTCGGCGCGGACCGGGCGCGGATCGAGGCGGAAATGGAACAACTCCCCGGCAAGCAACTTATCCTTGTGCGATATACATCCAAGCACGAACCGATGGATGAGTGGGTTTACAATGCCGCGGACATCGATGGCTCCAAGGTTATCTGGGCGCGAGAGATGGATGCGGCAAACAATGTGGACCTGATTCGCTATTACAAGGACAGGCAGGTCTGGCTGGTAGAGCCGGATATGCAATCGGAGAAAGTGTCCCCATATCCCATGCCGGAAAGCGGAACGGCATCGCCGACCAAGGTGGCGAAATGAATACTGCTGCCGCTCCTGAGACAATCGATGCGACAACACGGGGGGGGGCCGCTCCGTGGAGGAGCTATCTTCTCTTTACGCTGTGCGCCAGCTTGTACCTGCTGCCGTTCATGCGGATTCTCCAGTTGGGCGGAGATGAAGGGACAATCGTCTATGGTGCGGTGAGGATCGTTCACGGGCAGGTTTTCGCTCGCGATTTCTTTGAGGTGATGGGTCCAGGCTCGTTCTATTGGCTGGCGGCTTTCTATAAGCTATTCGGCGTGACGTTTCTGGCTGCGCGGATAAGCCTATTTCTCGCATCGCTGGGAACCGGCTTATTAATGTACTTCCTGTCGCGCCGCATACTCGAACGATACCGGATACTTCCGTGTTTGATTCTTGCGAGCACCTATTTTGGCCCAGTATGGCCTGGCAGCAGCCATCATGTGGACAGCAATTTCCTGGCATTGTTGTCCGTCGCCTGTGTGGTCCTGTGGAAGGACCGGAAGAAGAACATTCTATTGTTAGCCGCAGGCGTCCTGGCCGGAATCTCTACGTTCTTTCTTCAACCCAAAGGACTGCTGCTGCTACTCGCGATACTTCTATGGCTATGGGTACAGCATCGAAGACGGGTGGCGCCCATAGCGGCGCTGTGCTTGGTCGCAGTGGGTTTTCTTGGCGCGGCGACGCTGGCGCTGGCATATTTCTGGAGTCAGGGAGCGCTCAGCAGCCTGGTCTATGCAAACGTCGTGTGGCCGTTCCACCACTACGAACGAGTTAATGCGGTGCCCTATGCGCAGGGCATTATCCCATGGTACTTGGAGCCTTGGCTGGCGGGAAATGGCGGCTTGAACTGGCGCGTTGGGATAGTTGCAATTTTGGTTCAGCCATTTATCTTTGTCGCGGCCCTTCCCATATTCTTGTTGATCCTTGGCTTCCGGCGCGGGTGGAAGATTGCGACGCCCGAGATTCTGCTTTACTCGCTCTGCGGATGCGCTCTGTGGACATCGGAACTCCATCGAAAA
>Ga0187847_10001346_pt1 | contig 22396 bp, 18 predicted proteins | sample June2016WEW_4_10_FD_132458 | JGI IMG/M metagenome (GOLD analysis project Ga0187847, IMG submission 132458) | Peatland microbial communities from SPRUCE experiment site at the Marcell Experimental Forest, Minnesota, USA - June2016WEW_4_10 | ecosystem: Environmental > Terrestrial > Soil >...
CTGCTGTGGACGGGGATATTCGCCGTCGGTGTGACGGCAGCGCTGGCGCTTGGATTGAGCCTGATTCCGACGCCGGAGGCATTGTTCCGCGCGCCGGAAGGCACCACGCCTCCGCCGTGGCCGATTCGGGCGCTGCTGATTCTCACCTGCTCGGGTGTGAGCTACTTCCACGGATCGAACGACGGGCAAAAGGGTATGGGACTCATCATGCTGATCCTCATCGGCACCGTGCCCACGGCCTACGCACTCAATCATGCGGTACCCGCAAGCGGCGTTCAAGTATTTGTTACGGCCTCACAGCAGGCCGGACAGGTAATCAACAAGCACGTTGAAGCTAACGCCATTCTCGGATCGGACGCGCGCGCCGAGGTGACGCAGTTCATCGCCTCCAAGCAGTTGCAGCCCGACACCATGATTGCGCTGCGCGAGCTGGTGAACGATCTGAGCAACGAAGTAGCGCTCTACAAGGAGTACAAGGCGGTCCCGGCCAACCAGCAGACCAACGTGCGCAACGATATGTATGTGGTTAGCGAAGCCATCCGCCTCATGATGAAGAACCACATCGGTAATTTCTCGCCTGCTGAAGCCACGGTGCTGAACAACTACAAGACCCAGATCGACAAGGCCACCAAGTTCATTCCCTCATGGGTGAAGGTGGCTGTTGCGCTCGCGCTGGGACTGGGCACCATGGTGGGTTGGAAGCGCATTGTGGTCACAGTCGGCGAGAAGATTGGCAAAGAGCATCTGACCTACGCGCAGGGCGCCTGCGCGGAGCTGGTGGCCATGGCGACCATCTCAGCAGCCGATAACTTCGGGTTACCTGTTTCCACAACCCATGTACTCAGTTCAGGCGTGGCGGGCACCATGGCCGCGAATAAGAGCGGATTGCAACTCTCCACCATCCGCAATATCGCCATGGCGTGGGTATTCACACTGCCGGCCGCGGCGCTGCTCTCTGGCGGCCTATTCTTCCTCTTCCGGCAGTTGATGGGATAGTTGGCACTAACTTCAAAAAGGCGCCCGGCAAAGCCGAGCGCCTTTTGTTGCTCTGTGATCGGGTCTCCATCGGCCGTTCCGCAATCAGTTTGGTCGAATGTACGGCGGGGGAAGCTGTTTTCATCGGGAACCTGCAGAAGGTTGCACATTTATCGCCAGGATAGTTACCCAAGTTATTGATTATAAAGCGACTTTAGTTGGAGCATAACGTGCCCAGAAAGTGCTAGGTTGCCTCGCGATCCGGAGTGGCTGGGCATCTGCCAATAGCCCGAGATTAACTTTGCGGTAAACCTTTTAAGATCAAACACTTGATTGTGGTTTCCCGCACTCCGAATTTGAACCGCAAGCACGTCTGGATGAGAAACTTGCGGCAAAGTTGATCGCAAGCTTTGGCAAGAGCCAGGGGCTTTCCAAACAATCTGAGGCGAGTTGCGGCTGCAGGCTGGGTCGCGGCTGTGAGGTGCCTTCGCGGTCTGCAGGCGGCAAGGCGGGGGTTCGATGCGGAGTAGAAAACCAGTCCGCAGTAAGTCACTCCTCGATATGAACCGTATTTCGAAGCAATAGAGGAGAAATATTCAGTGCGGAAGACGTCGATTTTCACCGTCATTGTGTTCGCTGCGTTGGTGGTGCTTACCATGCCTGCGTATGCGGATTCGTTCGTCACCTTCAGCCAGCCCGCTCCCCCCTATACAACCTCGACCATCGACTTCGGCGGCGGAGACGGGTCTGGAAACTCCATCACATCGCTTGAACCATTCACCTTCAGCGCACCCATGCAAGAGTTTCCGGTTACGAACAATCCCAACGTTATCTGGTCGACGTGGAATTTCCCTCCGGCCGTCGAGAGCAACACCCCGAATGTGCTGTTTGATAATTTCGCCACGACCGTGACACTTACACTCAGCAGAAACCCTAACATCGTCGGTTTCGAGCTCGAACCGTTTGATTTCGCGGTTGAAGATGTCACTGCGGAGTTCTTCAACCAAAACGATGCCCCGATCGATACCATCGACCTTCTCGTGAACGGCCAGAATGGGGCTCTGCTCTTTGCGCTCGAAGACACGACGCCTGGAGCATCGATCAGCTCCGTTGTCATTACAGACAACACCCCCAACAACGGTGGCTTTGCCATCGCCCAGTTGCGTGCGAATCCCGCGCCTGAGCCGGGAACACTCTCGCTGCTCGGCCTGGGAATGCTGGGACTGGCAGGCTTCACCTATCGCAAGATGGTCAACGGCTAACGGGCTGGATCGTTGCTCTGGGCTTAAAAAGAAGGCGTCCGGCGGAGCCAGACAGGGGAATCTACTTTCATGGTTGGCATGCAGAAGCTTGCACATTTAGGAAAATTTCGCGGCATAAGCTGTTGATTCTAAAACGATGCCGTGTGGAATCTAACGTGCTTATTAGTGGTCGGGTTTCCCGAAGTTTTAAGCAACCCGGAGTGTCTGCCGAGAGGCGCGCGATTAGTCTTGCGCTAAGCATTGTAAGATCAGCATTGTACGCAGATTCGCAGCGTCATCGATTTGATCCGCCAGCGCTTTTGAGTGACTTGCGGAAAAGGTTAGAAATACAGGAGGAATATTCCGTGCGGAAGACATCAATTTTCACCTTCATCGTGTGCGCCACGTTGCTGGTGCTTGCCCTGCCTGCGTATGCGGATTCGTTTTACACATACAGCCAACCGTTTTCGGTTTACCAGACCGCAACCACTAACTACGGCGGTGGAGACGGTTTGTACGACGGCGTCTCAAACTTCGACACCCTCACATCGCTTGGACAGTTCTCCTTCAGCGCGACCTTGCAAGAACTGGCTGTAGGATCAACTTGGGGACCGTGGAATGACCCTCCGGCCGTCGAAAGCAGCACACCGAATATCCTGTATGGCAATGACGTCACAACCTTGACTCTCACGCTATCCGGCAGCCCTACCATCGTCGGTTTTGAGCTCGAACCAAACTACGATGCGGACCAGTTTTCTAACGACTCGATCAGTGTGGCGTTCTTCAACGAAAACGATGTGTTGATCGACACCATCACCCAGAACGTGTATGGAATTGATGGCGCACAGCTCTTTGCGCTGGGAGACACGACACTTGGAGGAACGATCAGCTCCGTTGTCATTACAGACAACACACCAAGGCCGTCAGGACAGGAAGGCTTTGCGATTGCCCAGCTGAGTGCAGGCGAAGGCGTGCCGCCCCCGCCGCCCCTCGTTCCCGAGCCGGGAACCCTTTCGCTGCTCAGCCTGGGGATGCTGGCATTGGCAAAACAGGCCTACAGCAAAGTAAAAGCGTAGCCAGCCAAACAACAATACCGAGTTGAAAAGAACGGTCGGTGTGCGAACACACCGGCCGTTCTTTTTGCCCGGATGAAACTAGGGCCTCCGGCAAATCCGGATGCTTTTTTATGCTTAAAACAGGCGGCTCCGATGGGATGCGCGCAAGCACAGGCGCATCCGGTACCATACAGAATGGTGTTGAACAAAGAATGAGTCTGAAAGCAAAGCTGGAAGCCGTAATTTACGCCGCAGAAGAGCCGGTCACGCTTGGGCAACTGGCCGTGTTGTTTGCCGACGAGGCCCTGGAGTGGAAGGCGGAACAGCAGGCAGCGGCAGAGAAGCAAGCCGAAGAGCCGGCTGCGGCTGAAACCGAGAGTTTGCCGCTGCTCGAGGAAACCCTCCCGCAACTTGAAGCTCAGCCGGGCACAGCAGACGAAGCGGCAGCGGAGAGTGTGAGCGAAAGTGCGGGCATGGACGCTAGCCCGGAAGCCGGTCAGGATTCCGGCGACGACGCGCCGGAATCTGCTGCCGAAGCAGCAAGCGAAGACACCGCGCCCGATGCCGCCTCGACCGAAGCGGAGGCGAAACGTGCGGCGCGGTTGCGCGACCGCGAGGCCCGCGGCGCGATCAAGCAACTGCTCGACGAGCTCATCACCGAGTACTCCGTCGACGGGCGCGGCGTGGAGATTCGCGAGATTGCCGGCGGCTACCGCATGGCCACCAAGCCTGAGTGTCACGACGCGGTGCGCTCGTTCGTCAAAGGGTTGAAGCCGCTGCTCAAGCTTTCGCTGCCGGCGCTGGAGACACTGGCCGTGATTGCTTACAAGCAACCGGTGACCGCGCCGGAGGTGAATGAGATTCGCGGCGTAGATTCGTCGGGAGTGTTCGGTTCGTTGCTGGCGCGCAAGTTGATCGCCACTGCGGGACGTAAGCCGGTCGTCGGCAGACCGATTCTCTATAAGACAACCCGGGAGTTCTTGTTGCGCTTCGGACTCAAAGACGTCTCTGAGCTACCGTCGATGGAAGAGTTTGAGAAGATGGCAGCAAGCGAGCTGGAAGAGATGGAAGTTGCAGGGCCGGAGCCGACAAGCGGTGAAGCAGCCTCAACCGAAGCGACCGGACTCGAAGCTGCTCCTGAATTTAATCCGGATCTGAGCGTGGAGACGAACGGAACAGACTCGGAAGAACCCGCGACGGAGTCCACCGAAGCCGCTCCCGATTCGCCATCGAGCGACGCGGCGTAAATAGAAGGCAGGTTCCCCCATGGCAGTGAAAAAGAAAACGAAATCGGCCGCGCCAGCTGCTAAGCCCGCGCAGAAGCCGACGAAGCCGGAAGTCACGAGCAGCAAACCCGCTGCCAAAAGCAAGACCGCTGTCGCCAAAACCGCCAAATCTGCGGCTAAATCATCTGCGCCCGTGAAGAAACCCGCCCCGACAGCAGAGAAAACGCCTGCCAAAATTAAGACGCCCGCCGCAAAAAGCAAAAAACGCACCGCGAAAGCGGAGCAGGAAGCCGCGTTCCGCATCGGTGAGCCGGTGGCCGATCCCATCGGCGACGTGAGCAACGGCGAGGGCCACACCTACCTCGGCGACGCAGACCTGCAGGCGCAAGAAGAGTTGAAAGCATTTCGGAAAGAGACGCACATCGAGGCCTCCGATGCAATCCTCGAAGCCGGCCCAGGAATGGAAGCCGCGCAGACGGCAATCGAGAAGCGCGCGCGGCACGAGGCCGAGGACAAAGCACAAACGGAAACGGACACTGAAGAGGACGAAGAAGCAGCTCCTGCGGCCAAGCCGCAGGGGCCCGCTAAACTCGAACGGCTGCAAAAGATTCTCTCCGCGGCCGGCGTTGCAAGCCGGCGCAGTGCCGAGGAGATGATTGTCGCTGGGCGCGTGATCGTGAATGGGCAGGTAGTAACGACGCTCGGTAGCAAGGCCGATGCCGCGCGCGATCACATTCGTGTCGACGGCAAGCTGCTGCACGGCGCCGAGCGTCATCGTTACTTTATGCTCAACAAGCCGCGCGGCTACGTCACCACGGTAAGCGATCCTGAGCACCGGCCCACCGTGATGGAGTTCTTCACCAATGCGAAAGAACGCGTGTATCCCGTCGGTCGGCTCGACTACCTGAGCGAAGGCCTGCTGCTGATGACCAACGACGGCGAGCTGGCCAATCTGCTGAGCAAAGCCGGCTCGGGCGTGGAGAAGACGTATCTCGTGAAAGTTGCCGGGCAGCCGACCGCAGAAGAACTCGAACGGTTGCGCGGCGGAGTGACTATTGAAAAGGGCGAGCCAGGTTCGACGCGTGTGCGTACAGCCCCGGCGCGAATCCGCGAGTTCCGCGAGGGCGACAATCCCTGGTTCGAGGTCGTTCTCATCGAAGGGCGCAATCGCGAATTGCGAAAGATGTTCGCGGCCATCGGGCACTTTGCAGAGAAAATTCGCCGCGTAGGCTACGGGCCTCTCGTGCTCGACGTCGAACCGGGAAAATTGCGCGAGCTCGACGAAGATGAAGTGAAGGCGCTACGGCTCACCGCCGAAGGCAAGATGAAGCCGCACCGCGCCAAGGTGGAAAAGATGCTGCCCAAGGAAGCCGGCCTTGCGGCAGAAAAGCGCGGCACGGGCAGAGACCGGAAATTCGACCGGCGGCCTCCCGCTCAGGGCGCGCGCAGCGAAAAGCCGCGCTGGAAGCAAGATGAGCGCGGACCCAAGCGTGCCTGGCAGCCGCGCAGTGAAGGGTTGCGCGGCGAGCCGCAAGCCCGTCCGGAATTTCGTCCGGCTCCGCGGCAGGAAAGCGGCGGGAATCGCTTCGGCAACGCACCACGCGCACCGTTCAAGCCCCGTGGCGATCGGCCGGAGTTTCGTCCGGCTCCGCGCCAGGAAAGCGGAGAGAATCGCTTCGCCAGCGCACCACGCGCACCGTTCAAGCCGCGCGGCGACCGTCCACAATTTCGCTCCGGCCCGCGGCAGGAAAGCGGAGAGAATCGCTTCGGCAGCGCACCACGCGCACCGTTCAAGCCCCGGGGTGACAGGCCACAATTTCGCCCCGGCCCGCGACCGGAACGCAGCGAGAATCGCTTCGGCAGCGCACCACGCGCACCGTTCAAGCCCCGTAGCGACAGGCCGGAATTTCGCCCTGCCCCGCGGCAGGAAAGCGGAGAGAACCGCTTCGCCAGCGCACCACGCGCACCGTTCAAGCCCCGTAGCGACAGGCCGCAATTTCGCTCCGCTCCGCGGCAGGAAGGCGGAGAGAGGCGCTTCGGCAGCGCACCACGCGCACCGTTTAAACCGCGCACCGACAAGCCGCAATGGAAGCGAGACGACGCAGCTAAGCCACGCCTTCAAGTCGAGCGAATCACTGGGCCTGAAAAAACCGCAAGCTTTGGCGGCGACAAACCGAAGCCGTCGTTCGGGCGCAAGCCGTCCTTCGGTGCCAAGCCGGGCTTCAGCAGCAGACCGGGAGGGGCCGGCAAATATCGCGGAAATACTCACGGCAGCCCGAAGCGCGGTCCTTCGCGGCCCGGCGCACCGCGTGGCGGACAGAAACGGGGTTGAGCAGCAGACGAAGGCCCCCTTTCTCCCTGCGCAGCTCATGTGGAGGTCTTATGGCAAACACATTTAGTACCGACATTCTGATTCAGGCGCCCGATCCCAAAGCCGCCGCTGCCTTTTATGTCAAGCACCTGGGCTTCACAGTCACCGGTGAGCACGACCGGTGGATCGATCTCCACGGAAACCACATCAACCTCTTCATCGAGGAGGGACCGGCACTCGGGCCTGTGCTCGAAGTGACCGTGGACAATGTGGAGGGAGCGAAGCGGCGGATTGTCGCCGCCGGAGGCAAGGTGGTGAGGGATGAGCCCGACTTCCCGCGCTGCTACGTCCAGGATCCGTACGGGCTGATCTACAACCTGACCGCTTAGACGGGTGCCCCAACCTCGCCGCGTTGTTGTTTTTGCGGCTAGGGTGGGATAACACCTATTCCTCGCGCATCCGAAACCGGCGCATCCGCCCTATCAGGGACGCCGGTCCACTCACGCTAAGGCGAACGACATTGCCCTCGTACTCGCGCGTGTGCACAATCATGCCGGCTTCAATCGCAGCCAGAGCCGCGCCTTCGCGTTGCGGAATGCGCAGCTCCGCTTCCACAATGGGATCGGAGTGAAGCGCCGCATCGATGGCCGCGAGCAAATCTTTCACACCCTCACCCGTGAGCGCCGAAAGCGGCGCTACTGCGCCTTCACCTTTTGGACCAGATCGCGTTCGAGACAACAGCGCCTTGCGTTCCGCTTCGGGCAGCAGGTCGATCTTGTTCATCACTTCAATGCGCGGCTTCGACAAACTATCGAGCTCATCCAGCACCTTCTCCACCTGCGCCTTCTGCTCTTCGCCGTAGCTCGAAGCGGCGTCGCGCACATGGATCAGCACCTCGGCCTGCGCGACCTCTTCGAGCGTGGCACGAAAGCTGGTGACGAGCGTATGCGGCAGGTTGCGGATGAAGCCGACCGTGTCAGACAACAGAACGCGCCGCCGGCTGGGCAGCTCAATCGCGCGCAGTTTGGGATCGAGCGTGGCGAACATGCGCGCCGACTCGAGCACATGCGCACCCGTAACGGTGTTGAAGAGCGTGCTTTTGCCGGCATTGGTGTAACCCACAAAAGCGACCGTAGGCACGGGAACGGCCTCGCGGCGCTGGCGTTGCTGGCGGCGCACGCGGCGCACGGCTTCAAGGTCGCTCTTGAGCTGGTCGATGCGGCGCTGAATTTGCCGGCGGTCGGTTTCGAGTTGCGTTTCGCCGGGTCCGCGCGTGCCGATGCCACCGCCCAATTGCGACATGGCTTTGCCGCGCCCAGTCAGTCGCGGCAGCATGTATTCGAGCTGCGCCAGTTCCACCTGCAACTGCCCCTCGCGCGTGCGCGCGTGACGGGCAAAGATGTCGAGGATGAGCTGCGTCCTGTCGAGCACGCGGCACGGCAACGCCGCCTCAAGGTTGCGCAGTTGCGTGGGCGTCAGATCGTGATCGAAGAGAACCAGGTCCGCGTTCGTTGACGCAGCGACCGCGGCAATCTCCTCCACCTTACCTGAGCCGATGAGTGTAGCCGGATCGGGACGCGGCCGTCGCTGCATGAGCTCGGCAACGACCTGCCCGCCGGCGCTCACCAGCAGCTCGCGAAACTCCGCTAGCGACTCCTCGGCGTTGAGGCCTTGCGCCTCGCGCACAACTCCGCTGGCCCGCTCGGGGCGCTTGGACGGTCGAGGAGTCGAAGAGGAAGGAGCCGGCTCATCTGTCGCGGAGTCAAGAGACACGCTCTGCGCCCGCGCAGCCAAAACGCCTGCGCGGTTGTCGCGCGAGCGGACTCCAAGGTCCACTCCTACGAGGACGGCGCGCTCAACCACGCCGCTCACGCGGGCAGCGGCGCCGCCGTTCCTGTACGCCTCGCTTCCCAATCGAGGACGCTCCGGTCCTATCTTTGTTCCGCAGTCACCTGAGTTGCCGGCGGTGCCGCTACGGGACCCGGCCCGATGCCCGACGACACGACAGCCGGACGGTGCTCGCTATGGACCATACTCCGGTTGCTGACCACAGTTGAAATTGCGTGTTTAAAAATCAATTGTTCCTGGCTGTTGTTTTCCAGAAGCACGGAATACTTGTCAAAGGACCGGATCTTCCCTGTCAGCTTAACGCCGCTGACTAAATAAATCGTAATGGGGGATTTGTCTTTCCGAACGGTGTTCAGAAAGGTGTCCTGTATGTTTTGTGCCGGCTTGTTCTCCATGTGCCGATCTCCTGCTTTCTTGGTGAAGGTGTGTGGTGCAACTGTGATTACTGCATACTTCAGATTCGCGGGGCGGCTCCGGAACCCCCGGCGCCGGCAAACCCCGCAATGTGAAAAGATTATAGGGGTTTTCGCTTCATTTCAACACCGGACGCCGCTTCTGCCTGAAAACAATAACCGAAGGTACCGTACCGGCGGGGCAGGCTGCGGGATGCCCGGGGCCGCCTGGCTGATAGCATCAAGTTGTGCCAGAACCCGCGATATCATCTCGCGCTCAAGGCCAGACCGGCCCAGCAGCACGTACGTCCGTCCCAATGCTCGACCTGAAGCGCCAGTACGCTCCCATCCATAACGAACTATTGGATGCGCTCGACCGGGTACTCGTAACCCAGCAGTTCATTCTTGGCAGCGAGGTGGCGGCGTTCGAAAAGGCCGCCGCGGAGCAGTTGGGGGTCTCCGATGCCCTGGGATGCTCATCGGGCACCGACGCCTTGTGGCTGGCGTTAGCTGCGGCCGGTGTGGGTCCGGGTCAGGCCGTAGTCACCACCCCGTTCAGTTTCTTTGCTTCGGTCAGTTCCATTCTCCGCGCCGGCGCTACGCCGGTACTGGCGGATATCGATCCCGTCAGCTTCAATCTGGACCCGGCCGCAGTCGAAGCAGTTCTGAAGGGTCCGCGCGGTGAGACGATCAAAGCGATTCTCCCCGTGCATCTCTATGGCCAGTGCAGCGATTTTTCATCTGATTTTGGACAAGAGCGTGGACTGATTGTCATAGAAGATGCCGCCCAGGCCTGGGGCGCCGAGTGGAATGGCGTAAAGGCAGGCAGCCTGGGCGATGCAGCCGCCTTCAGCTTCTATCCCACCAAGAATCTGAGCGCGGCCGGTGACGCCGGAATGGTCACCACGAACTCCGCTGAACTGGCCGAGCGCGTGAAGATGCTGCGCCAGCACGGCATGCGCCGCCGCTACCACCACGACGAACTGGGTTGGAACGCGCGCATGGATGGCTTCCAGGGCGCGGTGCTGAGCGTGAAGCTCAAGTACATCGCCGGGTGGAACCAGGCCCGGCATGCAGTGGCCGCTCGCTATCATGCGCTGTTTGCGAAAGTCGGACTGGGGGAGGCTGGGCCTTACCCCACGCACGGCGTCGTTCTGCCGCGCGAGGTACCCGGCGCAAAACACGTCTGGCACCAGTACGTAATTCGCGCGCCACGCCGCGATGCATTGCGCGAGTTTCTCACCGCGCGCGGCATCGGTTCGGAGATCTACTATCCCGTGCCGCTCCACCGACAAGAAGCGCTGAAGAGCCTGGGCTACGGCCAAGGCGATTTTCCCGAGGCGGAGCGCGCCGTGCGCGAAGTGCTGGCGCTGCCTATCTTCCCCGAGTTGCGTGAGGACGAGCAACAGACCGTAGTCGCGGCCATCGCCGAGTTCCTCAGCTAGTGTCCGCCTCTTAAGCTCGCAACAAGAACCCCGCTGTCATCCTGAGCGACCCTGACGCGAAGCGGAAGGGGAGTCGAAGGACCTGCAGTTGTCTTTGCAAGGACCTCCGATTCAACCCTAAGTCACTTTTACTTCCACCTTCGACAGCCCCTCCACGACCGTGGCAATCGCCGAGTGATCCAAGTCGCCCTTTCCCTCGGCCATCAGCGCGGAGATCATCTGCTGAACTTGCGCGGTTAAAGGCAGACAAACGCTGTTCGCTTCGGCGGTCTTGAGCGCGTTGCGCAGGTCCTTTTGATGCAGATTGATTTTGAAGCCGGGCTTGAAGTTGCGCGCAATCAGCATGGGGCCTTTGGCGTTGAGCACAGTGCTGCCGGCCAGGCCGCCTTTGACGGCGTTCAACACCACCTCGGGATTGAGCCCGCACCGCGTAGCCAGCGTGAGCGCCTCGCCCATGGCGGCGATGTTGCACGCCACCATGATCTGATTGGCGAGCTTGGTGGTATTGCCCGCGCCCACCGGCCCGGTGAGCGTAACGGTCGAACCCATGCACTTCAAAATCGGTTCGGCCTTTTGGAAAGCCGCATCGCTCGCGCCCACCATGATGGCGAGTGTGCCGTCGATAGCCTTGGGTTCGCCGCCGCTTACCGGCGCATCCACAAAATCCACGCCCTTCGCCGCGCAAGCTGCTGCAATCTCCTGCGACACCAGGGGACTGATCGAGCTCATGTCGATGATGAGCGAGCCAGACTTCGCGCCGGAGAGAATTCCGTTGGCGCCCAGCACCACCTCTTTGACCTCGGGCCCGTCGGGCAGCATGGTGATGACGACGGACGTGCGCGCGCCGACATCGGCATTCGACACGCCGCGCTCGGCGCCGTCGGCCACGGCAGCGTCGAGTTTTGCCGGAGTCCGCCCGTACGCCACCACCGTGTGGCCCGCCTTCAAGAGATTCCTCAACATGGGGCGGCCCATGATGCCGAGCCCGACGAATCCTACGCTTGCCATCGTTTTTCTCCGTTCGCGGAATTTAAGATTGAAACGTGCTGAACTACTTTAATTATTTTACCGAGATCGAGGAGCGCTTCCAGCAGCGTCGCGGGGCGATTCTGCTGCTTTCCACGCTTGACTGGTCGTTGATCGAGACCTGGCGCGAGGCCGGAATCCCGCTGGAGGCGGCGCTGCGTGGCATCGATGCTGCCTTCGACAAATATGAAGCACGGCAAAAACGGGCCCGAATGCAAAAGATCAACGGCCTCGCTTGGTGCGCCCAGGCCGTAATGGACGCTGCCATGGAAATGAGCGAGGCCTCGGTCGGTTCAGCATCGACGGGATCGGCTGCAGCAAGCTTGGCGACTGCCGAATCCGGATTCGAGCACGAGCGCGTCGCGGCGCATTTAACGGCAGCCGCGGAGGCCCTCGACGCCGCCGGAGTAGCTCGCGAGGCGTGCCTCGCAACGGCCGAGCGCCTGCGCGAAATGGCCACCGAGGTCATCGACGTGGGCGGAGAAAAAAGTGTGGCTCGAGATCTCGAAGCGCTGGAACGCTCGCTGACTGTTCTCGAGGAGAAACTTTTTGCCGCACTCACCGCCGCCGCTCCCGAAGAGTTGTTGGTGGGCCTCAAGGAGCATGCGGCACGTGAGCTTGCGCCCTACCGCAGCCGCATGGGCGTTGTGCAACTGCGCCAGGTCGAGCGCCAATTCGTACAGAAGCAACTGCTGGTGCACTACAATCTGCCGCGGTTGAGCCTGTTTTACATGAGCCAGCAATGAAGAAGCAGAAAAGCGCAAATAGAGGCGCGAACAAGAGCGCGCAGGGCTCCCGCGCCTTCCCAAAAGAACCCGGAACAGATGACGCGCGCGGCATTCAGGCTTTGCCGGCCACCTCGCATTTGGTGCGCATCGAAAAACCCATCTACGGCGGAGCGTTTCTCGCGCGTATGGCGGGCAAGGCAGTGTTTGTGCCGCTGGCTTTGCCGGGTGAGCAGGCGCGGGTGCGCACCGTTGACAAAAAGCGCGGCTACGTGACCGCCGAAATCGAGGAAATTTTCGATCCCTCGGAGCAGCGGGTCGCGCCGGCGTGCCCGCACTTCGGCGCCTGCGGCGGCTGCCAATATCAGCATGCAAATTATGCCGCCCAACTTTCGTATAAACAAGCAATCCTGCGCGAAACGCTGGAGCGTGGCGGCGTGTATCCACCGGAAGATATCGCCGTGTTGGCCGGAGAGCCCTGGGCTTACCGCAATCGCATTCGGCTGGCGTTCGACACCAATGGAAATGCAGGCTATCGCGGCCGGCGTTCCCATGCGTTGATTCCCATCACCGAGTGCCCCATCGCCGCGCCGCTGCTGGTGCGCGCCGGGCTTGCAGCCGGCAGACTTTTGGAGGAGGTTCGTGCCAAAGCGGGAGCCCACGAGATTTCCCTCTTTTGCAATGCGAGCGAATCGGAATTGTTGGTGAGCGTAACGCTCGCCAGCGGCAACCAAATCCGCTGCGACGATTTCGCGCAAGCACTCGCGGCTGAAATTCCTGAGTTGAAGGGCATCGAGTTTGTGGCCGAGAGCGGCAAACGCCAAGCGCCCCGCAGTGTTGCGGAATGGGGCGCAGATTCTCTCGTCTATCACGCTGCGGGCGTCGACTATCGCGTCGATCAAGGCGCGTTTTTCCAGGTCAATCGCTGGCTCGTAGATGCCCTGGTCGAGCGCGCGACGGCGCATGTGGGCGGCGCACTGGCCTGGGATCTTTTTAGCGGCGTCGGCCTGTTCGCGCGCAAGCTTGCGGATCTTTTCACGCGCGTGATCGCCGTCGAGTCCGCTCCGGCGTCGATTGCGGCGTTGGCACACAACCTGCGCGGCACCGGTGCATCGGCTGTGAAATCCGCGACGCTCGATTTCCTGCGTAGACAGCGCGGGGCCGGCCTCCCCGATCTCATCGTTCCCGATTTGATTGTTCTCGACCCGCCGCGCACCGGCCTGGGCGCCGAAACCACAGCGCTGCTCGCCGAGATTGCTGCACCGGAAATCGTGTACGTCTCGTGCGACCCGGCAACCCTGGCGCGGGATCTGCGTGCGCTCGTCGATTCTCGCAACGGGCCCGGCTACGTCATCGACCAGATCACACTCGCCGACCTCTTCCCTCAAACGTTTCATCTCGAGACGATAGTGCGCCTACGCCGTTAGTTCTTTAGCACGCCGGACCTTGTGCACAGAACCTCAGTTCCTGTTAGGCTTGAAGCCAAATTCACCTCGTCTTCGGGCCCAATGCCAATTACCCCCACTACCTCCGAGCAGCCCGCGGCCGGCCCGACGACCGTTCCGCTTTTTCATGCCGCATGGCTGTTTGCGCTGGGCATTGCATTGGCAGGCCGTCTCTGGTTGCAACCTAGCGTCGTACTCATCGCGCTGGCGCTCGCCGCTGTCGTTTGTATCGTGGCGGCGTTGCGCGCGCAGCGCATAACCTGGCTGCCGCTGGCGGCGCTATGGATTCTACTGGGCGCGTGGTGCGGAGAGATGGAGCCGCATCCCGCGCCCGCTCCCGTACTAGCCACGCTTTCCGACGGTCTGCTGCGCACCGTCGAAGGCACAGTGATCGACGCTGGTCCCGTGCGCACGGAGCTCGACCAAAACGTCGGCGAGCCCTCGACCGCTTCGCCCACGCAACGCGTCGACCTGCACGTGGAAAGCCTCGAAGTAATCACCGACGAGAGCGATGCGCAATCGTCTGTGAGCGGCGGCGTGCGGCTGACGGTGCGCATGCCTGGCGGCGCGGGCTTCGAGCCCTTCCAGTGCGGAGAACGCATTCGTGCCGTGGCCCGTTTGCTGCCGCCGGAGGTCTATCACGATCCCGGCGTCTGGAGCCGCGAGGATTTTCTGCTGGACCAGGGCATCACGTCGACAGCGACAGTCGCAATGGACCGTGTCGACCGCCTAGGACGCGCGCCCGGCTGGTTCCTATCGTGCCGCATACACGCATGGCAGCACGCATCGACCGAGCGGCTGCTCGCCTTACCTGCCGCGATGCGCTATTTCCCCGCGCCCCTGCGCCTTTCTGAAGACGATGCCGTCATGCTGTCGGCGATGGTAGCCGGTGACCGCACCGGCCTGACGCATGCGTTGCGCGTAGGCTTCGAGCGCACCGGCTCGTTTCACATGCTCGTGGTTTCAGGCCTGCATCTTGCGATTGTCGCCGCCTGTCTCTTCTGGATCTTCAAGCGGCTGCGTTTGCCGCGCATTCCGGCTACGCTTCTCACCATCGCCGCTTCCTTTGCCTACGCAATCTTCACCGGCTTTGCCACGCCCGTCCAGCGCTCGCTCTGGATGGTGACTCTCTATCTCGTTGGACGGCTGATCTACCGCGAACGCAGCCCATTAAATACGATAGGATTTGCCGCGCTGTGCCTGCTGGTCGTGAGCCCGCGGAGCCTGTTCGACTCGAGCCTGCAAATGACGCTGCTGGCGGTGGTCGCGGTTGCGGGCGTGGCCGCGCCGTTGCTGCAGGGCACAATCCATCCCTACGCAGCCGCCACACGCGACCTCAAATTCGTGGCTATCGACATCAAGCTCGCCCCAAAGCTGGCGCAGTTTCGCGTGATGATGCGCATGATTGCCGAGCGCCTGCAGCGTGCAGTGAACGGCGCCGTCGCGTGGCGCGTCTTTCCCTGGTGTCTGCGCTTCGCCATCCGTATCGTCGAGCTGGTCGTGCTCTCGTGCGTGGTCGAGCTGGCAATGACGCTGCCCATGGCCATCTACTTCCATCGCATCACCATTTTCGCCTTGCCGGTGAATCTACTGATCGTGCCCATGCTGGTCGTGCTCATGCCGGCAGCGCTCGTGACATTACTGCTTCTAGCGGTCTGGCCTGCGGCCGCCGTGGTTCCAGCGATGGTGGTGGCATTGGTGATGCACCTTGGCGTAGGCCTTGTGCATTTGTTCGGCTCCACGGCGCTGGGCGATATCCGCATTCCCGGTCCGCTCTTGTGGCAGTCGGCCGCATTTTGCGCATTGCTCGGGACGGCCGTTGTCCTTGCGCGCGCTAGCTTGACCGAGGCTAACCGCTGGCTGCGGCACGGTGTCTGGGCCGCGTTGGCGCTGGCCGCTCTGACCGCTGTGCTGCCACGGCCGATCGAACGCCCCCATGGTGCAATGCTCATGGAAGCCATCGACGTGGGCCAGGGCGACTCGCTGCTTGTAATTACGCACGATGGCAAAACCCTCCTGATCGATGGCGGCGGTTTCGGCGGCGGCCCGCGCCAGGCGCCGCAGGATTTCGATATCGGCGAGGAAGTGGTTTCACCGGCGCTCTGGGCGCGCGGCATCCGGCACCTCGATGTGGTGGCGCTGAGCCACGCGCACTCCGATCATATGGGCGGATTGCCCGCCATCCTCAGAAATTTCCACCCCGATGAGCTGTGGGTCGGCAACAATCCGCGCTTCGGGGCCTACAACGCGCTTCTCGACGAGGCCGCCGCACTGCATGTGCGCGTGCGCAGTTTTCGCGCCGGCGACGCCTTCGCATTTGGCGACGCGCAGGTGAATGTTCTGGCGCCATTTCGCGATTATCAACCGGGCCCGGAGCCCACAAACAACGATTCGCTGGTGCTGCACGTAGCCTACGGCGCAACCTCCGTGATGCTCGAAGGCGATGCAGAGGCGCCGGTCGAGCAGGCGATGCTCGCCGAGCCGGGACTGCAGAGCACGCTGCTCAAGGTCGGCCACCACGGCAGCGTTACCTCCACGCGGCCGGAATTCCTGGCGCGCGTAGCGCCGCAGTGGTCGGTAATCTCCTGCGGCCTGCACAATCGCTACGGTCACCCGCGCGAAGAAGTATTGGAGGCGTTGCAGCAGGCGCATGTCCGCACCTACCAGACCGACACCAACGGAATCACGTGCTTCAGTCTCGATGGGAAAACCGTTGCAGCAGACCCTGGCTGCGGTTTACGGTGAGCGCAGATTGCACTGCTGGGCAAAGGCAGGAGGCTGCGCGCCCTGTCACTCGGAATGCGATTTTTCTAGCTCGACAGCTTCACTCAGCTCATCGAGCACCTGTTGCAACTCCTCGTGCTTGCGGCGGCTGAGTTCGAGGAAGCGGATTTGTGCCGAGCCTTGGCCGCTGATTTCAACGATGAAGCCGGGCAACTGAAAGGGCAATCCGCGGACCTGGAAGCTCATTTCAACACGGGAACCCGTTCTCGCCAGGAACGGTTTCTCGGCTCTCACCGCACAGCCCTGCATACTGAGGCCGGTAATAGTACCCTGCGCGTGGGTGCGCTCATACAGGAAGCGAATCAGGGCGGGCCACTCGTCGATTGTTGTGATGAGCGGGCCGAGCGGCTCATGGAGCACTTTTGCTTCTGCCCGAGCAAAGGGCTCAGCTGGCTTGCTGAGAGCAGGGGGCGGAACTGGATTGCTCGGAGCAGGAGTTGGTGGAACCTCTGGCTGGTATGTAGGTACAGGCGCGCGTGGCGGTGAACTCACCTGAACCGGCACGATGGGATTGCTGACGGGGTCGCGGACGGCTTGAGAGAAGGCTTCCTGAACCGTTTGCTGGGCATCCTTATCGATGAGGCAAGTGAGCAGGCCGGCAAGTTGATCTTTCGAGCGGAACGAAGAGTGCGCGAAGCGAATGCCCATATCGCAGGCCTTGGTCCACTGCGTAGTGCCGTCCATGCGCAGGACCAACCCAAAAACCATAATTACGATTTGCACCTCAGCCAATGCGCCCGGAGTGAATGGACTTTCTGTACGGACTTTGCAGCCCGAAAGGCTGATGTCGATGAACTGGCATGGAATCATCGATCCGCGGTGTTTCAGATGGCCAAAGGCTTCGCCGAGCGAATAACGCTCGTCGGCGCGCCGCTCCCGCCTGGAATCGTGCCGTGGGGCGGCAGGCTCACGGTTTGGCGTACGGGCTGTAACATCGAACCGCATGGGCGTGTACACACCGCAGCGAGAGATCGCGATATCTCTATCTATCGGCAAAAGGCAAGCAATATGAATTGTTCGAGACGCTGAATCCGCAGGAGTCAGCCGATGCGGACCAGGGAGCGGGGATATTCCTGGGGGATCCCGAGAACGTCCGGGATCTCGCCCATGGCGCAACGGGCTCCGCCTGTGCCGGATGAGAAGCCTCTAAGAAACAGCAGCATGGACAGCCAGCAGCGTCTCCAGCAGCGGCTTGAGCAGCTTGAGATCGAGCGCGTTGGCGCCGTCCGACCTCGCGTTCGCCGGGTCGTCGTGCACTTCGAGAAAGAGCCCGTCGACGCCGGCAGCAACAGCCGCGCGCGCCAGCAGGGGAATGAACTCCGGCTGGCCGCCGCTCACGCCGTTGGCCGCCGAGGGCTGCTGCACCGAGTGCGTGCCGTCAAAAACCACCGGCGCGAGATTGCGCATGATCGCCAGAGAGCGGAAATCGACCACCAGATTGTTGTAGCCGAAGCTCGAGCCACGCTCGGTCAGAAACACGCGCTCATTGCCCGTCGAGCGAACTTTTTCTAGGCCGTGGCTCATGTCCCACGGCGCCACAAACTGGCCTTTCTTGATGTTGACCGCGCGCCCGGTGCGGCCCGCAGCCACCAGCAAGTCGGTCTGGCGGCAGAGGAACGCGGGAATCTGCAGCACGTCCACGGCTTCAGCGGCCACCTCGCAGTGCGCGGGCTCGTGCACGTCGGTGAGCACCGGCAGGCCCGTGTCTTTCGCAATTCGGCCCAGGATGCGCACGCCCTCGGCGAGGCCGGGTCCCCGAAAGCTCTTAACGCTGGTGCGGTTCGCCTTGTCGTAGCTGGCTTTGAAGATGTACGGGATGGCGAGGTCGTCCGCGATGCGCTGGATGGCCCCAGCCATGGTGCGCGCGTGGCTTTCGGACTCAATGACGCACGGCCCGGCGACCAGGAAGAGCCGACCCGTGCCTACTGCGACCGGCCCGATTTCGAACGAAGCACTCACGAGAAAGATTCTACCTTCTCGCGCGGCCTCGGCCCGCAATCATCCCATGTGGCTCCGCGACCACTCCCACAGTGCGCGGTCGAGCGTGCGCAGCGGCGTAGGGGCGGGCAGTTCGCTCTGCGGGTTCACGATGTTGCTCTCGGCCAGGCGTTTGCAGTAGGCCAGGTACTCCTCGTAAAAGCGCACGTCGTGGCGGGCATGTCCCAATGCTTCCAGGGCCCGGTAATCGAGCACCGTATAGCGCTCGGGGTAGATCGCCGCCAGAATCGCCGACGCCACAGGCAGATCCACACCATGCAGCTCGATCAAGGCCTTCACGGCCGTTTCCGTCGTCGCGTCGGGCGCGGCGGCTGCGGCCAGCGCGTGCCGGATCTTCTGGCTGCTGTTGCCGATGAGATACTGTACCGCGCGCTCTGACTTCCAACGCACGATCGCTTCCAGATTGGCCAACGTGGTTTCACCCTTGCGGATTGCTTCGCCGGCTTCGAAGGCTGCCTTTTCTAATTCATGCTCCTTTTCGCCGGTCGTCTGCCAATACTGCTCTGCCAATTCCTGCAATTCTGCTTCCGCAGGCTGAAGCTGAAAATAGGCAACCATCTTTCAATTTCCTACCTTTCTTTTCTTAAGCAAAACGTAGTCACAATAGGCCCCCCGCGAAATCTTTGTCAATGACCGCGAACAGGGTTTCTGCACCCCCGTACCGGACTGGTGCATGTGGCCGTAGCAAAGCGGGATAAGCACCGTGGTTTGATGATCGCTGCCCCGCTTTCGTTTCATCGGCAATTCGCTCCAATGCAAGTAGACGTAAGATGCAGAGATCGCGCTTGAAAGACCATGGTTTGGGAGAAGAATCTTCGGTAAATATCGCGCCCTTGGGATAGAAATCGGAGAACAATCTTCAGTTTTCATTGTAAATAAAAGAGTTACATTTGAAATGCATAAATACATAAATATGCTATTATGGAAATATGCGTACTACCATTGATATCCCGGACGAGATCTACCGGGTACTGAAGATCAAAGCTGCCCGGCAAGGAGAACCCGTGCGTCAGATTGTGTTGCGCGGCATTCAACGGGAATTGGAAGGAACCGGGGAGAAGCCGGTTCGAAAGCTACAGCTGCCGCTGATTCACTCCTCGCGTCCGGGGACGCTACATCTGACGAACGAGCAGATCGATGAGCTCACCGCTTTTACTTGATGTAAATGTATGGGTCGCTTTGAACTTTGACAAGCACGTGCATCACGTGGCGGCAAAACAGTGGTATGTAGCCGTGCCGGCAAGTGCGGCGCTTGTTTTCTGTAGGCAGACACAGCTCGGACTCTTCAGGATTCTGACAACTGCCGCGGTGATGGGGCCAGAAGTTCTCACGCAACTGGAATGCTGGCAAATTTACGATCGTTGGATTTCAACGGGCCAGATCGCGTGGGCAGATGAACCGCGGGATCTGGAAGTGCGGCTTCGAGCGCTAACCAGCCATGCCGCTGCCTCCCCCAAAGAATGGATGGATGCGTATCTCGCCGCCTTTGTCGAGGCGGGTAATCTTACGCTGGTTACCATGGACCACGCCCTGGCGGCGAAGGTCAAAGGTGCGGTGTTATTGGGGTGAAACGCCGATCCGCTCGTCATTCTTAGGCGGCTTTGCGAGCCAGCTCTGTTCGAACCACCAGATAGCGACAATTCCAAGACCGCTGAAAACGAGGTAGTAACTAGGTGTACGGTAAATCTCGCTAAACATCCAATCGGGCAGCCAGGGCCGGGAAAATCTGCAAACCCAGATCCAGAGAATCAGTATGAGAAGAAAGATCGTGTGGCCTTGCGCCAGATCGCGCGCTGTGCGTTGCCTGGTCTCGATGTACTTGTGCCATTTGCCATCGCTCCAAAGCAATCCGAAGACAAGAATCGTGTAGCTGACGCAAAGCGCCGCATAGAGCGACCATGATTCATCTTCGAATGGGAGATACAGGGCGAACCATGGCGTAATAACGCCGAGACTTACAATCTGCCGCTTGAAACGAACCGAAAGCGGGCGCATATTTCTAACTTTCCTTTCCGCACCATAGTGTAGTGGCCGAGGCCGGACGATTGGCTGTCAATTCTCTCCTGCTGCATCAGACTTTCCGAACCAGCGCTTGAGCTTGCCTGCCATCCAGAACCCTTGCGCTATCCCCGCAAAGGCCAGCACGAGCCAGCCACAAAGGTCCCAAAGTGACCCCTTCCGACCTTCATGGGTAGCCCAGTCTGGCAGCATCGGCCTGAATTGGAACCACAGGGGGACTCCCGCAATAATCAGCGCCAGAATAACAAGATGCGGAATCAGCAGCCTGCCTGCACAGCGGGGAACTCGGGGATCACCGAAGAAATCGTCCAGGTCACGCAAAACCGATCCGAATGCGAAGAAAAACACGTAGACCGTATATGCACAGCCGATTGCGACCTGCCAACTCCAGGGATGACCGTGAAACAGGATAATGAGTATGCCAAAAGTCAGCAGCGCTGGGAAGTGAGCCCAACGATAAAGCCCTGACGACAACTTATTCTCGTCACCCGTAGGCGTCTGCTCGTCTTCGGATTTTTTCTCCGCGGTTTCTAAGTCGTCGAACATCGATTCGCCCATCTTACGCGAAACCTGCTGCTTTCGGTCCACCGAGATTTATAACACGAGGAGAGAAAAGCAACCGCAGATCCTTCAACTCCCTCCGCTTCGCGCCGGTCGCTCAGGATGACAACGCGTTGGTAAGGGTTGGCGTCGCGCTCACGTCGGTGCCGAGGCGCTTCGCCCGGTTCTTGTAGCTCGCCTCAATAAACGCATGAAACAACGGATGCGGTTCGAGCGGCTTCGATTTGAACTCGGGATGGAACTGGCAGCCCAAGAAATACGGATGGCCGGGAATCTCGACGATTTCTACATACGTTTGGTCGGGCGTCGAGCCCGAGATGCGCAGGCCCGCGCCGGTCAGTAGCGCTTCGTACTCGCGATTAAACTCGTAGCGATGGCGGTGGCGCTCGCTGATCTCTTTGCCTCCGCCATAAGCGCGGCTGGCCAGCGACTCTTCCTGCAGCTGGCAGGCCCAAGCGCCCAATCTCATCGTCCCGCCCATCTCTTCGACGCCCAGCAGCTCGCGCAGCTTATAAATAACGCGGTGCTCGGTAGCCGGATCGAACTCGCTTGAGTTCGCGTCCTTGAGACCGCAGACGTTGCGCGCAAATTCGATGCACGCAGTTTGCATCCCTAGGCAAATTCCAAAGTAGGGCACGTGTTTCTCGCGCGCATAGCGGATGGCATTCAACATGCCTTCGATGCCGCGCTTGCCGAAGCCGCCCGGAACCAGAATGCCGTCGAAGTCAGCCAACTGCGCCTCATAGCCGTGGTCTTCCGGCCCGGTCGACTCCAGACCCTCGGCCTCAATCCAGGTGATTTTAAGTTTCAGGTTTTGCGAGACCGCGCCGTGGGTCAGCGCCTCTTTGAGCGATTTATAGCTGTCCTCGTACTCCACATACTTGCCCACGATGGCGATGGAGACTTCGTCCCGGGGGTTGTAGCAGCGGTCAACCAGGTCACGCCAGTTGGCGAGGTCGGCTTCGGGCGCGTCTATGTGTAGATATTTGAGAATCAGTTCGTCCACGCCCTCCTGCGCAAAGTTGAGCGGCACCTCGTAGACCGAAGGCACGGTTCTGGCGCCGATCACGGCCTTCTCTTCCACGTTGCAGAAAGCAGCAATCTTCTGCTTGATATCGCGGCTGAGTTGGCGTTCAGACCGGCAGAGCAGGATGTCGGCCTGGATGCCGATCGAGAGCAGTTCCTTGACCGAATGCTGTGTGGGCTTGGTCTTCAGCTCCTGCGCGGCGGCGATCCACGGAACCAGCGTTAGATGAACGAACAGCGTGTTCTCGCGGCCCAATTCCTGACGCATCTGGCGTATGGCTTCAAGAAACGGCAGCGATTCGATGTCGCCCACGGTGCC
>Ga0187847_10001347_pt1 | contig 22393 bp, 17 predicted proteins | sample June2016WEW_4_10_FD_132458 | JGI IMG/M metagenome (GOLD analysis project Ga0187847, IMG submission 132458) | Peatland microbial communities from SPRUCE experiment site at the Marcell Experimental Forest, Minnesota, USA - June2016WEW_4_10 | ecosystem: Environmental > Terrestrial > Soil >...
CGGTCGGAGCGGACGCGGGTTCGTTCGCCGCCACAATCACGCTTGCGAGCGATGCGGCGACCGCGAATCCGCGCGTCCAGCCTCGCACAGCCTGTCTGCAATCCACGCGCGCTATCCACTTCATGCGTCGCAACTCCCGTTGCCTCAGCATAACACCCGCACGAAGCAGCACCAAACCACGCCGGCGCCGGCGGCGAAATGCAGCAGCGGTGTCGCGTCGCTCAGAGGTTGTCGGTGACCTGTTGCAGGCTGCCCGCGACTTGCGAGTTGAGCACGTACAGATCGCGCGACGCGGGATCCTCGGTTGACAAGGCGTTCGATGCTTCGAGAAACCCGGTGTGCATATTGCCGCGAAACGTCCCGCTGAGACTGCTCGCCGTGCCCGCCGGTATCGAGCCGATCGTTGCGACCACTTGATTCGACGTCGCATCGATCGCGAGCATCGTCCCGCCGCTGACGCCGTCGTAAATATACTCGACGCCGGTCGTCGTGTTGGTCACCGAGACCGGAGTCAGGCCTTGCACCTGGAACACGGTTTCGTAAGCCGTCGCCGTCGTGGTCGTGTCGTTGGGCCAGGGCAGTTGCTCGCCGCCGTTGACGAAGGTCGAGTCCGCGAGCGGTCCCTGGATCACGGTACCGTCAATGCCGACGATGCCCGAGAGCGTGCCGCTGCGCGTGTCGGTGAGCGCGGCCGTGTCGTTCGTCTGGACCCAGGTTTCGTAGTAGACCGTGCTCGCGCTCGCGATGAACGTGCCATCGTTCTCGCTACCCGCGACGAGCGTCGCCGCGGGACCGCCGGCGATCGGCAGCGTGCGAATCGTATAGTCCGGATCCTCGACACCCCAGAGCAGGTTCGCGCCGTCGACTGGAAACAGCAGCGTGACGATGCGTCCGGGCTCGGTGTCGACGACCGTCGGCTGCGCGCTGCCATCGGCGGGCAGCGCATAGATGGTCGTATAGGCGGCGGTCGCACCGGCTTGCGGCGTATTGATCGAGACATACTCGGTCGTCGGCGAAGCTGCGAACAGCGCTTCGGCGTTTGTCGGCAACCAATTCGGAATCGTAAACAGACTCGCCGACACCGCATGGGCGACGTAGTCGACATAGACGATGTTGCCGTCAACGACGTAGAGCTGCCCGGTCGGATATCCCTGCGTCGTTCCGACTGCGAGAGCGACGGCGACGCCGATCGGCGCCGCAAAGCTGCCGAGCACGACCGGATTCGCGAAATTGCTGTCGACGAGCTGCAGCGTCGCTCCGCTCTTCACGACGAATCCGGAGATTCCTCCTTGGGCCGTACGCACCGTGGCGACCGGCATCCCCGAGACCGCGATCGGTGCGGCCATGGCCGACATTCCGGTCTTGACCATATGGAAGACGTCATCGGCGGTATTACAAACGCCGTCGGGTCCCGGCAGGCGGTAGATGTACGATGAATTGGTCGGATTCTGCAGGTCGGCCGTGAAGTAGACGCCGACGTAATCGTAATTGGCGCCCGCAACTGCCGTGCCCGACAGCGTGCAGGTGTCGTCGATCGTCGCGGCGGTTTCACTCGACAGCGGCTGCGCAGCCGGTTCGCTGCTCGTGGTCAGATCGAGTGCGTAGATGTGGCCGTCCGCGCCCTTGTAAATCTCGACGCCGGCGGGCTGCAACAGATTCATGCCCGTGAGGAAGTCCAGATTTCCATGCAGAATCTGCTTCTTGCCCGCATAGCTGCCCATCGACGCGAATGCAAAGGCGCCGCTCGTGGGCTCAGCCCATGCCGCGAATACGCCGGTCGTACCGGCGTAACTCACGAGCGACGCCGGCGGTCCACCGTTGCCTTGGCCGCCTCCCGACCCGCTGCATCCCGAGATCGCGACCAGGGCCACCGTGCCGACCGCCAGAACCGCAGAAATTCGCCGCATGATTGAAATCCCCTTTGCGCCTGTTTCGATACGTTGCGTAGTCGACAACGTCATGGCGGCCGGAGCGTTGACAAGCGCGAGCGTCAATCTCGATGACAATCCGGACAGGTGAGCGCAAGCAGCCGCCGGTTCGCGGCGGCAGCCCGCGGCGCGTGCCGCGCAATAATGGCCGATTAGTGCTTGTTATCCGCGCGCGAAACGCGCCGACTCGTCGTGCGCCGGCCGGTCGAACCGGGAGCGGCGCCCGATTGGCGATCCATGTCGCCGCGCAATTGCGCCGTCGCACCGGTCGATATCGCGCCGAGCTTCTCCTCGATCGCGGCCAGATCCGGTTTCGCGCCGCGCGTGTGCGCTTCGAGTGCGCGTCGCATCACGCGCAGGTGATCCGGCGTCGTTCCGCAGCAGCCGCCGATGATGCGCGCACCCGCGTCGAGCGCAAGGCAAGCGTATTGCGCCATGAGCTCGGGCGTACCGTTGAAGCGAATCGCGCCGTCGACGAATTGCGGGATGCCGCAATTGGCCTTTGCGACGAGCACCGCCGACGGATCCGACGCGGTCGCAAGGTTGACGATCGAGGCGACCAGTTCGGACGGGCCGACGCCGCAATTGCTGCCGCAGGCCGCGAGGCCATGACGACGGTGCAATTGCGCGAGGTCCGAAGGCGTCGTGCCCATCATCGTGCGACCATTGGTATCGAAGCTCAAGGTGGCGACGACCGGCAAACCCGCGACGCGGGCGCCGGCGACGGCCGCTTCGGTCTCCTCGACCGACGACATCGTTTCGATCCACAGCAGGTCCGCGCCGCCGCGCGCGAGCGCGACGGCCTGTTCGGCAAAGGCCTCGCGAGCCGCATCCACAGTGAGCGTCCCCAAGGGTTCGAGGATTTCGCCGGTCGGCCCGATGCTGCCGGCGACGAGCACCGTGCGGTCGGCGCGATCGGCTTCACCGCGAGCGATGCGCGCCGCCTTCTCGTTGAGTTCCGCGACGCGCGACTCCGCCTTGTGCAGCTTCAAGCGGTAGCGCGTGCCGCCGAAGCTATTGGTCAGAATGATGTCCGCTCCGGCCTGCACGAATGCGCGTTCCAAATCGGCAATGCGCTCGGGATGGTCGCAATTCCAAAGCTCGGGCGCATCGCCCGACTGCAGACCGCGGTCGAACAGGTTGCTTCCGGTGGCCCCATCGGCGAGCAGCCACGGGCGTTCGGCCAAAAGGGATGTCAATCGATCGGTCATTGCGCCTCGGTTCCTTGCACTGAATCGAAGAAAGCTTACCATGGCCGTCCAATGAAGGACCTCACCGAAAGCTCGATCGCAGCGCACGTGATCCAGATGGCCGTGCCGATGGCGGCCGGTATGCTGTTCCAAACGCTGTACTTTCTGATCGACCTGTACTTCGTCGGACGCTTGGGCGATGCGGCGCTTGCGGGCGTCGGCGCCGCCGGCAACGCAACCTTCATCGTGCTCGCGCTGACCCAGGTGCTGGGCGTCGGAACGGTCACGCTGATTTCGCACGCGGTCGGGCGCAAGGACCGCGCTGACGCGACACTCGTGTTCAACCAGAGCCTCGTTCTTGCCGCGAGCTGCACGCTGATCACCTTGATCTTCGGCTACGGTTTTGCATCCGTTTTTTTGCGCACGCTCGGGTCCGACGCCGCGACGGTGAGCGCCGGTGTCACATATTTGCAATGGTTCCTGCCGAGCCTCGCACTGCAATTTGCAATCGTCGCCTTGGGTTCGGCCTTGCGCGGAACCGGTATCGTCAAGCCGACGATGTTCGTCCAAGTGATCACGGTGATCTTGAATGCGGTGCTCGCACCCGTGCTGATCGCCGGCATCGGGACCGGACATGCGATGGGTGTCGCGGGTGCGGGCCTCGCGAGCTCGCTATCGATTGCGGTCGGCGTCGTGCTGCTCGCGCTGTATTTCCACCGACTCGAAACCTACGTCTCGTTCGATCCCGCGGCATGGCGACCGCGGTTGGCGACCTGGGGCCGCTTGCTCGGCATCGGGCTGCCCGCCGGCGGCGAGTTTGCACTGATGTTCATCTACATGGGCGTGATCTATTGGATCATCCGGCGTTTCGGCCCCGACGCACAAGCCGGTTTCGGCGTCGGCATGCGCGTCATGCAATGCATGTTCCTGCCCGCGATGGCGGTCGCCTTCGCGACCGCACCAATCGTCGGGCAGAATTTCGGCGCCCGGCAATTCGCGCGGGTGCGCGAGACGTTCGTGTTTGCCTGCTTCGCGGGCGCCGCGATCATGGTGGTGCTCAGCGCCTGCTGCCAATGGCAGGCGCCGCTGCTGATTCGCGCATTCACCGCCGACACGGCGGCCCAGGACGTCGGAGCGCAGCTTCTGCGGATCTGCTCGTGGAATTTCGTCGCGACCGGCCTGGTATTCACGTGCTCCGGCGTTTTTCAGGGTCTCGGCAACACGATACCGGCGGTGCTCAGTTCGGCGACCCGCATCGCGAGCTTCGTTGCGCCGGCGCTGTGGCTCGCGGCGCAGCCGAACTTCTACCTCGCCGAACTCTGGTACGTGTCCGTTGCGAGTGTCAGCTTGCAGGCCCTTTTCAGTCTCTGGCTCGTGCGCCGCGAATTTCGGCGCCGCCTTCGGGACACGGTCGGCGCCGCCGAGCCGTCGATGCGTCTCAGCGACGCCTCCTAGGCGCTTGAGCTCGAGGCTTTGCGCAGTAGAGCCGCATCGCGCGCGAGCGCCTCGATGCCGGCCCAATCACCCTGCTCGATCAGATTGCGAGGCGCGACCCAGGAGCCGCCCACGCAGGCGACGTTCGACAAGGCCAGATAATCGGGCGCCGTAGCGCGCGTGATTCCGCCTGTCGGACAAAACGATACGTCGGGAAACGGTGCGCCGAGTGCCTGCAACATGCCGATGCCGCCCGCCTGCTGTGCAGGAAACAGCTTGAGCACGGTGAATCCCAATGCACGCGCGGCGATCAGTTCGGTCGGCGTCATGACACCGGGCAACAGGGGGAAGCGCGCTCCGCGCGCGGCCGCGGCGAGTTCGGGCGTCAAGCCCGGCGTGACGCCAAATTGCGCGCCGGCGCGGCTCGCGCCGGCAAAATCCACGGGACGCGTGAGCGTGCCGACACCGACGACGGCCTCCGGCACGGCCTTTCGCATCGCTTCGATCGCGGCCAGTGCGACCGGCGTACGCATCGTCACTTCGAGCACGCGCAAACCGCCGGCCGCGAGCGCTCGCGCGAGTGGCACCGCGTGCGCGATATCGGTGACGGTCAGAACCGGGATCACGGGCGCAAGTCCGACGATGTCGCGTATCTCCAAGCAGCATTCCCCTTACAGTATTGAAATGGCGCCGGCTTCCGCATCGCCGGCGCCACGCCGAAATGCGGAGAACAATTCGCGCCCCGTGCCGGTCTCGTTGGCGGCATGCTCGAGCTTGCCGACCTCGCGCGAGCGCCAAACCGGCTCCGGCACGATCGCCTCGAGCACGCCGGTATGGCAATCCAATCGAATCAGGTCGCCGTCGCGTACGCGCCCCAGGGGACCGCCGTTGACCGCTTCGGGCGTGACGTGGATCGCGGCAGGCACGCTGCCCGAGGCGCCGGACATGCGCCCGTCGGTCACGATCGCGACCTGAAATCCCTTGCGCTGCAAGGAGGCCAGAGACGGCGTCAGCTGATGCAGCTCCGGCATGCCGTTCGCGCGCGGCCCCTGAAAGCGCAGGACCGCGACAAAATCCTTGGCCAATTGTCCTCGCTTGAAAGCGGCGATGACCTCCTCTTGATCGTTGAACACGATCGCCGGGGCTTCGATCACATGCGGACCCGCAATCGCCGATGTCTTGATCACCGCACGTCCGAGGTTGCCCGTGAGCAGACGCAATCCGCCGTGTGGACTGAACGGATTCGATATCGGGCGCAGCACGTCGAGGTCACCGCTGGTTGCCGGTGCCGCGCGCCACGCGAGTTGCTGGTCCTGGAGCCAGGGCTCCTGGCAATAGGCACGCAAGCCCGCGCCCACGACTGTGGTGACGTCCTCGTGCAACAATCCCGCGTCGAGCAGTTCGCGGATCAGGAACCCCGTCCCACCACAGGCCTGAAATCGGTTGATATCGGCGCTGCCGTTCGGATAGATCCGCGCGAGCAACGGAACGGCCGCGGATAAATCGCTGAAATCATCCCAGTTGATCGCGATGCCCGCGCAGCGCGCCATCGCAACCAAATGCAGCGTGTGATTGGTCGAGCCGCCGGTCGCGAGCAGTCCGACGATCGCGTTGACGATCGCTCGCTCGTCGATGCCCTGCGCGAGCGGCAGGTACTCGGAGCCAAGCGCCGTGATCTTTGCGGCGCGCCGCGCCGCCACGGCGGTCAGCGCGTCGCGCAATGGCGTGTTAGGCGCGACAAAAGCCGCGCCCGGCATATGCAGTCCCATGACCTCCATGAGCATCTGGTTGCTGTTCGCGGTGCCATAGAACGTGCAAGTGCCCCCCGCGTGATAACTCGCCGCCTCGGAGTCCAGCAGCTCCTCGCGCCCCGCCTTCCCCTCCGCATACAGTTCGCGGATGCGCGCCTTCTCCTTGTTCGGTATGCCGGAGGGCATCGGGCCGGCGGGCACGAAGATCACGGGCAAGTGACCGAACGCGAGCGCCCCCATGAGCAAACCCGGCACGATTTTGTCGCAAACACCCAGGCAAAGCGCCGCATCGAACATGTTATGCGAGAGCGCCACGGCGGTCGCCATTGCGATCACATCGCGGCTGAACAACGAGAGCTCCATGCCCGGTTGGCCCTGGGTCACGCCGTCGCACATCGCCGGGACGCCGCCCGCGAACTGCGCGACAGCGCCCGCCTCGCGCGCAGCGCGCTTGATCAGCGCCGGATAACGCTCGAGCGGCTGGTGCGCGGACAACATGTCGTTGTACGAGGAAACGATCGCGATATTCGGCCAGCGCAGCTGTCGCAGCGCCGACTTGTCGACTGCGTCCGATGCCGCAAACCCGTGCGCGAGATTGGTGCACGACAGGCCCTGGCGCGCGGTCCCACCGTGTGCGGCGGCGGCCATGCGGGTGAGATATTCGTTGCGTCCTGTGCGGCTGCGCTCCCGAATCCGCTCGGTAACCTCACGCACGCGCGGATCGAGCTTCGATTGATCTATCGCCATGCATCATTGTGCCATAACGGCAAGGCTTACAAGAGAGCCGCGCCAGATGCTACGCTGCAGCGTTATTCAATCCAAGGAATCCTCAAGACGGTGGCCATTCTTCCGAATTTCGATATGTTGCTGTTCGGCGGTACGGGCGATCTCGTTACCCGCAAACTGATACCCGCGCTGTACCGGCGCCACGCCGATGGACAGGTCAGCGAAGAATCGCGCATCTTCGGCATCGCGCGATCCGCATTGACCCGCGAGGCCTACCTCGGCCACGCGGAAACAGCCTGCCGGGAATATCTCGGCGATGAATTCGACGCCGACAAGTGGTCGGCCTTCAGCAAATTGGTCGATTACATCAAGGTCGATGCGGCGTCGCTGCAAGACTACGCGGCGCTCGGCAGCGTGCTGCGCGGCCGCGAAAAGATCATCCGCGTGTTCTTCTTCTCGACCGCATCGACGCTGTTCGCGGTGATCACCGACAACCTCGCGAAGGCCGGCTTGGTCACGCCCGCATCGCGCGTCGTTCTGGAGAAGCCGCTCGGCAACGACGTCGCGTCCGCGGAACTGATCAATCATCATGTCGGTGCAGTGTTCGCGGAAAAGCAGATCTACCGCATCGATCATTATCTCGGCAAGGAAGCGGTCCAGAACCTCATGGCGCTGCGCTTCGGCAATGCCTTGTTCGAGCCACTGTGGCGCCGCGGCCTGATCAAGCACGTGCAGATCACGGTCGCCGAGGAACTCGGCGTCGAGCGCCGCGGCCAGTTCTACGACTCGACCGGCGCGCTGCGCGACATGGTGCAAAATCACCTGCTGCAACTGCTCTGCATCATGGCGATGGAGCCGCCGGCGAGCAGTGATCCGGATGCCGTGCGCGACGAAAAACTGAAGGTGCTGCGTGCGCTGCGACCCTTGCGGGATCGGGACGTGCTGATCAAGACCGTGCGCGGCCAATACAAGGCAGGCTCGGTTCGAGGTCTCTCGGTACCCGGATATCTCGACGAGGCCGATATCTCGCCCGACAGTACGACCGAAACCTTCGTTGCGCTCAAGGCGGAAATCGACACCTGGCGTTGGGCCGGCGTGCCGTTTTATCTGCGCACCGGCAAGCGCCTGCAAGACCGCCTCACGGAACTCGTCGTGACGTTCGACGATGTTCCCCACCCGATCTTCGAGCGTGCGCCGACGACCGAGGGGGCCAATCTTCTCGTGATCCGCCTGCAGCCCGACGAGAGCATCACGCTGACGATACTCGCGAAGAATCCCGGTGAAGGCATGCGGCTCAAGCCCGTGAAACTCGCGCTAGACTTGGGCGAAACCTTCAAGATGCGCAGCCTCGACGCATACGAGCGTTTGCTGATGGACACGGTCAAGGGCAACTTGACGCTGTTCATGCGCCGTGACGAGCTCGACGCCGCGTGGCGATGGATCGATCCGATCATCGCGGGCTGGCAACAATACGACGAACGCCCGAAGAGCTACATTGCGGGCAGCTGGGGACCCGCGGCCTCGAGCGCCTTGATCGGCCGCGACGGCTTCGAGTGGCACGATGAGCTCTGAGCCGGCCGGGCCGCAACCCGTGCAGGAACTCGACGAAGATCGCACGGCGCTTGGCAAGGAGGCGATCAAGACTGCGTTCCTCGACGATCTGTTTTACATGCAGGGCAAGTTCCCGGGCCTTGCGACCAAGCGAGACTATTACATGGCGCTCGCCTATGCGGTCCGCGATCGCATGTTGCAGCGCTGGATCAGCACCGCGGCCAACTACACGAAGCACGGCTCGCGCACCGTGGCCTATTTGTCGGCGGAATTTCTCATGGGGCCGCATCTCGGCAACAATCTGATCAATCTCGGGATTTACGACCGCGTCAAAGAGGGCATCACCGAGCTCGGCTTGAACTTCGACGAGCTGCTCGCCGAAGAGGCGGAGCCGGGCCTGGGCAACGGCGGCCTCGGCCGTCTCGCGGCCTGCTTCATCGACTCGCTGGCGACGCTCGAAGTGCCGGCGCTCGGCTACGGAATCCGCTACGAATTCGGTATTTTCCGTCAAGAGATCGTCGACGGCTGGCAAGTGGAAAAGACCGACAAATGGCTGAGTTTCGGCAATCCCTGGGAATTGATGCGCCCCGAGTGGACCGTCGATGTCTACTTCGGCGGCAACGTCGATCACTACACCGACGCCAACCACAATTTGCGCGTCCGTTGGCTGCCCGAACGCATCGTCAACGGCGTTCCCTACGACACTCCGATACTCGGCTACCTCTCGAACACCGCCAATACGCTGCGTCTGTGGAGAGCCGAAGCGCCGGAATCCTTCGACTTTGCGATCTTCAACAGCGGCGACTACTACGGCGCGGTCAATCAGAAGGTCACCTCGGAAAACCTGAGCAAGGTGCTCTACCCGAATGACGATCAGCTGCGCGGCAAGGAGCTGCGGCTCGAGCAGCAATATTTTTTCGTATCCTGCTCGCTGCAGGACATGATGCGCATCTTGCGAACGCAGAAGATTCCGGTCGAGCGATTTCACGAGAAATTCGCCGTGCAGTTGAACGACACCCATCCGGCGATCGCCATTCCCGAGCTCATGCGCTTGCTCGTCGACGTCTATCTGATGCCCTGGGCGGACGCCTGGGCGGTGACTCTGCGGACCTTCGCTTACACCAACCACACGCTGCTGCCCGAGGCGCTCGAGCGCTGGCCCCTGCCGGTGTTCGGAAAGATCCTGCCCCGCCATCTCGAGATCATCTACGAAATCAACGCACGCTTTCTCGACGAAGTGCGCATACGATTTCTCGGCGACGAGGGGCGAATCTCCCGCCTTTCGCTGATCGACGAAAGCGGCGAGCGCTACGTGCGCATGGCCCACCTTGCCTGCGTCGGCAGCCACGCGATCAACGGCGTCGCGGAGCTGCATACCGAGCTGTTGAAGACCGATTTGCTGCGCGATTTCTACGATCTCTGGCCGCAAAAATTCAGCAACAAGACCAATGGCGTGACGCCGCGGCGCTGGATGCTGCTCGGCGATCCGACGCTATCGAAGTTGATCACAGAACATATCGGGGACGGTTGGGTCAAGGACATGTCGCAGCTGCGCGCACTCGAACCGCTCGCCGATGACGCCGGTTTCCGCGACCGCTGGCGGCAAATCAAGCAGGGCAACAAGAGCGAATTCGCCGCGCTGGCGATGCACGACACCGGGATCGTCATCGATGCCGACACGATGTTCGATGTCTTGGTCAAACGCATCCACGAATACAAGCGCCAGCATTTGCAGGTGTTGCACATCATTTCCTTGTATCACGCGATCAAATCGAATCCGGCGCTGCAGATCCAGCCGCGCACCTTCATTTTCGGCGGCAAGGCGGCGCCCGCCTACCGGCTCGCCAAGCTGATCATCAAGCTGATCAATTCGGTCGGCGACATCGTCAACCGGGATCCCGACGTCAACGGCCGGCTCAAGGTCGTGTTCCTGCCCAATTTCAGCGTCACGAACGGACAGCGCCTCTATCCGGCGGCGGATCTGTCGGAGCAGATTTCCACGGCGGGCAAGGAGGCTTCCGGCACGGGCTGCATGAAGTTCTGCATGAACGGGGCCGTGACGATCGGCACGCTCGATGGGGCGAACATCGAGATTCGCGCCGAAGTCGGCGCGGAGAATTTCTTCCTGTTCGGACTGAGTACGCCGGAGGTTTATGCGCTCAAAGCGCGCGGCTATCAGCCGATGGATTACTACAACGTCAATCCGAAGCTGCGCGACGTCGTTGATTTGATCCGCAGCGGGTTCTTCTCGCGGGGCGACACCGATCTGTTCAGGCCGCTGATCGACGGTTTGTTGAACCAGGATCCTTATATGGTGCTGGCCGACTTCCAGTCCTTCGTCGATTGCCAGGAAAAAGTATCGCAGGCCTATCGCGACACCGAGCGCTGGACGCGCATGTCGATCTTGAATACCGCCAGGAGCGGAAAATTCTCGTCCGACCGCACCATCAGGGAATATTGCACGCAAATCTGGAACGCGGGCGCGGTACCGATTCAGATGTTCACGCACGCCGACGTGCGCGCCGGACTCATGCAGTAAGCGCACCCAGCAGGAAGCGCAGCGTGCGGCGCAACGGCTCTGCAGCGCCCCAGAGAAGCTGATCGCCGACCGTGAACGCCGACAAGTACTCGCCGCCCATGGCGAGCTTGCGCAAGCGTCCGATCGGCACCTCCATGCGACCGCTGACGGCCGCGGGCGACAATTCGTGAATCGAGGCCTCACGTTCGTTGCGCACGACGCGAACCCAGGCGTTGCCCGCCGCGATCAGCGCCTCGATCTCGTGCAGCGGGATGTCCCGCTTGAGCTTGATCGTGAGCGCCTGGCTGTGACAGCGCATCGCACCGACGCGCACGCAGATCCCCTCGACGATCAATGGCTGCGCCTCGGTGCCGAGGATCTTGTTGGCCTCGACGCCCGCCTTCCATTCCTCGCGGCTCTGACCCCCACCCAGATCCTTGTCGATCCAGGGAATCAGGCTGCCGGCGAGCGGCACGCCGAACTGGGCCTGGGGGAACGCCGGATCCTTGAGCCCAAGCCCAACGGCGCGATCCACGTCGAGAATCGTCGCCGCCGGATCTGCGAGCGCGCTCGCCGCCGACCGGTGCAGCGCGCCCATCTGTTCGAGAAGTTCGCGCATGTGCTGTGCACCGGCGCCCGAGGCCGACTGATAAGTCATCGCGGTGATCCATTCGACCTCGCCGGCCCGCAGCAAGCCGCCCAAGGCCATGAGCATCAACGATACCGTGCAGTTGCCGCCGATGTAGTCCTTGATGCCCTGCCGCTGCGCTGCTTGCATGACCGGCAAATTGACGGGATCGAGCACGATGACCGCCCGCGGATCGAGCCGCAGCGTCGACGCCGCATCGATCCAATAGCCCTGCCACCCCGCTGCACGCAAGCGCGGGTGAATCGCCTGTGTGTAGTCGCCGCCTTGGGCGCTGATCAAGATCGGCAGCTTCGCGAGCGCCTCGATGTCGTTCGCGTCCTGAACCGGACCCGCGGCCCGGCCGATAGCTGGCGCGACGCCGCCTGCCTGCGAAGTGCTGAAAAAGGTCGGCTCGACGAGATCGAAGTCGCGCTCTTCGCGCATGCGCGCGAGCAGCACCGAGCCCACCATGCCGCGCCAACCGATGATGCCGACCTGTTTCATGCGTCTATGATGAATTCACGCGCCGGCGCGCGCAAATTATAATGCGATGCCATCGCATAGCCGTAGGCGCCGCAGTTTGCGAGCAACAATACGTCGCCCTCCTGCGTCGCCGGCAGCCGGCGATCGCTGCCGAGCTTGTCGGCCGATTCGCAGATCGGGCCCACGACGGTCGCAACCTGCGTTGCCGGTTCGCCCAAACGCGTGAGATTGACGATCTCGTGATAGGCGTCGTAGAGCGCCGGGCGGATCAGCGAGTTCATTCCGGTTGCAATGCCGATGTAACGAACCTCGCCCTTGCCCTTCAACTGCGTAACTTGTGCAACCAGCACGCCCGCGGTCGCCACGAGAAAGCGGCCCGGTTCCATCCAAAAGCTCAACCGCGGGAATCGCTGCTTTAACTGCGCGACACCTTGCTCGAGCTGACTCAAGTCCATTTCGTCGTTGCCGCTGCGGTCCGGCACGCCGATGCCGCCGCCGAGATCGACGACCGTGACGTGCGCGAACTTCTGTGCGAGTTCTGCGAGCAGCGTGCCGGTTTCGGTCCAATTCGCCGCATTGAATATGCCGCTGCCCGCGTGCGCATGGAGCCCCGTGACCCGCACGCCGAGGCCAGCCGTGAGCGCGAGCAGTTCATCGACCTCCGCCACCGGTACGCCGAACTTGGAGTAGGTGCCGGCCGTGCGCACGTGCTCGTGATGCCCGCGGCCGATGCCCGGATCGATGCGCACGAATATCTCACGTCCTCGAAACACTTCCGGCCAGTGGCGGATCGGATGCAGATTGTCCAAGGTCACGCGCACGCCGTGCTGGAAACCGAATTCGTATTCGCGGCGCGGCGCGAAGTTCGGCGTGAACAGCACTCGCTCGGGAGCGACATCGGGAATCGCGGCGAATACCTGCTCGAGCTCTCCCTGCGAGACGCATTCGATCATCAAGCCTGCCGCATAGAAGCGCCGCAGAATATCGGGGTGCCAATTGGCCTTCATCGCATAGGCCCAGCGGTCGATCGAGCGAACTCGCCTCAAGGCCGCAACCGCCTTGTCGAGGCTCCCGCCGTCATAGACGAAGGCAGCCGATTCGCGCGCCGCGATCTCGAGCAAGCGCTCTCGCTTGGCGCGATCCTGCCACCACTCGGTGACCGCAGGGCGCGCGACCTGTGGATTCGCGAACAACTGCTGCCACGTGGGCCCCAGGACCTTGTCCGAGCCGATCCGTTGGATCAGCCGCTCGTGCAATTGCCGCACCAGCCGATCGCCTTGCGCCTCGTCGATCACGAACGTGAAGTTCAAGTCGTTCGCGGCCTGGCTCACGAGATAAATGTTCTGGTCTTGGAACAGCTCGAACGCCGCTCCGAGCTGCGGCAAAATTCCGCGAATGTTGTGTCCGAGCAGGCTCAAAGACGCGCAGGGCCCCAAAATCTCCACACGGCATATCTCGGCCAACGCGTCGGTCAGCCGTTCGAGTGCCGATGCGTCCAGACTGTTGGCGGTCGGGTCCAAGGACACCGTGACATTGGTTTCCGAGGTGGAGATCAAATCGACCGATAAGCCCTGCTGTTTGAATACCTGAAATGCGTCGGCCAGGAATCCGACTTGATGCCACATGCCGGGGCTCTCCATCGAGACCAGCGTGATGCCCTTTTTGATCGCGATGGCCTTGACCTGGGCGGCACTATCGGGGACCTCGGCCGAGATCACCGTACCCTCGAGTCCGGGCGCCTGGGTCGCATAGACATGCAGCGGAATGCCGTATTGGCGCACCGGCATCACGCAGCGCGGATGCAGCACCTTGGCGCCGTTGCTCGCAATCTCCTGCGCCTCGTCATAGTGCAGCGAACGCAGCAAGCGCGCGGTCGGCACGTCGCGTGGATTGGCACTGAACATGCCCGGCACGTCGGTCCAAATTTCCAATCGCGCGGCCGCGAGCTTCGCGGCGAGGTAGGCAGCCGACGTGTCGGATCCGCCGCGGCCCAATAGCACGGTTTCTCCGGCGTCGTTTGCGGCAATGAACCCTTGCGTAATGATGACCTTGTCGTGGCTGCGCCATGCGCTTTGCAGCGCGCTATCCGGTGCAAAATCGCAGGTTGCCGAGAGATAACCAGCCTTTTCGGTCGCATTGTCGCGCCGCTCGGCACGCAAGACCTCGCGTGCGTCGACCCAATCGGTCGCGATGCCCTGCGCATTGAGGAACGCCGCGCCCAGGCTGGTCGCGAGCAACTCGCCGGTCGCCATGACGCGCGCACGCACGCGATCCTTGGTCTCGCCGTCCTCCGCGACCGACGCGGCGCTGCGTCGCAACTCATCGAGAAATTTCTCGAACATCGGACCCGGATTGATCGCGAGGCTGCGCGCAAGATCGCGATGCGCGCTCTCGATCGCCTCGAGCACTGGGGCCTGCTTGCCTGCGACGGCGGCCGCCAGCAAGGCCTCTAAGCGATCAGTGATGCTGGAAAGCGCGGAGTGAACGACGACGGGACGCAAATTCGCGGCGATGCGATCGCGGATGACCGCGGCGATGTTCCGCCAATTCGGGGAATTCGATACGCTGGTGCCCCCAAACTTGAGGACGACCCACGGTGCATCGCTATTCACGAGACGCCAACCGGCTAATCGTCTTCGAAAATGTCGCGCAGTTCTTTTTCTAACTGACGCTCGGCAAGCACGTCCTCGACCCGACTCCAGGCCGCCTTGCCACGCTTGCCCGGCGCGGGCGCCTTCGGGCGTCGTTCGGGCCGCTCCACCATGGGATCGAAATCTTGAGATTCCTCGGCTTCCCCAAGAAACTCATCGTCGATATCGAAATGTTCGTCTACGCGTTCACTCATTGTTCGAGAAAAGCCCTTGAAATCAATAGGATCGACCATGCCGGGACGGCATGAAGTTGCGCACTATAGCCGATTCTGTCCGGCATTCAACTGCCGCGACAAAATTCCACTGCCTCAGGTTTCGATCCTTGGGATCTGGCGGGCGGGCTGCCGATCGCGCAATCAACAATCGGTAATAAATGCTTTAAATATCATCTAATTACAAATCACACTCGATAAAACCCGCGCATTCAGGTGCCGGTACGCGCGTCTTCGCGAACCGCCGACAACGCGCCGCTCACGATCGCCCGATTGACGGCCGACAACACCGCCAGCAGCGAGGCGGTGATGATATTGGGGTGCATACCGGCGCCGAACAAGGTGCGGCGCGATCGGGTCGTGATCTCTATATAGGAGACCGCCTGGGCAGCGCTGCCCTGCCCGCGCGAATGTTCCTCATACGAGAGCACGTCGAAATCCAATCCAATCGCCTTGACGATCGCGTCGATCGGCCCGGATCCCTGGCCATACAAGGTCTCCACGCGTCCATCACGCTCGATTTGCAGCGCGAGGCGTTCACTGTCGGCGCCGTCGGTCGAGGCTGCCAATTGATGCGAGCGGTAGACGAGCGGCCGTTTCGGGGCCAGATACTCGCTCGTGAATAGGTCCCATAACTCTTTTGAAGTCAGTTCCTTACCGCTGATATCTGCGGCAGCCTGCACGACTTGGCTGAACTCGATCTGCAAGCGCCGCGGCATCACGAGTTGATAGTCGCGCTCGAGCAAATAGGCGACGCCGCCTTTGCCGGATTGGCTATTGACCCGAATGATCGAATCATAGGAGCGCCCGAGATCGGACGGATCGATCGGCAGGTAAGGCACGTCCCAGATTTCACCCGGCGAGCGCGCATTGAGTCCCTTCTTGATCGCATCTTGGTGCGAGCCCGAAAACGCCGTGAACACCAGATCGCCGACATAGGGGTGGCGTGGATGAATCGGCAGGCCGTTACAGCTTTCCGCACAGCGCGCAGCCTCGTTGATATTCGAAAAATCCAATTTCGGATCAATGCCTTGCGTGTAAAGGTTGAGAGCCAAGGTCACGATATCGACGTTGCCGGTACGCTCGCCGTTGCCGAACAGCGTGCCTTCGACGCGATCTGCACCTGCCATCAGTGCAAGTTCCGCGGCGGCAACGCCGGTGCCCCGATCGTTGTGCGGGTGCAGGCTGATGATCTGAGAATCGCGCTTCGCAATATGCCTGCTGAACCATTCGATCTGGTCGGCATAGACATTCGGCGTCGCCATTTCGACGGTCGAGGGCAAATTGAGAATCGTCTTGTTTTTCGGGGTCGGCTCCCAGACGGCATTGACCGCATTGCAGATCTCGACCGCAAACTCGAGTTCAGTACCCGTGAAGCTCTCGGGGCTGTATTGAAAGACCCATTCGGTGTCCGGGCGGCGCAGCGCATGTTCGCGGATTGCGGTCGCGCCACGCACCGCGATCTCAACGATCCCGGCGCGGTCCATTTTGAAGACGACGCGCCGCTGGGCCGCCGAGGTGGAGTTGTAGACATGCACGATCGCGCGCCGCGCGCCCGCGAGCGCCTCATAGGTGCGCGAGATCAATTCAGGCCGTGCCTGCGTCAGCACCTGGATCGTCACGTCATCCGGGATCAGTTCCTCTTCGATGATCTCGCGCACGAACTCATAGTCCGTCAGCGACGCGGCCGGAAACCCAACTTCGATTTCCTTGAAGCCGACCTTGATCAGAAGGTCGAACATGCGGCGTTTACGCGCGGCATCCATGGGCTCGATCAGCGCTTGATTGCCGTCGCGCAGATCCACGCTGCACCAGGTCGGCGGCGCCTCGATGATGCGGCTGGGCCAGCAACGATCGATCAGATCGATCGGGGTGAATGCACGGTACTTTGTCGACGGGTTATGCAGCATGATGTTCTCGCGATCGCAATGCCAAGGGCGGCTTTGAGTTCTTTCGACTGTTGGTTACTTTCCGGTCTTGTCAGCGCCGACCGATAGCGCATAGGGGGTTGGCGCCTAGCGGCGCAGCAGCGCAAGCAGACGCAGCGCTGGGTGGCGGCGCGAAGCACTCGAAGATCGGAGGGCAGGAACACACATACCATCGGAATCTAGCATCGCGGCGACGGTGGGCGCAAGAGCCGGCCGCGGTTGGCCGCCTAATGGAGCCATCCTCGCGCCAGAACCGACCCCCGACGCCGAGGCCGGCCGAGGTCAATACCAGCCTTTTAGCCGGTCTTGGATGATGGCCGCCAACACCTCGGCATGTCGATCGGAATCGTTGAGGCACGGCACGAAGGCGAATTTCTCGCCGCCCAGCTCGAGGAATCGGTGCCGGTATTCGATCGCGACTTCCTCGAGCGTTTCCAAACAATCGACGGCGAATGAGGGACTCGCAACCGTGATGTTACGCACGCCGCGTCGGACCAGGTCGGCGAGCAGGTCCGTGGTATACGGTTGCAGCCAGACGACCTTGCCGAAACGCGACTGGTAGCACTGCGAATATTCGCCCGCGGACAATTGCAGCCGCAGGGTGATCGCCCGCGTCGTGGCCTCGGTCTGTGATTGGTACGGATCGCCCTCGGCAACATAGGCGGCCGGAATGCCGTGATAAGAGAGCACGAGATGCGAGCGCTCGCCCGCCGCGCTCCAATGGCGCAGAATCTGGTTCGTCATCGCGTCGATATAGCCGGCATCTAGATGGTAGTCATTGACGAAGCGGGTTTCCGGCAGCCAGCGCCAGCGCGATAGCGCGGCCGTGGTCCGATCGAACACGGATGCGGTCGTCGACGAACAATACTGCGGGTAGAGCGGCAGCACGAGCAGGCGCTTGACGTTCTGCTCGGCGAGCCGCTGGATCGCGGCGGCGATGCTCGGGTTTCCATAGGTCATGCCGAGTTCGACACGAACGCGATCGGATGGCAGCAGCGCACCGATCTTTTGCGTCAAGCGCTGCGAGTACACCGCCAGCGGTGAGCCGCCCTCCATCCATACCTTGCGGTAATTGCGTGCGGTACGCAGCGGACGCAACGGCAGCACGACTCCATACAGCAGGGGCAACCAGATCAGCCGCGAGGTATTGATCACGCGCCGATCCCCGAGGAACTCGGCGAGGTAGCGCTGCACGGCGAAGTACGACGGGGAATCGGGAGTACCGAGGTTGACGACCAACACACCGATGCGCTCCGGGGTCGACGCCGCCGCTTGCGCCACAGCGCGATAATAGGCCATTGATCAGATCCTTTTGGAAGCTCGCCTTGCCAGTATACTGCGTGCCGCATGGTGCCCTGCACCGCCGAAAGCAGAAAACCGCCGATGGCCTGGTTGACTCCCGACGAAAATACGGCGCTTTACTTGAGTCTCACGGTTGCCGCACGCAGCGTCTTGCTGAATCTGCCGTTTGCAATCCTGATTGCATGGGTGCTGACGCGCGGGCGCTTCGTGGGCCGCACCGTGCTCGATGCGATCGTGCACCTGCCGATGGTGCTGCCACCGGTCGTCGTGGGTTTTGTCTTGTTGCTGATATTCGGGACACGCGGGGTCGTCGGCGCCTGGCTCGACCGGGTGCTCGACGTACACTTGGTATTCACGCGCAACGGCGCCGCGCTCGCCACCGCCGTGATGTCCTTTCCGCTGATGGTGCGCACGATCCGGATCTCCCTGGAGAACGTCGATCGAGGCCTCGAGGAAGCCGCCCGCACGCTCGGCGCAGGACCGCTCGATCGGTTCGCAACGATCACGATGCCGCTGATACTGCCCGGCATCCTCGCCGGCGCCGTCACGGCATTCTCGGCCGGCTTGGGCGAATTCGGCGCGGTCATCACGTTCGTTTCCAATATTCCCGGCGAGACCCGGACCCTGCCGCTCGCGCTCTACACCGCGCTGCAGTCGCCCGACGGGAACGCCGAGGCAATCCGTCTCGCATGCCTATCGTTCGGCTTGGGGCTCACTGGCTTGCTGATTTCGGAATGGCTGGCGCGCCGCCTGCGCAAACGGTTCGGCCGCTGATGCTCGCCGTTCGCCTGAAAAAGCAGCGCGCGAATTTTGCGCTCGATGCCGAGTTCGCGATGCCGACACCGGGCGTGGTTGCCTTGTTCGGCCGATCCGGCTGCGGCAAGAGCACGCTCGTCAACATCATTGCCGGCCTGCTGAGCGCCGATCAAGGCCGCATCGAACTCGACGACCGCGTGCTGCTCGATACGTCGGCGGGCGTCGATGTCGCACCCGAAAAGCGTCGAATCGGCTATGTGTTCCAGGATGCGCGCTTGTTTCCGCACCTGAGCGTGGACGCCAACCTGCGCTACGCGCAGCGGCGCGCGCAGCCGCCGATCTACGTTCGATTCGACGAGGTCGCGGATTTGCTCGACCTTGCGCCGCTGCTCGGTCGGCGCACGCATCAACTTTCGGGCGGCGAGCGGCAGAGGGTCGCGATCGGCCGCGCACTGCTGAGCCAGCCGCATTTGCTGTTGCTGGATGAGCCGCTGGCATCGCTCGATGCCGCACGGCGCGACGAGGTGCTGCCGTACTTGGAGACACTGCGCGACCAACTTGCGATCCCGATGGTCTATGTGAGTCATCAGTTCGACGAGGTGCTGCGGCTCGCGACCCACCTCGTGATCATGGAGCGCGGCGCGACGATCGCTCACGGCGAAATCGGTGAAATGAGTCTGCAGGCGCCGCTACGCGCGATCATCGGTCCCGACGCGATCGGCGCCGTGCTGGACGCCGAAGTGCTCGGCATCGATGCGATCTCCGGATTGCAACGGGTTCGGGTCGGTAGCGGTGAACTGTCGGTGCTCGCGCCGGACGCGCAGACCGGCGCCACGATGCGTGTTCAAATCCTCGCGCGCGATGTCATCATCGCAACCGAGGAGCCGCACGGCCTCAGCGTTCGCAACCGCTTGCGCGGAATCGTGACCGTGATCCAGCGCGATGATGCGCAGGCCGATCAGATCTCGATCGATGTCGGGGGCGCCACGATCCTTGCACGGATCACGGACGCGGCGACCCGCGAACTCGAGCTGCGACCCGGCATGCCGGCCTGGGCCCTGGTCAAGAGCGTATCGCTGCGCGGCCGCTCGATCCGTCGCGCCGCACCTATTTAGTGCGCGTCCCAAAATGCATGATCGCGACGATATGATCATGGGCTTGCAGGCCCACGCTTCTCTTGACTCGATCATCATAGGCGGCTGGGCCGGTTTTCCACATGACACCATAGCCGAGCGCATGGGCCGCGAGAAACATGTTTTGGGCCGCAGCGCCCACGCTGAGCACCTGTTCGACCTCAGGAACCTTGGGGTTGTCGCGCACCAGCGCGCAGCCGACCACGACGAGCGTCGGCGAGCGCCAGAGTTTCTCGCGCTCCAATTCCAATTGCTCCTCGGTCGGCTCCGGCAGCCGGCTGCGCCGCGCGGCGACGACCGCATCGGCAAACTGGTGCCTCGCTGCCTGATCCAACACGATGAGCCGCCAGGGCTTTAGACGGCCGTGGTCCGGCGCATGCGTCGCCGCGTCCAGAATACGCAGCAAGTGTTCCGGGGTCGGACCGGGCTCGGCCAGCCGCGCGGCGGATGCGCGCGTCGAGATCGCGTCAAATAATTCCATGGAAATCGGCCTATATCGGATATGATCCGCAACTCGAAATTATAATGGTTTGTCGGCCATTAACCCTGGTTTTTTCAAGGAGTCATCAATGAATCGAATTCTCTTGGCCTCGATGGCCGCGCTGGTCGGCGCGAGCGCGTTCGCGGCACCCGTCACTTATGTGCTCGATCCTGCTCATACCTACCCGAGTTTCGAGGCGGATCATTTTGGCGGCATTTCGGTATGGCGCGGAAAATTCGACTCCTCGTCCGGTAAGGTCGTGCTCGACCAAGACGCAAAGACCGGCACGATCGATGTCACGGTCGATGTCAGCTCGATCGATTTCGGCTACGCGAAATTGAACACCCACGCGAAGTCCTCGGAGATATTCGACGTCGCGAAATATCCGACTGCCACCTACTCCGGCAAATTCACGAAATGGAACGGCACTTCGCCGGCCGAAGCGCAGGGCACGTTTACTCTGCACGGCGTCACCAAGCCGCTGACCTTGACGATCAACTCGTTCAAATGCTTCACGCACCCGGTGACCAAAAAGCAAGTCTGCGGCGCGGATGCATCGGCTACCTTGAACCGAAGCGACTTCGGGGTCGACTACGGCGCCGCTTACGGGTTCAAGCAGGAAGTGAAGTTGCAGATTCAGGTCGAAGGCAGCCCGGAAACCTGATTCGAGTCATGCTCGACACCCACCGTGAGGGCTGCGCTCGAGCCCTCACGGCGGTCTCTCTCTAGAATGGGTTGTAGCGCTTGGTGCGCGAGAAATTGATGTAGCTCAGGCTGATCCCCTGCCGCCAACCGACGCCGAAGCGGACCGGTGCGAGCGCCACGGCGCCTCGCTGCAGATAGTTGACGCCGAAGCCGCCGACGAAATAAAGACTGCCTTCGACGCCCGGATAGCGCTTGAACAGCGCTTCCGCATTGGGCAAATCGTAGACCAGAATAAAAGTCTTGACCGCGTTGGCGCCGGCATCGAATCCGATCGAGGGACCCTGCCAGTAGATTTTGCGTGCAACGCCGCCCTTGTAAATGAGCTCTCCGCGGCCGTAGCGCACGCCGACGCCGATTGCGCCGCCCGCTTCTTCCCCGCGAATGATCGCCACCGGATGACCTTTTTCCTTGAGCACCTTTTCGAGCACCTGCGATAGGTCCTTCGCGCCGGTACTGAAGAACTCCGATGCCTGCCTCGCAACTTCATCGTCGCTGTAGGTGTCGTGCGCCGCGGGCGCCGTACCGGACGCCGGCGGGGTATCTGCGGCTTGCACGAGCGAAACGCAGCAGCAGAGTGCGGCGGCCAACAGGCGCAGATGCGCCTTGAATTGTGTCATTCGATGATCTCCGTCAATTGATCAGCCTTGGGGACGCTATTGTGGTTTCCAGGCGCCATTGAGGCAAGCGTTCAACGGGCGCCCGCACGCTGCGCAAAATGCCATGCATGCGCCGCAATGGCGGGAATGCGTCCCGCGAGTTCCCCGGCGCGCGCGCTCGATGCGTTGCCGTCGATGAGACGCTTCTTGATGCCTTGTGCAATGCCGATCAGGCGGAATTGATTGAACGCAAAATACCAGTCGAGGTTTTGGATCGCCGGTCGTGCGGTTTTTTCGCAATACCTTTCGACCACGGCCTCGAGCGTCGGAATACCGAGCAAACCTAAATCGAGTCCGAGCAGCGCCGAGCGTCCATCCTGAGGGCTAAGCCAATTCATCAGAAAATACGAGAAATCCGAG
>Ga0187847_10001351_pt1 | contig 22345 bp, 7 predicted proteins | sample June2016WEW_4_10_FD_132458 | JGI IMG/M metagenome (GOLD analysis project Ga0187847, IMG submission 132458) | Peatland microbial communities from SPRUCE experiment site at the Marcell Experimental Forest, Minnesota, USA - June2016WEW_4_10 | ecosystem: Environmental > Terrestrial > Soil > Wetlands...
GACACGCCGATTCAGAGCGCGGCCGGACTCACACCCAGGGCTTGGGCGACAAAGACACACGCCTGAAGATTCTTCTCATCTCCGAACTGCCGCCGTCAACCGTGTACTTGGCGAGACGGATACCTTTCACCTACGGCCTTTTTCAAGTACTTGACTGCGAATTCGGCGAATTTGAGCACGCGTGGCATGGCGCAGTCTACGGCACACCTGACTCATGCCTTAAACGACCTTCGCGGATTCCCATGTCGCGTTGGGCGGCTGATCTACAGGTTTGATCTCGTGCAGCATTTCGATGCCATCGAAGGAAGCGATCGATAGTGCTACACGAGCGCATCGGGTGCTGGCCCATTCTTTCCTCTCGGCACCCGGTCGATCAGACGGCCGGAACGTCACGCTTACGACAATCAACGCCTGACACTGTTACCTAAAGCGCCGTGGTAAGCATGTTCCACGATACTGGTGCAATGACCCGCAGTTATTCTGTGGCAAACTGCGTACTGAGACAATCTCACCACATCCTTCCTTAGCACACTGTCTACCATCCAATCGCGACCAGCACCGTTTTCGGGTTAGCGCAGCCAATATCGCTCGAGTAGCCGCCCGCGTCGTTGTACGGGAAGGCATACTGCTGCATGTTGATGGCCTGTGCTTCGATCCATTGTGCGTAATGGTCGTAGGGTTCCAACTGATAGAAGCTTGCAGGGTTTCCCCACATGCCTTGATTGGTTAGATCTCCGGCCGCGTTGAATTCGGGTGTGCCCGAAATCGGCGCGGTATGCCGGAAGATCGCGGCGGAAAGATCCGGGTTGGACCCTAAGCCGGAACCATTCGATCCCGCCTCGGCAAGGCCAGTGATTCCGTTGAAGGACCAAATGTCCGAAATGTAATTGGCGTAGTAGTTCTGATCTGCGCCGCCAGCATTGAAGCCAGCCGCGCCCGGCTCGATGATGCGATACGGAGCGTATACGAGATCAGCCTGGAAGTCGCCACCCGCGGTCGACGGAGTTGCATTCGCATAGCGTTGGAGAGTGACAGACCGGTCTTCCATGAAGGTCTCTTCGTTTTCTCCAAGCGCCACGTTAGTTCCGTCGCCACATGTCAAATTGAATGCAATCTTGACCCCGAATGCATCGACCCGCGTTGTGTCCATGTTGATTGAATTGGAACCAACCGTGAACTCGATGAAGTCCCAATAGTGGATGTTATCTTTGGTTCCCGACGGGTCGTTCAGGAAGAAATACATACGTCCCGACGAGTTCGCGCCCATCGCGTAGATCGGATTCGCCGCGATCGAAGTATCTACTGTTGTGCCGTTGATAGTTGCCGTATAAGTAATCTGATCGTCGGTGTATTGACCATTCGTGCGGTTCAGAAACTTGAACGTCAAGGTATCGCCGGCTGGCGTCGCGGGTATGTTGCTGGAATCCCAAAACGGCGCGCCTCCCCAAAGATTCGGGTTGAGAGCGGGCGTGGTCGCGGAGACAGTTGTGCTCGAAGAAGAAGTACCAATCGAGTTGCTGGCCAGCACCTGGTAGTAATACAAGGTCGATGCCGTGCACAAAGCATCCTGGAACCAGTTGCTCTTGGTGCTGCCTATCTTGGTGCTCGCCGACGGTGTGAAGTTTGCTGTTGTGCTTCGGTAAATGGAATAGGTGGTCGCACTCGTTCCGACGTCCGAATTGGTCGAGTTCCAGATCAGATCGATTTCGTTGGCGTTCTCTGCCATCGCGGTCAATCCGGTCAGCGCGCCGGGAGCAGCGGTTGATGCCGTCGCCGGCAGCGATGCCGCCGAGGTCGCAACCGCCGACGAAGTCCCCGACGAAGTGGCGGCCACAACCTGGTAGTAATAGGTCGTTGAAGCCTGGACTCCAGAGGATGTCGCCGGCGAAGTCGTCGCGGGATAGTTGTTGTCCACGTAATTCGTGATCCCGATTGTGGTGCCGATCAGATTCGACGAGGACGGCGTGAAGCTCGGCGTCGTGCTTCGGTAAATCTGGTAATTCACAGGAGCGGTGTTGGGAGCCGGAGTCGTGCTCGCAACCCAGCGCAGATCGATCTGGTTATAAGCAGATCCCACCGCGGTTACGGATGTCGGAGGCGCCACCGAACCTGAAGTTCCAGCCAAGGTTGTGGCGGAGACCGGTCCGTCTGCCGTCGAAGTTCCTCCACTGTCGGAAGCTTCAACCGTGTAGCTATAGGTAGTCGAGGCCGTCAGACCGGTATTCGCATACGTCGTACCGGTAATACCACTCGCGATCTGGGTTCCGTTCTGGAAGACGATGTAGGTTACACCGGCAGTGGTGCTGGCGGTCCAGCTTAGATTGATTTCGCTGGTGGAAGCCACGGTCGCGTTCAGAGCGGTCGGCGGCGCCGGAGGGGTGCTCGATGCGAACGCCATGGAATCAATGTTCCAGCCGATATTATCCTGGTCGAGCGTCAAGATCTGCTTGCCCGCCGGCAGCGTCACTGCGGCCGTCACCGTTGTCCAGGTTTGGTAGCCTCCCGTGGCGGGAACGTTCACGGAACCGGTCAGATTGGTTCCCGACGAGTTGGCAATGTGAAAAGCATCGGTCACCGCAGTGGGCGCCGTCACCAGGAAGGTGACGGTGTACGTTCCAGCCGCGGCTACGTTAACCGTGTAGTTGAACCACTGCCCTGCCGCCGTCCAGCCAAGATCGTTGCCGGTGGCGGGAGACGATGCCAGCTCCAAATCCACCCCGTCGGATCGATACCCGTTGTCCGTTCCGTTGACCGAGGTCACGTCATAGGCCAAGCCCTGACCGCCGGTATCGTAGTTCTCGGCCATCACCGTGCCTGGTATCGCTGCCGGCGTGCCACCGTACGGAGCTTCGCTCGTCGTGCCCCCGCCAGATCCGCTGCTCGTGTACCAGCGAACATAGTCCACGAGCATCGGTCCCGGGTTCGTGAGGTTGGCATCGGAGCCGCCGAGCGTGCCGCCCACGGCCACGTTCAGGATCGTGAACATAGTTTGGTTGAATGGCCAGACGTCGCCCGAGGGTAGACTGCCGGGCGTCGCGGTGTAGAACGGCGCGGATGGATTATCCACGAAGAACTGCATCTGGTTTTCCGTCCAGATCATGCCATACGTGTGGAAGGCCGTATTAGTGGCCTCTCCGCTCGGGAATGTGTACCTGGCTCCAACACCCTCTCCTCCGGTGTCCATGGTATGAATCGTGGAGTTATTCCCGGTTGTACCTGCTCCGTTGTTGACCTGCGGAGACCAGTTCTCCATGATGTCGGCTTCACCGCTGCTGGGCCACGGAGTGCCGGTCCTGAGATCGCTGCCCAAAGTCCAGAATGCTGGCCACAGGCCTTGATTGGTGGTGTTGGGAAGTTCGATGCCGGCTTCGAGAATACCGTAACTGAACTGCAGCCCGTTGTAGGTTTGCATGCGGCCTGAGAGCCACGCGTTATTCTCATAGATCGGCTGGATCACCAGGTGGCCTTGGCCGTCGACATAAACCGGCGCCGTCGAAGTGCTGAAGGTTGTCGGGCACTGCGAGGGATTGCCCGCATATCCCGGAGGTCCGCAGTACACTTCGGCTTCGCCGTTGCCCCAGCCGTTGTTGTTGCCCAGGTCGAAGCCCCACACGGTCGTGTCAGGCGGACCCGGAGTCGTATCGTTGAACTCCTGGCACCACTGTGGGGTGAAAGTGGCTCCGTTCACCGTGATGTTTGAAACTCCTGAGCAAGAGCCCGTACCGGTGGCGGCCAGCGTTGTGGCGGAAACCGGCCCGTCTGGCGTCGAAGTTCCCGCGCTGTCGCTGGCTTCAACGGTGTAGCTATAGGTTGTCGAGGCTGTCAGCCCCGTGCTCGCATATGTAGTACCGGTAACCGTGGCGATCTGGGTTCCATTCTGAAACACCAGGTAACTTACACCGGCAGTGGTACTCGCCGTCCAACTTAGATCGATCTCACTGGATGAAACCGCTGTAGCCGTCAGACCGGTTGGCGCGGACAGAGCTGCCAAAGTCTCCGAACTGGCCTGAGTCGAAGCTGCCGACGTCCCCGCGGCATCAACCGCCTCTACTGAGTAATAGTATGTAGTCGAAGCCGTAAGGCCTGTATTGGAGTAAGAGGTCCCTGTCACTCCAGTCGCGACCAGCGTGCCTGATGAGGGTGTGAATCCCTTGGTGGTGCTGCCGTAAATGCTGTATGAGCCGATCGTGCAATTCGCGGGAGGAGTCACCGCTGTCCAAGTTAGCGCGATGGCACTGGATGATGACGCTGTTGCCGTCAGGCCAGTGGGCGCGGATGGAACAGCACTGCAACTCACGCTGCTGGTTACCGTCAGCACGGCTGCATTGCTTGTAATTGAGCCTGCCGAATTGCTGACGGTGACGGTGAACTGTTCGCCATTGTTGTTCGCCGTGGTTACCGGCGTGGTATATGTCGCGGCAGTTGCGCCTGAGATCGCTGTGCCGTTCATGTACCACTGATAGGTCAAGGTTCCGCTGCCAGTGGCCATCACGCTGAAAGTTGCCGTCTGCCCGGCCGTCACCGTCTGAGACACAGGCTGCGTGGTAATAGTGGGCACTGAAGCCGCATTAACCGAGGCCCCACCACAACCCGTGAGCACGCCGGTGCTGATTGCGCACGCCAGCAGCAGGGAAAGTTGCAGACGGCGCCTGCTCCTTCGGACAAAGATCCAAAGCGCTCCTGCAAGCGTCACAGGTGGAAACCACGGACCAGGCTTGGATCGATCTGTCACGGACGCGGACGTGGCATTTGGCCCTTGCACCGTAAGTGAGAAAGTCGCGTTATGCTGCAGCGAACTTGACGTGGCCGTGACTGTGACCGTCGACTTGGAGGATGGGCTGGATGCAGGTTGCGTGCAACCAGTCAGTACGGCGATACCCAATCCGCAGACCATCAAAAGGAGAGTTGCCATATTGCGCCACTTCTTTCTGCTGAACAGACACAGTCCTGCTGCTAACACCGATCCAGGGAACCAGAAACCGACCCCCTTATGAAGGCCTGCGGATTGCGTAGTTGTGGTGACTGTGAGCGTGGAGACGATATTACCTGACGCGATGATTGTGGTTGGAGAAAAGCTGCATGTTGCGCCAGTCGGAAGGCCGGAGCAAGCGAAGGCAATTGCAGATGTGGTGCTGAATCCGTTTTGCGGTGTTACAGTAACAGTTTCCGCGCCGTTGCTTCCGGCTGTGATGGTGAGAGACGGCGCTGAAACCGCCAGCGTGAAGTCCGGTGTAGGGGTGGTACCGGTCGTCACCGTGAGCACGGCAGCATTGCTCGTCACCGATCCCGCTGAATTGGTGGCCGTGACAGCGAACTGTTCGCCATTGGTGCTCGCCGCGGTTGCCGGCGTGGTGTACGTCGCCGAGGTCGCGCCAGTGATCGCCGTGCCGTTCATGGACCACTGATAAGTCAAGGTTCCCGTCCCTGTGGCGACCACACTAAAGGTCGCCGTCTGCCCGGCAGCCACTGTTTGGTTGGCAGGCTGTGTAGTGATGGTGGGCGCAGAAGACTGAGTACTGGTCACTGTTAGCACGGCAGCATTGCTCGTCACCGATCCCGCTGAATTCGTGACCGTGACAGCGAACTGTTCGCCATTGTTGCTGGCCGTGGTTGCCGGTGTGGTGTAAGTCGCCGAGGTCGCGCCAGTTATCGCCGTGCCGTTCATGGACCACTGATAGGTCAGGGTTCCCGCGCCTGTGGCGACCACACTAAAGGTCGCCGTCTGCCCGGCAGCCACGGTTTGGTTGGCAGGCTGTGTGGTAATCGTCGGTGCCGATGGCGTCGTTCCAGCGGACATATCGCAGAGGGTCGCGCCCGGATAATTGTTCGTGACCTGGTAGGCCATTGTCCCGTCAAAATTGACGATCGCGGACTTCGTAGCGTCATCCGGGTCACCGGTTGATGTCCACGTGCTCCAGGTTCCCGGAAAAGCGCACGTCGCGTTGTTGTTTCCACCAATGCCAAGCGCCTCTGACTCGGTGGGCAGACGCATATTCTGGCTCGAACAGTACGCCTGCGCGTCCACTCCGGTGAACTGCGAACCGGCGGCGCTATCGGTTTTGACTGTGCGGGTCCACGTCAGGCCGCTCTGGTTATCGGTCACCAGCGAGGGATTGGAGGAACTAATCGTGTAACGCTCCGTGGAACCGCCGCATTGCGGAACGTTGTAGACCTGCAACTCCCATATCGAGTAACCGTACTGACCACCGCGCAAGGTGCAATAGATACGGATATAGCGCCCCTGCACGGTTGGAAAGTTTCTTTCATCAACCATGCCGTCCCCGCCGACGTTGCCGGTAACGACCAGGGCATTGCTCCAGTTCACATTGTCGGTGGAGTATTGAATCGTGTAATTCACGGCGTATGCATTTTCCCAGTAGATGTACACCGTATTGAAGGACTTCACCGAACTGAGGTCCACCTCCAACCACGAAGGATCGACTCCCGTAACAGGAGGGGTAGGCGGCGCGCCCGCCGTCGCCGACCCCCAACGTGTAGTGAGCAGGCCATCGACGGCATTCTCCGGACCCAGGCAGCCCGTACCTGTGAATGGAGGGCTTGTGGTTCCGTCTGTACATGCGTTCTGTGTGCTACTGGATGTGGCGGTCATATCCAAGGCCAGATTGACGCCGGGAGGGGCAAGAGTAAGGTTAGCCGCGGCGCTGGTGACAGGAGCGTTGGCTGCATTGTTGACGGTCACAGTGTAGGCGCCAACATTGGCGGAACTCATGGCTGGAATGGTGTAAGTAATAGTGCTGGAGCTTTGCGTGTTACTTACAAGAATGCTGGCCGAGCCACCAGTTGGAGTGAATTGCCATTGATACGTGTATGGCGCGGAGCCCGCCACCACTGCCGTTAGTTGTGCGGGCAGGTTCGCCCCAATGATCTGACTAACTGGTTGCGTGGTAATGGTTACCGGCGTGGGTGCGTTGATGGTGACGACAGCGGTCGAAGACTGCACTGTTCCGAGCGGATTGCCGACCACAACATAGAAGCTTTCAGTCCCCGTCGCCGTGAACACCGGCGTGGTATACGACGATTGCGTTGCGCCCGCAATTGCACCGGAGCCAACTTGATACCACTGATACGTGAGCGTGGGCGAGCCGGTTGCAACGACCGTTAGCGTTGCTGACTGCGCAACAACTACGGTCTGCGAAGCGGGTTGGGTGGTGATGGCAACGTTGGCGGAGGCATCAACGGTAAGAGTGACCGCGGTCGATGTAACCGATCCGAAGGTGCTGGTGACCGTAACCGTGAAGGTTTCACCGTTATCTGCCGTAGTTGTAGAGGGCGTCGTGTATGTGTTGCTCGTCGCTCCCGAGATCGCACTGCCATTTTCGTACCACTGATCCGCAAGAGTTCCGGAGCCGGAGGCTGTCACCGTAAAGGTGGCTGAATAGCCCGCAGTAGTCGCTGTGTTTATCGGCGGAACAATGATGACCGGCCCTTGCGTTTGTGAAGGAGCGGGTGGCGCAACCGAGGTCAGCGTTACGCTGCTGCCGGTCAGCCCGGGCGCGCTTGCGGTTACCGTGACGGATCCAGGAGTGAACGTGCTACGCAGAGCAATCTTCTGCAATCCGCCCTCGAAGTTCAGCTCCGGGTCGCCGGGCGAGTGAAAGAACGCATAGGGCAATCCGCCAATTACCGTGCTGTTTGCTTGAGAGAATGCGTCCTGGTAATAACTCGTCCATGACGGATCGGCGACCAGTTGTTGCGTTCCGCCCATATAAGTGGCCGGACCGCTGACGGAGAAGGTCACATTATCCGCAGCCGTAGGCACCAGATTGCCACTGGCATCCTCCACCTGGGCGACGACAAAGGCTGCGTCGGAGCCGTTGGCGGTCCATTGGAAGCTCGTACCATCCGGCTTGGTCACCTCAGGAACCACGCCCAGAACGATTCTGTTCTCAGCTCCCGCTGTAGTGCGTGTATCGCTCACGCCGGGAACTGGATTGCCGTTCGAATCCAGACACTCCGCGGCGACTGTACCCGATGCCCAATTCACCATCCAGTGCACCTGGCCCGGCATTACCGTCGTGCTCTGGGTCAGATTGGCGCTCGAGTTGATGTTCCACGGATTGGGTGTCTGATCGGCCAGTGCAGCGTTGGTAACTGGGTCCTTCGCGACACCGTTGATGAGCAAGCGAACTGCGGGGCAGTTGCTGAATGCGTTCTCCTGAATCGGAGTTCCAGCGGTGTACTCGTACGCGCGGTTCCAGTGATGGGCTAAGTGAACCACTGGCTGAACCGAGTAAGGGATCCAGTTGGCTTGATAAATGTAATAGAGTAACCTGGGAAAACGATTCGCATCGGTCGAGGAATAACCCAGAGACCGGACCATGTTCTGCATCGGGCAGGCAGGTAGAGTCGATTGAAACTCCGCCCAGCAACTTATCTCGCCCGGTGATTCGGCAAAGTACCACTGTGCCATGCCGAAAGCATTGGCCTCCCGGCCCTGGCGCCAATCGTTCAGATAGGGTGCGGCGAACGCGAGTTCGTAATCATACGCGTAAATCGTATTGGCCCCTGTACCGGTAGAAGTACCGCGGCCCGTACCTATATCGTCCCAATACTCGGCGCCGAACGACGGGTTATTGGGGTTCTGGTTCTTGACGCCTGCCTCACAGCCCGCCCCGTCGCACTCGGCCATGAAGCCCCAATCCGGGTTGTAACCGCGGTCGGCGCCCACGCGTGGATTGATGTTGTCCCAGGTAGTCTCGATGGTTCCCAGTTCATCGGCAAGGGCCGTATTCATTCCTCCGTTGTCGCGCTCCCAGTCGAGAATCGACGGGTGATTGCGGTCGCGGATAATCATGTCGCGATGCAGTTCCTGCTTCAACTGTGCATCGTCTGCAGAGTAATTACCGGCATTCCAGTGGCCCTCACCGTCGCCGCTGGGCTGGTCAATCATGATGCCATAGGCATCGGCCGCTTCCACCATCTCCTCGCTGCTGGTAGAGTGGCCCGGCCGCCACACATTGCCGCCTTGCGCCGCGATCTGCGCCATATCGCGCCACCACTGCTCGTCGGGCACCGACGAACCAAGCGCCGGATAGTCGTATCGACTGGCTCCTCCCCACAGATACTGCGCATGGCCGTTGAAATAAGGAAAGTTCACGTCCCAGGTGATGGTGCGAATGCCCAGCGTGGTCTGCGCCGAATCGACCACCACGCCATTGACGCTAACGATGTGGTAGACCTTGTACAGATACGGTGTGCCGCAGGAGACCGGTGGCGTCCCGCACTTCGAGTTGTTCGGGTACCACAAGGTCGGGTTGAGAACGGTAATTTGCTGATCGAACGTTGGCGTCGCGCCCGACGGAAACGTCGCGGGCGTCATCGCAGGTACTGTCTGCGTAATTGGCGGCGCGATCACAACCACATTGCCGCTGGCATCCACGATCTGCGTGGTCAATGTCACCTGCTGCGCAGTTGTCGTCTCGTTCAGAACGTTCGTCTGCACTTCAACTACCGCGGACGCCGCAGTCGCGGTCCCTTCAGCGGCCGGAACCTCAGACACCGTTCCAACATAGGTGCCCCACGTCTTCTGATTCGAGTAGACATTCAGCGGGATATGAACCGGATTGGTGATATACAAGTAGACGTTGCGGAACAAGCCGGCCATGTCTTGGCCGAAACGAAAGGCGTTGGAAAACCCGGGCGTCTCAAACCAACTATCACCGCGCGAAACGTCAATCGCGATCACATTGTCCGTTGTGCCGTCGGCGGTCACATAGGGTGTCAGGTCGCAGATCACCGGTATGAAGCCGACCACGTGCGTGGCCTGCGCATCGGCTGTAACAGCGCTGATGCCGGGCAGCAGCGTGCCGTTAATAAAAACCTGGACTCCAGTGTGCGCGCCCTCGACGTCCAGCAGGAACTTCTGGCCAGCATACTTCGGATCGACCTTGAAGTGCAGCCGATACCAATTCTCCTGGCCAGTATCTGACCCAGCCCCGCCGCCTGAGGTCTGGTTGATAAAGGTCCGAGGAATATTCGCATCGTAGGGCAGGCCCACCTGCTTCCAGGAAGCATTGGTATCGTTGCTCTCCACAAAGCTGCGCGTCGAATAGGCCGTCGAGTTGTTCGTGTTCTCGAACCACCATTGACTCTGCGGCGCATTTGAAGTCGACGACGCATTCGCCACATACTCCGGCACCCCAGCCGCCAAATTGATCGTCTGCCGCTGCGAGATTGGCGGCGCGGGCTCAGATTGTTGTGCACCCGCTCCAATCGAAAGGATTGTTGCAACTATGAGAAGTAACAACGCAAGAAACGTCCTTGGCTTGTAGCCGCATTGCCGTTTGTAGTCTTTGGAATGATTTTGCGGCCTAGGCGAGATACGGAGTCTGGCCGCTTTCGGGCTGCATGAGGCGGCAGAGCGTTCTACCTGTGTGCATGACGGATGCATAGGTTTCTCTCTCATGAACGAAGGGGTGCAAAGGTGTGGATGGCCTGGGGAAAATGCCGAATTTGAAACTAGTTTTTGGCGTTGAAGGATGACCAAGGCGAGAGCGGTAGTGGAACTCTGTTCCGCTACCGAGAAAGGCAGTGAACCTAAGGTAATGGCTGGAGATATTTTATAGCGCTTTGGTGTACCCGAAAGCTTACTCGCAACACTTTAGTCATACCTTATCAATACAGTTGCCCGTCTATGAGTCGCCTACGGTGCGCAAGCGCACGTCGTTGCGTCCATGGTGATCGAAGTATCATTTCACGCTGCCCATCTGCGCAGCTAAAAACGCAACTGCTGGTGAAGGAATAATGAATATCGGGTGTATTGCGGCCCACATCTTCTTGATACCCAGTTCAAATGTCTTCGATCTGTTCCTGCCTCATTTTCACTCAACTCATCTTGCCTCACCGTACCTCCAACACAGCAAACGATCGGTCGCCGTAACTCAAAAACAGCGATATGGCTTAGAGGCACAGTGAACGCCATGGGCCACGGTGACGTAAGAAACGCCATGGTCTGCCAGCACCCGGAAGGGAAAATCATTCACGACGCATTAAACGCGCCGCACATTCCGCGGCCCACCGTGCTCGACGACAACCAGGCAAGAGCTTGAACCTAATCCGGATTGATCCCCAAAGAGCCTTTCGAAGATGCTGATGCCGGATCGGTAACCCTATTATTTTTTCCCAATTCGCTTTTCTTCGTCAGTCTTGAGATTCTTTCCCGCCTACGGCAGTGTCACCGAGCGGATATTGCCCGCAAATGTGCCTCCTGTATACGTGCCGGAGAGCTTCTCCGCCACTCCCGCGCCGTCCAGACCTGCACTCCCAGGAAATGCAACCATGAATGTGGCTGTTCCGCCCGGAGCAATGGTTCCCCCTGTCTGCGGCAACGACGTTCCCGAGGTTGTGCCCAGCATAGCAGCACTCAGAACCACGTTCGATGCAGGTGAGCCGCCGGTGTTTTTCACGGTGATGGTCGCGATGTACCCGGCGCTATGCGATCCAGACACCGAGGAAGTGGTTACAAGCGTCACCGCGGGCGCCTGAACCACCGACAGCGTTCCATTCACAAAGTTGAAGGCATAATTCGCCGCCGCCAGCGTGCCCGCCGCGGCAGTAATGGGATACAAGCCGGCCCCGCTGAAGGTCGTCGCCGTGGTCGTCAACGAAGGACCTCCGCTCAATACCGCCACTGAATCTTCATTCAAGAACCCGCTGTAACTCGCGGTGAATGCGGGCAGCGGTCCGCCTACCGGCATGCTCGCATTGTTTGCGGTTACCGTCAGCGGTGCTGGGTTGATCGTCAGCGTTCCAGTTGCGGTGCCAGTGTAGTTCGGGATGGTCGCATTGACGGCGTAGATTCCCGCCGCTGTCGGCGCTGCCGTAAGGCCGTTGTAAGTTAAAGTCACCGGCAGTCCAAACGGATTCGTCGTAGCCGTGGCCGATATAGAAAAGCCGGTATAGGTCTGTACCAGATTGCTTAGCGACACCGTCGCCGCTGCCGGATCCACAGTGATGGTGTATGGTCCCGCTGTCGTGTAGGGCTGACCCGCAATCGAAGGAGCGTAGTTGGAGTCACCTGCGTATGCGACGTTGAAGGTATGCGTGCCCGCCACCAGGCCGGTCAACGGGACAAAGAGCGTGTCGAAGTTTCCCGGCATTGTGGCATTGGTTGTATTGCCGGTAAGTTCGTCGGTCAATATGACGGCGCCGGTAGGCCATGGAGCGCCTCCCACGACCGGCGTCAGGATAACTACCGCCGTCGCGGTTTGGCCATAGGTGATGGTCTGCGGCACGTTCTTCGGGCCCGTCAACTCCGGCGCAATATAGGTAAAGTTGCACTGCGGCGGATTTAGGCTGGGCACTGTGATGTTGTTGGTTGCTGTGTCATTGTTTGCTGGAACGGCAACAAAGGTCGCCCAGTCGTTGATAAAGTTACTTGATACATTGCCCGGGCCGTAAGTGATGTTGGCGTACTGCTCCGTCCCTTTACTTCCCGTGGTAACAAAGTCAGAGAGAGAGAGCGTGCTGGGGAACGACACATTACTCATCGTAAGCCCAAGCGGATTAGTGATAACAGTACCGCTGACGGTAGTATGCGTCCCCGTGAACTGCACCGTTCCAAAGCTGCCGGCATCGTTCAGGAATGCTAGGTTCTCAAACGTGATGCCCGTAAAGTCGGGCGTGAGGCTTCCCGCACTGGTGCTATAGAGCGGTGTGAACTGAATGTCCTCCAGGTGATCCAGCAGGCATTCATTATCGTACGTGATGTTCGTAACGAGGCCGCCGGAATTCTGCGCGGACTTGATACGAATGCCGGTCGAGGGCCCAACCGAATCGGCGAAGTGAACTGGATAAACCGTGGGGCCTTTGGAGGGCGAAATCGAATTCGTTTGCACGGTGTACGGAAAGGAATTAATAGCGCTTGCCTTTCCCGAGTATCCGTTGCCCGCCGACATATTGCCGCTCCACACTGCATTTTGCACAGTCCCGGAGGTGAAGCTGCCGATCGACTCGCCATGGCCGGCGTAGAAATGGTTATTAGTAATGGAGAGATTCTGCGCCGTCACGGTCGGCCCCGGAGTGCCGCTCGCGCCCAGCGCCACATTGTCGTCTCCGTCGGAGATCCACGAATTGATAATCGTGCCATTGTTCACCGGCTGCGGATCGATGCCGTCGGTGTTGCGCGCCCACGTGGGCGTAATGATCTTCATATCCCAGGCCGTGAAGCCATTGACGACGCCGCCGGGCTTCACGTGGAACATCGGCGAATTGAGCAGCGTGATCTTGTACAGCGTGACATTGCTGCTGTTCTTTGCGGGCACAATCATCACCGGATTCACCTGGCTGCCCCCGGTGATATCGGCCTGCTTGGCCAAACTCCACCATGTTATGGTTGTGGGCGCCGGAAAGCTGCTCGATGCCTGATACCCGTTAATCACGATGTCCCCGCCGCGGCCGCTGATCTTGCCGTAGCCCATCAGGGCGTCGTTCGAAGCCATCGAGATCAGCGCTTTGCAACTGCCACTGCCCCCATAGGTGCCACAGCTATTTGTATTCGGGGTTGAGTCGTAATCCTGCGCGTTGCGCGAGAAGAACAGAGTCACGCCGGGATCGACCAGCAGCGTCACGCCCGCAGGCATGGCGAGCGGACCGCTGATGAACGCGTTGAAAGTGCTGGTGCTGTCCATCGACAGTTCAACAGCCTCGCCGGTACCAGCGCAGGCAGTTAGCGCCGCCTGGATGCGTGCCCCGTCGGGATTAGTCACCCTTGCATCTACCGTTGAGGAAACATCGAGCCCATCCACACCATCCATCACATTGCTGATCCCGTCGGTACCCGCAATCGCGACGTTATAAGTCTGCGTAAATTGTGCGCTGAGTTCCTGGCAAACCGCCGGGATCGTCGGCTCGGTAACGCTTCGCGTGTCCTGAGCCATTACGCGAACAACCGGCGCCATCAGGCAGATTCCCACGAGCGCAAGTGAAAGCGATAACATCCAGTTCCTGGCCTTCGAGATTTTCATAACCATTTCCTTCTCGGCGCCCGCAGTCCCCGGAGAAGAAACTGGCGCCGCATGTTTAATGTCTGGTCGAAGAAGCTCCGCTTTCGATGAGCTGCTTGTCATCGAAGCACGCGTTAACCCGGCAGCAGCCATTGCACACACCGCACACCGCAAAACAACTCACGCTAGTCCGAGCCCTCACACTCGTTCTCACGACGTGCGCTGTTTTGGGTGACGGAAAGTTTGTGAGTCGATTTGGAGGCGTACTGACAGACGCCGATGATTCAAGCCCCAATCAGTGAGCACTGTCAACGAAAATCTAAAAAATCCCATAGATTTGCCGGCCCACAGCCATAAACAACCCGCATCAACCTACATAAATAGCTTTCTATCAATAACATGCAAAACCCTTCTTTTCGAGCCATAGCCTCACTAATGCCCTAGAAAGCGCAAATAAAGCCCACAGAAATCGCGTGTCGCAAAACCAGGGTCACCGTACCCCGAACCCGCAGCGCTCTAGTCGACGCGATCCCCGGGGTCCCGAACAACCGGGGCCCCAAGAAGCGCTCATTTCTTCTTGGGGTGGTAACGATAGGTCTTGCTCGTTGGGGTGGGATCCCAAGGAGCGGCGACCCTGCACAATGATCAACAGTACACACCTACTCGGTTTCGCTCTAGCCCCCATCACGCCCCAATCCCTTGTCCGTTTTCTCGAAAACTGACCCACATCGCTTTTTCGTTTCTACCGCCCACCCACACTAGCACTCACACTCGGCCTGATCACTGACCACTGTCCACTGAATTCCGAGCGCCCCCTGCCGACTCCCCAAGGTCTGGACCGAGACGGAGGGAGCGTGGAGCTTCAGCCCCACGAAACCGCCCAACCATTTTCGAGAAATCAAGTCCGCGGCAAAACCGCGATCAAACCTCGCCATGAGTCCTAATCAACCAGCAGATGTTCCAGACGAGCGTGTCGGTTTAGCACTCACCGATAGGAAGCGTCCAAACTTATTTCCGGATTGCCGACAACAGAGACAATCGGACTATCATGCTCGTTGAAACCGATCTGACGCCGGTGGCCCTTTACATCGCGCTGCATGCTTACCTGGCCCCGCGCATAAACTAAAAGCGTGCGAGTGCTTCCCCATGACGTTTTCTTTGGAGACCTGCAGCTGAGCCGGGTACTGGACGGAATCACAGTCTCGCACCGCATCGCGAATTCTCCCCCTGAGCAGCTTCCAGTACATACGCATACTGATGCTCACTTCGTGCTAATCACAAGCGGCGATTATGTTTCCTCCGCCACAGGCGATGCCCACCCTCGCACCAGCCTCATCTACAATCCTCCCGGCACAAAGCACCGCGATCATTTCTCGCAAGGGACGGGAAGCTTCTTTACGGTTTCTCTCTCCAGCGCACGGCTGTCTCAATTGTTAGAGACGGAGCGCCTTCCTCACGCGGCGGTTCACTTGCGGAAAGAGCGAGCATTGGGATTGACCTGGGCGTTGCTCATGGAATGCGTGCGCTGGAGTTCAGGCTCCCAGCTCAAAGCCGAATCGCTCTTCTTGGAACTCCTAGCTGAAACCTCTGATAGTTCGCCATCAGTTCGCCCGTCGCCGCCCCCGTGGCTACTTGCCGCCTGCGAACTGATCCGGGATTGCCCGGAGAAAACTCCCCGTGTCCGCGACGTAGCCAAAAGCGTCGGCGTTCACGCCGTTCATCTCGCCCGTGCCTTCCGGATGTTTGTAGGCTGCACACCCGGGGACCTCCTGCGCGCGCGTCGGCTGGAGATAGCGGCAGCAGCGTTAATGAAATCGGGGAACTCGCTCGCTGAAATCACGCTTGCCAGCGGGTTTTCCGATCAGGCACAGTTTACGAAGGCATTCCATCGTACATACGGCGTTACACCTGGTGATTATCGTCAGTTTAGCCGCAATGCCAGACGGTCATCGAATGTTGCATTTTGACAAGACGTGGAAGACCATTGTGCGCAATGCTTTTTAACAGTATGTAATTTCTTTTGTGGACCGTTTGCCTTGACCTTCTCCCAAAGAATGCGTTTTCTTTCATTCCTGCTCGCGTTGCTGCTGGCTAGTCCCAGCGCGCTCTATCCTCAAGCCGTCACATCCCCCGGCGATCCGTTGGTCGGTCTTTGGGGTACCGAGCAATCGTTTGGCCCCTTGGTACGCGGCACAATAACAATTGATGCCCGACATTCCCAATGGCGTGCCGCTATTGTTGGTTTTGAAGTTCCCGTGGAGCGTAACGGGGATCGGCTTAATTTCTCGTTGCCCAACGGAGTAGGAGACTTTCGCGGTCGGCTCGATCCCACATCGAACACAATCAATGGCCAGTGGATTCAGCCTGCGGGCGTCGTAAATAACAACCGCTACGCTACCCCTGTCCGGCTCGTCGCCGCGAGTCAGTCCGTATGGACAGGAGTGGTCGTCCCCCTCGACGACCATGTTTCCTTTTATGTCTCTATAAAGGCGCAACCGGGTGGCTCAATGACCGCAGTAATCATTAATCCCGAATTCAATCTCTTCCGCCGTCGTTCTTACGACGTGACCTTGAATGGTTCGGACGTTACCTTTACAAATCCAAAACGTCCCCAACACCGCTTCAACGGTACGTATGACAAGGCATCCGATCACCTGTTCCTAAGTTTGCTCGATTCCTACCCGCCGCTTCCACTTTCACGCCGAGACCACGGCGACGCATTGGGTTTCTACGCCCGTACTCCCGACACCGCACAATACACATATACGCAACCAATTGCTGGCGACGGCTGGCCAACGGCGTCACTTGCTGACGTTGGCATCTCTGAGAAACCGATTGCTGCTTTGATCGAAAAGATTTTGACTGCCGATCCCACTGACAATCCTGTGAATATTGACAGCCTGCTCATTGCGCGCCATGGCAAGTTAGTCTTGGAAGAATATTTTCACGGCTTTGACAGAGAGCAGCCGCATGACATGCGGTCTGCTTCGAAAACCATCGCGCCAATCTTGGCTGGTATCGCGCGCGATCATAGCGTCAACCTCAGCCCCGACACGCCCATCTATTCTCTCTTCCCAGACGACGAGCCATTTCCCTACTGGGACGCGCGCAAGAGTCATGTAACGCTAAAGGCGCTAATGACCATGACCTCCGGCTTTGCCTGCGACGACAACGATGACGCCTCCCCCGGCAACGAGGGCAACATGCAGAGCCAAACCTCCCAACCGGACTGGTACAAGTACACCCTGGACTTGCCAATGGCTGCCGAACCGGGCGGAAAACACGCCGTGTATTGCTCCGCAGACCTCAACCTTGTCGGCGGCACCGTTGCCCAGGCCTCTCATTCCTGGCTGCCGGATTTTTTTGAGCGCTACCTGGCGCGCCCGCTTCAGTTTGGCACATACCATATGAATCTCATGCCTACTGGCGAAGCCTATATGGGCGGCGGGCTCTATCTCCGGCCCCGCGACGAGCTAAAGCTCGGCCAGCTCTATCTTTCCGGTGGCAGCTGGCACGCCACCCGTATCGTTAGTGAGGACTGGGTACGGGAATCCACCACTGCGCATTCCACGTTCGATCCGCAGACCAATTACGACGCGCCGCACGAATACGGGTTCGGCTGGCATATCAATCGCCTGCAGGTCGGAGACCGAGTTTTCCGCGCGTGCAGCGCGGGTGGCAATGGTGGCCAAATTGTAATGGTGATTCCTGACCTCGACCTCGTCGTTAGCATCAACGGCGGAAGCCACGGGGAATTCACGAAATGGTACAGCTGGGGGCTCCAGTTAGTGCCGCAATACATCATCCCGGCACTGTTAAAGAACGGCGCGCGGTAGAGCGCAAAATCGCCTTGTGCGACGGGCTGCCGTAAGTTGAGTGTCAACTGGCGAGAACAGGCCGAACCGTTCATCGAACGCGGGTCGAGCCCTCTCCAGCGGAACACTCCTGAAAACGCCGCAGCCGGCTTCAACTCCCGCCCAAAAGCCACCGCCTCGGCCACACGGTGGGAGCGCAGGGCTTCAGCCCCACGAAACCCGCGCGCCCATCTTTCCAGAAATCAAGTACGCGGCAAAGCCGCCGTCACAATCGAAAAACAAAGTCCGCGGCAAAGCCGCGCCCAAACCTCGCGCTCTCCATAAAAAATGGGTGCCCCACATCTCGATTTTGAGATGTGGGAAAGCAGACTGCCTGCCCATTCTTCGAGAAATCAAGCCTCTTTCTCCCGCAGGGAGGAAAGAAGATAGCCCAGGCCGGGGTCCCCACGAACGGGTCTTTGTCCGTGGAGTGGAGCGCGCAAGCCCTGGGAACCCGGACCCATTTTTCCGAAAACAAAGTACGCGGCGAAGCCGCGATAAAACCTCGCCTTTGAACAATGCAGAATCGCGCATATCCAGGACAGAACATCGCGGACGCAAGACCAAAAGGCCTTGTATCAGGGCTTGGCTTCAGCCAAGCCGAAACCCATCCAAGCACTCTTGAGAAATCAAGAACGCGGCGAAGCCGCGATCAAACCTCGCCGTGGGTCCTAATCAACCATCCAGCCAATGTTCCGAACCGGGGTGTCCACCAACCGCTTCCCACAAGGACTTCTCGGGACAAATTCACAAACCCCTGAAGATCACGATACTCAAAGGAGAGCCCTGCTCCAGCCGATCGAAGCGACGGGACAGCGCAGCCCGGAGAGGCGCGGCCACCCACGCGCAACTTAAGAAACAACACCCATCCTCGAAGTATGTGATATAGTTTGGGCGAGTTACAACCCATCCCCGCGCTCGCTCGCAAGAATCTAACCGCGGAGAGTGCGAGTAGACGCCCGGAATCTCCCGCGTTAGGCGCAAATCCGACAGAGAGACGGTCGTGAAGAGAAAACCCATGTCGCGAGCCGCCAACTTCACCATCAAAGGCTTTCTCTATCAGTTCAACAAATCATTGATCGAAATTCTCCGATCAGTAGGAGACGGCGCTATTTCATTGGAAGGCGTTGAAGACATTGATGTCCACACTAATAGCGGAATGACGGCGATCCAGTGCAAATACCACGAGGAGGCCGAACGCTTCAGGCCGAGCAGCATTTACGAGCCCGTGCTCCAGATGATGGAGCATTTTTGCGCAAACTCCCAGGCGCAAGTGCGTTATATCCTCTTTTGCCATTATCCAAACATGAAAGACGCTCCGGAGCGCGCCACCCTGAGGCAATACATCCAGGAGTCCATTCAATCAAAGAACGTGGATCTCCAACACCTCATCGCTGGGCTTCGCGGCAGGGTGGACGTAGAAAGGTTCCTGGGTAGGTTCTCAATGGAGGCTGGAGCCAAGCTAGACATTCTAGTTGAACAGGCCTGCGCCTTATTGGAAGCGAACGGAATTCCGAAAGGGGAGATCGAAACGCTCGCATATCCAAACGCAATCCAGATGGTCGCCACGATCAGTGCAAAACAGGACCCGTCAGAGCGGAGAATAACGAAACTGGAGTTTATCGAGAGCCTCACTCGAATCCGCAAGACAGCGATCTCACGCTGGACGATGGCGCTCACCACGCGCAAGAAGATCCTCGAAGCAAAGCGTAAACAATTAAAGACGCACCTCAGCAAAAACTCCCGCCTTAGATGCTTCTTGATCGACATAGAACAGCTCGACCAACACGCTGAGGGTTTTGTTCCCTTCGTGAAGGATTACCTCGACAAGTACCACTTCAAGCCAACTCATACAGATACCCCTATATTCTGCCTCAGCGCGACGAAGCAGACATTCAACGATTTGCAGATTCGCCTATTCCAAAAGGGGATAATTGTAGCCGACGGATTCATCGGGGAGCATTTCGACAAATCCTTATTTTTCCGAGAGCCGCTGCGCGAGAAGAAGAATGGAGAGGTCAAGCGCGAATTCGCCATGCGAATGCTACGTTGGGAAGACCATGCTGCGCTGCTGGACGAACAGAAGCTCGACGACCTATTCATAGTGGGAGATCTGGAGATAGGCTCCCTTGAGACATCCGATGTGGAGGTCGAGCGGATATCAACAACTTCACTCAAAGAGCTCAATTACCTAATAGGGGTAAGCGATGTCTACGAGTAAGATCGGCCAGGTCCTTTCCTGCGCTCCTGAAGCAATAACAGTGGTGATCGACAGTCTCAAAGCGTTCGAGGAAAACAAGGCGATCCTCCAGGTCGGTCGCTATCTACGTATCGCCCAGGGAAACAGTGATTTCACCGTCGCCAACATCCGCAATGTGAAAGGTGTGAGCCAGACCAGCGAGGGAGGCAGCCCTGATTGGCAATTCCAGATCGAATGCCAAGCAGTCGGGACCCTCGTCGATGGCAAGAAATTCGAGCGCGGCAGCGTGCTGTTGCCAGTTCCGACCGAACCCGTCTTCGTTGCCGATAAAGAGACCCTCGACGCAATCTTCGCAGAGGACGCGAAGTACCAGTTTCCCCTCGGAAACCTTTCACTCAACAAATCGATCCAGCTGAAACTCCACGGGGACAACTTCTTCAGTAAGCACATCGCCATCGTAGGGTCAACGGGATCGGGCAAGTCCTGCGCCGTAGCCCGCATACTCCAGAACGTCGTCGGCATCGCAAACAAAAAGAATCAAAACAATGGTGAGCAAAACAACTCGCACATTGTGATCTTTGATATTCACGACGAATACAGCAACGCATTCTCAATAGCAAAGGGGCAAAACTTCACACTCAACAGGCTGGATGTCGCGACTCTCTGCCTTCCATATTGGCTTATGAACTCCGAGGAGCTTGAGAGCATGTTCATCGAAAGTAACGAGGAGAACTCTCACAACCAGGTCAGCCAATTCAAGCAGGCGGTTATCCTAAATAAGGAGCGTCACAACCCAACGATAAAAGAAATGACCTACGACACTCCGGCGTATTTCTCGATAGAGGAGGTCTATCAATATATCGAGAACATGAACCGGGAGATCATCGGGAGGCTCGACAGGGAAAACAAGCCCAAACTCACTGATGGAACGCTGGTCGCCGAGCGCAAAGATCATTACTTCAGTAAATCCTGCACATTCGTCCCTCAATCAACCGCCAAGGAGGCGAAGGCAACAAACGGTCCCTTCCACGGTGACTTCACCCGCTTTGTTACTCGCCTAGAATCGAGACTTTCGGATAAGCGGCTGCGTTTCCTGCTCCAGCCCATCAAGAAAGACAAAAACCCTTTTAAGACTGATGATTTTGCAGAAATCATGAAACAGTTCTTGGGATATCTGAACAAATCCAACGTCACAATCATAGACCTGAGCGGCATCCCGTTCGAAGTGCTAAGCATTACCGTTAGCCTCGTCTCGCGCTTGATCTTCGATTTCAGCTTTCACTACTCGAAGCTGCGGCACGAGCAGGGCCTCCTGAACGATGTGCCAGTGATGATTGTTTGCGAGGAAGCTCACAACTACATTCCCCAGCGGGACGAAGCGGCCTATCGCTCATCAAGAAAATCGCTAGAACGCATCGCAAAGGAGGGACGCAAGTATGGCCTTAGTCTCATGGTCGTGAGTCAAAGACCGTCGGAAGTGTCGGAAACCATCTTCGCACAGTGCTGCAACTTCTTGGCCCTGCGGCTAACGAACGATGCCGACCAGAACTACGTCAAAAGGCTATTTCCAGACAACACTAGCGGAATAACGGATATTCTGCCGAGCCTTGGGCCCGGAGAATGCGTGGTCGTTGGGGGCGCCGTCCTACTCCCGGCAATTGTGCAGCTGCCTCTGCCAGATCCTGAGCCTCAATCCCAGAGCGTGAAGGTGTGCGAAGAGTGGAAAAAGCAGTGGAAGGACATCACCTTCTCGGACGTCATCATCAGGTGGAGAAAAGAGTGAAACTGCGCAGGCAATCCTTCCCGTATCGCCCCTCGCGGACCCCGCACTGGGATTAGTATCGCGAAACGCCGTAGCCAACCCCAACCTCCCGCCCGATCCGCATCCGAAAAGCCCCGCCGTCTCCCCGCAAGCCCACCAATCCCATTTTCCCCGCAACCCACTCAAAACACTCCGCAAATCTCGCCCGCTGAATTACCGAGAATTTCCCCCTACTGGCGCATACTCGTCTTAAATGAACCACCACCCCAACCCGGCCCACCTGTCCGTCGCTCCTTCCCTCCCTTTTTCCCGCCCGCTTTCCCTCCTTCACTTTCACCGTTTCTCTGTCCACGAATCAGCTCTCGACTCGCGAATCACAATTTCGAATTCGAAAGTCTCAGGCATGGATTCTGCACATACCATACCCCAGTATTGTATCGATGGTGATGTTACCCCCCCCTCCCCCCCCCCCCCCCCCCCCCCCCCCCCTTTCCCCCCCCCCCCCCCCTTAGGAGCGAAACCGAGCCCGGCGGGGGCACCCCCCCCCCCCCCCCCCCCACCAACA
>Ga0187847_10001352_pt1 | contig 22336 bp, 9 predicted proteins | sample June2016WEW_4_10_FD_132458 | JGI IMG/M metagenome (GOLD analysis project Ga0187847, IMG submission 132458) | Peatland microbial communities from SPRUCE experiment site at the Marcell Experimental Forest, Minnesota, USA - June2016WEW_4_10 | ecosystem: Environmental > Terrestrial > Soil > Wetlands...
ATGGTTTGTTCGGCGCAGATTGCAGCCAGGATGCGGTCTTCATGTGGGGACGTAGCTCAGTTGGTTAGAGCGCTGCCCTGTCACGGCAGAGGTCGCGGGTTCGAGCCCCGTCGTCCCCGCCATAAAACCTAAGAAAATAAAGGTTTTATGGCAAGTGGCAAGATTAAGAGGCACCTCTGAGGGTGCTGACAAGGGTGCCGGAGCGATCCGCACCTTTTTTCTTTTGTGGTTGCGCACCCGGCGAGGGTGCAGATGAGGGTGCTGAAAGCGCCTTCTTTCCCGCCTCAAACACCATTTCCATTACCCGATTGTTCGCCTCCCGCTTCGTCGCGGAGATCGCTCGCGTGTAAACGTCGAGCGCGATCCGCGAATTGGCATGGCGCAGAAGCTCCTGCGCCGTTTTGAGGTCCACTCCTGCCGCCCGTAGATTTGTGGCAAGCGAATGGCGAAAACTATGCCAGCCGATTGCCTTGCCCTTGATTCCGGCCCGCAACAGTGCGGGACGGATGACCTTCTTGAGCAGCGTGTCCGGCGACAGCGGTTGCTTACCTCCAAGCCGGATCGACGGGAAAAGGAAGTCTTCATCGCTGTTGTATGGCGATTCCTTCCGCCAGACTTCGAGGCATTGAATGACCGAAGAGTGCAATGGGAGCGGTTTGCGACTCGCCTCGGTTTTGGTATCTCCGAAGTGATTGCGCACGCAGGAACGGCGGACGTTCACCTGCAGGAGTTCGAGATCTATATCGCACCAGGTTAGCGCGACCAGCTCGGACCTCCTGAGTCCGGTGCTCCCTGCCAGCATCACCATGGCCCATTCCCGAAGATCCAACTGGGCCAGGAGGGCTGCCAGCTCGGCTGATGAGAGCACGTCGGGTTCCCGCAACCGTTTGGCCGAAGTCCTGACCTTCGTGATTGGGTTTACACCAAGCTCTTTACCTTGATTCTTGAAGTGAACTCATATGGCGAGAAGCTGCTGCAGAAGAGGACCACAAGGCGGCAAGATCTCCTTGCCGAGCTATGGCGCAGACGACCGGCGCCGGCATCGACAAGCAGACGCAGCCAGCCCTGACAGGCGTACTGCAGAGTGGTATTTCCAGGGATAAATTGGGCCAGAAGCAGTGCATTTGAGGACTGGCTTTGAGTGTGTCATCGGGAACTCCAGGGCAAATGACTATAGCTGAAGAAAGTGGTAATGAAGCCCCAGTGCTACGCGGTAAAGTGTTCCATAACTCATTGTGCTCTGGTGGGGATGTGCTCATTCCATCGTTTTCTCTGCATTTTCAAAACCGTGGGTTATGAAACTTGGGAATAGCGGGAGAACCGGACCGTAAAGAACAATTCAGACCCCAGTGATATTCCCGGAGACAAGTCGATCTATCGGCACGGATTTCACGATCGACTAGGCAAGTCGTTTCCTAATGTCAGAAGTGCTTGCTACTCTACAGATGAAATCTGAAAAGCGGGTGTTGCGGAGATCCTCATTTAAGGCATTGGAGCAATGCATCGTCTTCGAACTCAATGCTTCTTGATTGGGAGATCGAATGATCCCATGCGGCCGGTGGCATTGTCGCGAACGATGAAGCGAAGTGTCGTTGCCTTTGGCAAAGGCAAGGCAGTAAAGACGAAGTCGGCTACTTTGGAAGGATCGTGCAGATTCGCTCCGAGGTTTGCGTTCGCGGTCATGCCATGCAGAGTGTGGCCGAGCATGGTGCTCTTCGCGTTGAGTGAGACAGCCATGATGTAGACCGAGGCCGTCGCGCTACCGTCGTCCCTCATTCTCCAACCGAGGTTTGCAGCACCGGTATGAACGACATACGTGTCAGGTGGAGCGCTGGGCGAGGTGTCTGGGTCAACGTTGACGCGAATGCCGTTGAGCGGTATAGCTGTCTCGGCTGCTGCAGTAAGGTCGTAGGCAGCGGTGGCGGAGGTCTTCTCTTCCTGGGTCTCCCCGGAGTAGTAGCCGGTGCGGGTAGTCGCGGTCAGGTTCGGGCGCAAGCAAACAACGCGGATCTTGCGATACTGAGCCGCGGCTTCGCTGCTGGAACTTGGCGTGTAGGCGATGGTGTAGTAGTGGGCACCAAGGTCGGCTGACAATGCGATCTGCTGGCCAATATCGTTTCTGCCCCGGACCACCCGCCCGCCGGTCACTGGACCGAGCCGGTCGAAGTCGTCGTTGCTGTCGAAGGGATCGAAATCGTTGGCTAGTGCATCGCCGGCGTTCAGAAGGAACTCCGCTTGCGAGCTGTCGGTAATTTCGGTCATGCCTGCGGCGGTGCTGGAGGGATCGACGGCGTAGACCGTAACATGCGTGTCGAGAAGAACGTCTGTGACGTGCTTGAGCGTGTCCTTGACCTCTTGGGCGTCGTCGCCGTCGATGGTGGTGGGATTGATAGTGGGAAAGCCGCCGCCGACCCAGATGAGATTCTTACGGCCGGGGATGCGAGCATAACTCTGGGCGATCTCTTCCAACGCGCGGAGTGATTGATCGAGGCGCTCGATGGGGCCATATTCGGCCTTGCCGTTCAGCTCAAGCTTCCAGGGGTATTCGACCGAAGCGGCGGCGACTGCGCGCAAGAGGGCGTCGCGGTCGCGTGTGAAGCCTTGCAGCAGCTTGAAGTGGTTGTCATAGACGGTCAGCAGAGTCGTGGGTTGCGCCAGAAGCGCGGGTTGGCCGGCGAGGTAGTCGTGTAGGCAACGCCGCGCAAACGAGCTGTCGGCAAAATGCGTATTGAGTTGGTCAAACACCAGGATGTCAACCGGAGAGTTGCCGAATCTGGCTGGCTGCGCAGGGTCGAAGACCACGGAAATACCCGCGGCCACAGAAGTCGCCGGCAATACGTGGGCTGAAGGCGGGTCGATGGAGCGAATGTGCTGCGGCTTGCCGTCTTCAAATATCTGAAAGTCGTTCGCCGTAAGGCCTTCGACTGGCTTGCCAGTCTTGTCCGTCACAACAACGTCGAGCACAACCAGGCGCGCCTTGATTATGAGTTCATTGGGGTGTGTCGCAGACGGAGGCTGTGCGCTGGGCATTTGAGCCGGTGCCTGTTCGGATGTCAGCGCGCTGAGTCGTGGCACGAGAATGAAAGGTGATGCGGTGAACAATATCGCAGCTATAAGTGGCAAGAGGGCGGAACCAAGGAAATGTCGAACGGCAGGAAATAGCGGCAAATTCTACCTCTTTCTTAAGACCGCCAAAACCGGCCCAGCGCAATTCCTAACTAAAATTATAGACGGAAAACCTGTCTAAAAAGACCAGCTACTTTGTTCAGTCACACCATCTAAAGCGCGTAAAATTTCAATAGATTACATTCTAACTAAGGCAGGCGGCGAATGAACAGATTAATTAAGGAGTTGGCTGAGCAGAGCAAGCGATCAATCCGCGGGGTACTTATCGGTGTACTCATGTTGTGCATGGGAGCCCAATTAAGTTGGGCGTGGGGCCACGAAGGCCATCGTTTGACGGCGTTGGTGGCTGAACAGTATCTGACGCCGGCGGCAAAGGCGCAAGTAGCACAGCTATTGGGAAATGACACTTTAGCTGATGTCGCGCCATGGGCGGACTCTTATCGCAAAGACCATCCGGAGACAGGCCCGTGGCACTTCGTGGACATTCCCAAGGCCGCGGCCACTTTCGACCGCATGCGCGACTGCCCCGTCTCGAAAGCGGATCCAAAATCGCCGTGGCGCGACTGTGTTACCGATCGCATTCTTTACTTTGAAGGACGCCTGGGAGATGAATCATTGAGCCCTGAGGACCGCACATTCGCGTTGAAGTTCCTCGTGCATCTGATCGGCGACGTTCATCAGCCCTTTCATGCCGTGGGCGATGACCGCGGCGGCAATGACATCGCTGTCAGCTTTCTGGGCACAAGCATGTGCGACTCATATAACTGCAACCTGCATGGCGTCTGGGACAACATGCTCATCGAAGAACAGGGTTTGAGTGAGAAACAATACACCGAAAAGCTTCTCAAGGAGATCAAGGACAACCAATGGGAGCGGTTGGCCGGCGGTGAGCCGACAACCTGGGCCAACATCTCTCACCACTATGCGGTGGAGGCGATGGCTCCCAACGGCGCGTTGATTACAAAGGAGTATGTTCAAGCGGAGTCGAAGGTTGTGGATGCGCAGTTAGCGCTGGCTGGGCTGCGCATCGCACATGTGTTAAACCGAATACTTGTGGCGCCTGCAGCTCAAGCTGCTCCGACTGTTTCTCCTAAGGTAACTCGGCAGCCGCTGCCTAAGTAAGACGTATTGTGGCCACGACAAAGGGCGGCCATTTCGGCCGCCCTTTGTCGTGGTTATCAATCCTAGTTAGAAGTGCAGCCGAGCCGCAATCTGCATCTGGCGCGAGCTGTAGGCCCAGTTGCTGTTGGAGTTGGTGTAAGTCCCAAAGCTCGCATACGGAGTCAGCGAGGTTCCTGTGAGAGTGTAAGCCTCATTTTCGATGCCTGTAATGTTTTGGTGATTCAAGACGTTGAACACTTCGCCGAAGACTTCAAACCGCATAGCGTCAAAATGCGGGACCTTGAAATAGAAGTTCTTGCCTAAGCGTGAGTCGACCACGATGGTATTTGGAAAGTTGTAACTATTGCGTTCAATCCACGGAAGGCGATCAGCACTCGACCCGGATCCGTTCAAGCCCCCGTATGCCGGGTTTACCGCGCACACGCCCGACCCTGTCGCTGTAACCCCCGTTAGAGTGCAGCCATCAGTCCCGACAGGGACAGTAAGGCCACTGGGATTGGTGGCGCTCCAGGCAGATGTCGAGCCTGAGACGTAAGGCGTATAAGGAAGCCCGGTTTGAATTTGCACCATCGGAGCGATGCGCCAGCCGCCGAGAACCTTGTCCGTAATCCCGTGGAAATGTGTCTGCGGCTGATAGACCGCCGCGAAGACGAAGCGCTGCCGAACGTCGAGTGAACTGTTGCCGTGCTCCAATTTCAGGTCGGTCGGATCCAATGCGCTATACGACGGTACCACCGTGGAAAGATAAGGATTGTCGTCCAGCGCGTGCGACCAGGTGTAATTCGCCATCAGGGAGAAGCCCTTCTCATAGCGATGGTTTATCTGAACCGCCAGCGCATTGTAGCTGGAGTTCACATCGCTCCTGACATCAAGAATCTCGCCGTAGGCAACATTTGGCCGGGTACTTTTGGCGGTTCCCACCGGTTGCAGGAATACTTTTGTGGTGAATGTCTTGCCAACTGCAAACGGCACCTGTCTTCCTCCATGTGGCTGCGTGATATAACCGCTTTGCGGCGGCTGAGGAAAGTTGGAGTATGACGGCGTTGATGTGGCGCTGATCGGATATGTATTGAGGGTGGTGGTCGCCGTTGGCGCAGTGATGGTATACGTGTACGTCGCGGTATCGCTCAAGGAGAAGTTAGTGTCGATCGCGCGGGGAAGTTCGCGGCCCAATGAGGCCATGTATGTCACAGCAAAGACCGTGTTGTGGCCGAGATCCCGCTCGATGGCCAGATCGGCCTCATGCACCTGCGGATTACGCATGTGCGGATCGAGGTACGCAACAGTTGTGGTGGGAGGAGTTGGGGTAGAAAGCGGCGCTCCAATGGCGTTGGCTTTTCCGGCAAAGCAGTTATACACATCCGTAATGCTGTTGACCAGGTTCGGGAACATCGGTCCGCAATGTCCCGCGTACAAGCTGGCGGTGTTGCCCCCGCTGCTGGTCAGGTTGATCTGCGCATTGGTCGCGCCGGATTCCATATAGGTCTGCACGATATTCGAGTTGATAATTCGCCCGTAGTACATGCCATAGCCTCCGCGCACGGTCGTCTTGTTATTGCCAAAGACGTTCCAGGAGAAGCCGAAGCGCGGAGCGATATTGTCGCGATCGTCGGGACGATCCGCAGTCTGCGGCAGGGCGCCTGTACCGATCCCCGCGGCATAACTGGTTCCGGAAAAAGCCGCCACCAAGCCTGGGTTTCCAGTATTCGGGGTGGGATTCGGTGGAACGTATTCGTACTCGTAGCGGGCACCCAACGTCAAAGTCAGATTGGGCCGAATCCGCCAATCGTCGGTCACATAGCCGGCATACTCGCGCGTGGCAATCTCGCCAGCCGGATTACCGAAGGCCTGCCCGTAGCTGTAATACAACGGCGTGTAGCCCGTTCCGCCAAGCCCTGTTGTGGCGTGCAGGTAATCGGAAATGAAATCGTACGAGTAGTCGAAGCTATAGTTGCCGTTGCCGTCATAGAGGTTGTTCACGTAGTCGACAACTCGGTTGAATTCCAGGCCGGCCTTAGCGATGTGCTTTCCGTGGCTCCACGTAGCGCCATCGAGCAGTTGCAAACGGCGCTCGTTCGGGTCTGCCGCGCGATCCAGATCTTCGTTCTTCCCAATATTGAAGCCTTCCTGGAACTCGTAACCGATGCCGATCTCAGCAGGCCTTCCGAAGGAATTGTTCGCCAAAGGAAGTTCGTTGGGCAGAGGAGTGCCCGAGTAGGTGTATTCGAAATCCCGGCCGTACTGCACGAGCGCGTCATTGACGATCGAGTTTGAAAGAATCGAGGTTAGCCGTGCGATGCCAAAGTCTTCCTTGACGGCGTCGTTACCGAACGATCCCCGGCCGTAGAAGACAGATGTTTGCGTCTGGAAACCATTCGGTGAATTCTCTCGCATGCGGTTGTACATCAGCGAGAGGTGATTGCGCTCGTTGATCTGGTAGTCCAGCTTGGGCAGGTTAATCACCTGATCCAGCACGCGAGGAACGGTGCCTAGAAAGCTACTGATGATTCCAAGTCCCTGCTGGTAGTAAGCCGAACCGGCCTGGAAATTCAAACCCATCGTGGCCGCCAGGGCGCAGGCGCTGTAGTCGCCTTCCGTGGAATAGGTGGGTGCGCCGGTCGCAGAGAAGGAAGTAATGGCGCCGGATATCGGATTCTGAGTACAGGTTTCTCCGGGAGGTAGAATCGCATTGGATTGAGCAAAGGTGTCGTTCGGGTCTGGAGCGCGGCCAGTGCCGGGAAAATTACGGCGTACCTGATCGTAGGCATAGAACCAGAAGAGCTTGTCGTGGCGCAGCGGGCCGCCCACACCGAAGCCCCATTGCTTGCGCCAGTCCGTGGGCTGATACGGAACCTGGCTGTAGCCTCCGCTTGGATTGGCGACGGTCAGCAAGGTGTAGGGGTTGACTGCACCGGCCAGATCGAGGTCGCGGTCATAGAAGAACAATTCACCGCGCAGTTGATTGCTGCCGCTCTTGGTCACTGTATTGATTACGCCGCCGGCCGAACGGCCGTACTGAGCCGAGTAATTCGAGGTGTTGACCTGAAACTCCTCGATGGCGGCCTGCGTAATTGAATAAGCGGCGCGTGTGCGCCCGCGCGCTTCAGAGAAGTAGGCCTGGTTGTCGTCCGCGCCGTCTACCGTATTGTTGTTCAGCAGGAAGCTGATGCCGCGGAAGCTGAGCAGTCCAAAGCCGTCGGAGTTGTTGACAACGCCGGGCGTCAACAGTGCAAACGTTGACCAGCGGCGTCCATTGATCGGCAGGTTGTCGATCGATGCCTGATCGAGAGCCGTCGAAATGTCGCTGGATTGGACGTGCAACAACGGCGTTTCATCGGTGACGGTAACACTGTTGGTCACCGATCCGGGCTTCAGAACCGGCGAGACCGTTGAAAGGCTGCCTACAGTCACAACAATGGCATTCTCCACGTAGGTCTCGAAGCCATCGACCGTGAAAGTTGCGCTGTAATTGCCCGGCTCCAACTCGGAAACACGGTACTCGCCAGACGCATTGGTCTTTGCGGCACGCGTGACGCCTGTGTCGAGCGACTTCACGGTGATGGTGGCCGCGGGCAAAAGCGCACCGCCAGTATCGGCGACCGTGCCTCCAATCGCTCCCGTGGTTGCCGACTGCGCGTGAGCAAAGGACAGCGATTGAACGAACAGGCAAATAGCCAAAAGCGAAAACCGAAGCGGATGAGATAAGAGACGACGGCTGGCGATCAAGTTGGTTCTCCTAAAAAGCCAAATGTAAAAGCAAAACGGTTGCTGCTTCCGAGTTTGATCGAGGGAAGGAGAGAATGTCGGCTATGAATTCTTCCGCTCTCCATACCTTCGACCATGGATCATTGACGCTGGCTATTGCACAGTCAGCGAAACGTTGAACTGCTCCGTAACACTGGCGAAACTTCCGCCTGTCCCTGTGGCGACCACGGCGATGGTCTCATTTCCCGCCGGCGTTCCAGGAGTGCTATTGATTCCCCCGCATCCGGTGAGACCCAGGCCGCACAAGCACAGAACGGCGAACAAAAGGAAGCCATAGCTGCGCAGGAGCTTGCGGCGCAGGCGGCTGACACCAAATAGAAGCGCGAATCCGGGAATAGCGGCCAGGGTGAATGGAAGCTTGCTTGAGCCAAGGATGCCGGACGGCCTGCGATTGAACGACTGCGGGCTGACTGATTGCGTGGTGTTGAACGTGGCAGCAACCAGAATCGGAGTAGTCGAGCCATTCGGTGAAATGCTTGACGGCGAGAAACTGCAACTGACGCTAGCCGAAGCTCCGGCACAGGAAAACGTGATAATCCCGTTGTAGCCATAGGCGGGAGTCAGGGTGAAGGACATCAGACCGCTCTGGCCAGGCGCAACCGTCAAGGACGACTTTGTGCCCGGAGTCAGCGTAAACGTTGGAGTTCCCGAAGTAATGACAAGGGGAGCCGAGGTCGAGGTCACAAAGTTTGTGTCTCCCGAGTAGACTGCGGTCACTGAGTTATTGGTCGATGATCCGACAACAGCGAAGGTCGTTACATAGGTAGCAATACCTGTTGCAGGGTTGATTTGGCCGGCCCCGATCTGCGTCGTGACAGTGCCAACCGTATTGAAGAAGGTGACGCTCCCGGTTGGGATGGAGACAATCGAGTAGTCCGTCTGATTGCTTACGGTTGCCGTCAGGGTGACCTGCGTGGTGCTGTTGACGCTGGTGGCCGATGTACCGAGCGAGGTCACAGTGGTGTCCTTGCTGATCGTGAATGTGCCGCCCGCAACTCCTCCTGGACCGTTGGGTTCAATGGTTACCGTGTAGTTGGCAAGAGCGCCTCCAGTCACTTGGGCCGAAATCAGATACTGCCCGGTGGGAGAGCCGGCGGTGGCCGTCGTGCTGTAGGAAACGCCGATCAGGTCGCCGTTTTCAACCCCGCCCAAGGTTCCGGTAGTGACTGGATTTGGTATCGGAGCATCGAAGTTCGCGGATGCGGGGTTGACCGTCACTGTGAGCGGCGCCTGGTTAACCGGCAGGCTCATCGCGCCGGTGTTGCTTGACGAAGACTCCGAATCGCCACCGTAAGCAGCCGAAAAGGAGTGCGCGCCCGCCTTGAGGCCAGATACAGAAAACTGCGCGGTCGACTGACAAGTGGCAGTTGAACTGCAGGCAACCCCGTTTGCCGAGCCGGGTATGACCGCGAGGGTTGCAATGGGCGTGGCGCCACCGTCCTGGTACAACGAAACATTGCCGGTCGCCGCGGGCAAGCCCGTATTGACCGAGACAACAACGTTTACCAAGACCGTCTGCCCATAGGTCCATCCGCCGGCCGGCGTGGGTGTACTGATTACGGCGGTGGTCGTGTCATGCGGCTGGATGCCATCGCCAGATACCGTCAACAAGGGTTGGCTGGCAGGTGAAGTGGAGTCGAAAGTGAAGGTCGCGTTCAGCGTTCCAAGTGCTTGTGGAGTGAAACTGGGGGTCAACGACACTCCCCAGCCCGCCGCCGGGAATAAGGAGCTGTTGGGGATCGAGGAAGGCGAAAGAGCGAAGGAGCCATTTTCGCTGTTGCTGAGTGGGCTGCTCTCGGTGAAAAATTTCGAGCCAAAGATGGCAGGCTGGTTGCCCATGCTGATGATGTCGGCTGCCCCGGTATTGGTAGCCGGTGCCTGGCTGCCGATGGCCGTCAGTGCGTTGCCTAGGTTGACGGTGGCGTTGTAGCGCACGATTTGGTAGATCGTGTTGTTGGTGCTGTCGGAGACGTAGAGTATGCCATCTGTGTAGATAGCCACGCCGGTTGGCGCGCCAAGACCGGTGACGATGGCGATCTGATCGGCTGCATTCAGCGTGCCGCTTTCGTTGGGAAGATAGACGATGCGCTTGTTACCTTTATCGGCAATGTACAAGCTGCCAGCCGCATCCAGGGCCACTCCCTGCGGCGCGGAGAGGCCGGACCCCAGTGTCACCGGTGTGCTGTCGGGGGCAAAGGGAAGCTCGATGATCGAGTTTCCGTTCGTATTGGCCACGAAGACGTTGCCATAAGAATCCACCGCCAGACCCGTCGGCACGCTCAGGGTTGGCACTGTGGTCTCGTTGGCCAGAACCACCTGCGCGCCCGTGCCCGCCAGAATCTCAGTCACCGTGTTAGCCGCCGAATCCGACACGAAGAGATTGCCGTATGAATCCACGGCCAAACCCGAGGGAGTCGTGAAGCCGCTGGTAATTTGCGTGGCGTTTGTGGCGACTCCCCCCGGCAGTTCCATGATGGTGCCATTGGCGAGCGCTACATAAATGTTGCCGGCCGCATCGACGGTCGCCGCATCGGCGCTTGCTGTGCCCGAGGCCAGGGTTGTTATATTGCCGAATGGGTCAACCTTGACCACCGAGTTCGTGCCCGTAGCCGTGGCGTAGACATTGTTGCCGAGATCGACGGCGACGCTGTTGGCGCCCGTCAGCGAGGCCTCATCACTTAAACTACCTGGGTCAACCGCCAGAACCGGTCCCAGACCGGTGCCGGTCAGCGCAAAGTTCGAAACCAGCCCTTTTGCGCTCGTCACTGTCAGCGGCGCCGTAAGCAGGCCGACAGAGCCAGCGGATGGTTCGAAGGTAACAGGCAGCACGCAATCCGTCGTTGTATCCGAGTTCGCGGTGCAGCTTGCCGTACCGAGATTGAACCCCTGGAAGGTGTCGGGATTGGGAAAAGTAAAGGCGCCAGTGTAATTGGGAGCCGTTCCCAGAGGCGTGTCACCCGAGCCGAAATGAACGTCGAGGGATTGCATAAGCGAATTTCCGGTGCCCGCGACAACAGCCGGAAACTGCGTGCCAACGGAGATTTTACGGATCAGATTGTCGCCAGCGTCGGTTACGTATACGTTCCCGGTGGAATCGACAACCGGAAGGTATAGCTTCCAGAAAGTTGCCTTGGTTCCGGGACATCCGTCGCCGATTACATCGGTCTTAGTCGCACAGTATGTGGCTCCCGTTTGTGCCGTGTCTGCGGTCGGCACTGCCGTGACAGTTTGACCGGCTATCGGATAAATCTCACCGGTGGCTTGGTCTACGCGAGCGATAATGTTGGCCCAGTTGGGGCTGGTGGCAAGATAAGTGGAGATGTAGACGTTGCCCAAAGCGTCAGTGGCGACGCCGTAGACGCTTCCCAGATCGGTCGTCAGAGCGGGACCGCGGCTGAGGGAGGTCATCCTGGTGAAGCTGTTGTTAGCGAAGGTAGACAGCGAGCCTGCAGGGTTGATCACGCGGACGTCATAGTTGTACTCGTCGGCGATATAGATGTTGCCGGAGTTATCGACGGCAATTTGATAGGGGCTGTCGAGCTTCGCCGACGTTGAGGCAATTGAACTGCCGGCGGCAGGGGTCTTGCCATAATAGGCGGATTGGTCGCAGAACGGCGTGAGAGTGGCGTAGGGGCACCCCAATCCGGCGATGGTATAAATGTTGCCGGCAGGAATTGAAATGCCAGCGACCGTGACTGGCGTGATGCCAAGGTTCACCACATCGACGACTGAGTTGTAGTTGTCTGCAATGTAGAGGTTTCCATACTTGTCAAAGGTCAGGCCGTCGGGATGGTAGAGGCGGCCAAGGGCTGCCGTTATTCCGGACGTCGTATAGCCGACATTGTCGGCGTTGTACCCTGCGGTGAAGGTTGTGTTGACAACAGTGCTGAGAATGCCGGTACTCTTGGCGACTTCTCGAACCGCATCAAGCGTATAGTCGGTAAACCAGATATTCCCTTCGGCATCCAACGCGATGCCCTGGGGATTGTCCATCAGAACGCTGGTCGCAAGACAACCATCGCCCCAGGCGTCGGAGGTAGTTTGGCCCCCGTACGGACAAGCCGCCGGTGCGGCTGGCGTCCCGGCTGGGTTAGACGCAGGAGCGGTAATGGTCGCCGTCGTGGTCGCTCCCGCAACGGTTGTAATGATGCCGGTATGTGCGTCGACGCGCCGAATAAGCCTATTCGTGTAATCGACGATGAACACATTACCTTCGCTGTCGACGGCAGTGGCATTCGGTGATTCGATGTACACCTGGGTCGCCAGACAGCCGTCACCGACCGTACTCAATGCGGTAGGCCAGCCACTCAGAGGAGCCGGCGGTGAACCTGATGGCGCTGTTGTGGTGTTCGTTCCGCAGTAATTTCCTACGGTGTATTTTGCCGTGGAGATGCCCAGGGTTCCGCCGCCGGCCACGATGCTAACTGTATAAGGCAGAAGCTGTGGCGCAGCCGTAGCGCTCCCCGCGAACAGAGCGGGCGAGAAGAGGAGAACAGAAGCGGCAACAAGAATCAGACCGGAAAGAATGCGGGCGGAACGAATTGCGGCAGCGGTGAATCGAGACATAGAGACTCCAGTAAGACACGATGGCCACTGCGCCTGACCTCAGTCCAGCACAGGGCTCGACACCTTTTTCGGGAAGAAGTGAAGATTAGCATACGAGGCCGATATGCACAATCAATCCTCCAAGAATATTTCTGAATATTTTCCCCGCCGGATAATCTCACAGAATTCCGTTTGCGCTTGGGTCGATTTTGTGTGAGCGCTGTTAAATCGGATGACACGCTGGGCAGCTCACGTGTTTCCTGCCTTCATGCCGTCCCTCTGATTCTGCTCCTCGCGCAAGTGATAGTTGAATAGCGACTTGGGGTTCATAGGAGGCGGGCTTAATGGCAGATTTCCGTTCAATAAATATGCTTTGGTTGAGGCATTTGCGGCGAACGGCAGAGCACCTGGCCTGGTTCGCGAGGGCTGCGCCAGGAAAGCAGGATCGGCAGCGCTGTCGCGCCAGCGATTCTGTTCAAACGCAAGAGTGCTCCGCCACACGGCACTTCTCAATTGGTTTCATCGACTATGCTTCCGGGATCGAACTGGGAGGTAGTCCTCGACCGTCGGCGATTTGCTTGATCCCGGCGTGTATCTCAACCCTTACCTTTTGACACGGCCGAATCGGGGAGATCCGGCCGTTTGTTTCGTTTGGTTTAGCGAGCGGCTTTTTCGATCCCTTTTGTCACAGCGGAGATTCGCTTGTGTGCGTCATAGAGAACGCGGCGCTGGTCGTGAAGTGATCGGTCGATCTTCTCGGTGCTGGCGAGGATATTCTGCAGGGTCTGACGGATTTCGTAGACGGCGGTGAGAGAGGATATCTGGCCGCGGCTGGCGATACATATAAGGATAGCCAGCACTACGATGACGGTCAGACAGATAAGTAGAACAACAGAGTGTTCGGTCATGCAGCTTGCTCCTGGGCGGTTGGGGTGTGCTCGCGGAGCACGCGTTGTACGGTGGCCGTCGAGATGCGATGGGCTTTGGCGATCTGGCGAAGGCTCTGGCCATGCTGGCGGTCTCGCTGGATGGCGGCATGGTCGAGTTGCAACGGGTTCCCGTTGGTGTCGTAGGTCTCTGATGAGACTTCATCGTCGGCGTTGTAGCCGAAGCTGCCGGAGTTGACCGCGCTCAGCGTCGAATTTGCCGACAGCCTGTTGCCCACCGGGTCGAGGCCGTAGCAGACGCTGCCGTCGTTCTGTTGCGGGTCGTTGGTGATCCGTTCGTTGGTCAGCCGGTAGATGCCGTCGTAGCTTCAGTTGAGCGTGCGGCCATTCTGCTCCGTGGCCTGGGTGCGGTTGCCCGTGGGACCAAGTTGGTAGTTGTAGCCGGAGACCGGCGTGGACATCGCGGTGAGACGGTTCAGCGTGTCGTAAGTAAAGGTGGACTGCAACCCATTGGGATAGGTGGCCGTGGCCACGTTGCTGGCAGGATCGTAAGTGTAAGTGGTGGTGTTATTACCAGAGAGACGATTATCAACCACCGTGCTGAGACGGTTGAGGTCGTCGTAGGCGTAGCTGACGTTTGCGCCGCCCGCATTGGAAGACTGAATCGAAGCCACATGACCCGCCGCATCGTAAGTGTAGCTCAGAGTTCCTCTATATTAACCAGATAATTACCTGCAAGGTTTTGAAGATATATAAGGGGGGGTAGGGGGGTGCCTTTCTCTGTATTGCAAATCGGCCCCTCCAAGAGGACAGCCCGAATTCAGTGTAGCAGGATGCCGAAAATGATCTGCAAAATGCTTGCTGGTTGAGGTTCATCGATTCCCAGATCCCAAATGCGGGATCTGCGCCGCACGCCCGCTCATCGCGATAAAACTGCCATGAACCGGGCACTGCTGCTCAAGAAGCAGAATCATACTGCGCGGCTGATGACCGGGACGCAAGCCTGGGACGAGTAACGGACGGTCGAGGGCTGTGCTATCCCAGGTGCCCAAGTGCGAGGCACCTGGGGCACCCATCTTCAGTGGTTGTATTTACTTCCCCCCGGCACCCGGGCCACCCGCCCCGTAGGCGAGCCGGTGAGAATAGATGCCGGGAAGCCTACGGGCTTTTCGTTGTGACCGGGACACGTCGTGATACGTCCGGCAGACGCTAAAGAGGGTGGTAGTAGAGTTCCAAGGCTCGGCAATTCGAGCACACCCAAAATTCAGCGGGGACTCCATTGCTGAGGGATGTTTGTGCCAATTCTGGCATCGCGGGGCTCCCCACCACGGCGGGCAGCGTCACGATGTGCTCATTGCGAATGAGATTCCCTTTGTTGCTTTTGGTGCAAGGCTTTATTTCGGGCATGTGTCCCGTCCTTTCGTGAAAACGGTTTGGACGGATTATAGATGCGTGAGCCGATTGCGCGTCTAGGACGCGCTGTAACCGCGCCCACAGCTCCGTGGACGCACTGGCCGAACGCTAGCAAGCGCTTGAAAGCAGCGATGGTAGCGGGGTATCATCGTGCGCATGGCTCAATGCACAGCACCAGTAAGAGGACATCGCACAGCGAGCGCCAGAGCGGACTGCCCTGCATGTGGTGGCGGTGGCCGCCACAGCGGCTACAGCGGATATAGCTACTCGTCCCCGTCCTACTCGTCATGGGGAAACAGCGGCGGTGTGTCTGGTATCCGCGCCAGCGCGTCTGGTGGCAGCGCAAGGCCGCGCTGGTCCCCAGCCGGTTCGTCAGTGTCGTACACGCCTGCTGAGGTGCGTGCACTCACGCCTGTCCGCGAAACCGTCGAAAAGCTAACGCCTCTACCTGAACGTCGGGACTTCTTCCTCTGCCATGCGTGGGATGACCGGGCAGGGGCCGCTAAAGAGCTGTACGATCAGCTCCAGTCACGCGGTGTCTCGGTCTGGTTCAGCGAAGTGGACGTCCGCCTAGGTACACAATTGCTCCGCGAAATTGACAAGGGATTAGCGAAGTCGAAAGCCGGAATCGTGCTCGTGACGCCTGCGCTGCTGCTCCGCCTCAAAGGAGAGTGTATCGCTGACAAAGAGCTATCGGTACTCCTTGCGCGTGAGCAGCTCGTTCCCGTTGTGCACGGCACGACATACGACGCTCTCCGCGAAATCAGCCCAATGCTTGCCTCGCGAAGTGGCCTGAGCACCGGAGAGAATACGATGGGAGAGGTCGCGACCAAGCTCGGCGAGCTAGTCGCCCGCTAGCTCTATCACCATCCGAGTTCGGGCCAAGCCACCCAAGCCCTACAGAAGCGGGAAACGCGGCCCGAAGAGCGTTCCTAGAGGGGCAAATTGCACGCGCTCCGTTCGCGCTCTGCTTACCGGTATGCGTCACGGTACAGGGACGGTACAGGAAAGCGGTCAACTCCAGTCCGGGCCGGTGACCATTGTCTGCGGAGCAGAGGTCAGAGGTGGGTTTTGACGGTACGCACGACAGTACGGAACTTTGTTTTTGGGTGATTTTAGATGCTTTTCGGTGCCACCGATGCTCCTAGAATCAACAGGTTACGACCATGGGTCTAACTGTCACGGCACAGGTCGCGGGTTCGAGCCCCGTCGTCTCCGCCAGATTCTAAACGACTTAAGTCCAATCTGGCATGTGACATCAAGGTACAAAAAGGTACAAGTTCAGACTTTGACCGTCGTGGGGTGGGCTGGACAACAAGTTTTAGGACAGAAAGAGGCTCCCGGCTTGCGGGGCCTCTTCTGCTTTTGGAACTCAACGCGGCCGACACTTTGCCATGCTTCGCCAACTGTCATGCGGACCGTCTTCGTTGCGGCCGCATTGATCTCGGCACGGAACTCCACGACGGCGCGCTTAGCGGCATTACCTTTGCTTTCTTCTCGGTGGTGCACGTGCTCAGGCGTCGGAGCGTTATCTCAGTTGCAGGCAGAATTTGGCGGCGCTGGTGAATAACCGATGCGGGCCTCAGTAGAAATGTAAAACATCCTACAAAAGCCAAGTTCGATTTTGCCAAAATCAGATAGGGTACCAACATTTCTGCAATGGCTTGCCGTCCTGGCGGGATTTGCATGGGCAGTGGCCATTCTCGGCGCACTCAGGAGCGGCGAGCGGAATGCTCGCTTGTTGAGTTATTGGAGAATGCCTTGCAATGAGGCGAAGCAGCATCGTTTGTTTTACTGATGGTTGTGCTGCAGCGAAGTTATTTACATTCAATTGTTTACCAAACCATGCAGTGCGTTTACACGGCCTTCATATGACGTGGACTTGCGACTGAAACGTTCTCAGCTTTATGCCGATGGAGAGGCTGATGTACTGACAATTCGTGATCGATGGGTGGCATCCTGCGCATCGGGCCTACATTTCTGTGTCTCTGTTCCTCTGTTGCTCGACGGAGCATGGACACGGCCAATTGCCTAGCCAAAGCGACCCGCTGAGCATGAGCTTCAGGCGTACACGAGGTTCTTCGCCACCATGGTCATCGCAAACCGTTCTGTCCGCTCGTCTTTTGCATTTATTTGCCGTCAATCCGGACTCTCACTCCGTTCGATTGCAGCATCCATTTTTGTCATGGGCATGGTGTTAGCGGCTGCTGGCGTCGCGCCTGTAGCGGCTCAATCTCCCGTCCAGTTCTTTGGATCCTTTCAGTCCTACCCCCAGTACAGTGCCCAGAACGCCCAGGGGCTGGTGGCCAACGCGCAGGGAAACCTTTACATCTCTGGAAGCCACGCGGTGGCCTACATCCCGGTCGATGTCAACGGCAATCCCCAGAGCGGGCAGACACTGAGCTGTTCCCCCGGCCACGGGGGCAACGGGCCAGCGAGCGGCACTGGCGCGGTGACAGGCATGGCCATAGACAACGTCAATAACGTCATCTTCCGGGCCGATCTCGGCGGACCGAACGGTGAGCCGGATGTGGAGGAGATCGCCCTGTCGGGCCCGAACTCGACCGAGTGCACTTTTTCGTACCTCGGATCGGGCTGGAGCATGCCGAGCTCGGTCACGGTCGACTCGAGCTCGAATGTCTACGTGCTCGACGCCGGAACCGGTAAGATTGTGAAGCTCGCGCCGAACGGCATCGGGGGCTACAACCAAAGCACGGTCTACACCAATAGCGAACTGGACGACACGACCGGCCTTTCGATCGATAGCGCGGGCAACTTCTATGTCGCTTCCGGCTTCAACTACGGCTATTCTCCCCTGGGCTCTCCGACAGCGACGGCAGTGTACATGATCACCAACAACGGTGGCGGCAGTTACAGCCTCCCCTCAGCAATCGGCAGCGGCTGGAGCAGTCCGTCGGCCACTACCGTGGATGCGGCAGGGAACGTCTGGGTGGTCGACTGCGGCCTCAGCGACGCGGGGACCAACTGCGCCAATGGCACAGTTAACCTGCTGGTGCCGCTCGGCGGCGGCTCTTATAACCAGACCGTTTACCAGACCATCTCCGGAATCCGGACGCTGATGATCAATCAGGCCGGAAGGATCTATGGCTTCGCGTACGGTAGCGGCAGCAACGACGCGGAGGTGTGGACCGGCGGCACTCCGCCCCACAACCTGGGCACTTACGCCGTGGGCACGCCGGCTCCCACGGTCACGCTGACCGTGGACTTTATGAGCGCAGTCATTGCAGACGGCTTCAACGCGACCACGCAAGGCGCGTACACGCGCGACTTTCGGGTCGTGGGCGGCACCTGCACGGGAGCCTCTTATTCGGCTTCGCAGAGCTGCACCGTCGAGGTGACCTTTACGCCCAAGGCGCCAGGCCTGCGCACCGGAGCGCTGGTCGTCACCGATGAAAGTGGCAACGTGCTGGGCACCAATTATCTCTACGGCACGGGCACGGGACCGCAGGCAGTCTTCAGCCCCTCGACGGAGATTACGCTGGGCGGCGGCTTCAGCAGCCCCATGGGAGTTGCTGTGGACGGCAACGGTAATGCTTATGTCGTCGACTACACATACCCTACGGTGGTGACGAAAGTGCCCGCCGGGTGCGCGGATGCGGGCTGCATGACCGCTATGGGCGGCGGCTTCTATTATCCCGATGGAGTGGCTGTCGACGGCGGCGGCAACGTCTATGTCGCCGATTACGGATACCAAGCGGTGAAGGAGATACCCGCAGGCTGCGCGAGTTCGAGCTGCGTGACCACGCTGGGCGGCGGTTTCAGCGGTCCCCTAGGAGTTGCGGTGGACGGCAGCGGCAACGTCTATGTCGCCGATGGTGCGGGCTCTGCGGTAAAGGAGATGCCCGCTGGGTGTGCGAGTTCGAGCTGCGTGATCACTCTGGGCGGCGGATTCAGCGATCCCAATGGAGTGGCTGTAGACGGCAGCGGCAACGTTTATGTGGTCGATCAAAATATCTACGCGGTGAAGGAGATGCCCGCAGGCTGCGCGAGTTCGAGCTGCGTGACAACTCTGGGCGGCGGCTTCAGTACTCCCGGTGGAGTTGCGGTGGACGGCAGCGGCAACGTCTATGTCGCTGATCGCGCGGCGGTAAAGGAGATGCCCGCCGGATGTTCGAGTTCGAGTTGCGTGACCACGCTGGCTAGCGACTTCACCTATGTCCGTGGCGTGACGGTCGACGGCAGCGGCAACGTCTATGTCGCCGATGGAAATGGCAATGAGGTGAAGGAGGTCACGCGCGCCGATCCGCCGAACCTGACCTTTCTAGCGCCCACCACTGTGGACACAATTGATACCACGGATGGCCCACTGTCAGTGACGGTGGAGAACATCGGCAATGCGCCGCTGATCTTTACGTCTTCGGGGCTGACTGCACCCGGCGACTTCCCTCAGACCGCAGGCAGCGGGTCTCCTGTAAATTGTGCGAACAGTGGCACGGTTGCCGCAGGTGCCAGTTGCAACCTGAGCATCGAGTTTGCGCCATTGCAACTTGGTTTGCTCGACGAAACGTTTGGCCTGTACAACAACAATCTCAACGTCGCTTCAGCGCAGCAATTGATTGGAGTGCAAGGCACATCGACGGCGGCGGTTGCGCCCGTGCCCGACACAACCGCAACGGCAGTTGCAATCAATCCCAGCGCAGTTACAGCAGGTCAGGCGGTGACCATCACTGCGACGGTGACGGACACGAACACCCCCCTCACCACACCTACCGGAACTGTTAACTTCACCGATACGGTGGGCTCGACAACAACCAGTCTGCCCGGCGGCGCTGCTGTCAGCCTGGTGTTGGGCGTAGCTACCTTGCCGAGCGTCACTTTGAGCGGAGCAGGGACGCATACCATCACGGCAACCTATGCTGGCGTGAGTAACACGTTTGCGGGCAGCAGCGGTAGCGGCACGACAATGGTTACCCCCAGCTCCAACGTGGGAACTGCGACGTCTGCCATACCTGTCACGCTGACCTTTACAGCGGCGGGCACGGTCAGCAGCATCAACGTTTTGACTCAGGGCGCTACCAATCTTGAATTCAAGGATGCCCTGACCGGGGATACTTGCTCGGTTTCGACGGCGTACAACATCGGCGACGCCTGCACGGTCAACGTGACATTCACGCCGGCGTTCGCCGGTCCTCGCTATGGAGCCGTTGTGCTCGAAGACGGCTCCGGCAATGTATTGGCTACCGCGTTTATAAGCGGCATGGGCACTGGTCCGCAGATAGCGTTTGGGGCCGGTACGGCTCTGGGAACGGCCATGGCGCCGACGGCAAATGGCGTCGCATTGGGAAAACCCACAGGCATTGCAATGGACGGCGCAGGCGATCTATTCATCGCGGATATCGAGAACAGCCGCGTTGTGGAGATTCCTGCCGGCGGCGGCGCAGCACAAGCTATCACCCCAACGGTGAATGGCATACCTTTGAATAATCCCGCCGGCATTGCCGTGGATGGCGCGGGCGATCTGTTTATTGCGGATGTCTACAATTGGCGCGTAGTGGAGGTGCCAGCCGGCGGTGGGGCTGCGACTGTTATCGCCCCAACGGTGAATGGTACCCCTTTGAATAACCCCGTTGATGTTGCATTGGACAGCGCGGGCGATCTGTTCATCGCCGATACCTGGAACAACCGTATTGTAGAAGTTTCGATCAGCGGCGCGACGACGGTCATTGCCCCGACGGTGAATGGCCTCACTCTGAGTTATCCATCCGGCATTGCAGTAGACGGCGCGGGCGACCTGTTCATCGCGGATACCTTGAATAACCGCGTAGTTGAGGTGCCAGCGTATGGCAACCCTGCGTCGGCCATCTCGCCGGCGGCGAACGGCACTCCTTTGAATTACCCGTCCGGCATTGTCGTGGATGGCGCGGGCGATCTATTTATCGCGGATACCTTGAATAACCGCGTAGTCGAGGTGCCCCGCGACGGCAGCGCGGCGACAGCCTTTGCTCCAACGATCAACGGCATCACATTGGCATATCCCAACGGCATTATGTTGAACGGTGCGGGAGATCTGTTCGTTGCGGATCATGGCAACAGCCGCGTGGTGGAGTTACACCGCTCGCAGCCTCCGGCACTGAGCTATGCCCCGACGGCTGTTGGCGTAGAGAGCATCGATAGCCCGCAGACGGTGACGGTGGAAAACATCGGCAACGCAACGATGACGTTTTCCGGATTAAGCGTCGTAGCTGATTTTCCGCTGGACAGCTCTGGAGCGAGTGTTTGCACCTCAGCTACGTCGCTGCTGGCGGGAGCACGCTGCACACTGCCCATTGACTTCACACCAGCAACCGCGGGCGTCAAGAACGAGTTTCTGACGTTAACCGGCGACGGAAGCTTGGTGGCGCAGAACATTCTCTTGAGCGGTAACGCCAGTCAGGGCACGCCAACGGTAACTTGGCCGACGGCAAGCGCGATCACTTACGGCCAGACGCTGGCCTCGTCCACGCTGAGCGGCGGCGGCGGCTCGGTAGCCGGTAGCTTCGCCTTCACAACACCGGGAACGGTTCCAAGCGCTGGCACAGCGCCGCAAGGCGTAACTTTTACGCCCACGGATGCAATCGACTACAACTCAGTAACCGGCACGGTAAGCGTGACAGTGAACATTGCCACGGCCACGGTTACGCTGGGCAGTCTGGCGCAAACCTACACAGGCTCGCCGCTTTCGGCAACGGCCATCACAAATCCAACTGGCCTGACTGTGAACTTCACCTATAACGGCTCCTCTGTCGCGCCAACCACGGCTGGCACCTACACCGTGGTGGGAACCATCAGCGACCCCAACTACACCGGCACCGCGAGCGGCACGCTGGTGATCGCGAAGACAACATCAACGTTGACTCTGGGCAGCCTCGCGCAATCCTACACCGGATCGCCTCTTTCAGCCACTGCCATCACAAATCCAACTGGCCTGACTGTGAACTTCACCTATAACGGCTCGTCTGTCGCGCCAACCACGGCTGGCACCTACACTGTGGTGGGAACTATCAGCGACACAAACTACACCGGCACGAATAGCGGCACACTGGTGATTTCGCCAGCAACGGCCACGGTGACGCTGGGCAGTATGGCACAGACCTACACTGGATCACCGCTTTCAGCCACAGCCATCACCAACCCAGCCGGTAAGACAGTGACCTTCACCTACACCGGCATCAACGGAACGAGCTACGCCACGTCCGCTACGCCACCGACAGCAGCAGGCAGCTACACCGTGGTCGCCACTATCAGCGACACAAACTACACCGGCACGAATAGCGGCACACTGGTGATTTCGCCAGCAACGGCCACAGTTACGCTGGGCAGTCTGGCGCAGACCTACACTGGATCACCGCTTTCAGCCACAGCCATCACCAACCCGTCCGGCAAGATGGTGACGTTCACCTACACTGGTATCGGCGGAACCAGCTACGCAACCTCTTCGGCACCTCCGACAGCCGTGGGCAGCTACACCGTGGTCGCCA
>Ga0187847_10001353_pt1 | contig 22333 bp, 16 predicted proteins | sample June2016WEW_4_10_FD_132458 | JGI IMG/M metagenome (GOLD analysis project Ga0187847, IMG submission 132458) | Peatland microbial communities from SPRUCE experiment site at the Marcell Experimental Forest, Minnesota, USA - June2016WEW_4_10 | ecosystem: Environmental > Terrestrial > Soil >...
GATGCCGCGATCGGCCGCGCGTTTATTGAACGCCGCCGTCCAGTTCGCTCGCTCCAGTAGCAGGCAGTTGATCGGCGTTTGGGCGATCAGCTCCAGGCTTTTCGGATCGCTCGATTGCCAGCGCGCGGGAACCCAATCCGGCGCCGCGGCCATCAGTAGAAACGCTACCAGCATGTCTCAAGAATACCGTGTAGGGCAGGATGCCATCCTGCGGCGGGTTGCCAACCCGCCCGATTTTGAGGGCCATTGGAAGATTTTAGGCGTGCCCCACAGCCTGTGCCACACTAAAAGCAGGATGCCGCTGGTTCCACCTTATATAGAAACCTTGCGGCCCTATGAGCCCGGCCGCAGTATCGAGGAAGTGCAGCGCGAATTTGGGCTTACTGGTGTCTCTAAGCTAGCCTCGAACGAAAATCCGCTGGGCGCATCGCCGGCCGCCCTCGATGCCATGTCGCGCTCCATGCAAGGACTGAATCTCTACCCCAACGGGGGCCTCGACCTGCGCCGAGTGCTGGCCGAAAAATTCGATTTGAAGATCGCGAACGTCATCGCCGGCAGTGGCTCGGAAGGAATTATGTCCAACATCATTCGCACTTTTCTCTGCGATGAGGACGAAGTTCTCACCACCGAAGCCGCGTTCATCGGCTTTCAGGTGCTGGCCAAATCGCGCGGCGTGAGTTACCGGACCGTGCCATACCGCGACTGGCACTACGATCTGGCGGCGCTGGCGCGCGAAATCAATGAGCGAACCAAGATCGTTTACCTGGCCAATCCCAATAATCCCACCGGCACCATATTTTCCAAACACGAGTTTGACGATTTTTACCGGCACGTTCCTGAACGCGTCCTGATCATCCTGGATGAAGCATACTTTGAATACGCCAAAGACAATCCACGTTATCCGGATTCAATGCACTATCGCTACGACAACGTCATTACTTTGCGGACATTCTCGAAAATCTATGGCTTGGCGGGTGTCCGCATCGGATATGGATTCGCGCATGAAGATCTGATCGCCAATCTACTGAAGGTCAAGCTGCCTTTTGAGCCGAGCACGGTAGCGCAGGCGGCCGGCATAGGCGCGTTGGCCGACCGCGAGTTCCTGCATCATTCGCTGGAGTTGAACGCGCGTGGTTTGAAGTTGCTTTCCTCTGCGTTCCGCGAGTTGGGACTCACCGTAGTTCCATCTGAGGCGAATTTCGTGATGCTGGCGCTCGCGAGCGCGGAGCAGGCCGATCAACTTACTCACGAGTTACTGATGCAAGGTATCATCGTGCGTCCGCTAAGAAGTTTTGGATTGCCGCATTGCATTCGCATCTCCACCGGAACGGACCAAGATAATCAGCGCGCGGTGGAAGCGATGAGTGCGAGCATTCGATCCTGCGTTGGGTTCGGATAAAGGAGGTCTATTTATATGCAACAACTAGCCGACCAGGTTGCTTCGGCTCCGACGGATTTTCTACCGCTAAACGGTACTGACTATGTGGAATTCTATGTCGGCAACGCCCGCCAGGCCGCGTATTATTACCGCGCCGCATTCGGGATGAACCTGGTGGCGTATCGCGGGCCGGAGACCGGCACGCGCGACCGGGCGTCCTACCTGGTTCAGCAGGGCAAAATCCGTTTCGTATTGACTACCGCGCTTTCGCCCGAGAGCGAGATCGCCGAGCACGTCAAGCTACATGGCGACGGTGTGCACGAGATCGCGCTGTGGGTGGATGACGCGGCGTCGGCCTATCGCGAGACAACGAAACGCGGCGCGCGGGGCGTGCTGGAGCCTACGGTCCTCAAAGACGAGCACGGCGAAGTGCGAGTTTCCGCGATCGCGGCTTATGGCGACACGCTGCATGGTTTCATCGAACGCAAAAATTACTGCGGCGTTTTTCTCCCCGGTTTCCGGCCCGTGGATGCCGACGATCCGGTGGCGCGGCCCGTGGGATTGAAGTACATCGATCATATGGTGGGTAACGTCGGCTGGGGTCAGATGAACGCCTGGGTGAGCTTTTACCGCGATGTCATGGGCTTCGATCTCTATCAGCACTTCGATGACAAAGACATCAGCACCGAATATTCGGCTTTGATGTCGAAGGTGATGTCGAACGGCAATGGGCGCGTGAAATTTCCGATCAATGAGCCGGCCACCGGCAAGCGCAAATCCCAGATTGAAGAGTATCTGGAGTTCTACCATGGCCCGGGCGTGCAACATATTGCCATGGCCACGGACGACATTATCGGCACAGTCTCGAACCTGCGTGCGCAAGGCATAGAGTTTCTGCGAGTGCCCACCACTTATTACGACGATTTGGAAGAGCGTTGCGGAAAAATCGATGAGCCGGTGGATCAACTCGCCGACCTCGGTATCTTGGTGGATCGCGATGACGAGGGCTACATGCTGCAGATCTTCACCAAGCCGGTGGAAGACCGTCCCACGTTATTCTATGAAGTGATCCAGCGCAAAGGTAGCCGCAGCTTCGGTAAGGGCAACTTCAAGGCGTTGTTTGAAGCCATCGAGCGCGAACAGGGGCTGCGCGGAAATTTGTAATCGCAAACAGAACAGAGAGGACTGATGATGAAAACTATATTCAAATACGGATCAGCGCTGGTTCTTCTGGCGCAGCTCGGTTGTGGGCAGAGTCCTTCCCAGCAAGCTACCTTGACTGTAGGTGGCAAGACAATCTCCATTAAATATTCCGCGCCTTCAGTGCGCGGACGGCAGATCTTTGGCGACGGCGGCGTTGTTTCTCACGATGGGACCTATCCGGTCTGGCGCGCGGGAGCGAACCGCGCCACCGCCTTCCACACCGATGCGGATCTGGACATCGGTGGCCTGATGGTACCGGCGGGCGATTACACGCTGCTTGTGGAAGTGAAGGATCCTGATGCCTGGCGGTTCATTCTGAACAAGCAGACCGGCCAGTGGGGATTGACCTACAAGCCAGATCAGGACCTGGGCCGCGTGAAAATGGCCATGAGCAAACCAGCCGCGCCGGTGGAGACGTTGAAATATACTCTTACCGATGAAGGCGGCAATAAGGCGAAACTGACTCTCGAGTGGGAAAATCACGTGGCAACGGTCCCGATTACTGTGAAGTGATCCTGGCTTACCCAAAAATAATTATCACGGCAAGCTGCCATTCGGGTGTATAATGGCGGGGTTCTTCGAGTCAATCTTAAGACTTGAGACCTAGCGAGGAGAGCACAATGCCTGATCACAAATTCGAATTCACTCTTTCGGGTGCAAATCTTTCTGACGACCAGAAACTTCGCATTTCCAACGACATCGCAACAGCAGTGGCCAAAGCGGTGGCCGGCGATTCACCGCAGCTCCTGAGCGCTCCCATGTTCAGTGCGTGCCGGATAAACGGGGGTAAGATCTTCATTGGCGCGGACGCCGTTGAATTGGCGAAGGCTGCAGAGGCGTCACCGGCCAAGGCCACTCTCACGCGCGGACTTAATGTCTGAAAGCTGCCGTTATGGAACTGGCCGTCGAGATCAGGGAAACCACGTGTCCTAGTGCGCCACCTGACGCTGGCGCGGTTTTATTGGGCGTAATTGCGGGTAAAGGTGAGGTGGTTTACATTACGCCCAGCATACCCGTAACATCTTCGCTCTTGGAAAGTTTTTCACAAAACGGAATTCCGGTGGAAAACCGGCTGCGTTTTGCGAGCCCCTGCATCCGGCATGACTGCGTGCAATGGTCGGGCGACCGCTGCGGGCTGATTGACCGGGCAGTGCTTACCGCAGACAAAGATGAGGACCGGGCCGCGCTCCCTAAGTGCGGAATCCGTTCCACCTGCCGCTGGTTCGCGCAACATGGCAAGAACGCGTGTGGAGTGTGTCCGGAAGTGGTGCGAAAGCCCGCAGGTGCATAGGGTCGGCAATTAGATCAGGCCGTTGTCTTTGAGCAGTTGTCTCAAAACGGCGCCAAGCTTCATGTACTGCTCGTAGCTGGGCGGTTTCCGGAAATAACCAGCACCCAATTCGGCGGCTTGGCTTCGGTCCGCGGGTGAATCCGAGGAACTGATCATGAGCACCGGAACTTTGCTGCATCTCTTGCTGTGGCGAAGCCGCCGCAGCACTTCGAAACCGTCGGCCTTCGGAAGATTGATATCCAGCATCAGGAAGTGAGGGCACGGAGCATCCGAGTCCTCTTCCGCACGTGCAATAAAATCGATGGCCCGTTGCCCGTCGGAGGCAACATGCAGCTCAATCGGCAAATTCTCCAACCGGATGGCTTCGCGCACTAGAATAGCGTCCGGAAGATTATCTTCAGCCAGCAGAAGATTCAGCCTCTCCGGAACGGACTCGTTCGGGGTGTTGCGGGACAGTGAAGAAGAAGGTGGCGCCTTTCCCAGGCTCGGATTCGACCCAGATTCGTCCGCCATAGCGTTCAACCACGCGTTGGCAAATAGCGAGTCCAATACCGGTGCCGCTATATTTCTGATCCTGATGGAGTCGTTTGAAAACACCGAAGATTTTCTCCTTATATTGAGGGTCGATGCCAATGCCATTGTCTTGCACTGAAAAGCACCACGCGCTTCCGCGCAGGTTCGCCGAAACATGGATTCGAGGCGAATCCTGGCTTCGATATTTGAGCGCGTTGCCGATGAGATTCTGGAATACCTGCTGTAGATGCGATTCCGCCATGTACACCTCCGGTAAAGTGTCCCAGGTCACGCGTGCGTCACTTTCCCGAATGGCTTCCGCCAAGCCTAAGAGAGCATGTTTCAAAACCATCGATGCGTCCACCGGTGCATCATTTACCTGTGCCATGCCGGCCCTGGTGTAGGTCAACAGGTCATTAATAAGTGTTGCCAACCGCCGGCCCCCTTCCTGTAAGAATCCCAGGAACTGCTGCCCGTCGGCATCCAATACGCTATGGTAGCGCTTGGCGACTAGTTCGCTGTACACCGCCACGTTCCGGATAGGTTCTTGCAGGTCGTGGCTGGCGGAATAGGCGAACTGCTGCAGGTCGTCATTGGCCCGTTGTAATTCCTCTTCCTTTTCCTTCTGCTCGTGGATGTCGGTGTCGGATCCGATCCACATGGAAATGTTCCCATACGCATCGCGCATGGCGTGAGCCCGGCTGAGATGCCAGCGATACTCTCCATCCGCGCGGCGAAAGCGGCGCTCGAAATGAAACGGCTCACCCGAGGTGATGGATTGCCGCCAAGCCATCAGGTTACGTTCCAGGTCGTCTGGATGCACGAACCGAGTCCAGCCCCAATTCTTGATTTCGTCAAACGTGAGTCCGGTGAACAGCATCCACTGCCGGTTGAAGTAGTCAATATCGCCGTTCGGTTTAGCCGTGAAAATCTTTTGAGGCATTGACTCGGCCATGAAGTGAAACCGTTCGCGTTCTCGATTAACGTCTTTCAAGGCGGCCTCTCGATCGAGAAGGGCCTTCTTGAGATCGTTATCGCGTGATTGGATGCCTGCCAGCATCTCATTGAATCGATCCACCAGGAGGCCCAGCTCGTCGTTAGAGACGCGCTGTGCGCGAACACTGTAGTCGCCGGTTTGGGATACCGATGTCGTAGCGCCCACCAGTTGCGATATCGGGGTCGCGATAACCGCGCGCAGGCGGGATGAAAGCAGCAAGGCCAGTGCGCTCGAAGCCAGCAGAACACCCAGCACGGTACTGCCATACAGCAGGATGCGATCGTAGAATTCACCAAGATCATAGACCAGCACCAGCACCCCGATGGAGCGGCCGCTCAGAAGAACCGGCTGCGTGACGGTCAACTGATCGCGGGTGAATCGAATTGCATCCCCAGCATTGGCGGGCGGACACGCAAAGGTGTTTTGACGCGAGTAGCTGGCCAGGATGCTTGCGTCCGGACGATAGATGCACGCACCCACCACGTGTGGCCGGGCACGCAAGGCTCCGAGGGTCTCGGAAGCGGACTTGGGATCGTTGAAGGCCAGCGCCGCGGTGCTATTGTCGGCGATGATCCGCGTCAGAGCGGAAAGATCCCGCCGCAAATATCCGCGAAAAAGGATGGAATCCGCGCCGACGATGCCCAAACCAGCGATCAGCAAGGCCGCGGTGGTGGTCACCATGATGATGATCACCAGCTTTTGCTTAATCGGTATGTCGCGGAAACTACGCATGGCCAGCCGGGCCACAGCCCGAATTATTTTTCAATGGATCTCGCTACACTCAACAATTTTGAACTCAGCTTGAGCTCGGCATTCTCCGCCGCGGTTTGATTGATGTCGAAACGCACGCGGCGGTTCTCGATAATGAATGCGATCACGCCGCCCGCGCGAACAAAAGTTTCGCCCTCACCGACGCTCAAAACTCCCGGCCCCAGGGCAGGAAGAATCTTATCAACATCCTTTTCCGTTTTGCTCATGAACAGCACCTGACAAGCCTTGGGTGAGGGGGCACGTTTCAGCCTCTGGACGGCCACCCTCCTTCCATTCACACTCTCTCCCGCGATGAGTTGATCCAACGCGTTTCCGAAAGGATCGGTGCCGAGTATGCAAATGGAGACGGGCGAATCCGCATCCGTGAAAGCGGCGGCCGGCCATTCCGTAAATTTTATAAAGTTCAGTACAAACGCGGCCTTCACCTGATATTCCAGGGATTCGTCCGCGGCGAGGGAGTAGGGCGCAGCCGGACCCAGCACCAGCACCACGCACAGCAGACTCGCGCGAATGGCTTCCAGTGTCACCGGCTCCAGGTCAGTTTCACGTATCCGCTTCTCTTGATTCCCACCAGCGGGCCAGGATCGCCACCGTCCTCAAAATGGAAAGGCTGGAACAGATTCTGGCCTACCAGCGACAGTTCAAGCTCACGGTTGATCCGCCAGGCGAACCGGGAATCGCCGGTGGAGTAGGCCGGAACCAACTGGCCCGGCAGCGCAGCCACGTAACGATAGGTGAAATTCAGCGTTAGCGTCCTCGAGAGATCGAAATCGGTTTGGACCGTCACCTCGTGGCGCGGGCTGGAGCCGACGATACCTGGCGCGGTGCCCACATCGAGTGAGTGTGGCGCCTTCTCGATATCCATCTGCAGGAGCGAATACGATCCCTTCAACTGCCAGACCGGACTCAGTCTCCACTCGGGAGCGATCTCGAAACCTTTGGTGGTCCCAAGCAGGCCGTTCCCGAATTGGGCGGGAAGCAGGTAGTGAACCGGCGCGGGATTGTCCTCCAGAGAAAGGCCGCCGGTGATTTCCTCATCGAAGAGATCGTGATAGTGATTATAGAATCCGGCCAGATCGAGATAGAAGTCCTTGCCAATCAGGCGCCGGTAACCGATTTCATAGCCGTTGAGCTGTTCCGGCGCGAAGTGGTCATTGGCGTTGAAGCGCGCAAAAATCGGAGTCCCGTTCGCCGCCATCCCGCCGTAACCTGAGAGATAGAAATTTTCTTCCGCATCGGAAGGAGTGCGCAAGGCATGGGTAAATGCGGCCCAGATGGTTTCCCTCTGGTTCGGCGTCCAGAGCAGGCGCGCGCTCGGTTCGAGGCCAAAATCAAAAAAGTTGGTGCGCAACAGTTTCGTACCGACGATCAGCGATAGCCGCTGATTCACCAAACCGATCTCATCCTGCACGAAGGCTGTTTCAAGCTGATCAGTTCTCTTGGGAGGCAGGAATGTGAGGCCGGACACCACTTCCAGATCATGCGCCAGACTGAAGCGGGCGCCGAGCCCCCACGATACTTGTTGCCGCCACCGAAGCTTCAAGCGCTGGAGAAAGTCGACGTCGAACGTATTGCGCCTCTCGCCGAAGTTGGGCTCGTAGCGGTTGGTGCGATCGTAATAGGCCTGAATTTGGATATCATTACTGCTGCTCAAAGTTTTTTTCCAGCGAGCCAGGATGTTTCCACCGGAGAGGTCCGCGTCCCCGTCCACGATCTGCGAGTAGGGCGGCGTATAGCTGACTGCTTGCACGCTTTCGCCGGCTACTTCCTCGTAAAAATCGCCCTGAATGGTAAACGATTCGCGATTGTTCTTGGTCCAGTCCATGCGGAACCCACCCTGCGCAGCTCGCCAGTCGTCAAAATTCCGATTGTCGGAGTGATATTCCGGTGAGATGGTGAAGCCCTTGCCATAGAATCGATAATTGAAGTCGCCGCCGTTGCCGCCGCCATAGCGGAAGCCTGCGAAACCTTGCTGTTCATTCCCGCCGCCCGCGGAAGCCTGCATTCCCTGGGTAGCCTTGGAATCCTTAGTAATGATGTTGATGACACCGTTCACCGCGTTGGGACCCCAGATGGTGCCGCCGGGTCCGCGGATCACCTCAATGCGGTCGATATCATCCATATTCGTGTCTTGCACTTCCCAATAAGTGCCGGCCAGCAGAGTTGAGTAAACAGTGCGGCCATCGATCAGTACCAACACACCTCGCGAGAACCTGGTTCCAAAGCCGCGAATTCCGATAGACCATTTATTGGAATCGATACGCGCCACCTCCACGCCGGGCGCAAGGCGCAGAGCTTCGGGAATGCTGGTTGCGCCCGATCGCCGGATCTGCTCCCCGGTAATCACGTAGATCGCTACCGGACTTTGAAAAGCCTTCACCGGCTCTTTGGATGGCGTAGTGACTTCGATTTGTGAGAGCTGTTCCAGGCTCAAGGTCTTGAGCGCTGCCGGACCTGACGGCTGGGGATCGTCCGCACACGCCAGCCGCATGAACAAGGCGGTTGCTAGAAAGGTTCGCATGTCACGTTCCGAGTTTAGTCTAAAGATGTCAGGCTGCGCGCGACACAGGGGGTTTTCCGAGTACCGGTCCATAGCCAGGACCGTTACCAAGCTATGTTGCCTCTAGGGACTGGATGGCGCAGCTTGCGAATCAGCCGGCGGGAGGCATTTTGTAAATCGGGGAGCACGTAGGTGGTTCCGAGAGGCATTCTTTAAGCGGACCTCCGCTCGATCCAAGTCCTCGAGTGCAATATCGACAAGCGCCATATCAACCGCACCGATTTCGTTCCGCTGGGCTGGTTGCTCCAACATCGCGCGAAGCCGGCGCGATTTGTCCGCTTGCCCGGAGAGCGCATAGGCCTCGGTCAGCCAGAGCGACTGGAGCGGAGCCTTCCGCCGCAATTCGAAGAGATCTGCCTGAACTGCTAGACCAATTCGTACGTTTCTTCGGAGGGCTAAATTTTCAGAAGTGTAGTTTAAGCCACATTGCCGCGAACTATTCAGGCAGGACGTGATTTTCTCCTAGCAACGCCGGAGAGTTGGGTATATACTCCTTGGCGTCGCTCAGCAAAAGACGAAAAGGAGAAGACATGATTTGCTTAATTCGTGTCACCTTTATTTGTGCCGTCGCCCTCGGCTTCGGCTCTTGGCTCGCTTTTAGTCAACCACAAACTTCTTGCGCAGCTTGCGGAGAAGAGCGCTGGGCCATAAAGACCTTGTCTGACACGAACGCGGGGCAGGTAGATTTTACGCCCAAGTCCGGCAGCGTGGCAGCTCTAACGAACATGCCGGCACCCAAAGACGGCACTACGCGAAACCCCTCAGAGATGCAAACTTATTCCGTCCAAGCCATGTTGGTGGGTTACAAGATCGAGTCCGATCACGATTTCCATATCGTTCTCCAGGATTTAAATACCGCCGCGACAATGGTGGTAGAGATACCGGATGTGACGTGTTCCGGAGCATGCACATCCATCAAGAAAGCCGAGATCGAAAAAGTACGGGCTGACTTCGCGAGCGGCCTATCTAAGGCCCCGGAGGTGGAATTCTTCCCGCTGGCCAAGCCGGTGCAAGTTGAGGTCACCGGCGTAGCATTCTTCGATTTCGCGCACGGCCAAACGGGCCTCGCGCCGAATTGCATCGAGCTGCATCCGGTTCTCTCATTCATATTTACGGAGAAGCCCTCAAGCGTCGCTGATCGTAGCAAGGAGCCGAAGAAGCACCCGGAGAGTTTCTATCACTGTCTGCCGGAGACGCACGAGTGATAAGGCCGGAGCGCCCTAAGAGCGCCTCCGGCTGCCCTCGAAGCACTGTTGCTATCAAGACCCTGCGGCTGTCGCAGCGCCTTTGAAAAACGTCAGCAGGTCGGCATTGATCTTGTCCGCATTGGTCGCGGGCATGCCATGCGGAAAGCCCGGATAGACCTTCAACGTTGCTTTCTTCAGTATCTTCGCGGACAACAGCCCCGCGGCGGCAATTGGCACAATCTGGTCGTCGTCGCCATGCATCACCAGCACCGGGATGTCGATCTTTTTCAGGTCCTCGGTGAAATCGGTTTCCGAGAACGCCTTGATGCAGTCGTAATGGGCCTTGACGCTTCCCATCATGCCTTGCAGCCACCAATGCTCACGGATACCTTCTGAGATCTTTGCGCCCGGGCGATTGTATCCATAGAACGGAAGCGTGATGTCCCTGTAAAACTGCGGCCGGTTAGCCGCTAGCGCCGCACGCAGTTCGTCGAATGCCGATATCGGCAGGCCGGCTGGATTTTTTTCCGTCTTAAGCATGAGCGGTGGAACGGAGCTGATCAGCACCGCTTTCGAGATGTGCTTCGAGCCGTGCCGGCCCAGGTAGCGTGCCACTTCACCGCCGCCGGTGGAATGCCCCACCATGATGGCGTCCTTAAGATCGAGTTTTTCGATTAACGCGGCAAGATCATCCGCGTAGGTGTTCATTTCGTTGCCGTCCCAGGTTTGCGAAGAGCGCCCATGACCTCGCCGGTCGTGCGCAATGACGCGATAGCCTCGCTGCCCGAAGAACAGCATCTGCCCGTCCCAATCGTCCGCGGATAGCGGCCAGCCGTGAGAAAACACGATGGGCTGCCCGGTCCCCCAGTCCTTGTAGAAAATGGATGTCCCGTCCTTAAGAGTGATAGTGCTCATATGATTTCCTCCCAGCTCGGAGTATGAATGAGTTGAGCGGTCGAAGCGCCCTGAAATGGAGTGATTTTCGACTACCACTTTTGTATAGCCAGCGGCCCACAACTATAGAGACGATTCACCTTGCCCGCGCACTACCTCCCCGGATATGGCTCTTTTTCGAACCCGTAGTGCGGCTGTCTTCGGTATTGACGCACATTTGATCGACGTGGAAGTGGACATGTATCCGGGCGGTAACACTAGAGATTTCATCACGGTGGGGATGCCCGATACAGCCGTTCGCGAGAGCCGCGAACGCATCAAATCGGCCATGCTCAATTCCGGTTTCGGATATCCGAACAAATCAGTGACCATCAATCTTGCACCCGCAAATATTCGCAAGGAGGGCGCCGGCTTCGACTTGCCCATGGCGTTGGGGATTCTGGGCGCGATGGGGACCGTGGGCGCTTCCGATCAACACATGCTGGTTGGAGAATTGTCACTGGACGGCACGTTGCGGCCAGTGCGGGGCGTCCTCTCGATTGCGGTGTGCGCGCGCAACCAAGGCATCGCGAATCTGCTGGTGCCCACAGACAATGCTGCGGAAGCCGCTGTCACCGAAGGCGTCAATGTATTCGGAATGCGGCATCTGGCGGAGGTCGTGCAATATTTGAACCAGCCGGATCAGTTCCGGCCGGCATCGCGCGCCGCATCGGTGTTGGGCTACGCGGATTCATCCGCTCCGGATTTCCGGGATGTGCGTGGTCAAACCACGGCGAAACGCGCCCTTGAAGTGGCAGCCGCGGGCGGTCACAACGTGCTGATGATCGGCCCACCAGGATCGGGCAAAACCATGCTCGCCAAACGATTCGCCGGCATACTGCCTCCGCTGACTTTTCAGGAAGCTATCCAGACCACGCAGATCCACAGCGTAGCTGGCCTGCTTCCGCGCGGAGTTGGACTAGTGGCGCAGCGGCCGTTTCGCGCGCCGCATCACACCATCTCGGACGCGGGATTGATCGGCGGCGGTTCGGGTACACCGCGGCCGGGCGAGGTCAGTCTGGCGCATAACGGCGTGCTGTTCCTGGATGAGCTGCCCGAGTTTGCGCGCAATGTCCTGGAGATGTTGCGCCAGCCGCTCGAGGAATCGTCCGTAATGATCGCGCGCAGCAATATGTCGCTTTCCTTTCCATCCGATTTCATTTTGCTCGGAGCAATGAACCCCTGCCCCTGCGGATTTTTCACTGACCCAGGGCGAGAGTGCCGCTGCACGGGCGCGATCATCCAGCGCTACTTGAGCAAGATCAGTGGACCGCTGCTGGATCGTATCGACCTGCACGTGGAAGTCCCGGCCGTGCCTTACAAAGAGCTGCGCGGTAACGATCACGGCGCGGGCTCGGCTGAAATGCGCCAACGCGTGGAAGCAGCGCGCGCCATTCAGCAGCGGCGCGGATTCTACAATGCGCGCATTCCGTCGCCTCAACTGCGCAAGTTATGCGCCTTGGACGACGCCGGCGAACGGACGCTCGAGATGGCGGTTCGCCGCATGGGCCTGAGCGCCCGCGCGCACGATCGCATTCTGAAAGTAGCGCGCACCATCGCGGACCTTGGCGCGAGCGAGACCGTGCTGGCCAAGCATTTGGCCGAAGCGGTCCAATACCGCAGCTTGGATCGCAATTACTGGAGCTAGAACATGAACTTCAATGCCAACTGGCACTGCCTGGCCCCGACCGCCGTATAGTTGATCACACCGAAATTCGGATCGCCGACATTCGTGTCCGGTGTACCGAATACCGGATGGTTGAAGGCATTCTGCGCCTCCAGGCGCAATTCCAGCTTCATCTCTTCGTGTTTCGGGACCACTGCGAATTCCTTCAGAATGGACAAGTTCGTAGTGAAGAAGAAAGGAGTGCGCACCGTTCCCACCGTCCTCGGCGCATCACCCAAAGTGTACGGGGCCGGCGCCTGGAAGACGTTCGGATTCGCGAAATAGTTGTTAATCCAATTGCCATCCGGACCGCCGGCGAATTCCGGCGTGCCCACCAGATTTGGCCGCTGGGAGCCATAAGTGTAAATCGGAGTGCCTCCGTTTGTGACCACGAACTGCAACGGGAACCCGTCATGAATGGTCCATACACCGGCGGTTTTCCACCCGCCTACGATGAGGTCAAGAGCCTTAGGCATCTTGTTGAAGAAAGTTCTTCCCCGTCCCACCGGTAAATCATAGCTGTACTCGAATTTCAGCTGCTCCGGCACGTCGAAGGTCGACAGACTCCGTTCCAGGTAAGCCCGGTTGGGATCCTGGATATTCGATCCTGAGTTGGGGCCGTTCGCCAACCAAGACAGGTTGCCGTCATAGATCGAGGAATCGTCGATCGATTTCGACCAGGTGTAGTTCGCCGAGAGTTGCAGTCCATTGGAGTAGCGCTTCTCCACCACAATTTGCAGCGCGTTATAGATAGAGGTAGCGCTGGGCGGTTCGTCCGTGGTTACGCTGGTGAACTGCGGAAACGGCAACATGAGCTGAAACTGCTGCACGGTCGGGCTGGTAAGAGAGCTGTTGGCGTAGTACGGAGCGGTGAGCACGGACGCGAAGGGATTGTTCACATAGTTGCCGAGGTTGCCAATCTGGGTTGGCGTCAACTTCTCCACCGACGGCGGCAAAACGTCCAGATTGTTCGCGCCGGCAAGATAAAGATGAGTTCCCTTCTTACCTATGTACGACACGCTAACCACCAGATTGGGAGTTATTTCGCGCTCGAACCCGAAGGTCCAGCTTTGCTCGTAGGGAGTTTGGGCAGCCGCCGCGGTGCGGAGCGGTCCAATGGCGCCGTAGCCTACGTCGTTCAACAAACCGAGGGAGCTTCCCGGCGGCGCAATCAGCCCATTGGGAAAGGGATTGTTCAGATGAATGTAAGGTGTTGCGCCATCGTTCTGATAAGTTGTCACTGCGCTGGTGTACTGGTTGAATCCCTGGGAGCCGTAGCTCAACAAGCCATTCGCGCCGCCGCGGCTTTGGTCGTAGTAGATGCCGTAGCCGCCGCGCATGACCGTCTTGTTGTCCAGCCGATAGGCGAAGCCGAAACGTGGCTGGAAGTCGTGCCAGTCCGTTAGCCAGTCGCTGCGGACGCTGGGGCTATTGAATTCCTCTCCGCCATAAAGCGTACCCAGGCCGGGAACGGTGAGCGGAGAAACAACGCCCGGATCGAACCAGTTCATCCGGTTGTGGCGCTCGGTTCTGGGCAGGGATACGTCGTAGCGAAGTCCGATATTCAGCGTGAGTTTCGGCGTGACCTTCCAGTTGTCCTGGACGAAAGCTGCATATTGGTAATTTTCCGAGGCCACCTCGAACTGGTTTTCGTAGAAAGCTCCTCCGCCGACCAGTTGGCCCATCATCAAACTGGCCATCGAGTCGCCGCCGCACACCGTAATATCGGGGTTCGGGCACTGGGAACTGCCGCCGGGGCCAAAATTGAAATAGCCGAGCGGAGCGTTGGTCTGAATATAGTTTTGCTGGTGCAGGCGCCCCTCGCCGCCGAATTTCAGCTCGTGTTTTCCATGGATCTTGGTAACAAGCCCGGTAAGCTGGCCCGTGTCCTGGCCCTGATGGTAGTTGCCGTAAGGATCCTGCCCGATGGTGGTGAAAGCAGCCGAATAGTAGTTGCTGAGGAAGATGGCGGGAACACCGTTAAAACCGTTCGTTTGCAGATAGGATGGAAAACCAAGAGTGCTGAGTGGGTTCGCATTCAGGCTGCTGTTGTAGGCATCGATTTCCGTCGAGCCACGCGTGAAGCCCAGGGTCATGTTCAATATCAGGGTTGGGCTGAAGGTGTACGTATCGTTGATCGCGAACAGGTGCGCCGCGCCCTGGTTCGGCCCGCTCCCGCAGGGGTCCGCGAAATCTTTGAAGCAGTTGAAGGGTGTGTTGCTGTTCTTGTCCCTTGAGTACTTAGCGCTGAGCAAATTCTTTTCGCTGAAGCGGTGGTCGATCTTGATGTCGAACTGGTCGTTGGCGCTGGGCGTCGATCCCGATCCGATCCAGTTGTCGTAAATGCTGCCGCCGGGGATATTCGGCATAGGGAACAGGTTCAGCAATTTCTGTCCAACCGGGTCGATCAGGTTCCCGGGATGGATGGACAATTGGTACGGCGTGCCATTGAGAGTGGGGCTTCCCGGGCTGGTATAAGTGGCGAGGTTGTCGAACGGAATATAGGTGCTGCGGTAGGCGCCGGCCGGCCCATTGGCCGGCGTTTGGAATGTGCCGGAGTAAGGATCATAGAGCTGCCCCGCAATTACGCTGCAGAGTCCGGCAGAGTCGAACGTGCCGCCATTCGCGGCGCACAATCCGCCAAAGTTGCCTTGGCGTTCGGCGGCGCTCGGGACGCCCGCCTGATAGGTACCCAAACTGGAAGCGCGCGTGCCATCCCAGTCAAAGAAGAAGAAGGTCTTGTTTTTCCAGATTGGCCCTCCAATGGTGCCGCCATAATTATTGCGGTGTACGGGAGAAATCGGAACACCAAATTCATCATTGAACCAGTTGTTCGCATCGGTGATCTGGTTGCGGATGAAATCGTAACCGCTGCCGTGGAATGCGTTGGTGCCCGAGCGCGTAATCATGTTCACGATCACTGAGCCGGAGAATCCATATTCCGCGCTGAAGTTGCTCTGCTGTACCTTGAACTCCTCCACCGCCTCGGCAGAAGGCGTATAGGTTACGTTGGTGACGCCGCCATTGGGCTCAAAGTTGGTAATGGTAGCCCCATCCATGAGAATGTCCGCCATGGCCCCGCGGCTGCCATTGGAGATGAAGTTCGTTCCGGTGTCACCGACAGAGTTCGAGTCACTCTGGTTGTTGACGCCCGGCGCCAACGAGACAAAATCAAGCACATATCGGTCTACCAGGGGCAAATCGTTGATGAACCGGCGATTGACCACTTGCCCCGTCACTGCATCCTCGGTGTGGAGGTTTTCCGCCTGGGACTCGACATCCACGCTTTGCTTCGACGTGGCCACCTTCAGGTTCAGGTTGGCCGTCACGTTCTCACTGACATTCAGCGTGATGTTATTCCGCACCGTTTTGTCAAAGCCTTCCAGTTCCGCGGACAAGGTATACAATCCAGGCGGAATGGATGTGAACACGTACCGCCCGCCGTTGTCTGAGGTGCCGGCGAACTTGTAGCCCCTTTGCTGATCCACCAGCGTAAGCTTCGCTCCAGGCACTACGGCCCCGCTTGGGTCGGTGATTTCACCGCTCACGGTCCCGAAGTAGCCCTGGCCGAGGAGCGCCATTGGTATCGCAAATAAAATGGCGAACAGCAGCCCGCTGAGAATTCGCCGCGGACCATTCGACTGGTAAATTGAGGCAGGCATCATGGCATCTCCTTCGCATTCGAGGAGCCTGCGCGGCAGTTCACTCCGGCCCCAAGTCTCCCTGAAGACCCACGGAGTAGCGCCATGGAGAAGCTCGAATCGCCGCCGAAATCTTCGACGGGCCCCTTCGATGTAACTAAAGTATATTCCAATGTTCACCGGTTTGTGTCAACCCGTAACATTACATCTTCGACATGTCTGAACGCGGCGGATGAGAATAGAAAGCATGGATGTGCACTTGGTGGATGGAACCTATGAGCTGTTCCGCCACTTCTTCGCCGTGCCCTCGTCCTTGGACGCGAACGGCAAAGAAGTGGGCGCGGTGCGCGGCGTTCTGATGTCGGTACTGGGATTGATCGAAGCGGGAGCGACGCATGTCGGCGTGGCCACCGATCATGTCGTAGAATCCTTCCGCAATCATCTTTATCCCGGATACAAAACCAGCGAAGGCGTGCCGGAGCCGTTGCTCGCCCAATTCCCGGTGCTGGAAGAGGCGCTAGAATCCATGGGCGTGAGGGTCTGGCCGATGGTGGAATATGAGGCGGACGACGCGCTGGCTTCAGCGGCCGTGAAAGCGGCCGAAGACGATCGCGTAAGGCAGGTGTTTATCTGCACTCCCGACAAAGATCTGGCGCAGTGCGTGGCGGGTAAGCGAGTGGTGCAGCTAGACCGTATGCGCGGAATCCTGCGCGACGAATCCGCAGTGGTTGTGAAGTGGGGAGTGAGGCCGGAATCCATTCCGGATTATCTGGCCGTAGTCGGCGATAGCGCGGATGGTTTTCCAGGCTTGCCGGGATGGGGCCCGAAGGCCGCTGGGCTGATGTTTTCCGAATATCCGCACTTCGAAGATATCCCGAAGGACTGGCGGAAGTGGCCGTCTGCGATGCGCGGCGCACAACGTCTGGCTGGTGTGCTGTTCGAGCAGTGGAACGACGCAATTTTATATCGGACACTGGCGACGTTGAGGCTGGATGTGCCGGTGTTCGAAACAGTAGACGAGCTTCAATGGAATGGTCCGATGCCGGAATTCGAGCGGTACAGCAAGCTAATTCAAACCCCGGGGCTGAATGCACGTGCGATAGCCGCATTACCGAACCGCGACCGGCAGGGAGCGTAAGATCCCCAATCACTCCACCGAAAACTGCTGCCGCGACTCAAAACTCTGGCCACCGAGATTATCGCGGACCGTTAGCACGATGGTGTACTGGCCCGTTACTTGATCCTTCGGAAAATTGAGATTCAGAACGCCGGGCTGATAGCGCTGCGGATAAAATGGCTTATCCTTTTGCGCGGCGGCGTGAGGCTCGGAATAAGCCACGCTGCCGTCTGCGCGCAAAACGGTGAGCCCATACTCGATGTCGAACTGGTTTCCATCGCCCATTTTGTAACCGGTCATGATGAAACGCGCCCACAAGGAATCACCCGGACGATACGCGGCAACCTGCAACGGTTTGGTATCTTCCTCGTTTCGCAGAAATCGGAAATCGCGCACCACCAAGGTTTCGCTCGGAGCTACCTCGCGGCCATGCACCTGAAAAGTCGCGTGCGCTTCCACGGTCGCTTGGTTGCGTTCGTCGCGGACTTTCACCAGCACCTGATATTCGCCCGAATCCGCTAATGGAGGCATCACGATGGTCTCCCGCAGCTTCGGCTTCCAGTCCTTGTCTTCCGGAGCCAGCGTCGCTTCCACTTTGTCGCTGGACGATGGTTGCAGCAGAACGCCGCGCGCATCCTGTGCTTGAATTTGGTACGTCACGAAAATTTCGTTTTTATCCGATTTGCTATAGCCATCCACCAGGCAACTGAAGAAAATGGATTCCCCCGCCAGGAACTGATAGCTGGAGGCCAGCGCCGGACCATCCTCAGTTTGCGCAAAAGCCAGCTTGAGGATCGCGAGCTTTTTCTCAGCCGTCGCAGCATCGGATACCAACGCGGCCGTCACCCACAAAATCGCCGGAAGCCGTTTCATGGAATGTCTTACCCTATTCTACCGTTGACTTCCCCGCCAGGATTGAAGCACATTGGAACGAGTGCCGATCATCCTTATCCTGTTGCTGCTGGCCCAAGCCACGCATCCCGTCACCGGACGCGAGATTGCCCCAGTGATGGGCGCTTCCGGAGCGGGCTGGCTGGACCGTCCAGAACGCGAAGCGGAGGAGGCGCCGGAGCTGGCGCTGGATTCGCTCGGACTCCGCGCCGGCATGGTGGTGGCCGATGTGGGCGCGGGCACCGGCTATATGTCGCTGCGTATGGCGCGGCGCGTGGGGCCAACCGGCAAAGTATACGCGAATGATCTGCAGCCAGAAATGCTGCAGAAGCTGCGCGCCAATAGCCAGCGCGAAAAGCTTTCGAATGTCGAGACAGTGCAGGGCACGGAAACGGATCCGAAGCTGCCGCCGAACACCATGGATCTGGTGCTGCTCGTCGATGTCTACCATGAATTTTCGCAGCCCCAAGCCATGCTGGATAAAATCCGCGAGTCACTCAAGCCCGACGGGCGGCTGGTTCTGCTGGAATATCGCAAGGAGGACCCGAAGGTCCCGATTCGTCCCGAGCACAAGATGAGTGTCGCGGAGGTGAAGACAGAAGTGGAAGCCGAAGGGTTCAAGCTGGATCAGGTGATCGAAAAGCTGCCGCGCCAGCACATCATCATCTTCCGGAAGGCGGCCAAAGAGGGTAAGGCGGAGAAGGCTGGCTAGTGGACAACAATATTCTCTCCGGCATTCGCGTGGTGGATTGCGGAACCTATATCGCCGGTCCCGCCGCAGCCGTGGTTATGTCGGACTTCGGCGCCGAAGTCATCAAGATTGAGCGGCCGCCTTATGGCGATCCGTACCGGTATCTTTCGCTGGTGCCAGGCATGCCGGTTTCCGCCCTTCCCTATTGTTGGATTCTGGACGGCCGCAACAAGAAAAGCGTCGCGCTGGATCTGAATGATCATGGGGCGCGCGAGGCGCTGCTCGCCATCATCCGCACCGCCGACGTGTTCATTACCAACTATCAGGGTCCGCTGATTCAGAAGTTCCGCGTGGCCTACCAGGATCTGGCGCCGCACAATCCGCGTCTGATCTACGCGCATCTCACCGGCTACGGCGAGACCGGTGACGACGCGAATCAGCCAGGCTACGATATGACGGCTTACTGGGCGCGCTCCGGCCTGATGCAGACCATGTACAACGCCGATGCGGAGCCCGCGCAATCGCCCGCCGGTTTCGGCGATCATCCCACTTCGATGGCTTTGTTCGGCGGCATCATGCTGGGATTGTATCGGCGCGAAATAACGGGGCAGGGCATGAACCTGACAACGTCGCTGATGGCGAACGGCGCGTGGGCCAATGCTTGCAGCATTCAGGCTGCGCTGGTTGGCGCTGAGTTCGTGCCCAAATGGACGCGCTCCACCACGGTAAACCCCATCGTGAATCATTATGTGACGCGCGATGGCCAGCGCTTCATCACGTGTTGCTTAGATCCGAAAAAGGACTGGCCGAATCTCTGCCGTGCGCTGGATCACGCGGAATTGATCGATGATCCGCGCTTCGCTACGCCAGAGCTCCGCCGCGCCCACAGCCCGGAACTAGTGGCGATCATCGATACCACCGTGGCTTCGAAAGAAATGGCCGAGTGGAATGAGATCTTCCGGCGCGACGATGTGATTTGGGGCCCGGTGCCCGGCACCCAGCAAGCGGCTCGCGATCCACAGATGGAAGCGAACGGGGTCTTCGTGGAGATCGAACCCGGTTTGCGAACGGTATCGAATCCGTTAACGATAGCAGGCGTGGAAAAGGTCAAGCCCAGGATGGCGCCGAAAGTGGGCGAGCACACCGCCGAGGTTCTGCGAAGCGTCGGCCTAACTGAGGAAGCCATCCAGCGGCTGAAACCCTAATTCGCCCCCGTTACGTGCACCTTCGACGGCCCCACCAGCATCACATGCGGAACTTCCGTCTTCAGCTTCAGCCGTGCCTGCCCCGCCTTACCTTGCGCAATAAAAGTAAGCAAATGTCGATTACTGAAATGCTGATTGAGCTCCTTAAAATAAGGATCAAACGACACCGGGTTCGAAGCGCCCTGCCAAAAGAATTCGCCGCCCGTATCTTCGGCAAGCTGTGCCAGGAAATTCTGGCCCCAGTTGATCTGCCAATAGCTATGGCCAAAGTGGCCGGCGCCGCCGAAATAAATGGAATCCACAACCACTCCGGCGCGCTGCGCCATTGCGATGGCGCGATCGAGATATGGATTTATGGGGCCGGGGCCATTGTCGGGATCGATGCCGCTTGAAACCATCACAACCTCGCGCGCCTGTTGGCCGGCCGGCCATTTCTGAATCAGGTCGATCAGCGCCAGGTAAGGACTGGCGGAAGCGCCGGGCTGGCCGAGAGGCAGACGAATCGCCTTGGCTGCAAGCGCGTGATCCGCTGTGGGTTTCTGTAAAGCCTCCACGGTTCCGTTTCGCATGTAGCCAATGCCGACCCGCGTGCTGGCAGGCTGTTCCAGAACGAATTTGTGGAGCTCATCGAATTCGGTGCCGAGCGACGAATCGGTGCCATCGTCAATGAGCAGCCAGAGTTCCAGGCCTACGCCGTCACTCTGAATCGGCGTCCAATCGGTCACCCGCATGCGCTGGTTATCCAGGTAGACCATAATGTCATCCTTGGTGAGATTGGGAGGCGTAGCGTCCTTCGGCGCCTCAACTGTTACAACAACGCGGACCGGCTGGTCCTGTGCACGCGCCAGACCAATGAAAAAGCAGATTGCCAGAAAAGCAGGCAGAATTCGTGTAGTGAGCATCTCAAGTGCCCTCCTTAGATTGGACGTACGCGAGGCCCCCAGCGATTCGCCTATCGGCAGCTTCCTGGGACCCCTCACAGTTGCGGGAACTGCATGCCACGCACTACGCCGTCGGCTTGCAATCCCGGGGTAGCTGCGTAGTCCACCGCGACATTCGTCGGCTGTTGCGGGCCGCACGTGAATTCCGAGGGCGCGTTTCGCATCTGGACGTGGCCGGGGTCGGGGATGGCGAGCGTCACGCGGCCTTCCGGGGTTTCGACAACGAATCGGGTTACAGCGCCGTTGCACTCGATCTCGCGCAGAGCGCCTTCCACGTGACGGATCTTATCGTCGGGCTGGATAAATGGATTGAAATTCGCCGTGGCGTGGGGGATGCGCGCCGTCGCAAGTTGGGCGCGCCCATTCTGATCGGTGGTGAACTGGACGGCGAAATCTGTGTCGGCGAGGAATGCAAGCTGCTCGGCGTGGGCGCGCTCGGCGGCGGTGGTGGCGTGTTCCTTGGCGTGCTTGGAGGCGGCGCGGGCTTCGTCCCTGCGGTCCAATTGGATCAGCGCGTCGGCTAGCGCGGCCCAATAATTGTAGGCGCGCTTGGAAGCAACCACGCGCATGGCGCGAAGGTTGGCCACAGCGGCTGCATAATCGCCGGCGTTTTTTTCTATCAGAGCTAAATGGAAGCGGGCGTCGTCAAAGGCTGATTTAAGAGCTACGGCGCGTTCCAAGGCTGGACGGAGCTCGGCTTCCGGCAGGCCGGCGAGCTCGCCGAGCGCGGCGAATTGATAGCAAAGCGTTGCGTCGGGAATGCCGAGCGCGATGGCTAGTTTCCATTGCTCGCGGGCGCCATCGTTATCGCCCTTGCGGAGAGCGATGTTGCCCAGTGCAGCGTGGACGCCGGGGTCTTGAGGCGCTTCCAGCACGAGGTCGCCATAGATTGCTCCGGCGCGCTCGAGGTCGCCCGCGGCGAGCAGCATATCCGCAATGAGAAAGCGAGCCTCGAAGGGCGCCACATCGACGGACGATTCGACGTCTCGGATCTGAGCTGGTTGAATTCCGGAAAGCGGAACCGGCTGGTGTTTGATTGCGGTCCAGGCTTGAAGATCGTTGGCGATGACGCTCAGAGATTTTCCATAGATGCTTGAAAGCGCTTCGGCCCCGGGCGTCCCGGAGGAAAGAGCGGCGATCAGCTCCGGAAACTTTGGACCATATTGCGGAGACAGAACCAGCATGTCCACTAGCGCCCAACTTTGGGAATAGAAGACGCCGGCTTTCTCGCGATCGTCGCGGATGGGCGAATTCGCGGGCAAAGTGGTGAGGTCGGCTAATGGCATCCACGGGTGGTGTTGCAGGAATTGAGAGCGCGCCGGCAGGTCGCCGCCTAGCGAACATCCGC
>Ga0187847_10001354_pt1 | contig 22332 bp, 7 predicted proteins | sample June2016WEW_4_10_FD_132458 | JGI IMG/M metagenome (GOLD analysis project Ga0187847, IMG submission 132458) | Peatland microbial communities from SPRUCE experiment site at the Marcell Experimental Forest, Minnesota, USA - June2016WEW_4_10 | ecosystem: Environmental > Terrestrial > Soil > Wetlands...
ACATTTGGGCATGGCGCGCTGACCACGGGGCGGACGCCTCTTGGAGCGGCAATGTCGCCTTGCACGGATTGGTTGTGAACGGCGATAACGTAACGGCCCTGGGTCTCGCTGTTGAACACTTCGAAGAAGAGCAGGTTGTCTGGAATGGTGAAGGCGGCGAGACCATCTTCTACCAGAGCGAAATGCCGTACGACGTTCCCAGCCAGAGTGCATGGATGGACAACGGCCTTGACGGTTATGCCTCCTACAACGTTGCACCGACAGTTACCATTCATCTGGGATATGGCCTAGGTGTTTACTCCTACTTTAATCAAGGGTTGGACATCATCGCAAACAGCGGTATCGCTGCCCCTGTTGCCACCGGAGTCAAGTTCACCGATATGGTGACGGTATGGCTGAACGGAAGCGGCCAAATCACCAATACTATCGCCTCCAACAACGGAACAGTGGATAATGCCGGCACGATAGCGCAATCTGGAGCAACTATCAGCGACGTCAGCACATGGGGTGGCTCGGCGGGCAGTTGCGCCGCGGTTCCCAGTGTTCCTGGTGCGCCTTCAGGAACGGGAACTTCGAGCAGCACAGTCAGCGTGACATGGGGCGCCAGTACTGCCGGATCGTCCTGCACGGTGAGTTACAATCTCTTCCGCAGCACGACCTCTGGCTTCGTACCCTCGTCGAGCAATCAGATTGCTTCCAGCCTGACCAGCACGTCGTTCGCCGACTCAGGTCTGACTGCATCCACTTCCTATTACTACGTCGTCGAAGCGGTTGACGGCGACGGTACTTCGGCGGCCTCTGCGCAGGGCAGCGGCACAACGCTGGGAGCCACTTGTTCTGCGGCACCGTCGGCACCGACGGGTCTAACGGCAACGGCAGCATCTTCCACCGCGATCGGATTGAAATGGTCGGCGGTAACTCCTCCGACAAATTGTTCAATCAGTTCCTATACCGTTTACGGAGGAACAGCTCCAAATCCAACTGCCATAATCGCCACCGGGGTGACGGGCACAAGCTTTACAAATAGCGGGCTCACACCATCGACCACTTACTACTACACCGTTGCAGCAGTCGATGGCTTCGGCACTTCGCCTGTCTCGGCGCAGGCCTCTACAGCGACGCAGCCAGCCAGCTCGGGCTCTGACTTCATCGCCATTGCAGCCGGCGGTCCGGCGGAGAGCAACGCAAGCGGCGGCGACGTCTCTTTCATTGCTGATGTGGACTTCAGCGGCGGCGGGGATAACAGCCATACCACGAAGACCATCAACCTAACTCAGCCGGGTGTGAATGCAGCCCCAATGGGGGTGTATCAATACGGACGGGCCGGAGTTACAACTTACACGATTCCCGGATTGGTGGCTGGCAGCGCGCACACGGTTCTGTTGCACTTCTCCGAGAACTACTACAGCGCGGCGGGCAAGCGCGCTTTCAACGTAGTTATCAACGGCACAACCGTACTCTCTAACTTTGACATTTATGCCACGGCGGGAGCTGAGTACACGGCCTTGGAAGAGACCTTCACGGCCACGGCCAACAGCGCCGGGGATATCGTGATCGCCTTCACCAAAGGTACGGCGAATCAACCCCTCATCATGGGAATTGAAATCCGCTGAGCAGGAGCTAACCAGTGCGGGCCGGCGACACTTTGTGACGCCGGTTCGCTAACTTTCTGACCCCAAACTTGCGATATCTCGTAAGCATATAAACACCAACTCAATGGAGAACGGTGCCACGATCGAAAGAGTCGAAAGCGCTCGAATGCACCTGCGATTCATTCAATAAGCCCGTTGATCACCTTAAGAAGGAGCCACATGTATCCTCTCCTCGTTCATCCAGAAAAGTTCGGCCGCTCCGACATTCTCATGCTTGCCGGTGGGAGACTCGATGCGGACTTCCAGGGACATTATTCAACACGCCGCAATCCTAGATGGATTGGCTCGGGTTGGCCGGTTGTAGCGTTGCTTATTCTTCTCATGGCGGACTCTGGGCGGCCGGTGCGCGCGCACAGGGACCGGTGTCACCACGCCTCTCGATTAACCTCGCTGCGGGTGTGCCGCAGTACATTGGGAATTCGGGGGCGACTTCGACTGCGCCGCAAAGCAATTGGTGGGTCGAGAACAAGCAAGGACACGGATATTCGGCCACCACGAACGCTCTCTATACTTCCAAGACTTTTGTGGAGAGCACCGACACTACGGGAACCTGGACGCAGGTAGGCCTTCCCTGGGAAGGCAGCGAAAACCGGACCTTCATCAACCAGACCTCCGGGGGCGGACAGGGTTCGTTGCAGCAAGGCGACTATTGGTACCGCCTGCACTTCAAGGTGGATCCAAAGTATGCGAACCAGAAGTTCATGCTGGCCCTGGAAGGCGCGCACACAACAACTCAGGTCTACTTCAACGGCGTGTATATTCCTGGCATCAGCGAGGCTACCAGCTATACGGGTGTGACCCACACGGTCGGATTCATTCCAGTGATCGTTGAACTCCCCGTAGTTGCTGATGGCGCGACCGACAACGTGATCGCGATTTACGTTGGCGACGGTAATTCGTCGACCGCCCCGACTCCCAGTTTCTGCGAAGTCTTCCGTTTTGGCCAGTCGATGACGGGACTCTTCCGCAACGTTTATATGTATGTCGCTAACCCGGTTCATATTCCGGAGAACATTTATTCGAATCAAGCGACCTGGGGCACCTACGTCCAAACGGTGTCCGAGAACCCAGCAGTGGCCACCGGACCAACCGCTCAATCGGCTGTCGTTGCAGTGCAAACGAATGTCGTCAACGAATCCGGGGCCACTGTGAACAATGTCACGTTGACCACAGAGATCGTGGATGAGAAGGGGAACATCGTTGCGCAGCAAACCGCCCCGGCGGTATCGCTGCCGCCCTGGACAATGCCGACGGGAGGGGTTTCGCTGTTGCCGTCGGCGACGGATCCGTCGCAACTGACAACCGCGACGCTCCCGGCGCCCACGTTCAATCAGACCATCACGGTGAACAATCCGACTTTGTGGTTTCCGAACAATTCAACCGTCGGAACGCCATATATGTACAAGGTCTATCACATCCTCAGCGTAAACGGCACCGTGGTGGATGCGGTTTCAAGCCCTCTAGGCATCCGCACCCTTACTTGGGATACGAACCTCCCGTACTTCAACGGCGTTCCAATGCACCTATGGGGCGGTGCCAGTCGCTACGATTATCCCGCTTTGGGATCGTCGGTTCCCGATGAGATTTGGTGGCGCGATCTGGCCCAGTTTACCGCCGCCGGCGGCAATGTGTGGCGTCCCGGCCATTGCTCGCAGAGCGAAGAGTTTCTGGAGGCGGCCGATGCCTACGGCGTGATGGTCGACCAGCCCAGCGGCGACGGCGAGAGCAATTGGACTGCCGCTAACGTTGCGAAACACCCCAACGATGTACTCCTGAAGGAAGAGCTTCATCGTGACATGGTCATTTACGACCGCAATCACCCTTCGATTCTCGATTGGGAGACGGACAACGGCGGAATGAACTGGCCCCTTGTGGGTGTGCTTAAGTCCATCGACGGGTACTGGGATAACCTCGTCTCGGCGAATTCCCCCTTGGTCAATCCCACCGCGGCCAATCGAACAAGTGGCGATGGAGTGGCATATCCCGCTCTCACCGCGCCCAATGTGCGTTATGAGGGATCGCGTGGCTACGACGGGTCCACATCGCCGCCCAGTGCTTATGCTTACCTCGACCTATGCGATGGAGCCGGCTGCGAGACCGGACAAAAGGAAGCGTATCCCGGCAACCCGGCGTTTGGCGCCGAGTATTGGACCAACAAGGGAAATGGGCGCGGCTTGAACTATGACTACGAACTCGCGTTCGTGGGTCCGGTGATGAACCCTTGGGCCCAGGCCCGGGCGGCCAACACCTTCGGAATGTCGCATTGGTACTTTGCCGACACGCCGGGCGAGACCTGCACGTGGCTGGAGTACGATGACTTCGATTACCCGGCGGGCACGCCTGTCAATATGTCAAACTACGTTCGCTCGCTCGGTCTGTCGATGGTGGACCAGAACCGGTTCCCAAGACTGCTGTATTACGTCTATCAGGCCAATTGGGTGCCATACTCGATCAAGCCTGTTGTGCATCTGGCGCATCACTGGAATCGCGCCTACCAATACACCTCGGGCACACCGATCCAGGAGAATGCCTTCAGCAACTGTCCTGCGGTTCGCCTGCTGATCAACAACAAGAATCAGGATCCGTTAACCGGAGCGACGCTTGCCGATCAGGTTCCGAATGATTGGGAAGGCTACTCAGGCGCAGCCGGCAAAACGGATATGACCCAGAGTTCTACCACCCTTCCGGGTCAGGTTCACTGGTTGGTGAATTGGGCCTCTGGCAGTGTGGAAGCGGTGTGTTTGGACGGAGTCGGCGGCAATCCGGTCACTGGAGTCAGCGATACGATCAACACCTTCGGCGCCGAAAACAAGATCGTTCTCACCGCTCTTCCTGAAGTAATCCGCCCCGATGGCACCAGTTTCGCCTGGACCTCAAACGGCTCCGATGCGGCATTGATACAGGCCGAGGTGGTGGACGCCGCCAATAACCTGGTGTACACCGCTACGGACAACGTCACGTTCTCGGTGAGCGGCCCTGCTATCTACAGGGGCGGCACACAGCAACTTGATTACGATCCCGCGTGGGGCGCCACCTACTACCAGGATGCGTTCTCTAATGCCCAAACTACGGTTATCGGCGGCGAACCCAACGCGTTCTTCCACGCGCCGGGTGATCCTGAACTGAACTTTGAAGGCGGGCTGCAAAAGATCGCACTGCGCAGCACTTTCACTCCCGGAACCGTGACCGTGACGGCCACTGCGCTAGGGCTGGTATCTGGCAGCGTTACACTCAACTCCGTTGCTCCCGGCACAGCAGCCGCAAGTTGCAGCGCGGTTCCCGCTGCGCCAACCGGCGTGACGGCTGTGGGAGATACCGATAGCACGATTACTGTGAGTTGGATGGCGCCGACACCTCCGGCCAACTGCTCCATCACCTCGTACAGCGTCTACCGTGACGGATTGAGCACCGCTCTTGCCACAAACCTGACGAGCACAACCTATAACGACACTGGACTGACCCCTTCGTCCACGCACACCTACACTGTGGAGGCGATCGACGCGTATGGCGCCTCTGCACAATCGACACCGGCAGCTTCAGGCGAGACGCTTGCCGCCTGCAGCGCGGTTCCTCCAGCTCTAACCGGTCTGGCGGGAACGGCTTCGTCTAACTCCATCAGCTTGAGTTGGAATCCGGTGAGTCTGCCGAGTGGCTGCACCTTGCAGAACTACGTCGTATACAGCGTTAGTTCAAGCACCCCTCCCGTATACACGGCGGTATCGCCGGTATCGGGTTCAGGCGCGGTGACCAGCACAGGCTACGCCGTCACCGGTTTGACTCCATCAACTAACTACACCTATGCAGTGACAGCGGTCGACGAGAAAGGCGCTTCGGCGTATTCGAACCCGCCGGTCACTGTCGAGACGACAGCCGCACAATCTTGCACTGGGCTTCCCAATACGCCGGAAGCAGTCCTGGCGACGGCCAACTCATCCAGCCAGATCACCGTTACCTGGGGAACCACCACGGCCACGGGCTGCACGGTGTACGCTACGGTGCTTCGCGCGACGGCCTCCACTGGCCCCTACACTCAAATTGCAACCGGTATTCCGGCTGCGACGACGTTGCAGTATGTGGATACTGGACTGGCCCCCGCGACGACGTACTACTACGAGGTGGAATCGTACGACACAGTCGGAACAACGGACCCCTCGGCATGGTCCAGCGCAGAGACGTTTCCATCCTCTTCCGAATTCGTCGCAATCGCTTGCGGTGGTCCGGCAGAGAGCAACGCAAGCGGCGGCGACGCCTCTTTCGTTGCTGACGTGGACTTCAGCGGCGGCGGGGATAACAGCCATACCACGAAGACCATCAACCTAACTCAGCCTGGAGTGAATGCTGCCCCGATGGGGGTGTATCAATACGGACGAGCCGGAGTTACAACTTACACGATTCCCGGACTGGTTGTTGGCAGCACGCACACGGTTCTGCTGCATTTCTCCGAGAATTACTTCAGCGCCGTGGGCAAGCGTATGTTTAACGTTGCTATCAATGGCGCCTCTGCTCTCGCCAACTTTGATATCTACGCCACAGCCGGGGCCGAGTACACGGCATTGGAAGAGACCTTCACGGCCACGGCCAACAGCGCCGGGGATATCGTGATCGCATTCACCAAGGGCACGACGGATCAACCCCTGATCGATGGAATTGAAATCCGCTAAATCGAACTCAATTACGCAATCCGGCGATATTTTGTGCCGCCGGATTGTCATCCGTAACTCATAAAAATTGCCTAGGATCGCACGCATTGAATTCGTGTCATCCAACACGGTCAGCGCATCACAATTGCGATCAAACCCGCGCTGGGAACACGCGGTGACACAGAAAACAGGAGAGAGTGAATGTTAACCAGCTATTTGATCCAATGGCGCAGACTTGTTCATAGAACATTTATTGCGCTTGTTGTGACGACAGCCCTGGGCTTTACAGTCACGGCTAACGCGCAAGTAACAGATATTGTGGCAATCAATGCAGGCGGTCCTGCCGTAAATAATTCCGGCGGTGGGGACGCATCTTTTGTCGCCGATGAGTACTTCGTCGGCGGAGGCGATGGCAGTTCCACGACAAAGACAATTAATTTGACCCAGCCTGGAGCCAATGCCGCGCCGATGGCGGTCTATCAGACCAATCGCGCCGGAGTCGTAACCTATACGATTCCAAATCTGACGGCAAGTTCGTCGTATACCGTTTTGCTGCACTTCGCCGAGACTTATTTTTCTGCGGCGGGAAAGCGCGCATTCAATGTGGCCATCAATGGCACAACAGTGCTGAGCAACCTTGATATATATGCCACTGTTGGCGAGTACGCAGCTCTAGTCGAGCAATTTACGGCTACCGCCAACAGCGCCGGTAGCATCGTAATCGCCCTCACTGACGGAACCGCGAATCAGCCCGTAATCAGCGGTATAGAGATACGCAATGCATCCGCACCAGTATGTAGCGCTGTTCCTCCGGCGCCAACAGGTCTGGCAGTGACGGGATCGGCATCGAGCTCGATCAGCATCAGTTGGTCGGCGGTCACACCTCCTGCTAACTGCTCGATCAGTTCTTACACCGTCTATGGCGGAACCACAACAAATCCGACTACCGTGGTTGCAAGCGGCGTGACGGCCATAAGCGCTACCATCCCCAGTCTCGCAGCTTCGACAACCTACTACTTCACTGTGGTCGCAGTTGATTCGGATGGAAGTTCGCCAGCGTCGGCCTCGTTACAAGGCGAGACTCTGGCGAACACTTCCTGCACGACTGTTCCGGCACAGGTAACTGGTGTTGCAGCGACGGCCGCTACCTCCAGTTCCATCGAAGTTTCCTGGGCAGCAGATGCAGCTCCGGCAAACTGCACAATCAGCTCATACAACGTTTATTGCAGCACAACTAGCGGCTTCACGCCGTCTTCCAGCAATTTGGTTGCGAGCAGTTTGACGTCTCCAAGCTACACTGTGACGGGCCTCGCAGCTTCCACTACGTACTACTGCGCCGTGGTTGCGATTGATCAGGCGGGCCCATCGCCAACTTCGTCAGAGGCATCTATTAAGACGTCGCCCAACTCCAATTCAACGGAGATCGTAGCCATCAACTTCGCCGGCCCCGCGTTAAGCAACGCTTCTGGCGGAGATGCATCCTTCGTTGCGGACGAATTCTTCACCGGAGGAGGAGCCTCTTCCTCGACAAGCCCGGTGGTCACAACCGGTGTTACTAATGCCGCTCCGATGGCTGTTTACCTCACGCAACGCGATGGAGCCTATACTTACACGATTCCGGGGCTTGCGCCTGGCGCTCAGTACACCGTGCTTCTGCACTTTGCTGAGACGTATTTCAGTGCGGTTGGATCCCGCGTCTTTAACGTAGCCATTAACGGGACGACGGTCCTTTCCAACTTTGACATCTTTTCGCTCGTAGGGAAGAATGCGGCATTGGTAGAACAGTTCACAGCTACAGCCAGTGCCTCTGGACAGATTCTTGTTTCCTATAGCAAAGGAACCAACGATCAGCCCTCGGCCGCCGGACTCGAGATTCGCGGTGTAGCCAGCGCTTGCACACTCCTTCCAAGCGCGGCACCAGCTGGGATGCTGGCCTTGGCCTCCTCGCCCAGCATTATTGGCGTCAACTGGTCGGCAGCCACAGCTCCGCCCAACTGCTCCGTCACCTATAACCTATACGCCAGCACTACCAGCGGCTTCACACCTGGACCGAGCAATTTGATCGCCAGCAATTTGACTGGATTGAGCTACTCAAATACAGGTCTTCTGCCGTCAACAACTTACTACTACGCCGTGGAAGCAGTTGACTCGGTTGGCACATCGGCGGCGTCGACAGAAGCCAACGATACGACTCATTCCGCTACGTCTTGCATCGCCATCCCTTCGGCGGTGCCGACCAACTTTGCGGCAGTTACAGCATCCTCCAGCGCCATCGCGTTGAGTTGGACGGCCATTGACACACCTGCCTACTGCACGAACGTTACTTATAGCATCTACGGCAGTTCAACCAGCGGATTTGTACCAGCATTGACCAATCAGATTGCCAGCAATCTGGCGGGAACGGAGTTCTACAACACCAACCTCGCAGCATCGTCAACCTTTTACTACGTGATACAAGCGGTTGATGAGGATGGTGTGTCAGCTGTGTACTCTCAACAGGCCAGCGCCACCACACTAGCTACCCCTTCTATATTGACTGCGACCGCAGTTTCCGCTAATGAAGTCGATCTGGTTTTCCCGGAGAGTGCGTTTCCGGCCCCGGTAACTTACATAATCTACCGGGGTACATCGCCCACATTCACGCCGGCGAGTACTAACTCGATCGGTAGCACAAAGTCCAACGCCTTCCAGGATGTTCTGGCCTCCGCTTCGACAACCTATTACTATCAGGTCGTGGCCACCAGTCCGTCCGGAAATTCGGCGCTAACTGGTCCGGTCAGCGCCACAACGCTAGCTCTTGGCCCGAATGCGCCTTTCTGGGATGCGAGCGGTATTCCGGCCACGCCTTCCGGTTACGTCATGACTTTCAAAATCCTGAACAGAACGAACGGGCGCTATCCGGACGATCAGGTAACGTGGAGTACGACCATCAATGGAGTCGCTACCAGCAACACGATCGCCGCGCAACCGTACATCGCAATACCGGCCGGTGCATCGGGGCGCATGAGTTTCTATCTTGGCCCCCAAGGCTTGAGTAGCCCGTACGTCGACTTCATCGAGTACACCATTGGCGATACATTCTTCAATGGCGACACGACGCGCGTCGATGCCTTTGCTGTCAAGCTGGCATTCAATCTGACCTGTGCCGACGGAACGAATATTGCTGTAGGCGAGAATGCAGCGACCTTCGCTGAAGACCGATCTGCTACCTTTCAGCGCTTCGCCACCTCGGTGCCCGCGCCCTTCCCGGTACTGGCACAGTTGAAGGCTCCGTACTCGATTCCCAATCCTGGTGTCTTGTTCAACGCAGGCGGTGAGTATGAAGACTACTACACTGCGTATATCGATGAGGTATGGGCAACCAACCCACTCAGTGCCGTTCCGATGCCGGGAGACAATGCAAGCGGCCTGGGAAGTTATCCGGGGCTTTCCGCTGCGATTTACCGTCACATTGCGGATCCTGGAACCTTCAACTCGTCAGGGATGGTGGTTTCTAACGGGATCTGGGGCAACCCGAACCTCTTCTATCTGGAAGCTCCGGCGGACTTCTATGCGCAGTTCTGGCATCAGAGCGCCATCAACTATCAACAATATGGCTTCCCATACGACGATTCGGGCGGTTATTCGAGCGACGTTTCATGCACGAGTCCACAAACTTTAATTGTTGCTGTAGGCTGGTAAAACGCAGGAAAGGAAACCTGGGGTCCCCCATCAAGCGACGGGGAGACCCGCAGGTTAGTGCGCCAGCATGCTCTAAGCGAATAGCACGGGGAAGAGTTGGAGGAGCGGTGGTCACGTCGAGCCGCAGATACGCGCACAAGTTACGGGCGCTGCTGGAATCCTAGTCTTGGCAACTGGGATGTAAATTGGCGCGCCGGCGGGGAATGGGAGCGGCGAAGATGACCCGATTTACAAATCCAGTCCACCTGGACATAAAACTGGCTGATCGGACAAGTCCTTCACTAGCCCAACACGCCGAAGTGCTCTTTAAAGTTTATTCATCGATCACGCGTTGGTGGGCATCAGGCCGAAGTTTTTCCGGTGGGAGATTCCGCAGACATTGTCTGCGAATTAGGGCGCGGATTCGGGCTATTTGGCTTCAGATAGGACTCGAACCTACAAACCTTCGGTTAACAGGGGGCAAACTAGTGTTTGCAATCATTGCAGCGCGTTGCACCATCAGAAGGTCTATTCTGCATCCCGGTTCACGGTTACTCAACAATGACCTGAAAGTGAGTGTCTTGCGCAAAACTGTCGGAAGTTGCTGTGACAGTTACCTGATATGTGCCCGCCGAGGTAGGTGTGCCGGCAACGGTCGCGGCGGTTGTAACGCTCAAGGCAGAAGTGGAAGTCGAAGTACCATACGAGTCGTTCGCCGCCACCATGAATCTGTAAGTCGTGGAAGGCGACAAGCCTGTCACGGTATAGGTGGCGCCCGCTGGCGTAGCGATGAGAGTCCCATTCTGATAGACAGAATATCCGGTTACGGCGCAGCTCGTACTTGCGTTGGCTGCTGTCCAGGTCAACGTCGTGCCCGAGCTGGTGGTAAAGGATGCGGCCAGTCCCAGCGGAGCGTTGGGAACTGCCGAACAGGAACCTCCGCTACCACTATCACCGGAAACGCCCCCTTGACACGCGGAGATTTGCAGCAGGTTTGCAGAAACAATCCCGGACAAGAGCAGAACCAAAAGCTTTTTCGCGAGCAGACCTCTCAAAACGAGGAAGAGCCCTACCAGCGTAACTCGTGAAATAGGCAGCAGAATAGCATATAACACAGCTACTCCGCGATGTTTTGTCTTTAAATAATGCTCTATCGTGAAATTGGAGACAGTTGTAACAGCCCCGCCATATTCGGTGAGCCCATGCCATAACGTCGCTATCGAAGGCGCCGTCGTCGTAATCGTCAGAGGCACAACGGCGCCGGCCGTGCCGGTAAGGACGGCAGTTACGGAACTGCACGCGGCTCCCGTCATGGCCGCAGGCAGCGCGCAACTGATCGAGACATTTCCAGTAAAGCTGCCGGTTGGTACAATCGCGATGTAAGCTGTTCCAGATTGCCCCGAAGCTGCGATCGTGACGTTCTGTGTGGGGTAGGCAATATTGAAGCCGGAAGTCACAGCTCCCGGCAAGGAGAGGACGATGTGGTCCAGGTCGGGAGCATAGGCAGTTGGGTTTGAAAACCGGATGGTATTGGATCCGGCATTCAACTGCACCAACATGCCGGTTGTGGATGGAATGGAAAAGCTTGTTCCGATTACGTTGACTTCCACGGCAGCGCCGCCGTTCACGCTCACATCGAAAGTTCGAGTCCCTCTCACGGCTGCATAGATCGTCATGCGATATGTGCCGGAGAATGGGACGTTGACATTGTTGATGGTGATGGTGATGGAATTGGAGGCGCCATTGCCGATCCATCCCACATCGTTTCCATCCATGCAGGAATATCCGTAAGCTCCTGGGCAGGGTTGAATAACGGCCGCGCCACTGAGCGTATTACCGCTGGCATCGGCTTCGTAGACAGTTTGCGCTGGCGCGGCTCCGCTGGCAGCGATCTTCACCTGAGTCACACCATGAGAGGGAACAGCTGCCGAGAAACTATTAGAAAACTCGCCTAAGTCGGCGTGCGCCCATAGGTCGCGAACCGAAACCGTTTGGCTGGGTTCGAGTCCAAGATCGCTCCAATTCGCGGTAATTACTGCAGGTGATCCGGACTGATTCATGAGCGCGACGACTGTTCCTCCGGTGACCGACCGCGACCACACTTGCAAACCAGAACCGTTGTCGGACAGAAGGATTCCTTGCTTGCCAAGCGCATCCTGATCGATCGCGATAGCCTCTGCGTTGGTAAGGGTTGCAAGCGTGGCCGCGCTCATGTTTGTCAGATCGTTGCCGGAGATCAATGGGGCGGCCAACATGGCCCACATCGCGAAATGCGACTGGTACTCCGTGTCGGTCATGCCTCCATTGCCGATTTCCAGCATATCCGGATCGTTCCAGGCGCCTGGTCCAGCGGACGAGGCAAAGGCGCTGGTGGCTTCCAGGTTGTTGATCATGGAGAGCCAGTTATCGGAGATATCCGGAGTGGTACGCCAGGAATTCCCAATTCCCGGCGCCCAGTTCCAGGGCTGCTTTGTGCCCCAGTCGCAGATGCTGAAGACAAAATTTCGATTTGCCGCGGTCAGAGCCTGCGCGAACTGCGCGTATTGCGTCGCGGGGTCCAGGCCGGTGTTGTTGCACCAATCCATCTTGAGGTAATCAATTTCCCAGGAAGAGAAGGTGTTTGCATCCTGCTGGTAATGACCATAACTGCCGGGGCGCCCTTGGCAGGTCGTCGCTCCCACATCTTCGTATAACCCGATTTTGAGACCCAGATTATGTACGTAACTCACCAGGGCGGGCATTCCGCTGGGGAAGTTAGTCGGATCGGGAATCAGGTTGCCGAAGGCGTCGCGGCTGGCGGCCATCCAGCAATCGTCCAGATTCACATAAGTGTAGCCAGCCGCTTTCATGCCGCTGTTAACCATGGCGGACGCAGTGTGCTCGATGACCGTTTCACTGAGGCCTCCACAACCATAGTGGTTCCAGCTGCTCCAACCCATCGGCGGTGTAAGTGCCAGGCCGTTGTTGGCAGCCTTCACATGAGATGCAAATGGCAGAGTCATCATGACGGCGCATAGAAGCAGGCGCAGCGTCGTGTGTCTACCAGCCACCGGTAAAGCTTTGCCGCATCTGCTGTAATCGCCACTTCGGAATTGCATTAATTTTCCTGGTTCCATCGCTAACCTGCAAGGACGTGGTCCAGATACGCGATAGACAGAAAGCGTACACTGGCGAAGACTCCGCATTTTTTGCACAGGAGCATCGCGGAGATACCTTGTGCCGTCCCGGCAATGCATCGAGGTAGGCGGGTCTATTCCAAATATGGCCAGCCGTCGGAGGTAAAGGCGATCCGGTTAAGGCCTAGCATGGGTGTACCGTTCGCGTTGCCATCGTAGTAGTGGTAGACCAGCGTCGGCAAGGTTTTGCTGCCGTCTGTACCAACATCGGTAAAGACGCTCTGTCCGCCGGGTCCGACAACATGGCCGTGCGCACTCAACAGGATTGTGCCGCCTCCACCGCCTTCATTGGCGTACAAGGGTACGCCTCCACGATCGACATACGGTCCCGTCGGACTGGTTGAACGTCCGTAGATGATCCGGTAAGGACTGGTAGAGCTACAACAAGCGTTGATCGGAGCGAAGTAGTAATAATACTGCGTGCCATTGACAACATAAGGATAGATAAACGGACCCTCCTCGCCCCACCAGCGATAGGCAATGTTATAGATCGTGGTGTTAGTAGTCGAAGGAAGGCCGGTGCTGGAATCGAGCTGAATGATATGTGTGCCGTCAAACCACGAGCCAAAGACCAGCCACCAACTTCCCGAGGCATCGATGAATGGGGCTGAATCGATGGCGTTGTACTTGGTTGTGTTGACAAATCCAAAACCGCTCAGCGGCGTCGATGCGTTAGTCCAGGAGCGAACTACCCACCCTTTGTCGGTCCATGGTCCCGAAGGACTTGCACTGGTGGCCAGTCCGATAATCGCCTCGCCGCCCAGCGTATCCGGCTCGACAGGAATTGCGTAGTACTGATAGTAAGTGCCGTTCGCGTACATCACATCCGGTGCCCAGACATCGGTGTTTCCTCCATTGTTATCCGACGGCGGTGTTTGCAGTCCTATCCACGAGGCTAAGTCGGGGCCGATGTCTGCGCAGCGTTCGTCCTCCGTGAGCCAGTCATCGCTTGCTTGCGTACCGGCACAGGCTCCGTAGGAGGTGGTGCCTGTTGTGTAAGTAAACGTCGAGAGGTCGGTTGAATAAGCTATCGTCTGGTGCGTACCATAGAGCCAGTACACATGGTTTTGATCCTGGATCATGTTGGGGTCGTGGACGTAGATGCCCGTGCCCTGGACCGTCAGCGGCGCCGTATACGGCGAATTTCCTGTCGAGGTTAGTGTCCACTCCTGGCAGGTGCAGCCGGAACCGGTAGTGGCGCGAGCACCTTGATCGATAGTGGCCGACGAAGTGGTGTTCGAGCCATCGTCCTGCAAATACAATCCGCTGTAATGGTTCTTAATCAAGTAATTGCCGTCTGTTAGAAGATATAACTCCCAGTTCTGATCGTCGGTGCCTGTATCGCTAAATTGCAGCGCCTGCTCACCGGAATTCATCGCCGCAGAAGATGGCGATCCGTCGACTGGCGTTGAACTTGAAAGACCAATCACTTGATGCGTCAACATATTCTCGATATTGATCTCGTCGGTCGAGTATACATTCTGCATGAAATGCCACATGGAATCTGCTGAGTTGGTGTTGGTCTCCTGCACCACCTTAGTGCCCGCCGTCTGACTCTGCCCACCAATACCGAGTACGAGTCCGCTGGCGGCATTCTTGACCTGGTATTGGTTGCTGTCGTAGACAGAGTTGTTCACATTGACGATGGTTCCCATATCTGGCGTGATCGTGCCGCCGCCATTGCCGGGGTTGCCACCGCCACCGCCGCTGCAACCAGTCAGGATGGCTGTAGCAGACAGCACAATTTCCATCCAGATGAGACGCCGCGATTCAACTGATCGCTGCAACCAGTGCTTCATTGAAGTTCTCCTCGTAGGTTGTAGTTGGTTCTCTGGGCATCTATCGTCATGGTATTGCTCTACGCAAACCACACAGAAAGCGCGCCGATCCAGATTATGGGGGAATCCTCTCCAGAATTTCATCGATGAAAGAAGGAGGCGTCATGGAGACGCCCCCTAAAAGTGAAGCAACTCAGGAGGTAACTCTTCTGCTTACCAGATAATCTTGGCAGAAAGCTGCACTTGCCGCGGAAGATTCGTTTGCAGGTCGTACAGCATGTTGATGGTTCCGAAGTGTGGATCGGTCGGCGCCCACCAGTAACCATGGCCCTGCCACGACGGGTGATTCATTACGTCGTAACCTTCAAAGCGCGTTTCCAGTTTCATTCGTTCCCAAATGGAAAAGGACTTGCTCATGCTCAGGTCAAGGTTTTGTCCATTGGGATTGTAGACGCCGGGATCGCTCACGTTTTGGTTTGCCGCGTAGCTCGGCTGGACGATGAAGTCGTAATTGTTAGCGGTGCAATTGGTGGTGTTCGATCCGGGCTCCGCTTCGAGTGCGAAGTTGTCGTTAGGGTTATACCAGCCAACGCAGTTAGTGGAAGCCCGGATGAGGTGAACGCCATTTTCAAAGGTGCGATGAATGCCATAGTGCTGCTTGTGCACGACTTCAAGGCTGCTGGGAACGCCGGCTGGCGTACCCGCTTCATAGTAGTAGATGGCTCCGATGACCCAGCCCCCGACAGCTCCATCCACGACACGGTTAGCATTGCCCAGGACTGTGCGACCCCTGCCCACCGGGATATGCCAATCGACATTGGCGGTATAACGCCATTTACGTGTCCCAGTATCGATATAGTGCTGAGCAATCCGGTAGATGTTGTCATTCCACCAGCCGGAATCCATTGTCTTCGACCACACGAAGGAGCCATGCGCTGTCAACGCGTCATTCCAGCGATGCGTTAGTACAGCTTGCAATGAGTTGAACTGAGTTTCTCCTCTGTTCTGCTCAGTCTGGTTGATATCCCCAAATTCAGGGAAGGGACGTGTGAAGGCGCTGGCCGAAATATACTGGTTCGTATAGTAGCCGTTCTGGTTGCCGGTAGCCGCTGTTGAGAAAGCATTTTTGCCGATGAATGGGTTGGGATACCACTGGGGATTGTTGCCCGCGGTAATGCAATTCTGATAGGTGGCCGGAGTTGCGCCCATCTCCAGGTTGCAGCCGGCAGCAAAGCCTTCGCTGATGTGGTTGATGTTATCCGAAGAGTCCAAATGGAAGCCGGTGCTGGCAACATAGCTTAGATCGACTGTCGTGTGTTGAAGAATTTGCCGTTCGGCACCGAGAGAGTAATTGACCACACCAGGCAATTTGAAGTTCCGGTTGGAGACGCCGATCGTGTCGCCCAGGGCGCTCATCAGTCCGAGGCTCGCGCCGGCAGGCTTGGAGATGGTCGGAAAAGGATTGTCGATGGTGTTGCCATCCGGGAAGTTGCCGTTGCTGTTGCTGGCATTGTAGGCGGTATTCGCGCTGAATCCCTGGTTATCACCTTGCCCTGAGATCGACTCATACGTGCTTCCAATTCCGCCGCGGATGACCGTCTTATTGTCAAGCGCATAAGCAAAGCCAAGGCGCGGTTGCAGTGCGAGCAAGCTCCAATTGAAGAGGGTGCGGGGCTGTCCGTTAACTCCGGCAAAGGTCTCGCCACCGATCAGCGCAGCGCCATTCGGCAAAGGGGCGGTGATTTGAGACTGCACCGGATTCAGCGCGGTCGTGTTGAAGTCACCAACTAACTTGTTATTAGCCTCAGACGGCGGACCCTGTAAGTCCCAGCGCACGCCGAGATTGACGGTTAGCTTGTGTGTAACCTTCCAATCGTCTTGGAAGAACGGGGCAAAGTAGGGATAGCTGAAGTACGAATTGGCGGCGATGTTGATGTTGGATGTTTGGCCGTTTTGACCCGGCGCATCCATGGTGCCGAGCACCATCGAAGCCACGGAGTCGCCTCCTTGCGGTCCGGTCCAGCCCCATGAGAATTGCTGCGTCCATTCGCTATCGACGTAGAAGTATCCTGAGGACGCCGCTGGGGTGAAATTGCTGGCATGCATCCAGCGATAGTCGAGGCCGGCCTTGATGGTATGCGCTCCGTGAACGTAGGTCCACATGGGCATCGCGGCGATGGTATTGCTGATCGATATCTTATTGCCGCCATTGAGCGCATTGTCGCCGAATACCGTGTAGCCGTTCATGCGGATCTGCGGGAAGGTAGGCGTGATGCCTGCCATATTCAAGCTGCTCAAGCCGATATTAGACAGATCAAACGGCGATGGGCCTTGGTTTTGGGCATAAACATAGCGCGTGAATGAGACGTGGAAATCGAATAGCGAGTTAGCGCTGAAGGTGTGCTGCCAATCGGCCATGCCGAAGTGGTTTTGCCGGACCAGAGGAAAGACGCCTGATCCAGCCGGCCCTGGGATGCCGTTATAATCGTCGCCCACATTCTGGAAGCGCTTGTTCCATGTAAAGCGAATATAGGTTCTGTCGTTGTCTCCAAAGTTGCGGTCCAGGCGCAGTACAGCATTGTCGAATTTGTCCGTCTCCGTAGCTTGCCAGACATAGTTATCGACGCCCCAGGCTTCGGCGGCTGGAGAGGGACGGTTCGGAAGCGGCAGATAGCTTAGGATAGCTAGCGCCGTCTTGTTTAGACGCGCGGGAAGAATCTGGTTGTTATTGAAGGGCGTGCGGCAGTCGCAGCCGCCAGTGGTGTTCTCGGTCAACGGGTCGTAGATCGTGATAGGTGCATTGGCAGTTCCGTTCCAGTAATAATCCCCGCTGAAGTCGCCGGTTTGCGCCGCCGTCTGAGTGGTGGAACCGGGGCTGAGGGCAGGAACCGAATCCGTGCCCGCGCGCGGCGTGTTTTGCGAATACCTCTCGAACTGCGCTTCGAAGAATGTTTTGTCGCGTCCGTTGTATAAGTGGGGAATCATCACAGGCCCGTCGATCTCAAAGCCAGCTTGGTTGCGATTGTCGCTTGTTTTAGGAAGCTCTTGTGCATCGCCATAATGCGAGTTAGCGTCCACCCAGGTGCGCCGGGCGTTCTCATAGACTTGGCCGTGCAGCGTGTTGGTGCCGTACTTGGTGACGATATCGAAGATGCCGCCGCCGGTATGGCCGTACTGGGCGTCATAGGGGTTGGAGATAAATTTCATCTCCTGGATGCTCGCCGTTGGAGGAACATAACCAATGTCGCGGGATCCAAAAGAATTCGAGTTATCGGGTGAGCCATCGATCTGGAAGTCGTTCGAGTCCGCAACTTGGCCGTTGGTTGAGAACTGGTTGATGGCACCATTGTCGAATGGACGGACCCAGCCACAGGAGAGGCAGCCGGTGAAGACCACGCCTGGCTCCGCGTTGGCGAGCACCAGCGGGTTACCGCTGTTAAACGGGGACTGCTCCAGCTCATCCGTGGAGTAGACAACGCCACGATCGGCGTGGGTCTGATCAAGCTGCACCTCACTGGCGCGCACGGTGATGGTCTCCCTGGCAACCCCCGGATTTAGGATTAGCTTGACGGTGACCGTGGCTTCCAGCTCGAGGTGAATGGCGGATTCGATCGTGGTCCCGAATCCGGGTGCGGTGGCCGAGACATCGTAGAGTCCCGGACGAAGATTGGTGAAGGTAAAGTCACCGGTCGACGTGGAATCCGTGCTGAGATCCTGATTGGTCAGTTCGTTATGCGCGATGACCGTGGCTTTGACGACGACGGCACCGGTTTGATCGGCCACGTGTCCGGTAATGCTAGTTGAGTTCTGGGCGCTGGCTGCCAGAGGCAGTGCCAGCAGTAGCAATAGCCATGGCGACCATGGCCAATGGCTTTGATTGACTTGCTTCATGTGGGCTCTCCATTTGAAGTGTTTCGCAAGTTAAAAGCATGAACATCGATGTGTTTGCGTGAAAGCGTTTACCTGTCTCGCGGCATTTCCATTTCAAAAACTTCAAGAATCCAGCTCAAAAAAACGGGCATACAGCGCGCATTGGAAGCCAATTCCCTGTGCATGCTGAGCTACCGCGACGCTGGAACGTCTCCTCTGTGTTCCGGCATCCTTGCCCAAAGTGCAAACCGGGCGAGCGACTACTCGATACTCGCGGTGAAGAACATCGACTAATCGTCGCCGTGGAGTACTAGGCAACATGAAGGAGAGCGCCCGCAAGTAAAAAACTGTTTGCAACAGTTAGGGCGTTGTCCAGAACGACCGAAGAACGCGCAAATGATTGATGATCCTGTAGTAAACGTAAGGCTGAGAGATGTGAAATCCGCCATGTTAGGACTTCGAGAGAGGATGTTTAATCTCACTGCATCGCGGGTGGGGTTGGCCGGAGTTGAGCCGTGTTGGGGGAGTCACTGGTCAATCCCGCCCTGGCCCCTTAGAATGAAACTGGAAACGGGGGATTGTTTCGGCTCGGCCCGGTGCCTAAGATGGGATGGGGGCGACGAGGCCAGTTCGCAGTAGAACTTACTGCAAAATCACCGGCTAACTCGCTAGAGCCTTCAATGAATAAACTCAGCTCCAGGATCGGCAAGCCGGATAGTCCCGGCGACCCTATGCCCGATGAGGTTGGGTTACATACTGGGCAGTCGGAGTTCTCCGCCGTCGAAGTGCTCGATCCTGATGCGGTGACGCACGAATTGCAATTGATCCTTGCCAGCCCATTTTTCCGTTCGAGCAAGCGCAGCCAGCAATTTCTCACCTACGTTGTGCAGTACCGGCTGGATGGGAATGAGGAGCCGCTAAAAGAGCGGACGATAGGTAGCGATCTTTTCAACCGCCCCGCCGACTACGCCACCGGAGACGACTCTGTGGTGCGGGTACAGGCTGGCGAAGTCCGTCGCCGGCTGGAGCAGTACTACCAGGCCCACCCTGGCAACTCGCAGGTCCGGATTGAAATGCCCCTTGGATCTTACGCCCCGGAGTTCCACTGGGGTTCGGCTACAGTGCCCGTTGTGACCCCCATTGCCGCCGAGGCCGAGGTGCCTGAGCCGGAGCCAACGTTGCCCGCTAACCACGCGGCAGAGAATATAACTCCCTTCCCGCCGCCTTCGAACAAACGCATCCAAAGATATGCCGTCGGATTGGTCATCGCCGCGGTTTTGTTGGCCGCACTAGCCGGCTTCTTGATACAACGCGCACGGGCGCCGCAAGCCGTACTGAATCAGTTCTGGTCCCCTATTTTTGCCACGTCCAAGCCGCTCCTGATCTGCCTTCCCAAGCCTATCTCCTACCGGCCCTCGATTGCATTGTATAACAGACACGCAAGGACGCCGGGAGAGTTCGACAGCGAGGTGGATAGGATGAATAACCGGCCGCCCTTGCAGCCGGATGACAAACTCGTGTGGAGCGACATGATCGAGTATCCCGACCTGGGCGTGGGAAAGGGGGACGTTGCCGCCGCCATCCGACTCTCCAGCCTCCTGGGCAGGATCGGAAAAGAAAGCGAAGTTCGCATTGGCAATGAATACTCCTTTGAAGATCTGCGCACTTCCCCGAGCATCATCATCGGCGCTTTCAGCAATCGATGGACCATGGAGATGACTTCCAATCTCCATTTTGCTTTCAAGGAAGATCATGCAGTCTTCCGCATCCAGGAACAAGGTGCTCAGGGACGCAACTGGTATGCCGATCTGGATCGCAACGGGCAGATCATCGTTGACTACGGCGTTGTGAGCCGCTTGGTGAACTCGGGCACTGGACAATTCATGCTGGCAATAGCCGGCATTACTAGCGACGGCTCCGAAGCAGCTGCAGAAGTCGCTACCAGCCCAGAGGGATTGGCAATGGCGTTGCGCAATGCTCCACCAGACTGGAACCGCAAGAACGTGCAGATTCTAGTTAAAACCTCGGTCAGCGATGGTATTGCCGGACCCGCGCAGGTGGTTGCCGTTTACGTCTGGTAGGTCAGTGTTGTGAAGGCTTCGGCGCTTGCCACAGTTGCCCAGCCAGTTCATCCTGCCCATTGCGCTTCAGTAAATCCACCAGTTGCTGCATCACTTCGGGAGAATCTTTTGCATACGTCGCGATCGTCTCTGCCGTCAAATTCGCAACCGAAATCTTTCCCAACCTAAAGTAGGAGTCGCAGAGCAGATACAGCAGGCGAGGAATCGTCGTCTTCGAGCTGTCCAGCAGCGCTACGGCCTCCGACCAATTCCCCTGCCGATAACGCACCTCACCCAGTTCCGCCCGCGCCAGGGAGTGGTAAGGATAGAGGGCAAGCTCGCGCTGAAAATGTTTCTCCGCCCCGTCAAGATCGTTCTGCAAGAGTGCGATCCTGCCCAAGTACGTGTTGGCCTCAGGAGTCTTCGCATCAAGTTCCAGTGCGCGATTCAGCACCCGCTGCGCGCCGTCCAAGCGGCGCATGGCAAGATACACCGAACCGACAAAGGCATATTCGCTGCCCGGCGAAACGGGCTCATCTTTGAAACCCTGCCGAGCCTGTCGTAGCGCTTCGTCTTCGCGGTTGTCTATAAGCAGTTGCGCGACCCTGTCGCGAATCCCATTCTCGTAATCAATTTGCTCCTTGGGCGGCCGCGACGAGTTCTGCTCCATAATCTCGTGGTGCAGTTCCGCCTCATGCTTGGCCTCTGCGCTTCTGCCCAGCCTACCCAGTGCGCTGGATAGAAAATAATGCGCTGTGACCTGCGCCGGATCGAGTTGCAGCGCCCTCTCCAGCGCATCCACTGCCGCCTGATAGTTTTTCAACTCCAGTTCACAGTGACCCAGCCCCACCAGCGAGGGTGCATCATCCGGCTCGATGGCAAGAATCCGTTCGAACAATATCTTCGCCTCCTGTGGATGCGAGAGTTTCTCCTTCGTCTTGGCTAGCAGGGTCAGCACTTTGATGTCGTTGGGCTGCTGCTCCGCGGCTCTTGTTCCGCACGTCTCGGCAGTGAGTAGATCCATGTTCTTGTAACTCGACACACCTAAGTCGAAATCGATTTGCTTCAGGCTGGGATTGGCGCTTTGCGCCTTCTGCAGCCATTGCTCCGCCTCCGCGCTATCTCCCGAATTCGATAAAAACTCACCATACTTCTGCCATACCAGGGCATTGCCGCCTCCAGCTTTCAGACATTCCCGAATGGTCTTCAGTGCAAGTTCTTCGTCGCCTTTCTCGTGATAGGCCTGCGAAAGGTAGAAGAGAGCCTTTCCGTTTCCCGGCGCAACCTTTAAGCCGCGCACTAGCTTGTCGATAGCGGCATCCGTCTCCCCAGCCATCAACTCCGAAAGCCCGACCTGAAACAGCAATGCCGGATCCTTAGAGCCTGTTTACGATCTCCTGAGTAGCAGCCTTAGAAAGGCCAAGTGGATCATTTGCAGGCTGGTATTGAGTTTGCGTTCGCAGTTCTTCCATAACCGACGGCATTTTTCCAGCCAC
>Ga0187847_10001356_pt1 | contig 22299 bp, 22 predicted proteins | sample June2016WEW_4_10_FD_132458 | JGI IMG/M metagenome (GOLD analysis project Ga0187847, IMG submission 132458) | Peatland microbial communities from SPRUCE experiment site at the Marcell Experimental Forest, Minnesota, USA - June2016WEW_4_10 | ecosystem: Environmental > Terrestrial > Soil >...
ACATCGAGTCGTTGCCGTTTCTCGAGGCGATCCGCCAGATGGGCGTGGAGCTCGGGCACAACCATGTGCTGTACATGCACCTGACGCTCGTGCCCGTGGTCGGCGGCTCGGGCGAGATCAAGACCAAGCCCACTCAGCATTCGGTCAAGGAACTGCGCGGCATCGGCATCCAGCCGGACATTTTGCTGTGCCGCTGCATGCAGACGCTCCCGGACGAACAGCGCCGCAAAATCGCGCTCTTCACCAACGTCGAGGAGCGTGCGGTGATCTCGGCGGTCGATGCCGACGACATCTACAAGATTCCCATGCTGTTACACGAACAGGATCTCGACGACATCGTGGTGGACAAGCTTCGGCTGGATGTACCCGCCACGGATCTGTCGGAGTGGCGCGCGGTGGTGGCGGCCAAGCAGAATCCCGAGGCCGTGGTCGACATCGGCATGGTCGGCAAGTACGTGCAGATCCGGGATTCGTACATCTCCCTGAATGAATCGCTGATGCACGGCGGAATCAAGACGCGCACCCGCGTGAACATCCATTATTTCGAGTCGCAGGACATCGAGCGAAGCGGTCCCGCGGTGCTCGCCGGCATGGACGCCATCCTGGTCCCCGGCGGCTTCGGAGACCGCGGGATCGAGGGAAAGATCCAGGCCATCCGCTACGCCCGCGAGAATCGAATTCCCTATCTCGGCATCTGTCTCGGGATGCAGCTCGCAATCATCGAATACGCGAGAAACGTGCTCGCCCTGAAGAGCGCGAACAGCACGGAGTTCGATCGCGCCACGAATCATCCGGTCATTGCGCTCATCACGGAGTGGCAGGATCTCGCCCGCGGCCAGCAAGTGCGCGACGAGAAATCGGACCTCGGCGGTACCATGCGACTCGGGGCGCAGGAGGCCCATCTGAAGCCGGGTTCGCTGGTTCACGCACTTTACGGAAAGGAATCGATTTTCGAGCGCCACCGTCATCGCTACGAATTCAACAATCACTATCTCGAGGAGTTGAGCGCAGCGGGCCTCGCGTTCTCGGGATTTTCGGCGGATGGCCTGGTGGAGTTCATCGAGTTGCGCTCGCATCCGTTTTTCGTGGCAAGCCAGTTCCATCCGGAATTCACGTCCACGCCGCGCGATGGGCACCCCCTGTTCACGGGCTTCGTCCGGGCTGCCCGGGAGTACCGGGCCGCGCTGCAACCGGGCCGCGCCACCGCGTGACATGAAACTCGTATCGTACGAGGTCGGCCCCGATCGGCCGTTCTTCCTGATCGCCGGTCCTTGTGTGATCGAGAGCGAGACATTGGTGATCGACGTGGCCGGGCGGCTTCGCGACATGACGATGACGCTCGGTATTCCGTTCATTTTCAAGGCCTCGTTCGACAAGGCCAACCGCTCGTCGCGGTCGAGTTTCCGCGGTCCCGGCATCGAGGCGGGCCTCAAGGCGCTTGCCCAGGTGCGAAAGCAGGTGGGCGTGCCCGTGCTCACGGACGTGCACGAGGATACCCCGCTCGCCGAAGTCGCGGAGGTCGTCGACGTGCTGCAGACCCCGGCGTTTCTCTGCCGGCAGACGAATTTCATCGTCGGCGTCTCGTCCCAAGGGAAGCCCGTGAACATCAAGAAGGGCCAGTTCTTGAGTCCGTGGGAGATGCAGAACGTGGTCGACAAGGCCCGTTCCACGGGCAACACGCAAATCATGGTGTGCGAGCGCGGATTTTCCTTCGGCTACAACAATCTGGTGTCGGACATGCGCTCGCTTGCCGTGATGCGCTCCACCGGTTGCCCGGTGGTGTTCGATGCCACCCATTCCGTTCAATTGCCGGGAGGGCAGGGCAACGCCTCGGGCGGACAGCGCGAGTTCGTGCCGGTGCTCGCGCGCGCGGCGATCGCGGCGGGCGTCGCCGGCCTGTTCATGGAGACCCACCCGGATCCGGCAAATGCCAAGTCCGACGGTCCCAACGCATGGCCGCTGGACCGGATGGCCTCGCTTCTCTACACCCTGGTGGACCTGGATATCGCCGTCAAAAAGAAACCGTTCGAGGAGTCTTTGTTATGAGCCGCATCGTGGAAGTTCGGGGCCGTGAAATCATCGATTCGCGCGGCAATCCCACCGTCGAGGCCGATATTGTGCTCGATACCGGCGCGATGGGCCGCGCCTTGGTACCGTCGGGAGCCTCCACGGGATCGCGCGAGGCGGTGGAACTGCGCGACGGCGATGCGAAGCGATTCGGCGGCAAGGGCGTGCGCAAAGCCGTGGATCACGTCAATGGGACGCTGCGCAATGTCGTGGTGGGACTCGATCCCGCCGACCAGGCCGGCCTCGACGCCAAGTTGATCGCGGCGGACGGCACCGAGAACAAATCGAAGCTCGGCGCGAACGCGATCCTGGCGGTGTCTCTGGCCGCCGCACACGCCGCAGCCCGCGACCGCAACGTACCGCTATACCGGCATCTGTCGCGCGGCGCATCGGATTTCGTCATGCCGGTGCCGATGATGAACATCATCAACGGCGGCGCGCACGCCGATAACAGCGTCGATATTCAGGAGTTCATGATCCTGCCGCTCGGAGCTCCTTCGCTCGCGGAGGCGGTGCGCTACGGCGCCGAAGTGTTTCATTCCTTGAAGAAGGTGCTGCACGCCAAGGGCTTGAATACCGCGGTGGGCGATGAGGGCGGCTTTGCTCCCGATCTGCCGTCCAACGAGGCGGCGCTCACCACCATCCTGGAGGCCATCGACAAGGCGGGATACCGCGCCGGCCGGGACGTCTATCTCGGGTTGGATGTGGCCAGCAATGAGCTTTACAAGGACGGCGTGTACGATCTCGCGTCGGAAGGACGCAAGTTCAATTCCAGCGAGTTCGCCGATTATCTCGCATCGCTCGCCGCGAAATATCCCATCGTCACCATCGAGGACGGCATGAGCGAGGGTGACTGGGAGGGCTGGTCCGTGCTCACGCAGAAACTCGGCAGCAAGCTGCAACTCGTCGGCGATGATATTTTCGTCACCAACACGAAAATATTCGCGCAAGGGATCGCGAAGAAGATCGCCAACGCCATTCTCATCAAGCCGAATCAAATCGGTACTTTGACCGAGACGTTCGCGGCCATCGACATGGCCGCGAAGGCGAAGTACGCGGCCATCATCTCCCATCGCTCGGGAGAGACCGAAGATGCAACCATCGCGGACATCGCGGTGGGCACCACGGCGACGCAAATCAAGACCGGATCGATGTCGCGTTCGGACCGCATTGCCAAGTACAACCAGCTGTTGCGAATCGAGGGTGAGCTCGGCGGCAAGGCGTCTTATGCCGGCCGCAATGCACTTTCGGTTCCAGTTTCTTAAGAACTCATGCTAAGCTACTGTCCTCATGAGGATTTTAGTAGTCATCCTGGGTGTGTGTCTGGTCCTGCTGCAGTACCGGCTGTGGGTTTCCGACCAGGGAATGCGCGAAATCTGGCGCTTGAACCAGGCGATCGAGGCGCAGACCGCTGCCAACGCCGAGCAGCGTGAGCGAAACGGCCAGTTGCTCGCCGAAGTCACTGATCTGAAGGTCGGCCTCGCTGCGCTGGAAGAGCGCGCACGGAGCGAGCTCGGCATGGTGGGCAATAGCGAGACGTTCTATCAGGTCGTCACGCCGGCGACGGCGGTCGCCGCTCCGTCCGCTCCCATCACCGCTCGCGCCGAGTGATTCCCGTGGGTTCAGAGTGACTCCGGCGGTCCCGGCGCGCCGCGTCTTCGCCGTCGTGCCTGCTGCAGGCCGCGGGGCGCGATTCGACCCATCCGCGAAAGGATCTCCCAAACAATACGCGCCGCTCCTCGGCGCCACCGTGATCGAGTGGTCGCTGCGCGCGCTGATGCAGGAACCGCGCATCGAGAAGGTGGTCGTGGCGGTGGCCGCCGACGATATGCGCTGGCCGGCGCTGGCGGCAGCCATCGGCCGGCCGAGCGATGCCGTCGGTGTGCGAACGAAACTGCTGCATGCGGTCGGTGGTGCGAGCCGCCAGGAGTCGGTGCTGAACGGCTTGCGAGCGCTGCAAACTCGAGCGTCCCCCGATGACTGGGTGCTGGTGCACGACGCCGCGAGGCCCTGCCTGGACGGCACCGACGTGCGCGCGTTGATTGCCGCGTTGGATGAGGGCGCCGCGGGCGCGGTGCTCGCAGCACCGATCGTCGACACGGTCAAGCGCGAGAGCGGCGGGCTGGTGAGCGAGACGGTGGATCGGACCGGGCTTTGGCGCGCGTTGACGCCGCAGGTGTTCGCTCTTGGGGAGCTCGAGCACGCCCTGGCGGAGGCGGTGCGTCAGGGGATCACCGTCACCGACGAGGCGCAGGCCATGGAGCGACTTGGCGTGCGCCCCCGCCTGGTGCAAGGTTCGCCATTCAACATCAAAGTGACGCGTGCCGAGGACCTCGCGGTCGCGGCGCAAATCCTCAGGGCCACGGGAGAGGCGGTGCGATGAGAATAGGCCAAGGTTTCGACGTTCATGCATTCGGCGAGGGCGATCACGTGATGCTCGGCGGGGTCCGGATTCCTTACGGCCGCGGGGTCGTGGCGCACTCGGACGGCGACGTCATCATTCACGCGCTTTGCGACGCGGTGCTCGGCAGTTTGGGCGAGGGCGATATCGGCCGGCATTTCCCGGATTCGGATCCACGCTACCGGGGTGCGGACAGCCGCGTTTTCCTGCGCACCGTGGCGCAGATGATGCAGGCGGCGGGATTCAGGCTGGTCAATGCGGACCTGACCGTGCTGGCGGAGGCGCCGCGCATCGCGGCGCATCGCGCCGCCATTGCCGCGAATCTCGCGGCCGATTTGGGGGTCGAGGCCCAGTTCATCAACGTCAAGGCCACGACCACCGAGCGCCTGGGTTTCATCGGGCGAGGCGAAGGACTGGCCGCGCTCGCGTCCGTCCTGCTCGAGCATGCTCGATAGCTCGTCTTGAGTATTCACGGCCGACGGTCCGAATCCTGGACGCGGGCCGCGCTGTCGCCGCCGCGCGCGCACGGCACGCCGCTCGCGGCCGCGCAATTGCGGTCGGAGCCCGAGGACTTCCGCGTCGAGGAACAGCTGTCGTTCGTCCCATCGGGAGACGGTCCGCATTTCCTGTTGCATGTCGAGAAGCGCGCTGCCAACACGCGCTGGGTGGCCGCCGAGATTGCGCGACTCGGAGGCTTCCCGGTCAACGAAGTGGGATACGCCGGATTGAAAGATCGTCACGCGATCGCCTCGCAGTGGTTCAGCGTGCCGGCACGACCTCATCCCTCAGCATTCTGGAGCGGCGTACGCACCGACGAATTCAGGGTGCTCGACGTGCACGCGAACTCGCGCAAATTGAAGCGTGGCGCGCTCGCCGGCAACCGTTTCCGAATCCGTCTGCGCAAGGTGACCTGGTCCCGGGAGGAGCTTGAATCGAAACTTGCGGCGCTGCGCGCCCACGGCGCGCCCAACTACTTCGGCCCGCAGCGCTTCGGACGCGACGGATTCAATCTGGATCGCGCGGCTCAGTGGATGCAGAGCGGGACGGCGCCTGGCGGACGCGCGGAGCGCGGATTCGCACTGTCGGCCGCGCGCGCGCTCATCTTCAATGCAGTGCTGGGGCGGCGCGTACAGGCAGGAGACTGGTCGTCGCTCAAACCGGGCGATCTCGCAAGCCTCGAGGGCAGCAGCAGCCACTTTCCGGTGACCACGATCGATGACGAGCTCCTGCGCCGCCTGCAGGCCTTCGATATTCATCCTTCAGGTCCGCTTTGGGGGCGCGGCGACCCCGAGACTCAGGGCGCCGTGCTCGACACCGAACTCGAAGTGGCGCGCGAATTTGGGGGCCTCGCGACGCTCCTGCAGACCGCGGGTTTGGATCAGGAACGGCGCGCGTTGCGATGTGCCGTCCGGGACCTGAAGGTCGAGGCCGATGCCGGCACGGTCACGTTGAGCTTCGGTCTCGGCCGAGGTCAGTTTGCGACGGCGGTGCTCCGCGAAATGATGGAATTCCCGGCGGACATGCCGCTCGAGGGCGATGTCGAATAGCCGGGTGAGCGTCCTGCTTGGTCAGGCGCGCAGCAGCACGTAGACCGCTCCCGTTCCGCCGTCGATGGCGCGCGCGGAGGTGAATGCCATCACATCGGGATGACGCTTGAGCCAGGCATTGACCGCGATCTTGAGAATCGGCCCGCGGGAGCCGGAGCGATAGCCTTTGCCGTGCACGATTCTCACGCAACGATGTGCCGCGCTTCGACTGGATTCCAGGAACTCGCTCAAGGTGTCGCGGGCTGCGCTCTGATTGAGTCCATGCAAATCGAGTTCGTCCTCCACCGGGATAAGTCCGCGCCGCAGCCGACGCATCACTTGGTCGCGCACGCCGGGACGCCGAAACGACAACGGATCGCTGCCTCCGACGGCGACCTCCGGTGGCACGGTCTGCGGGAACAAATCGAATTCTGGCGCCGCCACCGCTCGTTGCCGGGCGGCGACGATGCGACGAGCGTGCGTCTTCGGCGCGACGACTGCGCGCTCCTCCGAGCGGCCGGTCGGCGGCAATCGCTTGACGTCCCCGACCGCTGCACGAAACATCCCGGCATCGCCCTCATCGCCGGCCTTCGACTCGCCGGCCGCTGTTGCTGATTGAGCGCCAACGCCGCGCGCGAGCGATTTCAGAACTTGCCGAGGGCCCCGAGGGCGAGGTTTTACCATGGTGCGAGCACTCGATCCGCTATCCGGGTGTAGGCGGTTACAGTATAGTCCGCAGGGCGCAATGCGCTCAGTCGGCTTGTGTTAAATCTGGTGAAAATTCTACTTTCCAATGACGACGGTTATCGGGCCGAGGGCTTGGAGTCGCTCCGTCGGGCGATCGGTCCGTTGGGCTCCGTCACCGTCGTCGCTCCGGACCGCAATCGGAGCGGCGCGAGCAACTCGCTGACGCTCGATGTTCCCGTGCGCGCCGCGCGCTACGACGCCGATTGCTATTACGTCAACGGCACACCGACCGATTGCGTGCATCTGGCGATCTCGGGACTGTTCGAGTTCGAACACGACATCGTGGTCTCCGGAGTGAATGACGGTGCGAATCTCGGAGACGACACGCTGTATTCAGGCACCGTGGCGGCCGCCGTCGAGGGACGTTTCCTCGGCCTTCCGGCAATCGCGGTCTCGCTCTGCGTCGAGCCCGGCAGCCCCCGGAACTTCGCCAGCGCCGCGCGGGTTGCTGCGAGTCTGGTGGAGCGATTGTCGGCAGCGCCGCTCAAGGCACCCGTCATGCTGAACGTCAATGTGCCCGATCTGCCCGAGGGGCAGCTCCTGGGACTCAAGGTGACCCGGCTCGGCAGCCGACATCGTAGTGAACGGGTGGTGCGCGCCAAAGACCCGCGCGGACGCAATGTGTACTGGGTCGGGGCCGCGGGTGCAGGACAGGATGCGGGCCCTGGCACGGACTTTCACGCCGTCGCGCATGGCTTCGCGTCCGTCACGCCGTTGCAGATCGACTTGACTCGCCACGCGGCTCTGCCAGAGCTTGAGCGCTGGCTGTCGGCTTGAGCATGTATATGGAAGGACCGCGCCTCAGCGGTATCGGAATGACCTCCGCGCGGACCCGTGAGAGGTTGGTGCAGCGTCTTCAGGATCAAGGTATCAAGGACCGCCGGGTGCTGGATCGCATCCGCAACGTGCCGAGGCATCTGTTCGTGGACGAGGCGCTGGCGACACGGGCTTACGAAGATACGGCGCTGCCCATCGGCTTCGGGCAAACCATATCGCAGCCCTATGTGGTTGCGCGGATGACGGAAGCGCTGCTCGCCGCCGGACCGGTCGATAAGGTGCTGGAAATCGGCACCGGTTGCGGCTACCAGACCGCGGTGCTCTCGCCGCTGGTCAAGGAAATCTACACCATCGAGCGGATCGAGAGCCTGGTGGGCCGCGCTCGGCGCGCGCTTCGCGAGCTCAAAATCCGCAACGTGCGTTTTCGGCACGACGACGGCAACGTCGGCTGGGCGGCGAAAGCCCCCTTCGACGGAATTCTTTTGACTGCGGCGCCTCATTCCGTGCCGCCCGCTCTGTTCGAACAGCTCGTGGTGGGCGGCCGGCTCATTGCGCCCGTGGGTCCGGACGGTCGCCAGGAGCTCATGCGTTATACCAAGGGTGAGACTCGGGTTCAGAAGGAATCTTTAGGCGCCGTGAGCTTCGTTCCGCTGCTGTCGGGATTGCAGCGCTAGACGGGAATTCGCCTGGGGACTATTAGGCAGTGCGGCGCCTAGTCCGAATCATCGGACTCATCGCCTGGATCTCGTCAATGGTCGCGGGCTGTGCAAACGAGCGCGCGTACACTGCCGAAAGCTACACCGTCCAGCCTCAGGACACGCTCTACAGCATCGCCTGGCGACACGATCTCGATTATCGCGATTTGGCGCGCTGGAATCATATCGGCGCGGACTACCGGATTGCCGTGGGGCAGGTGCTCACGCTCAAGTCAGGTAACTCCCGCCCGCATCGAGGTGCGGCACGCGCTTCGTCCCGGCCAGCCGGCGCCGCCGCTGCGACGCCCCGTTCCGCCGCCACGGGTGCCCCAGCCGCCGCAGCTGCCGCCACATCCGCAGGTGCCCCCGCCAGCGCAGGTGCTGCCACCGCTGCGGCGCCGGGACAGCCTTGCGGATGGATGTGGCCCACTGCGCAGGCATCCGCGCCACGTCCCGTCCCGGGCGGCGGCATCTTGCTCTTGGGCGCGGTGGGCCAGCCAATCCGCGCGGCATGCGCCGGCCGAGTCGTCTACGCCGGCAGCGGGATACGCGGCTATGGCAACCTCATCATCATCAAGCACGGCGAGACGCTGCTCACGGCCTACGCGCACACCATCCAGCTCGATGTGCACGAGGGGCAGGAGGTCGCGATGGGCGAGGAGATCGCGCACATGGGTACCGGAGCGCAACATATTGCGGCGCTGTATTTCGAGATTCGAATAAACGGCAAGCCGGTCGATCCGCTGCCCTTATTGCGGGGCGTAGACAAAGTTAGATGAATTCTAAATAATTCACATATCGCATTGATAAATGTGAAGAATAATTTACAGCCATTCATCGACGTTGACGCGCGGCAAGGCGTGGGCGTATGTTCTGCCGCGAGTTGTTGGGGAATAAAGTCCGTTCGCGGGGTGACGAGCGTTAAATTCGGTCAGAGAAAAAGAATAACAAGATCAATAACAAATAGAATTAGTCTCGATACCAAATTATTTGACTCGCCGCCACCCCGCCTTTCTTTTTCGCGAGTCCGCCGAATCAGCGCAGCTTGTTAGTCTCCCCTAAGGGGTCAGCAAGTTTTCCCTAAGGAATAAGCAACGCGACGACGCGGCGCTGCTCTGCCACGAGCACGTTGAAGGTGCGGCAGGCGGCTCCTGTATCCATGACTTCGAAGCCCACTCCCGCGCGTAGAAACGTCGCGCTGAACTCGGGCGACGGAAATGATTGCCTGGGACCGGTTCCGAGCAACACCACCTCGGGTTCGTGCGCGAGGACCGCGGCGGCATGCGCGGCGGCCAGTTCGTCGACTGCAGCGATCGGAGGGCCCAGCTCGATCGCCGAACTCGATACGATCACCGGAGCGTTGAACGCAGTGTCGTTGATCTTGATCTCGCCCGTCCCGTACGATCGAATGAGATTGCTCGACGAACTCGAGTCCTGATGGAAGCGCATGTCGGTAAGATACGCGTCCTCAACCTAAGGTTCACATTGCCCATCGTGTATTTTCGTATCGCGGCGCGCGGGACCCCTCGGGCTTTGCGCGCTCCTGCGCTCGAGCGTTTGCTTGCGCGCGCCGATGGTCCATCGAGCACGGCGGCGTGGCGTACGGCGGCCTTTCGAACCATTGCCTTCGACGATGCCGATCCCCCGCCGATCGCCGTCGCGCAGTTGCGCGCGGCAGGCGATACCACACGCGACGGTTGGGCGGCGCTCGCGACACCCGTCCGCTTGGTGGCTGGCATGAGCAGTGTCCACCTGCCCGCCGACGGCCTGCTCGAGATCGATGTTTCCGAGGCCGACACGTTGGCCGCAGACTTCAACCGCTGCTTCGGCGGGGGCGGTTCCCGGCTGGTGCGCGGACTTGGAAGCGGGCTGCTCTGCGTGTTCGACGCGCGGCTCGCGGCGAACACTACCTCGCCAGAGGAGGCATCGGGCGGCGACGTTTGGGCGCATCAACCGCGCGGCGCGGGCTCGGCCGAGTTGCGGCGGCTCGCGACCGAGATCGAAATGTGGCTGTTCGACCACGCGCTGAATGCGGCGCGTCGGGCGCGCGGCTTGCCGGTCATCAGCGCCCTGTGGTTCTGGGGCGCCGGCGCGCTCGATGTGCACCTGCCTCGCGTGGCGGGCTGGACCGCGGGGGACGACGCGCTGTTCTCGGCCTTTGATCGCCGTACGCAATACCCCGTCGGTTCCAACGCCGGCGGACCCGATCGGTCGAAGTCCGGCGTGGTGGTGGTGGCGGCGTGGCCCGGGACGGCGGCGTGGGCGGAGAGCGAGCAGCGCTGGTTGAGGCCTGCTCTCGAAGATCTCGAGGCAGGGCATCTCAGCCGACTCGAAATTTCCGCCGCCAGCCGATCGTTTTCACTGAGCGCGCGCGGACTACGGCGCTTTTGGCGCAGGCCTCAGCCTTGGTGGCGGTCCTTCGGTATCGACACCGTCCCCGAGGAGAGCCGCCTTGGCGACTGAAATCCGACGGCGTCCAACGGCCGAAGGACTGGAGCCCATGCGCGATCTGCACCCGGTCCTGCGGCGTGTCTACTGCGCGCGCGGGATTCTCGCAACGCAGGACCTCGATCTGTCGCTCGAACGTCTCCTGCCGATCAGCACGCTCGAAGGCGTGGAGCGCGCCGCCGAACTCTTGGCGGCACACCGGGCTTCGGGCCGGGTGCTCGTGGTCGGAGACTTCGATGCGGACGGAGCCACCGGGAGTGCGCTCCTGGTCCGCGCGATGCGCTCCCTCGGCTTCGCACACGTCGACTTCCTCGTACCCAACCGGTTTCAATTCGGCTACGGACTGACCGCCGGGATCGTGGCGCTCGCGGCAGAGCGGCGGCCTTCGCTGATCGTCACTGTCGACAACGGGGTCTCGAGCGTTGAAGGCGTCGAGGCAGCGCATGCGCTCGGGATACCCGTGCTGATCACGGATCATCATTTGCCGGGTGCGAGGCTCCCGTGCGCGGACGCCATCGTCAATCCAAACCTCGCCGGATCGACCTTCGCGAGCCCGGCGCTGTCGGGCGTCGGCGTCGCATTCTATGTGGTGGCGGCGCTGGCGAGAGCCCTGCGCCAACCACAGTTTCGTCCGTCGGATCTTCTGGATCTGGTGGCGCTCGGAACCGTGGCCGATCTCGTGCCGCTCGATCGAAACAACCGGGTGCTGGTCGCGCAAGGTTTGAGGCGGATCCGCGCCGGCCGCTGCGTCCCCGGCATCCGCGCGCTGCTCGAATTGGCGGGCCGCAGCCGCGAGCGGCTGACGGCGGCCGATCTCGGCTTCGTGGTCGCCCCGCGCCTGAATGCGGCGGGGCGCCTTGCCGATATGAGCGTGGGAATCGCCTGTCTGCTCACGGACGACGAGGGACGCGCACGTGCCCTGGCCGCCGAGCTCACCCGCCTCAACGAGGAACGGCGCGAAATCGAGCAGCGTATGCAGGCCGAGGCGACGGATCTCGCCGCCTCGGTGCGCTTCGCCGAGTCCGGCGATGAGACGCTCGGGTTGTGTTTATTCGACGAGAGCTGGCATCAGGGAGTCGTCGGCTTGGTTGCCGGCAGAATCAAGGACCGGTTGCACCGGCCCGTCGTTGCCTTCGCGCGCGCCGAGGACGGTTCGCTGCGCGGATCCGCGCGCTCGGTGGCCGGCATCCACATTCGGGATGTGCTCGATGCGATCGCCGCGCGGCATCCCGGATTGATCGAGAAATTCGGCGGTCACGCGATGGCCGCAGGAATGACGCTGCCCGAATCGAGCCTCGACGGATTTCGCCGGGCATTCGCCGAAGAGATTGCCGCCCGCGCCGATGCGGACACCTTCGCGGGCGTGATCTTCAGCGACGGTGAGTTGTTGGATGCCGAGTTGTCGCTCGACACGGCACGCGTACTGCGCGGCGCCGGCCCCTGGGGGCAGGGATTTCCCGAGCCCGTGTTCGACGGCAGGTTCAAGGTCATCGATCTGCGCATTGTCGGCGGCCGGCACCTGAAACTACGGCTCCGGGGCACGCAGCCGGCGCCTGCAGGCGGCCCGGGTGCGGCGCTCGAGGCGATTTCCTTCGGCTATGTCGGCGGCGCCTCGGAAAACGCGGCGCTCGAGCCGGGCGTCACGGTGGATCTCGCTTACCGCCTGGAGGTGAACGAATACAACGGAGCCGAGCAAGTACAGCTCAATTGCCAGCATTTCCAGATCCGCTGACCCGCGGCAGCGGGGAAAACCTATGGTAGAGTTGCGGGATGGAAATCAATCAAATCAAGCGATTCATCAAAGATCTCGAGGAGCGCACCGACTCTTTGAGGAGGTATCTTTGATTACGACAACAAACACGAGCGCCTGCAGGAAGTAACGCGCGAGCTCGAGCAGCCCGGGATCTGGAACAACGCGGATCGAGCTCAGGAGCTCGGCAAGGAACGCGCCAAGCTCGAACATGTGGTCGTCGGTCTGGATCGGCTGTCGCGCGGCTTGCGCGACGCGGACGACCTTTTGCAAGTGGCCGCGGACGAGGGCGATCTGAAAACCGCCGGGGAAATCGAGGCCGACGCGACGCACCTTGCCTCCGAAGTGGAGCGGCTCGAATTTCAGCGCATGTTTCCGGGCAAGATGGATTCGCACAACGCCTTTCTCGACATCCAGGCGGGCGCGGGCGGCACCGAAGCGCAGGACTGGGCAGCCATGTTGCTGCGCATGTATTTGAAGTGGGCGGACCGCCACGGTCTCGCGACGGAGGTCATCGACCAAAGCCCCGGGGAAGTGGCGGGTATCAAGGGTGCGACCATCAGCATGAGCGGCGACTACGCATACGGATGGCTGCGCACCGAGACCGGCGTGCATCGTTTGGTGCGAAAGTCGCCGTTCGATTCCGGGAACCGCCGCCATACCTCGTTCGCCTCGGTATTCGTCTCGCCGGAAGTGGACGACGACATCGACATCGAGATCAATCCGGCGGATCTGCGCACCGACGTGTACCGCTCGAGCGGCGCGGGTGGGCAGCACGTCAACAAGACCGAATCGGCGGTGCGCATCACGCACATGCCGAGCGGCATCGTGGTCGCCTGCCAGAGCGAGCGCAGCCAGCACAAGAATCGATCCACGGCGATGAAGATGCTCAAGGCGAAGCTGTATGAACTCGAGTTCAACAAGCGCAACGCGGCAGCCAAGGTGCTGGAGGATTCGAAATCGGACGTGAGCTGGGGGAACCAGATCAGAAGCTACGTCCTGGATCAATCGCGCATCAAGGATTTGCGCACCGGGGTGGAGATCGGCAACACCACCGCGGTGCTCGACGGCGATCTCGACGAATTCATGCAGGCCAGCCTGAAACAGGGACTATGAGCGACGACGACGATAATCATCTGATCGCGGAGCGCCGTGCAAAGCTCGCGAAACTGCGCGAGCGCGGCCCCGCTTTTCCTAACGACTTTCGCCGCAACGCCTTGGCGGGCGATCTGTCGCTCGCCTACGCCGAGAAGTCCGCGGAGGCGCTGGACGGCGCGGCAATCCGGGTGAGTGTGGCGGGAAGGATGCGCGCCAAGCGCGTGATGGGAAAGGCGAGCTTCGCGAAGCTCGCGGACTCGAGCGGAGAGATCCAGATCTTCCTGCAGCGCGATGCGCTGGGCCCCTCCTACGAGGAGTTCAAGACCTGGGATGTGGGCGATATCGCCGGCGCGGAGGGGGTGCTGTTTCGCACCAAGACGGGTGAGCTCTCGGTGCGCGCCGAGCGCATCGTGCTGCTCACCAAGTCGCTGCGCCCGCTGCCGGACAAGTGGCATGGTATCGCCGACACGGAGCTGCGCTATCGGCGCCGCTACGTCGATCTGATCATGAACGAGGATAGCCGTCGGGTTTTCGAGATGCGCTCGGCGATCGTCCGGTACCTGCGCGCGTTTCTCGACAGCCGCGGTTTCCTCGAGGTCGAGACGCCGATGCTGCATCCCATTCCGGGCGGCGCCGCGGCGAGGCCGTTCAAGACGCACCACAATGCGCTGGATGTCGAGATGTTCCTGCGGATCGCGCCGGAGCTGTATTTGAAGCGCCTCACGGTGGGCGGATTCGAGCGCGTATACGAGATCAACCGCAACTTCCGCAACGAGGGTGTTTCCACCCAACACAATCCCGAGTTCACCATGCTCGAGCTGTACCAGGCGTACGCCGATTACACCGATCTCATGGAGATGATCGAGACCTTGTTTCAGGGGCTCGCCGACTTGCTCATCGGCTCCCGTATCCTCGATTACCAGGGCACGAAGATCGACCTGTCCAAACCATTCGCGCGTCTCTCGATCGAGGAGATCCTGGCGGCGAACAATCCGGATCTGGACCCGAAGTCGCTGCGGGACATCGCCTACTTGAGGCGCGTGTGCGATGCGAAAAAGATCGCGTACAAGGGCGGCGATGGTGCCGGGAAGTTGCAAATCGAGCTGTTCGAGAAATCCGGCGAGCATACGCTGGTGCAGCCGACGTTCGCGTATGCGTATCCGGCCGAGGTCTCGCCTTTGTCCAGACGCAACGACCGGGATCCCTTCATCACCGACCGCTGGGAATTTTTCATCGGCGGCCGTGAGCTCGCCAACGGCTTCTCGGAGCTGAACGACTCGGAGGATCAGGCGCAGCGCTTCAAGGAACAGGTGGAGCGCAAGGCCGGTGGTGACGAGGAGGCGATGTATTACGATGCCGACTACGTACGCGCGCTCGAGTACGGCATGCCCCCGACGGCGGGGCTTGGACTTGGAGTGGACCGTGTCGTGATGCTGTTCGCGAATGCACCGTCGATCCGCGACGTGCTTTTGTTCCCGCACATGCGGCCGGAGCTTTAAGGCCCCTCGGCCTTCGTGTGCGATGACCGTACCCACCGCCATCCGGCGCGATGCGCCCATCGGCGTTTTCGACTCGGGCGTCGGCGGCCTGACGGTTCTCAGGGCGCTATCGCAAGCCCTGCCCGCGCAGGACTTCATATACCTCGGTGATACCGCCCGGTTGCCCTACGGCACCAAGAGTCCCGATACCGTCTCACGCTATTCCCTGCAGTGCGCGCAGGCGCTGCTCCGGCGCGGGATCGGAGCTCTGGTCGTGGCCTGCAATACCGCATCGGCTTCCGCCCTCGCGGCGCTGGGCGCGCGCCATCCGCAGCTGCCGATCGTCGGCGTCATCGAGCCGGGGGCGCGAGCGGCGATCGCGGCGTCGCGCTCGCAGTACATCGCGGTGATCGCGACCGAGGGCACGATCAATGGCGGCGCCTACCAAACCGAGATCCGCCGACGAAATCCGGCGGCGCGCGTGCTGGCGCGCGCATGTTCCATGTTCGTGGCGCTGGCCGAGGAGGGCTGGACCAGCGGACCTGTGGCGGAGGCCGTCGCGCATCGTTATCTCGACCCCGTGTTCGCGGCGGACGATGCGCCCGATACGTTGGTCCTCGGATGCACTCATTTCCCGATTCTCACGGCCGCCATACGCGTGGTGATACCGCCCCATGTGCTGATCGTGGATTCGGCGGCGACGACTGCGCAATCCCTGGTGGAGCGGATGGTGCCAGCAGAGTCCGATCCTCGAGTCGTCAAGTCCGATCCCGGACGCATCACGTGGCTCGCGACGGACGATGCGGAGCGCTTTGCGCGGGTCGGCGGCCGATTCTTCGGACAAGCATTGAGCGCCGAGGCGGTCGAGATCATCGATTTATAACAAAGGCCCGCGCGACCTGGCGCCCCAAAACGCGTCAATGCATGTAGGCCCGGCTTTCGACCTCCTGCGCTTCCGGATTGCGCCCTTGCGCCCGTAGCGCATCGGCCAGCACCAGCCCCGCCTGAGCCTGCGCGGCGTGATCGCCGCTCGCGAGCGCGAGCGCCTTGCGCGCGCACACTTCTGCTTGATGAGCATCGCCTTCCGTAAGGCGCACGCGTCCGAGCTCGATCCAGAGCAGCGGATTGCTGGGCTCGATGCGCAGTGCCCGGTCGAGCGTGGAGGACGCGCCGTCGATGTCGCCGTGAGCCAGCAATCGATGCGCCTGCGCCACCAGCGAACGCGTCGCCGGGGAGAGATGGTTCTCGCGCGGCGGTGCCTGCGGTCGAGGCGCTGCGGGCGGGAGCGGCGCGGGCACGGGGGCGGGCGGTGGGGCCTGCGGGGGGATCGCGCCCGGATTCGACGGCGGGGATGGCCGCGGCCACGGTGACGGACAGCCGGCGAGCAGGAGCGCCGTGCCGAGCGCGGCCGACAGAGTCAGTGAACGATGCTTTTTAACCATTCCTTGATCTTGTCACCCGCGGTGACATGTGGCGAGGGCGGCGCGGAGGCGCATTTGGGATTGACCGGCAACCGGGTGTCCTTGGGCACACCGATGACGACGGCGTCCGGACTGCACGTGGGATTCGTTTCGAGTCCATCGTCGAAACCGATCCACCGATCCTCCGTAAGGTCGGGCACGATCGGATCGAAGGACACGGGCTTCAGGCTCGCCATGGTGTCGGCCCACACCGGCAATGCGCCTTGAGCGCCGGTAAGTCCGGTTTCGCGGTTGTCGTCGTAACCGACCCAGACCACCGACAGATAATTTCCCGTGAAACCTGCGAACCAGCTGTCGCGGGTGTCCGATGACGTACCTGTCTTGCCGGCGATTACCAAACCCTGCGGAAGCCGCCCGGCCGCGCTACGTGCGGTGCCGTGGGTCGGTACCAGCATCAGAATGCGGTCGAGCTGGTAAACAGCGGCGGGCGGCGCCGCCGCCTCGACCTGAACCTTGAACGACTTCAGGGGCTGGCCGTGCTCGTTGAGCACTGCGCGCACCGCCCGCAGCCGGGTGCGAAAGCCGCCGTCCGCGAGCGTCGTGTACACCTGCACCACCTCGAGCGGCGACATCTCCACGGTTCCGAGCAGGAGCGACGGATTGAGCGTCGGCGAGGATTCAAGCCCGAGCCGCTCGAGCGTTGCGGCGACCTTCGGCAGGCCCAAGTCCAATCCCAGGCGCACCGTCGCCAAGTTCATCGACTCGGCGAGCGCACGTGCGAGCGGCACTTGACCGTAAACCTGACGCTCGAAGTTTTGCGGCGCCCAGACGCTGCCATCGGGGAGCTTGAGCTCGATCGGCGCATCCTCGATGAGTGTCGCCGCGGTGAAGCGGCCGCTCTCGAGCGCCGTCAGGTAAACGGCCGGTTTGACCAGTGATCCGATCGGGCGGCGCGCATCGAGAGCTCGATCGAAGCCGCTCGTGTCGACCTCCCGTCCGCCGACCACGGCGACCACGTCGCCGCTGCTCGGCTCGACCACGATCACCGCGCCCTCGAGATGCTCGCCGCGAACCGGCGACTTCAAGTCGAGGCGCTGCAGATTTTTGGTGAGCGCGCGCTGCGCCGAGGCCTGCGCGCGCAGGTCGAGGCTGGTGTAGACCGACAATCCGGCGGCGGCGAGGTCGGCTTCCGCGTAATCGCGTTTGAGGTCACGCCGCACCAGATCGAGGTACGCGGGCACGTAGCTGCCTCCGGGCGGACGCAGGCCGAGCGGGCCCGCGGCCTCGCGTCTGGCGGCCGCGGCGTCGATCAGGTGCGCATCGCCGAATTCCTTCAGCACGAGATTGCGTCTCGCCAGTGCGCGCTCGGGATGCTTGCGCGGATCGTAAAACGAAGGCCCCTTGACCAGCCCGATCAGAAGCGCGAGCTCCGCCGGCCCGAGCTCGCCGAGAGGCTTCGCAAAATAGTATTCGCTGCCGAGACCGAAGCCGTGGATCGCGCGCGCGCCGTCCTGCCCCAAGTAAACCTCGTTCAGGTAAGCGACCAGGATGTCTTGCTTGGAGTAATGAGCCTCCAGGCGCATCGCCATCACCGCCTCCGTCGCCTTGCGGCCGAAGGTCTGTTCATCGGACAGGAAGTAATTCTTAACCAGCTGCTGCGTCAGCGTGCTGCCGCCTTGCACGACGTGTCCGGCGCGAAGGTTGGCCCAGGTCGCCCTGAGCACGCCGTAAAGGTCGACGCCGCGATGCTCGTCGAAGCGACGATCCTCGATCAGCTTGATCCCGTCGCGCAGCAGCGGCGGCACGTCGGACGGGGCCACGATCAGGCGGTCCTCGCCATGAATGGGAAATAGGCTGCCGATCACCGGCGGGTCGAGACGAAACACGGGTAAGTCGGCGCCGTCGGCGCCCCTCATGCTGGTGATCGACGCGTTGTCCGCATGGATCGACACCCGCTGCGCATCGCGCTGTTCGTCGATGAAGCGCACTCGGCGCGCCTGCAGATCGAAGGCGTTGCCGGTGCGTCGGTAGATTCCGGGCCCGGACGCTGCGTCACCGCGGCGGTAGTGCAGGGCCTGAAGCTCCTGCTCCAGGTCATTGGCCGAGATCGGTGCGCCGGCATAGAGTTCAAGCGGCGCTGCATAGACGCGCGCGGGGACGGACCAAAGCCTTCCTTGAAACTCGCGGGTCACCACGCGGTCGAGGTGGACGATCCAAATGGTCGCGATCGCGGCGAGCAAGATGCCGGCCAGACCGGAGACGATGAAAAAGATGCGCCAGCGGCGAACACGGGAACGGGCCACGGCGGGCATACTACCGCAATGCGGTCACATTACTCAGCCGACGCGATAGGGCAGCGCAAGCTCTTCGGCCGCGATCGCGTCCGCGGATCCGGTGTCTGAATCGGGCGCTCCGGCGTCGAGACTGAGCACCGCCAGCGCCTCGAACCCGTTGTCGATCCGTGCGAGCTCGGTCAGCCGCCCTGCGCGGCCGTCCGCGAGGCGAATGGCCTGGCCCATCGACCACGACCCGGGAGGCAGCCGCAACCGGGACATGCGGCGTTTGATTCTTCCCAGGTGCTGAGTGCGGGCGATGATCTCCTGGCCGGTGTAGCACCCCTTGCTGAAACTGATGCCGCCGATGAGATCGAGATTCAGCATTTGCGCGACGAACAACTCGGAGGTCGCGGCGTACACCTGTGGCTGTCCGTCGCGGATGTCACCGAGCCGCCAGTTGCGTTCGATGCGCTCCGGGTCGTCGCCAAGGGCGAGGCTTGCGATGGAGGCAGAGTCGCCAATCAGCCAGTATCGCTCGGAGGTGCAAGCCGGCGCTGCGTCCCAGCGCACCCGTCCGACACCCACGCCGTGCTTCTCGACATAGCCCGTCGCGCCGGGAGCCTCGACTGCGGCTGCGGCGAGGAGCGCGCTGCCGTGGATACCCACGACATCGAGCTCTGCACTGACATCCTCGATCTTGACTTTCGCGCGCAACACGAACCTGCGCAAGCGCTCCAGGGTGGACGCTGCGACATCGCGCGGCAAGACCGCGAGGATGCCGCTCGAGTGAGGCAACAGGTGCAGAACAGCCAGCACCCGCCCCTGCGGGGTCGAATGCGCAGCGAGAACGGGGGCTCCACGAGACAGCGGGGCGGTATCGTTCGAGACTTGTCCCTGCAAAAATGCGACGGCGTCCGGCCCTGAGAACCGCAGTACCCCCATATGCGGCAAGCGGCCCGAGCCCTGCGCGGGGGCGGCTCGCGATCCGATATCCCCGATTTGGCTTGCGCTGGTCACCGCCTATGAATGGGGGAGCCCGTGGCCGCTGTCAACCCCCGACGCCGCGCGAATTGCATGGCGGCAGACATGAACCTCGCGTTCTATATCGCATATCCCCCTTTTCCGGTCCGTTTCTGGCAAACTTTCACTGTGACGCCGACCAATGAAGTGCAGATCGCCGCCCCAGCGCCCGCGCAATCGCAGCCCTCGAATCGGCGCTCGCAAAATCCTGGCGAGCCACCGCAGTCTCCCGGAGAGATCATGAGCTCGCCGCCCGAAGTGGGCGGCCGGCAGGGCCCTGATCCGACCCGCTATGGCGATTGGGAATTGCGGGGCCGCTGCATTGATTTTTGAGTAGAAAGAGCATGCCCGCACGCCCCCGGCCCTTGTCGCCGCACTTGGAAATTTATCGATGGCAGATCGGCAACACCTTGTCGATCCTGCACCGGGTTACGGGAACCGTGCTTGCATTCGGCTTGCTCGCGCTCGCGTTCTGGCTGGTGTCGCTGGCCGGCGGAGAGGACACCTATCGGACTGCATACCGCGCGTTCGCAAGCCCCGTCGGCCTGGTGTTTTTGGCCGGCTGGAGCTTCGCGTTTTTTTACCATCTCTTCAACGGCGTGCGCCATCTGTTCTGGGATGTCGGTTGGGGCTTCGAGCGCCGCCAGCGCCGCGCAAGCGGTTGGTTTGCAGTGATCGGCGCCGCGGCGTCGACGATCGCTCTCTGGGCCCTGTTGTGGCATGGCGGTCGGTTATGAGCCTGCGCAGTCCCCTGCGACGAGTGCTCGGCAGCGGATCGGCCAGGGACGGTACGTCGCACTGGTGGGCGGAACGCGTGAGTGCGGTCGCGCTCGTTCCGCTCACGCTCTGGTTTTTGTTCTCCCTGATGTTGCTGCCGTCGCTCGATTTCTCGGTGATCCGCACCTGGATGGCGGTGCCGATGAGCGGATTCTTGAGCGTACTGCTGGTCGCGGTACTCACCTATCACGCCTATCTGGGCACGACCGTGGTCGTAGATGATTACGTGCATGAGCACGCAGCGAAGCTGGTGCTGATGGTGTCTTTGAGATTCCTTTACGTTCTTTGTGGCGGCGCGGGCATATTCGCGGTTCTGCGCATCGCATTCGGTAGCTGATCATGAGCGAATACAAGTTCATCGACCATACCTATGACGTGGTCGTGGTCGGCGCGGGTGGCGCGGGCTTGCGCGCGACGTTCGGTTTGGCCGAGGCAGGACTTTCGACCGCGTGCTTGACCAAGGTGTTTCCGACACGCAGTCACACGGTGGCGGCGCAGGGCGGAATTTCAGCGGCGCTCGGCAACATGGGCGACGACGACTGGCGGTGGCATATGTACGACACCGTCAAGGGCTCGGACTGGTTGGGCGACCAGGATGCGATCGAGTTCATGTGCAAGGAGGCGCCCGCGGCGGTCATCGAGTTGGAGCACTACGGCGTGCCTTTCTCGCGCACCGAGGATGGAAAAATCTATCAGCGGCCTTTCGGCGGAATGACCACGCATTACGGCAAAGGCGTCGCGCAGCGCACCTGCGCGGCCGCGGATCGCACCGGTCATGCGATGCTCCACACTTTGTACCAACAATCGCTGAAGCACGATGCCACGTTCTTCATCGAATATTTCGCGCTCGACCTGATTATGGAAAATGGCGAGTGTCGCGGGGTGATCGCTCTCGACATGGCGGAAGGAACGCTGCATCGCTTTCGAGCGCACCGGGTGATTCTGGCCACCGGTGGTTACGGGAGAGCCTGGTTCTCGTGCACCTCGGCCCATACCTGCACCGGCGATGGCGGCGGCATGGTGCTTCGGGCGGGTCTTCCGCTGCAGGACATGGAATTCGTGCAGTTTCATCCGACCGGCATTTACGGCGCCGGCTGCCTGATCACGGAGGGGTCGAGAGGCGAGGGTGGCTACCTCACCAACTCGGACGGCGAGCGCTTCATGGAGCGCTACGCCCCGAATGCCAAGGACTTGGCCTCGCGCGATGTGGTGAGCCGCTCGATGACCGTCGAGATTCGCGAAGGCCGCGGCGTGGGCAAGCTTCGCGATCACATTCATCTGCACCTCGAACACCTGGGGCCCGAGGTCATCAAGGAGCGGCTGCCGGGCATCGCGGAGACCACGCGCATTTTCGCCAACGTGGACGTCAACAAGGATCCCATACCGGTGCTGCCCACCGTGCACTACAACATGGGGGGCATCCCTTGCAATGTGCAGGGCGAAGTGGTCTACCGCCGCGATGGCGCGGACGCCGTCGTTCCCGGGCTGATGGCAGCCGGCGAGGCGGCCTGCGTATCGGTGCACGGCGCCAACCGGCTCGGTTCCAATTCGCTCCTGGATCTGGTCGTGTTCGGGCGCGAAGCGGCGCGGCATTGCGCCCAAGTGCTGAAGCCCGGCTCCCCGCACCGGGGCCTTAAAGCGGATTGCGCGGACGCCACCCTCTCCCGGCTGGACTCGTTGCGCCACGCCAAGGGCTCTCGACGCACCGCCGACATCCGCTTGGACATGCAGCGCATCATGCAAAGCGACGCCGCGGTATTTCGCACCGCCCAGACCCTGAATGACGGCAAGCGCCGCCTGGGTGAGGTGTTTGCATCC
>Ga0187847_10001357_pt1 | contig 22295 bp, 20 predicted proteins | sample June2016WEW_4_10_FD_132458 | JGI IMG/M metagenome (GOLD analysis project Ga0187847, IMG submission 132458) | Peatland microbial communities from SPRUCE experiment site at the Marcell Experimental Forest, Minnesota, USA - June2016WEW_4_10 | ecosystem: Environmental > Terrestrial > Soil >...
ACAAAATACGGCACGCTGATGGTTTCTTGCTGCCCTAGCATGTTGCGCACGATCACGCGCGCCTCACCTTCGCCCGAGTTGACCGGTAGATCATTGATCGCAAATGGACCCGGCGGCAGTGTCGTTTGCAGGCGCAGTGCTTCGTTGATGTACAGATCGAGCGTCGAGGGCAGCACCGCTTCGCCTCGGATGCCCGCGAGCGGCGTCGTCACAAATCCTGGCTGCGTCGTGAAATCGGTGCTCCACTGCACTCCGGCGAAGTGCACGGCGCCGCCCCAACTGCTCGTGCCGCTGATCGAATCGCCGATGCGCAAGCTCGCCAGTACGTCGGGTCGATCCTGCGTAAATGTTGTATCCAGGCGCACGAGATTGGAGGCGGCGGTCTGGCTCGAACGCACCGCGGACGTTGTGAGTTCGCCCCACCGATTGAACGCCCCAATCTCGAACGTACCGCTGACGGTCGTAGGGACCGCGACGGCATCACCGAAGGAGTGCGCGGCCACGACGTCGTAGTTGAAGAATCCTCCGGGCTGCGAGCGATCGGGCTTCGCGGCGATTGAAACGTGATCATTGACTAAAGTCTCGGGAAACAGCCGCGCCGGTGCCCGAATCGAGATGGATTGTGTGGCTTCATCCATCACGACGGTTACGCCGGGCAGGCGCGAAATTGGATAGTAGGCCTCGCGCTTGTCGATGTACGGCGTAGCCTGGGGCAGCGGCAACCGCCAGGTTGCAAAATCCTCCGCTCGTGCCCACAGCATGCCGTCGGCGTCCTTCAACAACAATGCTATGCCGGGCAGCTGGCCGTTGACTTCGACGTCGAGCCAAACCGGCAATTTGGCTTCTGCAGGCGGTTCCGGGTCATTGTCGGCAGGCGCAGTGCGCGCGGCGGTCGGCTCGGGCTTGATCGATGCTTTAGGGTCGACTTTTGTCGCGAATTTTGGCGAGTGCGAGGCGGGAAGCGGTCGGCGTGAGGCATCCATTCGCGGATTCGCAGCGACCTCTTTCCGGCGCGGCGCATCCGTACGGGACCGCGCACCCCTTTTTGCGCGCGGTGGTGTCATGCCGCGCACGGCCACCGCAGGCGGCCGTACGCTCATTGCCCCTAGCGACGCTCGTTGCGTTCCTTCACCCGATAGCATGCCGTCGGCGATCAGGCCGGGCACCAATACCAGCAGCAGAGCAACACCACGCCTTAGGCGGCGGGCGTATCGCAATTGCGATCGTGTGGAGGCTGGCACAGGCGGGGCTTATGTCAAATATCCGTTTTGATACCACTCCGTTGGGCTGCCGCCGCACGAGCCTCACGGGCCTCAAGTGGCCTCCAAGGTCAGATTCGCCTCGAGTTCAAAGTTGCCATCCGTATGCGCCTTGACTCGCAGTGGCACCCCGGTGTTGAGCGGCGCGTCCATCTTCAGCAACCATTCGCGATGCTTACCGGAAAGCACGTATGTCGTGACGTTCTGCACGCCGGAGGAATGTGCACCATCGGCTGAACTCAGCTCGAGATCCCTAATTTTGATGTGCTCGTTGCCACCATTGGCGAGACTCAGCTTGATCCCACCATCGCTGGTCGCAACGCTGCGCCAGTGAAACTCCGGCTTCGCCTTGGCTGATGCAGCCACGAAAACCGGAACCCCAATGCGCAGTGTCATGCGCATACCCTCGGGTTCCGGCGGCTGCGGCGGCGGCAGCTCTTGCATGTACAGCCGGTAGGAAAGTTCGTGCTGCGCGTCTGGATTGCGCCGCAGGCCGACTCTCACGACCCGGGAGCCTCCCGGTGGGACTGTGAGGATCGGAGGCGTCGCGAGTACCTCGGATGTCTCCCCGTAGACGTCGCCATCGTCGGCTTGGGTCCAATCGACGACCTGCAGCTGCACGACTGCGGGCTCGCTGCCATTGTTGTGCACCTCTAGCGACGCGACAGGCTGCTTCGCCGATAACGCCAGGCGCATCGGATAGACCGAAAACGACCCCGCGAGTGCCGGAACAGCAACGGCGAGCAGCGTCGTCAGCGCCAGCGCCGACGAGGCGAGCGTCTGATCCCGCATCAATAGTTCACAGTTACGGCGACGGTGTCCGTGTAGGCACCCGCCGGCACCGCTTGTAGCGCGGTTATCTGGCCAAACACATTGATTGTCTCCGGCGATGCGCCAGTGGCCGTATAGACAAAACGCGCACTACCCGTCGCGCCCCAGAGTGTCGTCGTAATCGTACCGCCGGCGCCGGAGGCAGTCGGCTGGAACAGTGTGTAGGCCAGCACATCCGTGCCGCCGTCTTTCATCTGGCGTAACGGGACCGTTGCGCTCGAGCCTGTGGCGGCATTGCTGCCTTGACCCAGGTCGATACCGATCGAGTCGCCGCTGGTGCAAGTCACCGTAATCGTGCCCGTAACCGGTGTTGTCGCGGCCGCGGTCGGGTCGTAATTGCCAAACGCCAGGGTGCCGGCGCCAAACGTGCAGCTGTCGACGACTGTTGCCGTCACATTCAAATTGCCGCTGGTCGTGCCTGTGTAGGCAACGGAATCGAGTGCCGATCCGACGCCGATCATCGCAGTAGCGCCCAGAAGAGCCATGCGGACTGATTTTCTGACTTGCATTATATAATCCTCCCAACGAGTTCAGAGTTTCGCGTGAGTACTTGCGGCCGATGAAAAGAGAAGCATCCGCAGGTACCGTTAACCCGCTAACGGCCGCCTCAGAAAATATTTGAAAGCGCTTGGAAGAAATTGATCGCTACCGCACAATTGTCATCGCGACAATGCGAAACGCAGCAAAGCAAAGTGACCGATACGTGGACGATGGCGTTCCGATCGTGGCTGACGATCAATTCACGGGGATTTACGGGGTCGCGTCGAAGGATTGCGGCTGCAGGCCGGCGCACCAGCGTTGCCACATCGTGCGAAATGCGCTCTCGATCGATGCGGCAACGAGCTCAGGTCGACGCATCGGCGATTGTTCGCAGCGGCGACGCAAATCGGCGCGTATTTTTGCCAACCCGGCGATGTTCGCGGCCCAATAGCGTCCTTTCTCCACAAGATCTTGGTCGTTCGCGGCAATAAACTGCTCGAGCCCGACCTGCGACAATAGCGCGGCGCTGATTCGCGAGGCCGGCGTCGCACCCGCAATGGTCAAGGTCGGCACGCCCATCCAAAGCGCATGGTTGGTCGTCGTGCCGCCGGTCCAGGGCCGCGTATCGAGGCAAATGTCGACGCGCTGATGCAGCGCCAGGTACTCATCCATCGGGCAGCGGTCATGAACCTCAACCCGCTCTAGTGCGATCCCGGCCAGCTTGAATTGCTCCAATAGTCGATCTCGCCGCGGTCCCGGCGGGATCGCGGCCAGCAGCAGCTTCGCCGTCGGCAAGGCGCGCAGCAGCCTGCACCAGGACTCGATGGTCTCGGCATTGAGTTTGCCGATCCGGTTGAAGCTGCCGAAAGTCAGCGTTCCGGTCTCTAGCGCCGGCAGTGCGTTGACCGGCGGAGCCGACTCAGCCGGCGTGAACGGTGCCATTGCCGGAAGAAAAACCAATTTCTCGGTGAACTGCCGCGCAAACAGCGCCGGCGGCAAATAATGGCGATCGGTCATCGTGTAATCCATCGCGCGCAGCCCCGTCGTACCGACGTAGCCCAGCCAGCTGACCTGCACCGGCGCCGGCTTGTAGGCAAAGGCGCTGAGACGGCTGTAGCCGGTGTGACCCGCGAGATCGACGAGTACGTCGATACGATCGTCGGTCACGCGCCGCGCCAATTGCGCGTCGCTGAGCGCATTCACTTGGCACCAGTCCTTGACGAGCGCGCGCACGCGCCGAGTCGTCGCATCCTCGATCGTGTGGTTGTAATACGCAATCAATTCGAGCCGCCGGCTGCGAGCCAGCACCCGGAGCACGGGCTCTAGAAAATACATGACCGCGTGGTCGCGAAAATCGCCGGATACCAAGCCGATGCGCAAGCGGCGGTCAGGGTCGCGGTTATTCGTAGGGCGCGGCGGCGGCTGTTCGAGATGGCGCTCGAATCGTTCGCCGGCGCGGCAATGCTCCGCAAACAGCTCGTCCGCGCCTACGCCCGGCAAATGGCAAAGTGAGAACAGCAGGTTCGAGTACCCTAGCCGTTCATCCTCGCTACTGCCGTCGCCGCGGAGCGCCATCGCGCGCCGCACGCTGTCGGCGGCATCGGAAAATTCGCCGTTTAAGGCTTGTTTCATGCCCAATCGGTAGTGCGATGCGGCGCTCGTGGGATCGAGCTGAATCGCTTGGCGCAACACGCCCTCGGCTTCGTCGAACAGCTCCACCTTTGCGAGCGCGATACCCAAATTGCTGTGGGCCTCGGCATCTCGCGGCAGCAACCGCGTCGAGTTGCGCAGCGCGACCAAGGATTCCTCGATGCGGCCCTCGGCGCAGATAAATGCGCCGAGCGCCTTCCAACCGATGCCATTGTCGGGGAAACGCTCGGTCATCAGCAGCGCCTGGGCGCGAGCCTCTGCGAACCGACCTTCGCGCAGCTGCGCCAGCAGCGCCGATTCTGCGGCCGCATCCGGCGCCGCTTTTGGCGCGAGGTTCGCTGCGGGACGGGCTGCGAGTCGCGCAGCGAATGCATCGACCGCATGCCCGGCGAGCCCATGCTTGATGCCGAGGCGCAGGGTTGCTTCGGCCTCCTCGCTACGGCCGAGCAACAGCAGCGCCTCGAGATAGCCGAGCCAGTAGTCAGGAATCTGCGGCTGCGCTTCGAGCGCCGCGAGCAAATGCGGCAAGCCATCGGCCGTGCGACGCCGCTGCACGTCCAACATTCCGATGCAGTGATTGGCGGCCGCGTGGGTGGGTTCTGCCTGCAGAATCGAACGGTAGATCTCTTCGGCAAGATCGAGCCTTCCGGCGAGCTGCAACTCCATCGCTTGAACGCACAGCTGATCGGCGGTCGGCGTCGGACCTTTCACAAATAAATGCGCAGCGCGCGCGCAGGCTGAAAACGCCCCAAATAGGCGTGAAACTGCGCGTCGCGGAAGTTGTAGAGCGTCAGCGCGTCGGACTTGAAGCCGTCGAGACGCTGCAAGACGGTGCTGAGGCTCTCGGCCGGAATCACATCAGGGTTCGACAATGCAGTCTGCGCGGGCGTGTGCTCGGTCACGACCGGATTGAAGATCGGAATCGAATTGCGCAGAAAATAGAGCGCATCGGTGCTCGGCAGCTCGTACATCAGGCATAGATCGCAGTCGCGCGCATGATCCTCGATCGTCGCCTCGGCATTGCGCGCGAGCATCCCGGCATCGATGCCGAGCGCCGCGCTCAACAGCCTGACGATCGATGCGCCTGGCTTGCAGCGAATCTTCAAGATGACGCCGTTGTCGATGCACCATGCGACGATGCGCTTGATGCCGTCGAGGTAAAGATCACACGAAGCATACGGTATGCCGTTCGACGACAAGGCATTGAGCAGCAGCGACGCGGTACGCAATCCCGCACCGACTGCGCTCGTGCTCGTAAAGCTCTCCACGTAACTGATCGGCAGCGTACGCACCGGGCGGCGGTTCGGGTTGTAGATGACGCGCCCCTGCATCGGGTGCGAGAGCACCAGGATGCTGCCGTAGGTGAATTCGATGTCGGAACCGGCTTTGCTCGGCGGCAGCAGGATCACCGGCAGCGAGCGCTCTTCGGCAAAACTGACCAGCGGTCCGTGAAATCCCGTGTCGCGCTCCGACAGCAAGAGCTTCGACGGAACCGTGTCCTCGAAAAAGCGCTGCAGCTCGAAATAGGCGACCAGTTGTGCGCGATATTGGTGGACGATATGGTCGACCTGGCGCGCGCGATAGTTGGCGAGCTTGATGTGCGGAGTCAGCAAACGTTCGACCGCTTCGTGCAAGGTCCAGGCGAACTGGTCGAGCTGGTCCTGTAGCTCCGGCTCGAGTTCGGCAACGACGTTCTGCACGTCGGTGAGGCCGATTTGCTGCGAGCCGGGCAGTTCGACGTTCCAGTGCTTGGATTCCAGATTGACCACCGGCTTGCCGGCCGCACTGATTTCGTCGCCGAAATAGCCGATGTCGTCGAAACAAGCCGAGAGATGGGTCAGAATATATTCGGATCCACCGTCCGGGACGTCGCCCGAGAAATCCGGAACCGGATAATCCGGAGCGCCCGTGCCCCCATAGTCGTGGGTTTTGAACTCGACTCCGCACTCTTGAAGATAGGCGATCAACGGCAATGCCGGCAGGAACGAATTCGACTCGAATTCAGCCGGATTGTCGTTGACCAGCAGATGAATGCGGCGCTGTTGCAGACGCGGGCCGTGCCGCTCCCACAAACTCGTGTACCACCGCAGCGTGAGCAGCAAATAATAGAGGCTCAGATGCTGCCAGCCGAAAATCGACACGCCGGATCCGCACTCGCGCTGCACGAGGTCGAGCTCGGCCTCGAGCGCAAATGCGGCCTCGTGGGCGTCGCGATCCATTGCATGATAAGACGGCCCGCCGAGCCCCGTCAGCAGCTCGACATTTCGCAACCCGCTCGCGGCGACCGCATCCCCCAATCCCGGATCGAACAAATAGATCTCATAGTCCTGCAGGCCGGCGCAAACTTGCTGCGCGCCGGCGATCGCATCCGCGTGCAGGATCAGGACGGTTTCTCGCATAGACTTGCATCTCGTTCGATCGAACCCAGCCCACGCGGGCTGCGCGCCGATCTTATCGCAGGGTGTAGCGGATGAAGAGTCTATATTGGCCGAAAAGAGCGCAGCAGCGCGACGCGCGCGATGCCCGTCACATTCCGATGCACAACTCCCGAACCGCGAGAATCTTTGGTCCCGCGCCCTGCCTTTTCGATTGACCGCACCCCGCCTGGCAGCTAGCCTAACCAGCTGTTTGGCTTTAGGAATTCATCGGTGATCAAAAAGCTCATGGCATGGTCGGCGCCGATCGCCGCTGCGGCCGGTGCAGCGCTACTGCTGTGGCATACGACCGGCAATCAGCCCGCGGCCGACTCCGCAGCGCCGGCGCCGATCGAGAACACGAGCGCCAGCGTCGCGGGCCCCGATGCGGCAGCGCCTGCTGCGCCGAGCCCGGCCGATGCGCGACAAGCGGAAGTCGTCTCCACGATCGAGATCGTCGTCGGGCGCAATGACACGCTCGATGCGATCTTTCGGCGCGCATCGCTCGACCTGTCGGACCTCGCCGCGATCCGCAATCTTCCCGGCATCCGCGCCAGCATCGACTCCCTCAAGCCCGGCGATGCGATCGAACTGAAGCACGTGTCCGGCGCGATCCGGGAACTGACGCGCAAGGTCAGCGAGACGCAGACGCTCCACGTCGAGCGTGAGGACGCCGGGTTCGCGGTGCACATGATCGACAATCCGGTCGAAACCCGCATACGTACCGCGAGCGCCGTCATCGATTCATCGCTGTTTCAGGCCGCGGAGGCCGCCGAGATTTCCGACGGCATCGCGCTGAAGCTCGCGAATATCTTCGCCTGGGATATCGACTTCGTTTTGGACATCCGCGACGGCGATCGCTACACAGTGGTGTACGAGCAGATCTACCAAGACGGGAAGAAAATTCGCGACGGCGAAATATTGGCGGCCGAATTCGTCAATAACGGCAGGGTGTATCGAGCCGCGAGCTTCAAGTCCGACTCCGGCCACCTCAACTATTACGCGCCGAACGGACTCGCGATGCGCAAGGCATTCTTGCGCGCACCGGTCGAGTTCACACGCGTGAGTTCGCAATTCAATCCACATCGCATGCACCCCATCCTGCAAACGATCCGCGGGCACATGGGCACCGACTACGCGGCGCCGACCGGCACACCGGTGCACGCTTCGGGCGACGGGCGCGTGAGCTTCGCGGGCCGCCGCGGCGGCTACGGCAATGCGATCGTGCTCGCCCACACCAACAGCATCTCGACGCTGTATGGCCATATGTCGCGCTTCGCCAAGCAAGTCCGCGTCGGTGCGCATGTTCAGCAGGGCGACGTAATCGGCTACGTCGGCATGACGGGCCTCGCGACGGGGCCGCACCTGCATTACGAATATCTCGTGAACGGCATGCACAAGAATCCGCAGACCGTGCAGCTTCCCGGTGCAGAGCCGTTGCGTGCCGAGTCGCTGCAACGCTTCTTGAGCGAGTCCGCACCCTTGCTGAGCCGGCTCGAGCCTCCGGCTGCGTCTACCGCGACGACGAGCGTCGTGCCGGGCGCGATTCAGTCGGGCACGGCTCCGGCGCACCCGCAGATCTCGGCCAATTGACGGCGCAAGCCGGCGGCGACCCATGAGTCTCTATCTCGGCCTGATGTCCGGAACCAGCATGGACGCGATCGACGCGGCCCTCGTCGATTTCGAGACCACTCCCTTTCGCGTCGTCGCGACGAGCGCGACCGCATTCGAGCCTAAGCTCAAGCGGCGCGTGATGGCGCTGCTCGAGAACCACGATCGCGCTTCTTTGGACGATATAGGTCGAGTCGACGTCGAGGTCGCTCGCGCTTTCGCCGCGGCCGCGGTATCGCTTCTGGAGGGCTCGGGCACCGCGCGCGAGCAGGTGGCGGCGATCGGTAGCCACGGCCAAACGCTGCGCCACCGGGTCGATCTCGCCCCGGCCTTCACTTGGCAGATCGGCGACCCGAACACCGTCGCGGAGATGACCGGCATTACCGTCGTCGCCGACTTTCGACGGCGTGACATCGCGGCCGGCGGCCAGGGCGCCCCGCTCGTACCGGTTTTTCACGATCAAGCATTTCGCAGCGCTTCCGAAGACCGTGCGATCGTCAACATCGGCGGCATCGCCAATCTCACGGTATTGCGCCGCGGCACCGCGGTCTTGGGGTTCGACACGGGCCCCGGCAATCGATTGCTCGATGCCTGGATATCGCGGCATCAACATCTGGAATTCGACCGCAACGGCAGCTGGGCATCGTCGGGCCGGACGGATCCCGGACTATTGGCGAGCCTGCTCGTTGAGCCGTACCTGGGCCTGCCGGCCCCGAAAAGCACAGGCCGTGAGCTGTTCAATTTGACTTGGCTTGACCGCAGATTGTGCGATGCGGCGCGTGATCCTGTGGACGTGCAGGCGACGCTGCTCGAGTACACGGCCGCAACGATCGGCGCGGCAGCCCGCCGGTATGCGCCCGGTTGCGCGCTCTATGTCTGCGGCGGCGGTGCGCATAACGCCGGATTGCTCGCGGCGCTCGCCAGTCGCGTCGCCCCTTCGCCGGTCGCGACGACCGCGGCGCTCGGGCTCGATCCGGATTACGTCGAGGCGATTGCGTTCGCGTGGTTCGCACGCCGCACTTTGGCGGGCCTGCCTTCGAGCGTCGCGAGCGTCACCGGAGCGTCCGGCGCAAGGATACTCGGCGGCATCTACCAGAAAGGCTAGGATGCATGAAACCGTCACGCCTACCGCACGTCCTGCCTGTATGAACGACGCCGATCTACAAACCACCGCGCTTTATATCAACCGCGAGCTGTCGTTCCTGGAGTTCAATCAGCGCGTTTTGGAACAGGCCAAGGACCGGCGAATTCCGCTGCTCGAGCGCGTCAAATTTTTGTGCATCTCCTGCGCGAATCTCGACGAGTTCTTCGAAATCCGAGTCGCGAGCCTCAAGGAACTCATCGAGGCCGGCGCGAACCAGACGGGAGCCGACGGCATGTCGGCACAAGATCAACTCAAGGCGATCAGCGCGCGCGCGACGCTGCTCGTCGACGAACAATACACCTTGCTCAACGAGGTGCTGATGCCGGAGCTCGCGCGCCATGGCGTCGTGTTCGTGTCTCCCGATTCCTGGTCGGAGAGCCAGGCCGCCTGGATCTCGGAGTACTTCGTTTGCGAGGTCGAGCCGGTGTTGAGTCCGCTCGCGCTCGATCCGGCGCGGCCGTTCCCCAAAATCCTCAACAAGAGCTTGAATTTCGCGATCGTCGTCGAGGGCGAGGACGGCTTCGGGCGCAACAGCGGCCTCGCGGTGGTCCAGGCGCCGCGTTCGCTGCCGCGCCTGATCCGATTGCCGGACGAGCTCGGTCGCCGCCAATTCGTCTTTTTGAGCACCATCGTCGAGGCCTTCGTCTCGAAACTGTTCGCGGGCATGAGCGTCAAAGGCTGCTATCAGTTTCGCGTGACCCGCAACAGCGATCTGTTCGTCGAACAGGAAGAAGTCGACGACCTGCTGCGGGCGGTCGAAGGCGAACTCGCCTCACGTCGTTACGGCGACGCGGTGCGTCTCGAGACCGCCCATCACTGCCCCGAGGAAATCCTCACTTATCTATTGGATCAGTTCGCGCTGACGAAAGATGATTTGTACCGTGTCGCGGGCCCGGTCAACTTGAACCGCTTGATGGCGGTCTACGATCTCGTCGACATCGCCGAACTCAAATATCCCTCGTTTGCGCCCAGCATTCCGGAGCGGCTGCGCATGGGCGGGGACCTGTTCGCTACCTTGCGCGCGGGCGACGTGCTGCTGCAGCACCCGTTTGAAGGCTTCGGTCCGGTCATCGACTTCATCAAGACGGCGGCCGCCGACCCGCAAGTGCTCGCGATCAAGCAGACGCTCTACCGCGCCGGCAGCGACTCGACGATCGTCGGCGCACTCGCGGAAGCGGCGCTCGCAGGCAAGGACGTGACCGTGATCATCGAATTGCGCGCGCGCTTCGACGAGGAAACGAACATCGACATCGCGACCAAGCTGCAGGAAGCCGGCGCGCACGTCATGTACGGTGTCTTCGGCTACAAGACGCATGCGAAGCTCGTCATGGTCGTGCGCCGCGAGGAATCGAGCTTGCGCCGCTACTGTCACCTCGGCACCGGCAACTATCACGCGAAGACCGCGCGGCTCTACACGGACTATGGCTTGCTGACCGCCAATGAGGAGATCGGCGAGGACATTCACGAGATCTTTCTGCAGCTGACCGGCCTCACGCGCGTCCCGCGGCTGCGAAAATTGCTGCAGGCGCCATTCAGCTTGCACCGCTCGATCGTCGAGAAGATCGAGCGCGAGACCGCGCATGCACGTGCGGGCAAGCCGGCGCGCATCATCGCCAAGTTGAACGCGCTCACCGAGCCTACGGTCATTCAAGAGCTCTACCGCGCATCGCGGGCCGGCGTCGAGATCGACCTGATCGTGCGCGGCGTCTGCTGTTTGCGGCCCGGGATCTCGGGCGTCTCGGACCATATCCGCGTGCGCTCGATCATCGGACGGTTCCTCGAGCATTCCCGCGTCTATTCATTTGCGAACGACGGCAAACCCGAGATCTATTGCGGGAGCGCCGACTGGATGGATCGAAACCTGTTCCGGCGCGTCGAAGTCGCATTTCCGGTGGAATCTGCGGAACTTCAGGCGCGCGTCGCCGAAGAACTCGAGCTGTACCTATCGGACGACGTTCAGGCCTGGACCATGAATTCCGACGGCGAGTACCAGCGCGTACCCGACACGACGCACACCTGTGCGCAGACGCGCTTGTTGAACCGCTACGACGAGCGCGTCGCGCTCAAAGATAGCTGAGGCGAAAGCCGCTTTCCTTCAGATACTGGCGCTCCTGTTCCAGATCCTCGAGCGTGAGCGGATGCTCCTTCATCCAGCGCTGCGGCAATTCGAGCCCGATCGTGCGGCCCTTGACGCGCAACTGCACTTCCGGCAGTGGCTGGGGACTGCGGCCCCGATGCAGCAGCACGGCCAGGCGCAGCAGCACGATCAGGAACTCCGCCTGCCGATCCCAGGGCGGCACGAGATCCTCGAGCGCTTCGAACGACAACTGTCGACGGTGGCCGCCGACCAAGGCTGCGAGCAACAACTGCTCTTCCCGAGGGAATCCCGGCATATCGGCGTGCTCGAGCAGATAGGCGCTATGCCGATGGTATTTCGAATGAGCGATGTCGAGACCGGTCTCATGCAGCCGCGCGCCCCAGCGCAAGGCCATTTCCGCGAGCGGATCCTCCAGGCCCCATTCGGATTCGACTTGTGCGAGCAGTGCGACCGCGGTCGCCTCGACGCGCTCGGCCTGCAGGGCGTCGACGTGATAACGCATCTCCATCGCCCGCACGGTACGCACGCGCGCGTCCTCATCGGTGAATCGACCCACGAGGTCGTACAGCAGGCCTTCGCGCATCGCGCCCTCGGCCACTCGAACCCGATCGATGTTCAAGCTCTCGACGATTTCGACGAGGATTGCGAGCCCGCTCGGAAACACCGGCGCGCGCTCCGAGTCGATCTCCGGCAAATCGAGTTCATCGACGTGACCGGCCGCGATCGCCCGTTCGACCAATTTGTTGAGATTTTCCGACGTGATGCGCGGATTGTCCGGGTTCAGGCGGCGCAAAACATCGGCGATCACGCGGACCGTTCCCGAGCTGCCGAATGCCTGCAGCCAGCCCATCTTGCGATAGGCTTCCTGGATCGGCTCGAGCTCGAGGCGCACCGCGGTGCGCGCGCGCTCAAAGCGCTTTTCGGAAATTCGGCCGTCGTCGAAAGCGCTCAAGCCCACGCATCCGACCGACAGGCTCTCGAGCAGCAGCGGATTGAAACCCTCGCCGATCACGAGTTCCGTCGAACCGCCGCCGATGTCGATCACGAGCCGCTTGTCCGGATTCATTGGGCTCGTGTGCACGACGCCTGAGTAAATCAGCCGCGCCTCTTCGAGGCCGGAGATGATCTCGATCGGATGCCCTAGCGCGGCGCGCGCTCGCTCGAGGAACCAGCGCTTGCGCTTTGCACGGCGCAGCGCGTTGGTGCCGACCACACGCACGCTGTCGGCCTGCATCGCGCGCAGTCGCTGTCCGAAACGTTCGAGGCAGCGCAGCGCGCGCGCGGTGGCCTCGTCGTCGAGCCGGCCGTTGTCGCTCAATCCCGCGCCGAGCCGCACCATCTCGCGCAGCCGGTCGAGGATGACCAATTGGCCATGCTGGTGGCGAGCAACCACCATGTGAAAGCTATTGGATCCGAGATCGACGGCGGCGAGCACGTCGGGCACGACACGACCGCCGCTCATCTACACGTCCAACATTCTCAGGCGGAGAACGAGGACCCGCAGCCGCAGGTGGTCTTGGCGTTTGGATTGCGTATGACGAATTGAGCGCCCTGCAAATCTTCTTTGTAGTCGATCTCCGCGCCCATGAGGTACTGCGCGCTCATCGGGTCGATCAACAACTGTACGCCGCGGTTCTCGACACAAAAGTCGCCTTCCTCGATATTCTCGTCGAAGGTGAATCCATACTGAAACCCGGAGCAGCCGCCGCCCGAAACGAACACCCGCAGTTTCAGCTTCGGGTTCGCTTCCTCGCGGATCAATTCGCCGACCTTGCCGGCCGCGGCGTCCGTGAATACCAAAACGTGAGGCGGCGCACCGGGTGCGAGGTCCTGCGGCGGATTGGCGACGGATTCCGATGTGGCGTTCATCCGACTAGTGTACTCGGCCGCAACCGACCAATCAAAGAGCGGGGTCGGGGGCGGGCTTCGGTTCGGCGACGATTGGGCCCGAATTGGCCTTGTGAAGCAGTTTTCCGTTGATTTGGGCGCCAATCGCGGTTTCGATGATCGTGTAATAGACGTTGCCGAGCACTCGCGCTTTGGGACCCAATTCGACCCGCTCGGCCGCTTCGATGTCACCCTTGACGATGCCGTTGAGCACGATGCTCGGGACCACGACCGAGCCCTCGATGCATCCGTGTTCACTGACCGACAGGATCGCACCGGGACCCGCGCCCGAACTGACGTTGCCGTTGATATGCCCGTCGAGATGCAAGCCGCCCGAAAATTCGACGTCCCCGTCGATGCGCGTCTTCGCCCCGATCAGGGTCTGAATTTTCGCCGGCTTACTCTGTTTCCGCTTGAACATCTAAAACACCTTTGGTCTTAACGTCATTCGTCGCTTCGGTCTCGACCGACATGCCCTGCGCCTTCCAAACGAAGGCCTGTCGAAAGCCATGGTTCGCGTCCTTGCCGGTATGGATCTCGACCCCAACGCGGGTCGGCTCGAAACCGGCCGGCAATTGCACAGACTCATCGTAATCTTGAAAGTACTTGAACGAGTATGCCAGGCTCGCACGCGCGCCAGCAGAGACTCTTGAGAGATCCAAACTGAGCGGCTTGCCGTTCTGTAACCCGTCGATCGTCAGCGCAAGATTACCGGCAATCGTACCGCCGGTCTTGCCGGTCTGCATCAATACGAACTTGATCCGATAGGATCCCGGGGTCGTATCGGGAATGATCTGCATCTGTTGCACCTTGACGCTGATCACGGTCTCGGGTTGCACGAGGCCGCGGTAAAACGACAAATCTTGGTTTAATCGCGCAATTTGGCTCTGCATGTCGCCGAGATTCTGTTCGACTTGCTTGTAGCCCTCTCGATCGACGCGCCGTGCGACCTCGGCCGCCGCGAGCTCGGTGCTCAACTGCGCATTGTCGGCTTCGAGACCGCGAATCCGTGCACTCGTCGACAGTGCGCCGCGCACCGAATCGATGACGCGATAACCGGCGTCGTAGCGGCCCAATTCAAAAGCGCCATAGATGCACCCGAAGCCCCCGAGCACGAACAACACCAGCAGCACCGCGCGCCGCTTCGGCGCATAGGATCGGACAACCAGTTTGCCGAACGAAACAGCCATAGCCTTAAGATTCCTGCCCCAATGCCTCGCGGGGGTAGGAGACATTACACGAAGCGGCAGGGCTTGCGTCAGCCCCTTGGCCAAATCGCCGACTGCGTCCGCGGTGGCCGGGACCGCAGCGAAAGCGCCCGCGATTGGCGCCATTCTGCGACAGCCAGCCGTGGGATATCATTGCGCCTTCATGGGGCCGATGCATCGCCGCATTGCACGCGTTGCCGCAATGGGTGGGCCGTTGAAAGCACGCGGCGCCTGCAACCCGCTCTGATAAGGAAAGGATCGATGCTCTGGCTCAAAGCCTTCCATGTCGTCGCAATGGTCACCTGGTTTGCGGGAATGTTCTACTTGCCGCGCCTATTCGTCTACCACGCCGATACCACCGACGCGCTGAGCGTGCAGCGCTTCCAAATCATGGAGCGCCGCCTCTACGCGATCATGAGCATTGGGGCCGTGGCGACGATTACGCTCGGGCTTTGGATGGTCGCGCTTGCACCCTGGTTGCTGTCGATGACCTGGCTGCAGGTCAAATTGCCGCTCGTCGCGCTATTGATCGGCTATCACGGCTATTGCTACCGACTCATGCGACAGTTCGCGAGCGGCCGCAATACGCACAGCTCCAAGTGGTACCGCATTTTCAACGAAGCGCCGTCGCTGCTGCTGATCGCAATCGTCGTGCTGGCCGTCGTACGTCCTTTCTGAGGCGCCCGGCTAGCGCGTCTCGGCGCCGACGGGCGCGATCTCCAGCTCCGACCACCACTCCGGGTAGGGGGGCAACCCGTCGGGAAATAATATTTTGCCGAGTTCATGCAGCGCCCGCACATACACCCGCCGCTTGAAATAGACGACCTCGCGCACCGGCGTCCAATAATCGGCCCAGCGCCAGCGATCGAACTCGGGCTGACCCGTGGCGTCGAAGCGCAGCTTCGATTCATCGGATTTCAACCGCAATAGGAACCACCGCTGCTTTTGCCCGATGCATCGATCGCGCACGTATTGGCGCGGCAGACGGTAGCGCAGCCAGCCGCGCGTCGACCCGAGCACTTCGACATCGGGGGCTTCCAAGCCGATCTCCTCGTGGAGTTCGCGGAACAAGGCATGCTCGACGCGCTCGCCCCGGTTGACGCCGCCTTGCGGAAATTGCCAGCCTCGGCCGCCGTCACGGCCGCCGAGGAAAACCGCTCCCGAGTCCTTGGTCAGCACGATGCCGACATTGGCGCGGAAACCGTCCTTGTCGATATAGTCTACGGCGTGCGGGGTGGACATACGTTGTCGATTGTTCCACATCGAGAGCCACTTGTGGCTATCCGGCACCCACCTGCACGCGATTGCGGCCGAGCGCCTTGGCCCGATACAGGGCGGCATCGGCGTCGGCGAGCAGCCGCTCGCCGACGGCCTTCAAATCGGTCTCATGGCGTCCCGGAGCCACCTCGGCGACACCGATCGAGATGGTCAGGCTGCGCTTGATTTCGGCCGTCAGCATCACCGGCTCGGAGGCGATTGCGGCGCGTATGCGTTCGGCGAGAGTCGCCGCCTCGGCCGTGTGCGACTCCGGCAAAATGATGGCGAGTTCGTCGCCGCCGAAACGAACCGCGGTGTCCATGCTGCGAATCTGCGCCTCGACGCGCTGGGCGACTTCCTTGAGCGCGTTGTCGCCCGCGAGATGGCCATAGGCATCGTTGATGCCCTTGAAGCGATCGATATCGATCATCAAACAGGCAATCGTGCCGGAATGGCGCTGTGCGCGCGACAACTCCTCGCGCAGGCGCTGCTGCAGGTAGCGCCGGTTGTGCCACCCGGTCAGGAAGTCGGTGATGCCGGCGCGCAACAAGCGATCTCGGTTGACCGCATTTTCCAGGCAAACGGCGGCAACCGCGCCCAAGTGCGCGAGAAAATCGGTGCCATGGTGCCGCGTGAAGCGCGTCGCATCGCGGCTGCCCAAGCACAACGCACCGATCGACCGATCCATGCGCGGCAGTGGTACGAGCGCAGTGCTCTTCAGATCGCGCAGGCCGGCGAACAGCAGGTGATGATCCGCGCCCACGAACGGGCCGAGCACGGGCTTATGCAAGTTTGCGAGCTGCGGGGCAAGACCGATCAGCGAATCGACGAACAAGATCTGCTGGAAGTCGTCCGGCCGGTCGCCGCCGGCCGCCAATAAATGACGGATCTCGTGCTGTGGATCGAGCAGAACGACGCTGACCGCGTCGAGTCCATATGACTCGCGCAAGCCGTCCACCATGACGCGCAGCAATTGCGGCAATTTATCGGCGCGCAGCAGCAGCAGCTCCCGCGCCTGCATGCGCTTCATGATCGTCTCGTTGTTCGCGGCCTCAGCCATCAACTGCGCGAGCCGTTTCTTGAGCTCCTCGTTCTCGCGGATCAGCTCGTCTTCAGTCATGAGGTTCAGCCCGCGCGCGCAGCGGCGCGCACGTCGAGGTAGGCGCGACCGCGGCTCATCATCGCCGTGAACCCCGCCGCGTCCCGCGTCGCGACGACCGTCACGAGCCGTTCGACGGCCTGCTGCAGGGCGCGCAGCGACTCTCCACCATATTCGTTGAGACTCTGGATTTCGAAGTACAAGTCGGGACTCTCCGCGGCGACCCGGCTCGCAACGTCGAGCTGCGAATCGAAGGTCGTACTCGAGAGCCGCGCGAGCCGAGGCGCCGCCTCACCGCTCTCCGCAAGTGCCGTAAAGAACGCAATATTGAGCGCGTGCGACAGGCCGAGCACGTAGGCGATCAGTCGATCGTGCTCGTCGAGGCCCATGACGACGCGTTCCGCCATCGTCGGTGCGAACAGCGCTTGCGCCTCGCTGAGCGCCTCGGCGTTGCCCAGATCGATGAAAATCACATGCCTGCCCGAGAGCAGTTCCGTATCCGGACCGAACATCGGGTGCAGCGAGGTCGCGCGGCACCCGGCTTTGACCAGGGCCGCGAGCCCCGCGCGCAGCGGCGTCTTCAGCGACCCCAAATCGAAGATCAAGCCATGCGGCGCGCGGCGCGCAAGCGCCTCGAGCAACTCGGTCGTGGCGCCCAGCGGAGTCGCCAACACGATCAGGTCCTGATCGAGCGCATCGTTCTGCCAGTCGGCGACGTAGTCGAATTGTGGCAGCGCGCCGGCAGGATCGGCGATCGCGACGCGAAATCCCTGCGAGGCCAGAAAATCGGCAAACCAGTGTCCCATTTTGCCGCGGCCGCCGATGACCAGCGCACGCTTGCCGCTGCCCTGGGCACGCGCGGCTACGCCCGCTTGCTCCTGGGTTGCGAGCGAGGACTGTATCAACTGCCGCAGAATCGACTCTGCGAGCGCGGGAGACACGCCGCGGCTCTTTGCGGCCGTGCGGGCGCGCAGGATCACCTCGCGCTCGCGTCCGAAGTCGCGCGTCGGCTTGCCGGTCGCACGCTTGACCTCGGCGACCTGCTCGCTCAAGGCCTGTCGGCGAGCGACCAATTCGATCAATTCGCCGTCCAACTCGGTGATCGCGGTTCGCAATTCGTCCAAATTCATGTCGAGAGAGTTCTCCGGTTGCTGCCGGCTCTCCTTTTACTGGCCGCGCGCGGCAACCGCAAGATAAAATCCGGCTATGAACGCAACGACTCAGACACTCTGGACGGAAACGCTGCCCGATCCGCTGCCGAGGGACCCGCTGGCCATCGCTGCCGGCTGGTTGGCTCAGGCTACGGCGGACGCCGCGCAACCGAACCCCAACGCGATGGTACTTGCGACCGTCGATGCCCGCGGCCAGCCATCGGCGCGCGTCGTTCTCTGCAAGGACATCGAAGCCGCGTCCGGGAGCCTGTTTTTCTACACGAATTACCTCTCGCACAAGGGACGGGAGCTGCAAGCCAATCCGCGCGCAGCGGTCGTGTTTCACTGGGACCATCGGCACCGCCAGGTCCGCGTCGAAGGCCAAGTGGAGCGGCTGTCCGATCAAGAGAACGATTCCTACTTTCAGCTGAGGCCATGGCAAAGCCGATTGGGCGCCTGGGCCAGCGCGCAGAGCCAGCCGATCGAGTCGCGCGCAGCGCTCGGGCGCGCAGTCGCCGAAGCCGCGCGGCGTTTCCGCATTCCTTATGGGGGTCCCGGCACGCCGGAGCCGGCGACCATTGCGGTCGAAGTGCCGAGACCGGCCCACTGGGGCGGATTTCGACTGCGCGCCGAAGCGGTCGAGCTCTGGGTCGAAGGCGAATACCGCATACACGAGCGGGCGCGCTGGACGCGGCGGCTGGATGCCGAGGCGACTCCGATCGTGTGGGCGGCGACCCGCCTGCAGCCTTGAGAACAGCACACCGGCACCGCGACCTTCAAGCCGCAATGGAACTCATTCAAGCCGTTGAGGCAACCTGCCCCCACTGTTGGGAGACGATCAGCTTGACGCTCGATTTGTCGGTATCTGAGCAGGCCTATATCGAGGACTGCCCCGTTTGCTGCCGCTCGCTGGCTGTCTCGTACACGGCGCATGACGGAGAACTCGCCGACTTCAACGTCGAACCTGCCGATTGACGCCGATGGCGACCACGGCGCCGCGCGGCGCGGGCTTCAAAATGCTGCGCATCTTGATCCTGATGCTCGTATTGCTGAGTGTCGCGGTCAGTACTTGCGTGGATCGGTACCGCACGACGCGCTGGCGCGACCCGCTGTTCGTCGCGATCTATCCGATTGCCGCCGACGGAAGTCCGGATACGCGGGCCTATATGGCCGGGCTCGACGCCGAACACTTCCAGCCGATCGATCGGTTCTTCGCGCGTGAAGCGGCGCGCTACCGCTTGGGCACCGCGAGGCCGGTCGAAACCCGGCTGCGGCCGGAACTCACGGAAGCGCCGCCGCAGCGCGCGGCCGACAGCGGCGTGCTCGGCACGATGTGGTGGAGCCTGCGGCTGCGCTACTGGGCCTGGCGGGTCAGTGGCCATGTCCGCGATCCCGAGGACATCCGGATTTTCGTGCTTTATCACGATCCGAAAATCACACCGACCGTGCCGCATTCCTTGGGCCTGCAGAAGGGCCAGATCGGCGTCGTCTATGCATTCGCGGCCGATTGGATGACCGGCGCGAATGACGTCGTGATTGCGCACGAGTTGCTGCATACGCTGGGCGCCACCGACAAATACAATGCCGGCGATTCATCGCCGCGTTTCCCCGATGGTTACGGTGACCCGCTGCAGAGCCCACTGTTTCCGCAGCAAACTGCCGAACTGATGGCCGGGCGGCGCATGATCGCCCCCAACCAGTGGGAGCAGGCCGAGAATCTTGACGAGGTCGTGATCGGCGCCGCGACCGCCCAAGAAATTCGCTGGCCCTCGCGCCCGCCGTGATTGCACGCGTGTAGCGCGCGTGCTTGCCTCAACCCAGTGCCTCGAGGATCGGCGCATGCATCAAGCCATTGGTCGCGAGCACCGAGGTCGACTGCAGCGTAATCGGCGCGCCCTGCAAATCGGTGAATTTGCCGCCAGCTTCGGTCACGACCGCAACCAGCGCCGCAATATCGAGGATATTCACGTCCGACTCGATGACCGCGTCGATTTTGCCGGCCGCCAGCAGGTGATAATGCAGGAAATCGCCATACCCGCGGATCCGATTGACGCGTGCGACCAATCCACCGTAACGCGACCACCGGCCGCCAGAGGCCAGCGTCTTGAGATTCCCGGCGGACAGCGCCGCGGCCTCGATGCTGTCGATCGCACTTACCCCGATCCGCTTGCCGTTCAGATAGGCGCCGGACCCACGTTCGGCAAAGCTGATCTCGCCGTAGACCGGCGCGCTCGAGACGCCGAGCACGATTTCACCGCGACGCATCAGCGCGATCTGTGTCGAGAACATCGGATATTCGCGGACGAAGGCCTTCGTGCCGTCGATCGGATCGACGAGCCATAGGCTCTCCGATTGCGCATTGCGTGCACCGGTTTCTTCGCCGTAGAAACCGTAGGCAGGGAAGCGTGCGTCGAGGATTTCGCGGATCGCGAGTTCGCAGCGCACATCCGCCTCGGTGACCGGCGATTCGTCACCCTTGATGCGCACTTCGATATTGCGCTGATACAGCGAACGTGCGATCGCCGCTGCCTGATCGGCGGCATCGAGCGCCGCCTGTAACTCGGCCGATGGGCTCATCCGATGGACTCCTTGGGGGTGCTTGTTCGGCGGTGCCTTGACAGGGACATTACCAGACGCCTACCGTCGCTACCCCCGACAAGAGTGAGCGGATCATGGGCAATCGCTTGAGCAAAATCTATACGCGCACCGGCGATCAGGGAAGCACCGGCCTCGGCGACGGTTCGCGGGTTCCGAAGGACAGCCTGCGCGTCGAGGCCTACGGAACCGTCGACGAACTGAACTGCACGATCGGCATGATTCTCGCGGTACCGACGGTCCCGGAAGCGGTCCGCAGCTGTCTTACCGACGTGCAGCACGATTTGTTCGATTTGGGCGGCGAACTTTGCATCCCGGGCAGCCGACTCGTGACGCCCAGTTACACGCTGCGCCTCGAGAACGAGTTGGACGCGTTCAACGAGCCGCTGCCGCCGCTCAAGGATTTCATCCTGCCGGGTGGCGGCCCCGCGGCCGCGGCGTGCCACCTTGCGCGCACCGTGTGCAGGCGCGCGGAGCGGCTTTGTTGGTCGCTGTCGCGCGAGGAAACCATCTCCGCCGACGCCTTGATCTATCTGAATCGACTCTCCGATTTGCTGTTCGTGATCGCGCGCGTGCTGGCACGCCATGAAAACGGCAGCGAGATCATCTGGCGGCGACGCTAGCGCAGCGGATCTCAGACTGCGGCTGGTGGCCGCGGCTCGGCGCGAGCGTTTGCGACAAGACGGCGCGCCCGCGCCCAATCGAACGCGGGTCCCGGATCCGTCTTGCGCCCCGGCGCAATATCACTGTGGCCGACGACCCGATCCGGCGACAAACCGGCATAAGCGTCACATAGAGCACGCACCACGGTCGCGAGCATCTCGTACTGCACGTCTTCGTATGGCTGCGTATCGACTCCCTCGAGTTCGATGCCGATCGAGAAATCATTGCAAGCCTCGCGGCCTTCGTAACAGGATGCACCCGCATGCCAGGCGCGGTCCGTGAAGCGCACGTACTGCGTGATCTCGCCGTCGCGCCGCACGAGAAGATGCGACGAGACGCGCATCGTGTTGATGCTTGCAAAATAGGGGTGCGCCTCGCTGGGCAGCGTATTCGTGAACAGCCGGTCGATCCAGGGTCCACCGTATGAACCGGGCGGCAGACTGATGCCGTGGACGACGATCAAATCGAGGCTCGAACCGGCAGGGCGCGCATCGAAGTTCGGCGAGTCGAGCTTGCGCACGCCCCGCAGCAAGCCGCTCGATCGATCCACCTCGAGGCTCAAGTTGCGCCCATTTTTTTGCTGCAATCGATGCCCCCGGTTTCAACGCTGTCCTGCGGATAGCATATGCGACAATACCGGTCGATATGAACGGCAATTTCTCCATCCGCCGCGACGCATGCGCCTGACGCGCGTCTACGTGCCTATGACGCTCGAAACCGGAGCCGCGCTCGAGCTGCCGCCCGAAGCGGCGTCCCACGTCGCCAAGGTGCTGCGCGCGCGGGTTGGCGACTCGCTGATCCTCTTCAACGGCGACGGCCGCGAATTCGGCGCCGAGATCGACTCGATCCGCGGATCGCGCGTCAGCGCGTCGGTGGGTCAAGCGGACCTCGTGGACCGCGAGTCGACGCTCGCCGTGACGCTGGTGCAAGCGGTGCCGCGCGGCGATC
>Ga0187847_10001358_pt1 | contig 22286 bp, 18 predicted proteins | sample June2016WEW_4_10_FD_132458 | JGI IMG/M metagenome (GOLD analysis project Ga0187847, IMG submission 132458) | Peatland microbial communities from SPRUCE experiment site at the Marcell Experimental Forest, Minnesota, USA - June2016WEW_4_10 | ecosystem: Environmental > Terrestrial > Soil >...
CAGGATCGGACTCAGCAGGAGGCCGACCTTGAAAGGATCCAACATCCACACGAGTTTCACCCAGAGTCCAATCCAAGGTGCAGTCACAAACAACGTAACGACATAGGCCTTTGGCCGTCGCAGCATGAACAGCCAAAACGAAATCCAAAGCGCGAGATAAACAAAGGAAAGGGTCATGTAGAGTAGATGTCACACTTCGGCGGAGACCGCCCTTGAGATTCCGAGGCTGTTGGGTGATACGCGGCGGAAGATCGCGCTGTATTGGCTAACTATGGCCTCTTCGGTGAAGAGTGAATCAAGCCGCCCGCAACGCTCCAATGCGCCGGACTGCCGGGAGCATAAGACCCCGAGCCCGGCCGCTACCTCCGCCGGTGAACGGCAGTCTGCAAGCACTCCGCCGCCGTAGCTGTCGATCAGATCTGCAATCGTGCTCTGCCTGGGCGCAACGGCTAGTATCGGCTTGCGAGTCCCGGCATAATCGACAAATTTGGTTGGAAGGAATACGCTTTCGCTCATTTGCGCTTCTATGACCAGCAGCGCGTCGGAATCGGACAGATGCCGCGCGCATTGCTCGTGCTCCATTTCGGGCAGGAATTGGCACGCTCCGTCGACTCCGCAGCGCTGCGCCGCGGCCTTCAATTCGCCGCCCTGCGAGCCGATGAAGGCCACACGTAAGTCGCGGGCCGGCCTCGTTGTGGCAAGAAACGTCGCCAAGCCTTCGAAGAACACGTCCACGCGGCGCTGAGGCAGGAGCGCTCCCGCGTGAGTGACCGTAAACGTTCGACCGTCGGCGGGGGATTGTCGTGCCGGCATTTGAGAAGCCATGTGCGGAATGACAGAGGTGCGGGTTTCGGCGGTTTCAGGCAGGAACTTCAGCATGTAGCCGCGCAGCCGCTCAGATGGAAACACATGCCAGGCCGCGGCCTGTCCAATGCTGGCCAAAAGGCGTCTGTAACACTGAGGGAGCGGCCCGTTGGGACCCTCGCCGTAAGGTTGTGGCGCAATGAGCGTGGGAAATGGATCGTTCCAGTTGGCGATGATGGGTATGTTGGATGTGCCGGCGTATTTTAGGGCCGCGATGTGACAGAAGCCGCCAAACGAAAGAACGAAGTCGCATTTCGTGGGCGGAAGCCGGCGCGCCGCCATGGCTGCCATGCGGAGCCCCCAAGCGTGCTCGACGATGTACCTCGCCGCTTGTGCGTTTTCGCTTCCCATCAGGCCGCGCAGGAACGCTCTAAGCCGTGGCAGGGGGGTATGGTACCGCGGGCCTTGGCTATGGTCCGAGTGTGCGTTCCATGCCTTGGGGGTGGCGCCGCTTCGGCGGGGAACCACCTCGATCAGCATGCCGGCCTTTCTGAGTCCCTCAACGAGCCTGGTGTTCACCAGGGATTCCGAGTCGAGGCGTGGAGCGAAGCTGGGAGTGAAAACGACTATTGACGGCGCCACGGAAGTCAACTTTTTGAGAGCATCGACCAAGCCAACGCCAGATTCAGGGGATGGACAGCCAACACGTCGTCGCAGGCTCCCATGCCGGACGTGAGAGAGGCGACAGGGTGGAGATAAAGCCGGCGCTGCAGCCAGGCGCCAACCCTACGAAACCGAAGGGTATACAAATCGTAATCGAGCGAGCGAAGGAAGCCTTCAACGGATCCGGGCGTAAAACCGCCAGCGCCAAGAGACGCCCTGTTGATCTCGATATGAATCGCCGGCCGAAAGCGCCGGAGTGTTTCTTGCGCCCCCTGAAGAACGAGCGGCTCCGATCCCTCTGCGTCCACTTTGATCAGGGAAAGGCGATGCGTCTCCGGCGCGATGCCCATCTCTCCGATCACATCGTCCAGACGCCGCGTCCGGACTGAAATCGTTGAGACGGCATCCGACTTGGCCAATTCATTCGGGAATCTGCTTGACCAGCCAATTTGGCGGGTCAGCGCAAACTCGCAGTTAGCCTCGCAATCGCCGGCGGCGCAGGGGTACAGGCTTACCTGTTCAAATGCGTTCCGCTGCACGTTCGATCTCAGGGCGTCCATGGCTCGCGGATCGGGTTCAAATGAAATCACACGTCCCCCCGGACCGGCGGCTTTCGCCATGTGGAGCGTCATGAACCCCTTCTGTGCGCCCACGTCCAAACAGACGTCCCCTGGGCGAACCACGGCTGCAATCAGCTTGACTAAGTGAGGATCAAAGGTACCAAGATAAAAGGCTCGGTCGGCGAAGTCATGGGGGTCGATCTCCATGTAGAACTTACCGCCGACGAGTCGCCAGTGAGGCGCTCGGCCCAAGGGAATCGTGCGAATAGCGCGACAGTTCCGGCGGATGGCTCGAGCCGGAAGTCGGAGAACGGGCAGGCAAGCGTCGACGAAGCTAGTCATAATGTAGGTCCAGCCGGCGGCGCCGGCGTGTTGCAAGGCGGAATTCGAGCCGTGGTAGCATCGCCTTGGAGGGCGGCCAATCGCAGCCGCTTTTTAGGCGGCCAGAGCCGCCTGAGAATTACGCGGAGGCTCCCACGGAGGCAACCGATGTGTCCATCATTCCCTCCGGCGACGGCCCAAGTTCGTCCCCTCCCCACCGAATATTCTCTTTTAGTACCTTGGCAGGGTTTCCGCCGATCATGCAGTTTGCTGGGTACGATCCCGTCAATACGGACCCTGAGGCTACTACGCAGCCATCCCCGACGGTGACACCCTTAAGGACCGAAACATTGGAGCCCATCCACACTCGCTTACCTATTGTTATTTGCATGGGCTTCGCTCGTTTGCCGGGATAGTCGAGCGTATGCCAGTCATCGTCGAGGAAGCGACAGTCCCATGAGATGGCCGACCCGGCCCCAATCGTCAGGCCGTGGCGGATGATGGCGAGCCCATTGGCGCTGATGAAGCAATCCTCCAAAACGCAATGCGCCCCGTCTCCCACCCAGATTCTGCACCCTTTACCTATCAACACGTCACCGCGAGTATTCAGGTGTCCATGCAGATCCACGATCGTCTTATCCGAAGGATGCATGAGGATCCGAAACGGCTTACCGATTGTCAGCTTCCCGGCCACAGAAAGCCAACGGCCTCCAGTGATGTGCGTGTTCGGGTGCACGACAATGTCCCCATACCGGGAGTAGTAGATGGTTTTCAATAAAAGCGCGGGAGCACGGAACCCTGCGCGGTACGCTGAGCACAGCACCTCGAAGGTTTTCAAGGCTCGCGGATGTAATGTTAATGTCTTCCTAACCCGGGATACGAGAAAGCGGCGGGCTAATAACATTTCGATGCCACTCCAGCTAAGGGGTGAAGAACTTACGGCCTCGTCTTCGGTGCCTGTCAACGCGCGTAGTCCTTTTCCAATTCCAAGTCGGAAGGGTCACAACGGGTGCGCACAGTGGGTTCCCGATGCACGAGCCGGTCTCTAAAGTAGATTTTTACGTAGGTGCTGACGGTGAGAGCGTGCACTGAATAAGAAGCAAGGTACGCCCCGGCCAAACCAAGGGCGCCGTAACGCGGCACCAGCATAACCGCGCTCGCTAGCAAAACGAGTGCCCAAGCAGAGTTGAGGGCAAATCCCCACCACACTTTGTCGAGGCCGGCCATGGCTTGGGCCATGACTGAAATAATGGAACTGATCGCGGTCGCGAGTGCCAGGAGGATCAAGACGGGCGCGCCCGAACGAAAATCGCTCCCATAGGCCCTCATGATCCGAGAGGAGCAAGCGATGACTGGCGCGGCTATCGACACACTGAGTCCGACATTGAGGTAGAGGTTGGCGCGCAGGACCCTCCTGAAGGATCTCATGTCCCTCATAGCCAGGTTCGACAGCATGGAGAGAACCGGCTGTGCGAGCAGCAGAGGCAGGAACGCAACTGCCATCCGCCATTGGTTTGCAGCGCTGAAGATACCCATTTCAGAATACCCGCTGCGCTGGTTCACCAGAATCGAGTTGGCCGCCCACACCGCTGGGCCCGTCATGGCCCCGCTCAGAAACGCTGGGAGGGAGAACTTCCACAGGATGAACCTCTCCCTCCAGAATCTCTCCCAGCGAACTGGAACCCCATTCCTTTTGCATTCCGCGTGAATCGCGATGTGATTGAGGACAAGTCCCACAACAGCGGCAGCTACCAGCGCTACGACTGCTCCGCGCAGGTCCCATAGCGAAACACAGCAAACCGTCAGCGGGAACGTAACTATGCCTCGCGCCAGACTCACGCGAGCGATAGCACGGAATGCTTCGAAACCGGCCAGTATTCCGTTCTGCGTGCCGTTAAAGGCGTTGATAAACAGCAGGCCGGCCGCGATACGCAACTCCGCGGAAAGGTGAGCGGCATTCAATGTGCTGGCTGCCAGCCAGGGGGCACCCACAAATAGCGCCGTCACTGCCACGGTCGCAGTGATTAGGGCCACAGTGATGCCCAGCGCGATGATGCGGCCCGCACGCGCAGGGTCCTTCGCTCGCAGTTCCGCGACGTATTTCGTGGCCGTCAAGCCAAGCCCCATTCCCGCAAGAATTCCAAACATGCCCACGGTGCTCTGGATCATGCCGAACTCGCCGAACTGCTCACGGCCCAGGAGCCTGGCCGTGACGACGGATGCGGCTAAGGTCGATCCCTGCGACACGATCCCTCCGAGGAGAGACCACACAGCTCCTCTGGCGAATCGGCCGCGTAGAGAATCCGCACCCCACAGCTCGGTGCCCGCCTTGGTAACTCCGTTCCACGATCTGATCTCAGCAGGTATCAAGAGCAGTTTCCCCTTCGGGTCCTCTTAAAACCCGCACTCACCGCCCCGTGGTACTACTCGCTCTCCGCTGTCTTGTAGTATCGATAATACTTCCCGTAATACCCGTAATACCGATAGCTGTCGCTCATGTTACTCGTCACTGAGTTCAGCACCAACCCGACCACATTGGCACGCACGCGTTGCAGGGTACTAAGCGCCGACCCCACCGTCTTGCGATTGGTCTCGCCGGCTTTGGCGACCATCACCACGCCGTCCACCGCGGCGGCCATTTGCAGCGGCTCGGGGAAGCCCAGTACCGGCGGCGAATCCACCACGATCAGGTCGTAGTCGTGCGCGGCATCTTCCAGGATTTCGGGCAGCCTCCGCCCGATCAGGTCGGCGGCCCGGCGGCTGGAATACCCGGTGGGCAGGATATCCAAATCCTCGAGCTCCACCAGCTTCACCAGCTTCTCGCGCCATTGCATCCCGTTCTGCAGAACGGCGGCCAGCCCCGTTTCCGGATTGATTCCCAGCTTGGTATGGACCCCGGGACGGCGCAGGTCGCAGTCGATCAGCAGAGTCTTGTGCTTCTGCTGCGCGTGGGCGATGGCCAGGTGTACCGCCGTGGTGGTCTTGCCTTCCGACGGCGTGGCGCTGGTGATCATGAGCGACTTCAGGCGGCGGTCGAACGACCCCAGCAGAATCGAGTTGCGCAGCGTACGCACGGCTTCTTCAAAGCCCGTGGTGGTACGGTCCGGCGGCGCCACCGCGGACCCCTCCGCGCGCGCCAGCGCGGTCGAGCCGGCGTCGCCCGCTATTACCGAGACCAGGCCGCGGCGCCAGGTCTTCACCATCGGCAGGCTGCCCAGCACGTCGGCCTGGAACAGCGTGCGCACCTGGTCGGGATCGCGCACGGAGCTGTCCAGCAAATCGGTCAGGACCGCGAACCCCACCGCCAGCAAAGTGGAGAACAGGAATGCCAATAGCACGTTCAGCTTCAGGTTCGGAAACACCGGCCGGATGGCGGCGCGCGCCGGATCGGCGATGCGGATGGAACTGTTCTGGAACCCGGCGTTGATGCCGGCCTCTTTGATCTTGCGCACCAATTCCTCGTAAAGCGACTTGTCCGCGTCCGCTTCCCGCTTCAAGGACTGGTATTCGAAACTGCGCGCGTTGAGCCGGTCGAACTCCGCCTTGGTCTCGGCCACGGTCTTTCGCAGCATGGCCTCGCGGTTCACCGATTCGTGGTACTCCACTTCCACCCTCTGCGCCGCGTTCTTGGTGCTTTGCTGCAACTGGCGCTCGATCTCCTCCACCTGCACCGCCGCCTTGCGGAACTCGGGATGATTGGGGCCGAAGTGCGTCCTGGTGTCGGCGAACTTCTGGCGCGCTTCGTCCAGTTTGGTGGAAAGCGTCTTCAGGTTCTCGCCTTGCGTCGAGACTTGGGCGGCTTCGAGCGATCCGCTTTCGACCGATTTCCATGCGGATTCCTTGCGCACGCGGTCGGTCTGCGCGTTGGTGTACTCGGTGTTGAGCTGCAGCAGGCGCGCGGAGAGGATGCTGGTCTTCTCTTCCGGATTGATCACGTTCAATTCGCGCTCGAACTGCGCCAGCGCCGCCGACGAGCGCTCCATCTTGGCTTTCAATTCCTCGAGTTGTTTTTCCATGAAGTCCGCCAGCGACGCGGAGGATCGGAAACGGATGCTATAAGTGTGCTCCACGTAGGAGCGCGCCACCGCGTTGGCCACGTCGGCCGCCAGGCGCGGCTGCGGCGAGCGATAGCTGATCAGTAACAGGTAAGTGTTGGGCGGGCGTGTCACCTTCAGCTTCTTCAGCAGGATGGGCGCGTCGTCCTCGGACTCGGAAGACTTCTCCGGCGCGACGTCGGACGCGTCTCGTTCAAGGTCGAGCAGATGATACTGCTGGGCCACGGGCCGCAGCACCGAGTCCGACTGAATCAGCTTCACCTGAGTTGCCAGAAACTGGTCGGCGTCGTTCAGGGGCGCGCGGCCGGCGTCCTGGCCGATGATGGCCGACGGCATCTGCCGGTCGATATCCACGGTGACGGTGGATTCGTAAATCGGGGTCAGCCGCGCGGAGACGATCAACGTCGCCGTCACGCAGGCGAACACGAAAATCATGATCTTCCAGCGGTGCCGGCGGAGGATCCAAAGATAGTGCGCCAGGGGCACGGCCGCCTGCTCCGGCGGTTCGACGTCGTAGCCGTACCAGCTTGGCTGCAGGGCTTGATTGGGAGCGGGGAGAGCTTTAGGTTCGGTCAGTTGATTAGCCATTGATTCGCCATATACACAACATCGACTTAACGAACACCGGCGTAAATGAGCGCCGTGCCGGCGCCCCCGCCGAAGGCCGCGAGCTTTTCGAGGGTGCCGAGCGCTAGGCGGCGACCTTTGTTATCGGGCACGTACAAAATATCGTTGGCCAGCAAGGGCGCGTCCGGAGCCTTGCGCTCCATAATCTTAGTCAGCGGAATCTGGATCTCGTTCTTGCTGCCGTTGGCCTCCCGGCGGTAGATATAGGCGTCCTTGGAGGCGTAGGGCATGAGCCCTTCCGACAACGCCAGCATCTTCAGAACGGTCGATTCCACGCCGTCGTGTACGGCGAAAGCGCCCGGTTTCTTGACGTTACCGATTACGTAAACCCGGCCGGCTTCCGGTACACGGATCTCCTCGCCGCCAATCAACGATATGTTCAGCGTGGGATCGGCGGCATCGATCAGGCCCTTCACCAGAATGCGCTGCACCAGCGCGGTGACCGAGCCATCCGGGCTGGACTGCGCGCGGCTGACCAGGATTTCCGAACCCGCTTCCGGACCCAGGCCGCCGGCCTTGGTGAGCGCTTCCAGCAAGGTCACCGGGCCCGACGCCTGGAACGTCAGCGGCTGCTTTACCGCGCCCGCCACGGAGATGGGACGGCTGTTGTATTCGGCGATGGTCACCGTGACGAAGGGGTCCACGATGAGTTGCTCGGCCACCAGCGCCGACGCAATCGCCGTCTCCAACTCGCCCGGCATCAGCCCCTCGGCCTTGATGCGCTGCTTCAGCATGGGCAGCCGCACCAGCCCATCCGCCCCCACCCGCACCGTGCGCGTCAACTCCGGCACGTCATACACCGAGACCGCCACCAGATCGTTGGCGCCGATGCGCTGCGCCGGCAAATTGGCGGTGGCCAGTTCTGCCGCCGAGCGCACCTGTGCCCAAGCCGCCGGCACAACGGCCAACCAGAGAAGGCCGCACAAGCTTCCCAGCCGGTCCTTAAGACTGTTGCTTGACTTGTTCATGAAACACTCCTTGAAGCAGGTTGTTGAGTTGGAATTGCATCGTCGCGATCTGCTGTTCGAGCGAAGCGAAACGGCGGGACAGGGGGCCGCCAACGGCGTCCGCATCCAGGCGTTCCAGAACCTCGGAGCGGGTGAAATCGGAGAGGTTTCGCGCCCCCGCCCGGATGCAGGCATCCTGTAGCGAGCGATACTCGTCCTGGCTGAGTCGGAATACTACGATCCGATTTCTGGGCTTACTGGTCATCGCCAAACACTGAATCGGTCTGGTGGGCAATCTTGAGCTTCAGTCTCAGTCCCGCCTGGAAACCGAAGTCTTTGCCTGGTTGGTAAGATACACATACGCCATACTGGCGTGCTCCGCGCCTTTCACCGCGCGGATCATGTCGCGGTCTATTTCCACGGCCACCGCGCGCCGCAACAGTTCGACGGAAACAACCACGCGGAGCGCATCCTTTTCGCGGATCAGAACGCCTTCCAGGCCGGCCAGTGCGCCCCACTCGATGCGCGCCTTCTGTCCCACACGCACGTAGGGCCACGGCTGCGACGGCAGCCCCGACGCCTGAATGGCGCGGATGCGCGAGATTTCGTCGTCGGCCACCGGCGTGGGCGCGTCGGAAAAGCTCACCACCGACGTTACCCCGGGAGTATTCAGCACCGGGAGCCGGCTCGCATAGGCGAAACGGCAGAACACATAGCCGGGGAACAGCGGCAGTTCCACGGACTGGATACGGTCCGTCCACTGGCGCCGTGTCCGGTAAAGCGGCACGAACGACTCCAGCCCCTTGGCTCGTAAGTTCTCCGCGGCAGCCTTCTCGTGCCGCGGCTTCGACGTCAGTGCGAACCAGGCTCGTGTCTCAGTCATAAGATAAAGCTATCGCTATCTCAGTCCCATTCGGGACTAACTGGAAAACCAGTTGAAATGTTTTCAGCATACAGATGGTAAACATCCAGGCAACTTTTTCTCTCATTTAATTTTCCGGTCTTGTAACTTGTCTTACAGACCCAGTCAATGTATTACAACTGCTCAGAATCTTCGCAGTCTGGCGCCGATTTTTCGTGGGGCGGGCTCTCAGCCTGCGGCGGCCTCTCAGGCCGCCTCTTTGGTTGCGGCTATGCTGCTCTGTGGGGCAGGCCCGCAGCAATGTGGGGCGGGCGTCCACGCCTGCGGCGGGTCTCCAGACCCGCCGGCTTGTGACCTGCGTTAAAAGAAGACTCAGCTACAATACACTCGGTGTCATTCTGCGTCTCAGGCGGAAGGGCGTCAGCCCGCCCGCGAGAACACAAAACAGGCGCATGAACTCCGCGGAGAGATCGCCGCGTCACCGGCGGAGAGATCGCCGCGGCCCCGCCGCAGCGAAGCTCGCCCCTACCGGCTGGTGCTTGGCTGGCTACTGCCCTGCCCCGGCAGATCGCCCACAGCCGCCAGCCCGATTATCGTACCGGCCGCGGCGACTCCGCCCACGATGGCCACGATGGCGCCTGTCGAGAGTCCTCCACCCGCCGCGCCCGCCGCAGCCCCGCCTCCTGCCGCGCCGGCTCCTGCCGCTCCCGCCGCTTCGCGTTTACCTCTTGTCAGGCGCTTGATACTGGTCACATTGACGAGCTGCGAAGCCCCTGGCACAGTGGGCGCCGCGGCATCCACCGTCCCGGTAATCTCCACCAGATTCCCGACCTCGGCTTCCAAGCCGGTGCCCTGAACCTGCATGGTGACGTTGGTGACCCGGTCAACCACGATGAACTTGCCGTCCTTGAGCGCCAGAATGCCCGAAACCTTGGTCACCGTGGTAGCGCTGCCTTCCTGCGGTTCAAACAACATTTCGCGGCCGCTAGTCAGTCTCGCGACCAGCACGCCGTCGCTGTTGCTCACGTGTACGGCCCCCTCGCGGACTGCCACCACCACGCGGTTCGGCCCGGTCAACTGCACCCGCGCCGTGGCGCCCGGCTTATCCGCCTCAACCCGCAAACCGGCGGCCTCGATGCGATACTTCGTGGATTCCAACTGCCCGATCCCTTTCTCCAAAACCAGCCGCGATGCAAAAACGCGGGCGCGTGTCTCCGCCGCCAGCCGCAGACTAACACCGTTGTTGAGTTGCAGTTGCGACGACGAAACGTTGGTTTCAATCACATTGCCATCGAATAGCGTGGCGCTTCCCCGCACACTCGATTGGTCCAATTGGAAGCTTCCGTTGGCCACCACCAGGCCGATGGCAGTGCTGGCGGCGAAGCACGCCGCTAGAACACCGAGCGACAAGAGGCCGAGCAGAGCCCGGCGGGCGAATCTGGACATACGAACAAATCTCCTTTCGGATCAGGTGTGCCCGCAGCCGAGATAATCTCCGACAAATTTACTCCCCGCCCGTCACTTGTAGTAGCATCAGGGTTGGTCGATATCCATAGCCATATCTTGTCCGGCCTGGACGATGGCGCCGCAACCCTCGAGGATTCCATCTCCATGCTGCACCTGGCGGCCGAATCCGGTACCACCGACATCGTCGCCACCCCCCACGCCAACACCGAGTTCAGCTTCGACCCCGGTCTGATCGGCCAGAAAATCGCCGAACTGCAAGACGCCGCCGGCCCCCTCCCCCGCATCCACTGCGGCTGCGACTTCCATCTCACCCTGGAGAATATTCAGGACGCGCTGGCCCATCCGCCCAAGTACGCTATCAATCACCTCTGCTATCTTCTGGTCGAATTCTCCGACCTGCTCATTCCTCGCACCACCCAGGAGATCTTCGATCGCCTCCAGGGGGCCGGCCTCACTCCCATCGTCACCCACCCCGAGCGCAACGCCCTCCTGCATACCCGTCTCGATCAGTTGCAATCCTGGGTCGAAAACGGCGCCCTCGTGCAAGTTACCGCGGGATCTTTGCTGGGCGTCTTCGGTCGCACCGCTAAGTCCATCGCCACCCAGTTGATAAACCGTAACCTGGTGCACTTCATCGCCAGCGACGCCCACGACACCCGCCATCGCACGCCGGTCCTCCGCGACGCCTATGAATATGTCGGGAAGACCTGGAACCCCAGTCTGGCCAAGTTGCTCTTCCTCACCGCGCCCCGGGCCGTCATCGCCGGCAAAGAGATCGCGATGCTCGATCCCGCGCCCGCCTCCCCTAATAAAAAATGGTATCGATTTGGTTTTTGACCGTCTAACCCTTATGCCAAAACGTTTGCTCCCGCTGGTGCTGACGCTCGTCTCTTTCTGCGGTTTCCTGCCGGCCCAAGCTCCCCGGGCTCCGGACACGCCCGCCGGCCGTCAGTTCGCGCACTGGATCGAGGTCTTCAACCGCGGTCAACGCGATGAGATTGAAAAGTTCCTCAAGGAAAACGATCCGGAAGCCCGCATCGACAATCAAATGGAATTCCGGCGCACCACCGGCGGTTTCGATCTCAAGAAGGTCGAAGCGTCCACGCCAAATAGGCTGACCGGCATCGTCAAGGAGCGCAATTCCGAGAACCTCGCCCGCTTTACCCTGGAGGTCGATCCCGCCCCTCCGCATCAGTTCAGGGGATTCGGCCTCCGGCTCATCCCTCCATCGTCCGGCTCTCCCGCCCCGGCCCGGCTGAGTGAGTCCGAAGCCATCGCCGCGCTGCAGGCCGAGATCCAAAAGCAAACCGCCAATGACAGCTTCGCCGGAGCCGTAATGATCGCCAAGGGGCACAAGCTGGTCTTCTCCGGCGCCTACGGACCGGCCGACCGCGAGCATCACATCCCCAACCGGCTGGACACGCGTTTTCGCATCGGCTCCATGAATAAGATGTTCACCGCTACCGCCGTGCTCCAGCTCGCCGAAGCCGGTAAATTGAAGCTGACCGATCCCCTCGGGAAGTACTTGACCGATTACCCCAACCAAGAGACGGCCGCCAAAGTGACTGTCCATCATCTGCTGACCCACACCGGCGGTACCGGCGATATCTTCGGTCCCGATTTTGAAAAGAATCGTCTGACGCTGCGCACCCTGGCGAGTTACGTCGCGTTGTACGGCCAGCGCGCTCCGGAGTTCGAGCCCGGCGCGCAGTTCGCTTACAGCAACTACGGATTCATTCTGCTCGGCGTGTTGGTGGAAAAGGTATCCGGCGGCAGTTATTACGATTACGTCAGGGAACATATCTTCCGGCCGGCGGGCATGACCCGCACCGATTCGCTTCCGGAAGAAGAAAAAGTGGAGGGCCGCTCCATCGGCTACCTGCACAATGGGGACCACTGGCAGCCCAACGACGATACCCTTCCGGTGCGCGGCACCTCCGCCGGAGGGGGCTACTCGACCGTCTCCGACCTGGCCAGCTTCGCCAACGCGGTCATGGAACACAAACTCCTCAACGCCGAATACACCGCACTCCTGACCACGGGCAAAGTCGAACGCGACCCCGGCGTGAAATACGCCTACGGATTCTCCGATTCGACCGCCGGCGGCGTGCGTTGGGTGGGCCACGGCGGCGGCGCGCCCGGCATGAATGGGGAACTGAAGTTCTCGCCCGATTCCGGCTACATCGTCGCCGTCCTGGCGAATCTGGACCCACCCGCCGCCTCCCGCATCGCGGATTTCATCGCCGCGCGCCTCCCCAGCCGCTAAGACGAATTGTGGGGCAGGTTGACAACCTGCAGGCCGATTGTCAATCGGCCTTTCGTTTTACAACAGGTCCCTATCGCTCGAGGTGCGACGCACCAGCGGTCCTCCTGGTTTTCACTCGTGACGTGTCCACCATGGCGTGCAAGAGCTCGCGCAGCCGGACGGACGCTGTTTCGATCGACTCCGCCAGTTCCCGCTGTTCCGGCGACAGCCCCTGCGTCTGCAACAGACCGGCGCCGGCCGTGCAGATCACCGTCAACGGGCTTTTGAAGTCTTCCGCCAACTCCGCGTATCGCTTCGCCGCCGCTCCCGGCCGTCGCTGGCGGACGCGTTCGCTCTCCGTAGGATTCCTGACGCAAGTTTGAAGATTCTCGGTTTGAGCGGTCCATTGCCGCAAACTGGCCTCCATCTGTGCGCGCAGTGCGGCCAGACGTTCAGCGCCGGTTTCCCCCAGCATAAGCTCCGCCCACGATGTGAGGCCGTTGGCCGCTAGCGCGCAAGCTACTTCCGCCCGCGATACCGGTCCAAACCCACAACCGGGCCGGCGCGATGCCGGTCCGGCCTGGCGGTTCATCAGGCTGCCTAGCGTGACGCATCCCATCCGGCGCAGTGCGTTGCGAGTTCGATTCGATAGCTTCAGATCCTCTATCGGATCGTCCGGCGAAACTCCCATAATTCACCGATCGAGGGCGCTCACAGGCTTGTTGCGGCGCCGCGGCCACTTGTCCGCCGCGGCGCGCCCTAAAGATCGAGCCCGAGGACCGACTGTCCAGCCTGCCACGCGGCGTACATTCAAAAGTCGAGCCGCAACGCCAGTTGTCCCGTACGATTGCCTCCATTGCCTTGGGGCAGTGCGGCTTGCAAGGTCCCGAAGCTAGCGGGGTTGCCGACGTTCGTTGCGGGCGGCGCAAAATTGGTGTGATTCAAGACATTTGTGAACGTAGCTTCGAAGCGCAGCCGGTACCGCTCGTTTATCTTAAACACCTTGGCCGCACCCATGTTCACGTTGACCATGCCAGGACCCTGCAGGTTACCGACGCCGCAGTTCCCAAACCGTCCGGCGTTGGCGGGCGGCAGAGCGAAGGCATTGATGTTGAAGATGTCTTGAGAACTCTGATTTGTGTATGGGTTTCCGACGCAATCCGGGCGCGCTACGGCACCGCCGGTGGTTCGCTCGATCATATCGGTGTTCGATTGATCGTCGGCTGCCGGCATCGTGGCCGTCAGCCACTGCCCTGTTTGCATCGTCGTAACCGTGCTGAGATTCCAGCCTCCCAGAACAGGGTTCAGGAGCCGAGGTCCCCCGAACGGCAGTTGGTACACGCCCGTCAGCAGGAGGCGTCGCCGCGGCATTCCCACCACGTTGCCGCGGTCGGACCCAATATCGTAGCGGTTGGCAATCTCCACGGCATAGGGCTCTTCGCCTGCGTATGCGGTTGGTGCATCGGTGCCTTGCGCGTCGCTGATATTCTTTGCAAAAGTGTAGTTTGCCTGGAACGTCAGCCCGTGCGACACTCTATGGGTGAGCTCCACGGTACCCGCCTCATAGCTTTGATTTCCGATGCTTTCCGATTGCATCAACAGAAGCCAGTTCTGGTAGGGCGCACGCGGATCGACGACTGAGTATCCGTTGTTCGGAATGGTGTAGGGCGTCGCGCTCGCCGGAATTTGGTTCAGGTCTATGGTGATGGGAAGATGGTAGCTGCCTTGGCCGGTGTAGCTCAACCGGACCATCGTGTTGGGTGTCACTTCCCGTTCCACGGTCATGTTCCATTGCGCTGACGAAGGATCCTTCCAGTGCGGATTGTTTCCCTCCTCGAAATCGCCGCCGCCTAAAGTTGCCGGCGCGCCCGGAGGGGACGTTTGCGGAAACTGGAACGCCGCAGCACCGTTCGTGACAGAATTGTTGAAGGTGAGTAGATCCGAGAGCGCGATGATGCCACTGTTGAAAGACATGGGGCCAAGAGTCGTCATGGTGTAGATGCCAAAGCCGGCGCGAATGACCGTCTTGTTGTCGTTGAACGGACGGTAGGCTAGGCTCACGCGTGGATCAAAATCATGCCAATTCCAATCCCGAAGGCCTTGAGGAATCCCTGCCTGGCTCGCCGTCTCGATGTTCGAACACGGGAGCAACGGGGTCTTACCCGGAAGCGAGCATGCGTTGAATCCTTGGAGAAATCCAGTGTATATCTGCTGGTAGATAGGATTGTTTGCGATAAAGTTATAGAATTTGTCCGGAACGACGACGGTCACGTTGTTGTTCGCCGTCGTAAGAAAGGTAGCTATATCGCCATTGCTTTCCTGAAACGGAGGAAGCAATTCCCATCGTAAACCGAAATTGACCGTGAGATGGCTGCTCACCTGCCATGAGTCCTGGCCGTATACGCCCCATTGCTGAGTGCGTGCGTTCATTTGTGGGCCCGTGACCGCGAAGTAAGACGGGTTCGGCATCCCGAGCAGAAAATCGCCGAAGGAGTAGTTCGTGAGCGAACCGCTGAAGGTGAAGGCGCCATAGTCGTCGGACGGGAGGTAGTACATGAGGGCGTTGAAACTCTCTCTGCGGACATCCACTCCAAATCGAAATGTATGCTTGCCCAGGATCTTGGTGACGTTGTCAGTGAATTGCGTGTTTCCCGAAACGGTTGGTCCAACCCGGTCCTGCCCGATCGAGGTAACGGAGCCATCGGCGAAATTGAAGGTCGGGAAGGCATCACTCGTGGGATGCGCGGCAAGGTTTACTGCATGATCGAAGACCAGCCCGAGTTGAGAAAGAGCCTGGGGCCCTTGGATCGGGAAGGTGTCGTTTTCAGCGAAGTCTGTGAATCCAAAGCGGAATTCGTTCAGTAGCGTTGGGGTGATGGAGTAGTTGTAGGAAACTACCAGGCTGCGGTCCCGTTCGTTAGCTCCGTCACTCGGCAAAAACACACCTGCGGGTGCCACAACACCGGCGTTATTAAACTCAGTGTAAAAGGCGTTCTTGCCGCTAAAACGGACATACAGCTTTTGTTTGGCGTTAATGTCCTGATCGAGTCTCATATCGAAACCGTTGGAGTTCGATGGGTCCGGCACTAGAGTCTGATAGTTGTAGGAGGGGTTCAGCAGACCCAAATTGGCGTTTGGCAGAGGGTAGTAATTCAGCAGGGCTTGCGCCACGGGATTGATACAGGCATGGCACGAGCCGGTGGGGATCGTGTTGTTCGGAAAACCCGTGCCTGTGAAGGGATTCAACAACGGACCGTTCCCAAGGCCAGCCACGAGAGCGCTCAAATTGCCGTTTCTCTCCGCTGCCGTTGGCACCAGAAGCTGCTCCGGATCGGACTGAGTTTTTCGGTTCCCTTCATAATCGATGAAGAAAAACGTTTTGTCCCTTCCGTGGTAGAGCTTGGGGACTGTAACGGGGCCGCCCAGGCTGCCGCCGAAGGTGTTAAAGATCCGCGGCGCCTTGGTGGTGAAATTCAGAACGTTGGCATCCAGGCCGCTATCCTGAAAATACTCAAACGCGCTGCCATGCAATTGATTGGTTCCGCTCTTGGTAACAAAGGTGACGTCGCCGATCTGGGCAAATTCCGCATTGTTGTTGAACGCCGTGACTTTCATCTCGGCGATGTTTTCCATGGATGGGTAGGCGTCCTGCAGCGCGCCATTGAGGCGCACGTTGGCTGTGGAAATTCCATCCACGGAAAAGCCCGTCTGCGACGCTGTGGCGCCGCCCACGGCAATATTCCCCTGTGAGTCCGTCGTCACGGACGCAGATACCGCTAGAGCCGCCAGAGGACTGGAGGACACGCTTCGGGAGTTGATAGGCAGTTGGGTTATGTCGGTGTTGCCTTTGGAATCGCTAAGCGTGGCATTTTCGGTATTCACAGCCACGGCCTCCCCGCTCACCTCGACGACCAGGGATTCGCTCTTGAGAGCCATGTCGATGTCGAGGCGCAGCGTCTGCTGCGCGGCCAACTGCGCCGACGATACGCGAAAGTCGGCGAAGCCCGGTGCCTGCGACGTCAGCGAGAAGTGTCCGGGTTTGAGATTGACGAACTCGAATGCGCCGTCGCCGCCGACCACGACGGCGCGCGCGTTATTGTCGTCGAGACTCCGCAGCGTTACCACTGCGCCGTTCACGGCCGCCTGCGTGGGGTCGCGCACGACCCCGACGATGCTGCCAAAAGTGGACTGAGCGCCGGCCGGCGGCGCCAAGAGAATGCCGAGAGCGGCGAACAGCGCGATGGAAAGTCGTTTTGCCATAGTGGCCTCCAAAAAGTGAATCTGAAGCGCAATTTGTTGCCGGGCGCGACACGGCACACGTGTACTGCGCTCGGGGAAAAGAACTGAACAGGCGTCCTAGCCTGACCGGCTGCGCGCCGGAGCCGAGGGCTTCAAACGGGGAAAGCCAAAGTGACTACTGACTTATACCGCTAACCAGATCAGGATGGCATGAGGATCTAATATTAAGTTCATAAGTACCGCTCCCCAGTAGGCAAGATCGTCCATCGTCTGCTCACCCACACGGGCGGCACCGGCGATATCCTCGGTCCCGATTTCGACAAGAACCGGCTGACGCTACGCACTCTGGAGAGTTATGTCGCGCTGTACCGCCGCCTCCCGCATCGCGGATTTCATCGCCGCGCGCCTGCCCTTGGGGGGCGGGCTTTAGCCCGCGCGGGGCTTCAGCCCCGCCAATTGCGCTATTTTGGTTAAGCGAGGACAACCAAACAGATGATGGCAGCGGACCACCGTGGAATGGGTCTGGAAGGCAAGAATGTAGTCGTATTGGGCGTAGCCGACGAATCCAGCCTGGCATGGGCGATCGCCAAGCGATTTGCGGAGCACGGCGCGCACGTATTCATCGGCTACCAGCAGAAGTTTTTCAGCCGCGTGCGCCTGCTGCTGCTGCACAACCCCGGCGTGCAGGGCGATCGTTGCGATATCCTCAACGACCAGGAACTCACCAGCTTCTTCGCGCGATTCGAAAACAATCCGATTGAAGTTTTGGTCCATGCCATCGCCTTTGCGCCGAACGAATTGTTTACCGAGCCGGCCTCGGCCTGTAGCGCGGAAGCCTTTTGCCAGAGCCTGACGGTCTCTGCGCACTCGCTGTGCAAGACAGTGCGCTTCGCCAAGCCCAACTTGAAGGAGTGGGGCAGCGTCATCACGCTCACCTACCAGGCTTCGGAACGCGCCGAAGCTTCCTACGGCCTGATGGGCGTCTCCAAGTCTGCGCTGGAAAGCGCCGTGCGGTATCTGGCGCTGGAGCTCGGTCCGAAGAAGGTCCGCGTGAACGCCCTTTCGCCGGGGCCCATCGAGACCGTGGCGGCCACCGGCATCATGGGCGCCTTCCTGCGCAACCCGGAAGCCCTGGAGCGGCAGCGCGCGCGCGCCTTCCAGGAGGCCATCGGGATGGCCCGCGCGGAAAACCATCCGGACCCCTTGGCCGTCGCCAGCGCCGCCTGGAAGCATTTTCAGGAACTGGCCGCCAAGCGCTGCGCCATCGAGGAGACCGTGTCCAAGGAAGACGTGGCGGATTCCGCCCTGTTCCTGGGCAGCGATTACTCGCGCAAGATCACCGGCCAGATCATTCACATCGATTGCGGTCTTTCCACGGCCAACGCTCTCTGACCCGCAGCATCCAAATCGTTCCGTTCCGGCTGCGCCATCTCCCGCGCGTCATGCGCATCGAACGCGCCAGTTTCGGCGCCGAGGCCTGGCCGCGCAAGTACTTCCTGGGGCTGTACCGCGATTGCCGCGACTTCTTCGTGGTGGCCAAAGTGGGCGGGCGCATCGCCGGCTACGCGGTGGCCTGTGCGGACAAGCGCAACGCGGAGGTCGCCTCGCTCGCCGTCCATCCGGATTATCGCCGGTGCGGTGTGGCCGATGCCCTCATGCGGCACACCCTCGCCGAGCTGGGCGCGGCCGGCGTCCGGCTTGTGGAGTTGATGGTGCGGACCGAAAACCTCGCGGGCGCGCAATTGTATCGCTCGCTAGGTTTCCGGCGCGTGCGCTTGGTGCCGCGCTACTACGAGGATTCTGGCGATGGCTTCCTGATGGCCAGAGCGATACAATAAACACCGATGGCCGACAAGGAACATTTCGAGCTGGTAATGGGCGACATCGACGCCTGGAACAAGTGGCGGGAAGAGCATCCCAAGGAGAAACCGGATCTGTCCTTTGCCGTGATGCGCGGCGCGGACCTGATGCTGGCGAACCTGTCCGGCGCGGCGCTCTACGAAGCCGACCTGGTGCTGGCCAACCTGCGCGGCGCGGACCTGCGGCACGCCGACCTGCGCGGCGCCAATCTGGTGGGCGCGCGGCTGATGGGCGCGGACCTGGGGCAAGCCAATATCTGCGGCGCGGATCTTTCCACCGCCGAAGATCTCACCGACGAGCAACTCCGCCACACCCACGGCGATGCCCAGACCAGGCTGCCGGAGGACCTGCACGCCCCGGAGAATTGGCCCAAGAAGGGCCGCACCGCGGCGCGCTAGCTTCGAGCGTGTCGGAGGGCGGGCTTTAGCCCGCGCGGGCCTTCAGCCCCGCCCGAACCGCGATGAGAACCCTGTGGGGCTGGACCTCGAGCGTGCGCGTGGGTGCCAAAAGAAAGAAAGGCCACCTATGTCGGGCGCCCTGACCGCGTGCATCCATCCTGGGACCTCCATTTCTGGCTAATTGTCCGGTTTGCCGACTTCAAACCACTCGTGTCCGAGCCATGGCGAGTTGTCTCGCCCCTGCCAAGTTTCAAGCCTCGTCAGTCTGTTGGCTTCAAAGCGTACTACCCCAATCGCGGCAGGTGCTCCGGCTGCACAAGGAGGCGAATGGATCGGGCTTGCCCAGGGGTTCTTTCGATGAGGCCGTTGCGCTCCAGGGTCTTGATCATATCGTGAATCGCGGGCGGGGAAACCTGGAAGTAGCGCTCCAGGTCCGACTCTGCGGGAGCCTGGCGGTGGATCTTGGTGTAGTTGTAGATGAAGGCCAGATACTGACCCTGTTTCGCTGTGAATGGCGGTACCACGGACGGATCGAGTTTGGGCGCCGGATCAATGCTCACCTCGAAGGCGTCCTCGCCCAAACTCTCGAGGACGCGGACATGGAGAATGTAAACCTTTCCGCCGATCACCGTGCGAACGGATTTCTTGGCGGCGGCGTAGAGATTGGCGCGCAACTCCCTCGCATTGGTGCTGGAGTCCTCGAAATTCGCGATCCGAGTGCGTGCGTCGTCGATTTGCGCGAACGCCCTTTGCCGGCCGTCTTTGCGCTCCGTCTCGAACGATTGAGCGCCGAATGACATTGCGTGGCCGCATAACTGTTCGAGCAATGTTACGGGTTTGCCCATGCGTTTAAGAATAGCGAAAAGCCGAAGCCGTTGATGAAAGAAATCGCCAGCGGTGGATAGCGGACCGATCAAAGAGCGGACAAGGGATGGATCACGGCGATAACCGGAAGGTATCCATCCAGCCGATCCTACCAAGTCCGCCTCGATTGCGGCGCATCCTCCGAGCCCCACATGGATCTGCGCGGTTCCCCCAGCACACCACCCTTTTTATCGCTCGGGTCGCATAGCCATCGGCCTCGCCTCGAGCAATCTAACCCCGCAGCCGCGCGCGCAACCACCCGGCTAGTTCCGCCAGCGCCACGGTGGTCTGCTCCCCGCTGGCCATCTCCTTCACCGCCGCCGCGCCGTCGCGCAACTCATTCGGCGCCAGAAACACCGTGAATCGTGCGCCGCGGCGGTCCGCATAACCGAAGAACTTCCCCGGCTTGCCGGCGGAAAAAGCCAGATCGGTCTGGATGCCGGCCGCCACCAGTTCGGCGGCAATACGAGCGGCGTCCCGGCCCAGAGCCGCATCGAACATGCCCACGCATACCTCGACCTTCGGCTTGGCGGGCGTCAGCCCCTTCAATTCGGTCAGGATCTCGGCGATGACCACGTCGCCGAAGCCCATCCCCACCGCCGGACGGCCCGTGCCGGTCATGTCGCCAAACAGATTATCGTAGCGGCCGCCGCCGAAGATGGCGCGAAATTTGCGCTCGGCGTCGAAGCCCTCGAACACGGTCCCGGTGTAATACGCGAGCCCGCGCACCACGCCGGAGTCGAAGCACAGGTAGTTCGCGAATCCCATGGCGTCCGCCAGGTCGAGCAGCCGCCGCACATCCTCCGCCGCCGGACTGCCGGCCAGCGGCCCCGACGACAGGCTGTCCGCCGCTTCGCCGCCCAGCAGATCCATCACCTCATCGGCAGTCTTGGCGGCGAGTCCTTTTTCGATCAGCATTTCTTTCAGCGTCTCAACGGGCGCCTTGCCTTTCTTGTCCAGCACCATGAACACGTCCACGTGGCTCTCCCGCGGCACGCCCAACTCGCCCAGCAGATACGCCACCACCTGCCGGTTATTGATGTGGATGCGCACGTCGCGCGCCCCCAGGCCCAAGGCGCCCAGTGCGCTCGTGACCGTGGCCAGAATCCAGGCTTCCGCCTGCACCGACGGCTCGCCAACGACATCGAGATTCCACTGGAAGTGCTCCCGCTTGCGCCCGCGCGTCATGCGTTCGTAGCGAAAGCATTGCCCGATCGTCCACCATTTTGCGGGAAACACAATGTCCTGCGCACGCGCGCTGATCATGCGCACCAGCGACGGCGTCACCTCGGGACGCAGCGCAAGCTGCCGGTTGGATTTGTCCTCGAAGTGATAGATCTGTTGCGCGACCTCCTCGCCCGCCTTGCGCGCCAGCAACTCGAAGGATTCCACCACCGGCGGCTCAAAGCGCTGGAATCCGTGCAGGGTGGACGCATCCGTCCAGGCGGCGAAGATGCGGTCGCGCAGATCCAGGTCGGCGGGATAGAAGTCGCGCATGCCGCGTGGCGGCTCAAGCTGCATAACTCATAGTGTAGACGCTAGCAATGGAGGGCGGGCTTGAGCCCGCGCGGGGCTTGAGCCCCGCCCCGCCGCGTCTTCTATAATTAAGCAAATGCTGATCAAAAAATCGCCCGATCTCCGTTACTCAGAGGTAACACCCCAAAGCACCTATCTAAACCGCCGGAGCTTCCTCTCCGCCGTGCCCCTGGCGGGAGCGGCCCTGCTAACAACCCGAGCGAAAGCCGCCGCCAAACTGGCCGCCATCAAAGGCCCGTTTAGCACCGATGAAAAACCGACGCCCTACCAGGACGTCGCCAGCTACAACAATTTCTACGAATTCGGCACCGGCAAAGACGAGCCGTCCAAAAACGCCGGCCGCCTGAAGACCTCGCCATGGACCATCGCCGTGGAGGGCGCGGTCTCGAAGCCCAAGGTTTTCGACCTCGCCGACGTCATGAAAATGGCGCCGCTGGAAGAGCGCATCTACCGCCATCGCTGCGTGGAGGCGTGGTCCATCGTAGTCCCCTGGATCGGCTTTCCCCTCAACGTCCTGATCAAAGCCGTCGAGCCCACCGCCAAGGCCAAATTCGCCGCCTTCCAGAGCCTCTACGACTCCAAGTACATGCTCTCCGAGCGTTCCGCCGGCATCGCCTTCCCTTACGTGGAAGGCTTGCGCATGGACGAAGCCATGCACCCTCTCGCGCTGCTCTGCTTCGGCATGTACGGTCAGGAGCTGCCCAACCAGGATGGCGCCCCGGTCCGCCTGGTGGTGCCCTGGAAATACGGCTTCAAAAGCATCAAGTCCATCGTGAAGATCAAGTTCGTCGAGAAGGAGCCGCCCACCACCTGGAATCTTTCCAATTCGCGCGAATAC
>Ga0187847_10001359_pt1 | contig 22274 bp, 16 predicted proteins | sample June2016WEW_4_10_FD_132458 | JGI IMG/M metagenome (GOLD analysis project Ga0187847, IMG submission 132458) | Peatland microbial communities from SPRUCE experiment site at the Marcell Experimental Forest, Minnesota, USA - June2016WEW_4_10 | ecosystem: Environmental > Terrestrial > Soil >...
AATACTCCCACGATAAAAATTCCCATCAGGATGGAATCCAGATAACCGGTTAAGACTTGGCCGGGCTTCTGAGTCAGCGGCCAGAAGATATTTTTGATCGATTCTACTCCTGCCGTTAGGGTGGTGACGCCTACGAACGCCATGGGGATGGCGGTGATCCAGGCATATTGCTTCTTGCCCATGTTAATCAGGAAGGTTGTGGTCACAGCTAGCGCAATGGTGGCTAGCAGTTGGTTGCCGGTTCCGAACAGCGGCCAGAGCGTGGAGATGTTTCCGGTATAGATCAGGTATCCCCAGCCCAGAACCACAACAGAACTGGTCATGAGATTCCCCCATAGCCAGGCGCTGTTGCCGAAGGGCTTGTGCACTTTGGCCATGAGTTCCTGCAGAACGTAGCGGGCTACGCGGGTGCCCGTATCGACCGTGGTGAGGATGAAGAGAGCTTCGAACATGATGGCGTAGTGATACCAGTAGCCCATGAGGCGATCCATGCCGGGGAGGCCGCGAAAGATTTGTGCCATGCCTACGGCTAGCGAAACCGCGCCGCCCGTGCGGCCTGCGAGATGCTCTCCCACTTCGCGGGAGAACATATCGAGATTGACCGTGCTCAAGCCGAGATGACTAAAGACTTGCGGCGTGGTGTTGATGGCGAAGTAGTCGCCGGGATAGAGCGAGCAGGCGGCGATGAGAGCGAGAACCCCCACCAGCGATTCGGCGATCATGGCGCCGTAGCCGATGAAGCGGGCGTCGGTTTCTTGGTCGAGCATTTTGGGCGTGGTGCGCGAGGCTACCAGCGAGTGAAAGCCGGAGATCGCGCCGCAGGCGATGGTGACGAAGAGAAAAGGGAAGAGAGTTCCCTTGATGATGGGGCCGCCGCCGTGAACGTACTGCGTGAAGCTGGGGAATTTGATGTTGGGATGGACCACGAAGACGCCGACGATCAGAACCGCGATGGTGCCGAGTTTCACGTACGTGGAGAGATAGTCTCTCGGTTCCAGCACCAGCCACACGGGGAGCACGGACGCTATGAGACCGTAGATTGCCATTAGGATCGTGATCTGGTGGGGAGTGAATGTCAGGGCTGAGGCGGCGGAGGTTTGCGCTACCCAGTGGCCGGCGACGACTCCGGCGATTAACAGGACTACGCCGAAGATGCTGGGGCCGGTGACGGTGATTTTTCCGGCGTGGCTTTTGAACATCCACCAACCCATGATGACGGCGATGGGGATGGTCATGCCGATGGTGAAGACTCCCCAGGGGCTGTTGGAGAGCGCGTTCACGACCACGATGCCGAGGCCCGCCAGCGTTACTAGAAGAATAAAAAGGACAGCGATCATCGCCACCAACCCGGCGAAGGGGCTGATCTCGGTGCGGGCTAGGTCTGCGAGCGAGCGGCCGCGGTGGCGGATTGAGGCTACTAGTACGGTAAAATCCTGCACGCAGCCGGCTAGGACTGCGCCGATGAGTAGCCAGAGAAAACCCGGGGCGAAGCCGAATTGTGCGGCTAACGTGGGACCCACGAGTGGGCCTGCGCCGGCGATGGCGGCGAAGTGATGGCCGAAGAGCACCCAGCGCGGCGAAGCTACATAGTTGTGGCCGTCGGCATAGGTGTGCGCGGGAGTGGTGCGGCGATCATCGAGCGCCAGAGCTTTTGCGGCGATGAATGCGCTGTAGTAACGGTAGGCCAAGGCGTAGACGCAGAGCGCAGCTAAGAGAACCGGGAAGGTGTTCATGGCTTGGTTCGACGCAGGCAGGAGGTGATGCTGCCAGCTTGTCGAGGGCATCCTACACCTGATTTGGAATCCAGCACAATGACATGCGCGGGCACGGCGGGCACGGGCGGGCACGGGGAAAAAGAGGCGCTGGCAGATCTGCAAGCCGCGTTCGTTCCCGTCGCGGTGAATTCACAATTCACCATCGGGCCCGTAACAGACCCCATGGCCCATGCTAAAATTTCGCGATGCGCTTACGAATAGGCATGCTGTTACTGCTTCTCGCGGCAGGCGCATGGTCGGCCGACACCGTCATCATGCCGCATGAGATTGGCGTTTCCTGTCTCAAGCGCAAGCCCTTTACCGCCATTGCGCGGACGACTCTTACACGGGTGTTCGCCCGCGGAACTCAAAGAACGGTAACTACGGAGGACCACATTGCCAGGGACGCCGAAGGGCGGGTTCTGCGCGAGCAACATTTACCTTGGACTGAAGACCCAAGGCAGCCCGTGTATTACCTCAACATCCTCGACCCAAAGAGAATGAAGAATACCCATATTGATCCTCAGGAACATTCGGCGGTGGAACGGCCCGTGGATGCGAGACACACGTGGGATTATGTTCCCTATGATGGAACTCAGTATCAACTCGCCGAAAGGCCTGGAGTTTCAATCAATACGAAACGACTCAGGAGCCAGCAAATCGCTGGTCTGAAGTGCTGGGGACAGCGCACGACATACGTCTATTCACCGGGTACTTATAAGGGAAATCAGCAGCCGGTCACACGTACTTGGGAGGTTTGGTATGCCAAAAAAATTGGATCGGATGTTCGAATTATCGCTCACGATGGCGACCCAAAAGCTGGCGACCAAGAGACCGATTTAATCGATATAAAGTACGGCGAACCTGATCCCTCAATCTTTGTTCCGCCCGTTGGATATGCCATCCAAAGCTCCCAGCCCTAAAAGTTGCGAGCGTCCGAATCCCTGGCGCCACAATCTTGCATGCAAACCTAGGGTTCGCGCCATCGGAGAGTCACATGCGCCGCACAAACATCCCCCCGGCGCGAGAGACGCGCTATAATGCCGGGCGCGGACCGCTGCTGAACCGAAAGGATGGTGTGCGCATATGGCACCAGACAAACAGTCGACAACTCAGGAGCAACATCTGGTCCGCTTGGGCTTGGGGCTTGCCAACTGGAGTGAGCGGTGGTTTCCGGATGCGTTGGTTTTTGCGTTCCTGGGAATCGTGGTGGTGTTTGGGGTTGGCCTTCTGCTTCATCAAAGTCCTGCCAATCTGGCGATCCAGGGCGGGAAGAATTTCTGGGCGCTGGTGCCCTTCACCATGCAGATGGTGATGATCATCATCGGCGGGTATGTCGTGGCCTCGACGCCGATCGTGTATCGCGCCATTCTCGCCCTGGCCGGAGTGCCTAAGACGCCGCGGGGAGCGGTTGCGCTGGTGGCATTGTTATCGATGCTGACGTCGCTGCTCCACTGGGGATTGAGTTTGATTATCAGCGGGCTTTTTGTGCGGGAGTTGGCGCATCGGGTCAAGGGGATGGACTACCGCGCGGCGGGCGCTGCGGCGTATCTCGGCACGGGGGCGGTGTGGGCATTGGGGATCTCGTCCTCCGCGGCCATGTTGATGGCGACGAAGTCGGCCGTGCCGCCGTCGTTGTTCAGCATCAGTGGCCTGATCCCGCTGACGCAAACCATCTTCTTGTGGCAGAGCGTCGCGACCACCACCATCTTGATCTCGGTTTCGGTGCTGATCGCTTATTTATCGACGCCCTCGGTGGAGAATGCTCGGACGGCGGAATCTTACGGAATTCCATACGAGCCGACTCAGTCGAATCTCGAAGCGCGGAGTAAGCCAGGCGAGTGGCTGGAGTACAGTCCGCTGCTGACGGTTCTGGTGGTGGCTTTGTTGGGCTGGTATTTGGTGGATGTATTTCGCACTTCGCCGCAGGGAGCGCTGGCTGCGCTGGATCTGAATACTTATAATCTCATGTTTATCACAGTTGGACTTTTGCTGCACTGGCGGCCGAAGCGCTTTACACGTGCGGTAACGGCGGGCATTCCAGCTACGGGCGGGGTGCTGATCCAGTTTCCTTTTTATGCCGTGATCTTCGGCATGATTGTGGGGACCGGGATTGCCGATACTTTGGCGAAACTGTTCGCTTCGATCAGCACGCACGATACTTATCCTTTATTGGTGGCGACGTATTCGGCCGTGCTGGGAGTTTTTATTCCTTCGGGCGGCAGCAAGTGGGTGATCGAAGCGCCGTACGTCTTGCAGGCGGCGAATCTGCATCGTGTGCATCTGGGGTGGGTGGTGCAGATTTACAACGCATCGGAGGCGCTGCCGAATCTGGTGAATCCTTTTTGGATGCTGCCGCTGTTGGGGATATTGAAATTAAAGGCGCGGGATATTGTGGGTTATGGAGTGTTGCAATTGATCGTGCATATTCCGGTGGTGTTTTTTTTGTGTTGGCTGTTCGCGCGGTATATTCCGTACGTGCCGCCGATGAAGTGAGCGATTGAGCCCGCTGAAGCCGCGCCCTTTCAAAGCCGCCAAGTGCTATTCGCTAACTGCCGCGACGTCGTCAAAGCAGGTGAAAGTCACGAATCTGGTTGAGCAACTTGGCGGTGTCGATAGGCTTGACCAGGTAGGCGTCGCAGAGTACCCGGAAGGACTGGATCACATCCTTTGGGTCGTCGAGGGCGGTGGTCATGATGATCTTCACGCCGCGAGTGGAGAAGGTGCCTCCGGCTTCTTCGAGGGCGCGGATTTCGGAGACGGCGGTGCGGCCATCCATTTCGGGCATCATGACGTCCATGCAGATCACGTCGTAGGGTTTAGCGTCGGCGAGGCTGGCGCGGAAGGCGGCGACGGCCTCCTTGCCGTTGACGGCGACGTGGCATTCGCCATACTTGGAAATAAATGTCTGCAGCAAGAGCCGGCTGGTGAAATCATCTTCGACGATCAATGCGCGCATCTTGGTCCTCCTGATCTTCTTCTGTAAGGCCCGCTTTTTTTAGGGCGCCCTGAAGCAGCTGAAGTTGATCTCGCATCTCGGGCAGCAAGGCGAGAGCATCGCCGAATTCGCCGGCCGACACGGCGTACTGGGCCTGGGAAGACAGGTCTCGAAGAGCCTTCGCGGATACGGTGGCGGAGGCTCCTTTGAGGGTGTGAGCCTGGCGCACGGCGGCCTCGGCGTTGCGCTGCTCGAGCACTTGCTGCAGGGTGTCGAGTTGGCGCGGGGCGTCGTGCAGAAAGGCGGCGACAACAGTGCGAGCCAGCTCTTCGTCGTACATGAGACGGGAGAGCAATTCCTTGTAGTTGAAGACCGGGTGGTCGAAAACCGGCAAAGCGAAGGCTGGCGACTTGAAAGCGCCAGGCGGGGGCGCGGCTCCTGTATCCGGAGGGAGATTCTCAACGGCAATGGCGGAGGGCTTGATCCATTTCTCGAGAACCTGGGAAAGCTTCGTCACTTCAATGGGCTTCGAAATGTAATCGTTCATGCCGACTTGGAGGCAGCGGTCGCGGTCGCCGCTCATGGCGTCGGCGGTTACGGCGATGATGGGGATTTGCGGATTGCGCACGCCGAAGCGGGGATCGCGAATGCGGGGAGTGGCTTCGTACCCATCGAGAACGGGCATGCGGCAGTCCATCAGGACCAGATCGTAGTCGGCCTGGCGGAGGGCTTGCAGCGCTTCCTCGCCGTTTGCCACGAGATCGGCGTGATAGCCGAGTTTGTTCAGGATGGCGGTGGCTACCCGCTGATTCACAGTGTTATCTTCGGCCAAAAGGATGCGGGCTTGACCGCGGGCTTGAGCGGCCGCGAGAGGCGACGGGCGAGCATCGGCGATCGTCTCGATTGCTTTCGTCGGTGCGGAAGGGAGCGCGCTGGCCGCCGCGGACATGGCCATTTGTTTTTTGAAGACTGCGGTGAACCAAAAAGTCGAGCCTTTGCCGGGTTCGCTGTTAACTCCGATTTGGCCACCCATCAAGGCGACCAGTTGCCGGGAGATGGGGAGGCCGAGGCCGGTGCCTCCATAGCGGCGGGTGCTCGAACCATCGGCCTGCACGAAGGGCTCGAAGAGGGAGTCGGCCTGGTCCTGGCGGAAGCCGATACCGGTATCGCTGACGGTGAAGCGCAATGTCACGTCGTGCTCATCACCATATTCCACCCGCGTCAAGATGGAAACTCCGCCTTTTTCGGTGAACTTGACGGCGTTGCCGACCAGGTTAATCAGAATCTGGCGCAAGCGATTGGGATCGCCCTGCAGCAGGAATGGAGTTGAGGGATCGACCTCGGAGGTGAGCAAAAGACCCTTCTCGCGGGCCTTGAGGGTGAGCACGGCGGCGGAGCTTTCTACCACGCTGCGCAGATCGAAATCGGTGGTCTCGAGGGTTAGCTTGCGGGCTTCAATCTTGGAGAAGTCGAGGATGTCGTTAATCACGGCCAGCAGGGACTCGCCGCTGCTGCGGACCATTTCGGCGTATTGCAGTTGTTCGGGAGTGAGTTGGGTATCGAGGAGCAGGCCGGCAATGCCGATGACGCCGTTCATGGGAGTGCGGATTTCATGGCTCATGTTGGCGAGGAACTGGCTCTTGGCGCGATTGGAGGCTTCGGCAGCTTCTTTGGCGCCGCGCAAGAGTTGTTCGTTGCGTTTGCGCTCGGTGATGTCCACGAAAGTGACCACGGCGCCGACGGCCTCTCCGGCGCGATAGAGAGGATGAGACCAATATTCGCAGGGGAAACTGGTGCCGTTCTGCCGCCAGAGCACTTCGTCCTCGATATGAATGCCCTGGCCGCGGCGGAAGGCTTCATAGATCTTGCAGCGCTCGGCGGGGTAAGCGGAGCCATCGCCGCGGGTGTGGTGTATGAGTTCGTGCATGTTCTTTCCCAGAAGCTCGGAAGAGTCGAGATAACCCAGGAGGCGGAGGCAGGAGGGATTGCAGAAAGTGCAATCGCCGCGCAAATCGATGCCGTAGACGGCTTCTGGAACGGAATTCAGCAGCAGGCTGATGAGTTCGCCGCTTTCGCGACTTTCTTGTTCGGCGCGCCGGCGTTCGGTGATATCGACCAGGCTGCCTTCGATGATTCCGCCGGAGGGGGAAGAATCGTCGATGAGAGCGAGATTGGCGATGACCCAGACGGGCTTGCCGTCCTTGCGGCGGAATTTCATTTCGTGATTGGTAAGGTTTTTCTGGTGCTTCAATTTCGCCAAGAATTTCCCACGATCCGAAGCGCTTTCGTATAAAGCGGCCGCGGTCAGGCGCAGGACCTCTTCAGGGGTGTCGTAACCGAACATGCGGGCTGCGGCCTGATTGCACTCCCGAAGGTGGCCATCAAGGGTGCTGCTGAAGACGCCGGCGAGGTTGCGCTCGAAGAGAAGGCGGTAGCGGGTCTCGGATTCGCGAACCGCCTGCTCGGCGAGTTTAAGGCTGGTGATGTTCTCGTGGGACAAGACCACGCGGCCTATGCCCTCTTCGACGAAAGGAGTCACTCGCAGCAGGAACCAGCGTCTCTCGCGAGGGCTGTGGCAGGGATACTCCAGTAAGAACTCGCCGCGGTCGCCGTCGATAGCTTGGCGAATACCTTCGGCGGCGGAATAGGCGGTCGCATCTTCGACCGCGGAGTTTCGGCAGACTTCGAGGTAATTGGTGCCCACTCCGCAGGAAAGCAGGTCGCCGCCATTGGCCGCGGCAAAACGGCGCCAGGCGGCGTTGACGGCGACGACCTGGCCCTTCTGGTCGAGGATGGCAACATGGGAGGACAAAGCGTCGAGGATGGATTGCAGGAATTCCTCGGACTCGCGCGCGGTTTGCTCGGCGCTCTCGCTGCGCTCCAAGCTCAATTTTAATGCATCTTCGTTGCGCCTGCGCTCGGTGATGTCGCGGTAGGTCCAGATTCGCCCGTAACGATTGCCGAGGCGATCGATTACGGGAGCGGAGTAACGGTCCAGAACGGTTCCGTCCTTGAACTCAAGTTCGTCGCGGCCGGTTTCGTCGGGATGATGGTAGAGATAGTTGGTGCGGGTGAGGAAAGAATCGCGATCCTTAACCCGGGAAGCCACGTGATTGAGCAGGAGTTGGTTGTCGCTGTCGGCGAGAATCTCGGGAGGAATTCTCAGCAACTCGGTCAACTTCTGATTGCGCATGAGCCGTTGGCCGTTTTCGTTCACGACCTGAATGCCGTCGATGGTCGAGTTCGCCTGGGCTTCGAGGAATGCGGTCTTGAATCTGAGGTCGGCGTCGAGACGCTTGCGCTCGGCGATGTCGCGAGCGATTTTTGACGCTCCTACGATTGCGCCGGCTCGGTCTTTGATGGGTGAAATGGTAACGGAAACGTCGATCTTGCTGCCATCTTTGCGGACGCGGACGGTTTCGAAGTGGCTGAAGCTTTCGCCTCGGCGGATGCGCTCCATGATGTCGGATTCTTCGTCGGCGCGCTCCGGAGGCAAAAGCATGCGCACGGGTTGGCCGATGGCTTCCGCAGCGGAATAGCCAAACAATTTCTCCGCGGCTGAGTTCCAGGAGGTGATGCTTCCGTCGAGGGTCTTGGTAACGACGGCGTCGTTGGAGGATTCGACGGCGGCGGCAAGGCGTTCGAGCGTTTCTTCGGCGTGCTTGCGCTCGGTGATGTCCTGGACGATGCCGAACATTCGGGTCGCTTTGCCGGCGGAGTCCCGCCACAGGTCGCCGCGGCCCCAGGTCGAACGAATCTCCCCGTTGGCACGAACGATCCTGCACTCGAATTCCCATGTTTCTCCCCGCCTTATGCTGCCCTGAAAGCTCGCCCAGACTCTTTCCCGGTCATCGGGATGGACGTGGCGCAGGAAGATGTCAAAATTCCACTCTGGCACAGGGGAGGAATAGCCGAAGATTTGATCGTGCACCAAAGATCGGCTGGCCTGCAGCGTGGTGAGATCGAGCGACCAGTCGCCGACCTTGGCGGTTGACAGCGCGAAAGTCCTCCTCTCATCGCTCTCGCGCAGGGCCTCTGCCGCGCGCTTACGCTCGGTCATGTCGAGCACGAAGGCGAAGAGGTATTCTTCTCCATCGAACTGCAGGTAGGTCGAAATGACTTCGACGGGGAAAATCCGCCCTTGTTTGGTTTGCTCAACGGTTTCGAGGGTGACCGAACCACGGGCTTTTATGTCGTTCCAGAAGCCTGCCCAAGCCTCTTTGGGAAAGAGGGGATCAATGTCGGGAATCGAAAGGGAGAGAAGTTCCTCGCGGGTGTAACCCAGGGAGCGGCAGGCAGCTCGGTTGGCGAAAACTATGCGAGCGGCAGAATTGACCCAAAAGACGGAGTCGGAGGCATGGTTCAAGGAAAATTGCGCCAGCCGGAGTTCTTTTTCTGCGAGCTTCTTGCCGGTTTCGAGAGCGGACTGGGTGGCGCGAGCTTCGGTAACGTCGCGCTGCACGGCGATAAAGTTAGTGACGGCGCCACTCTGGCCGCGCACCGGCGTGATCGACATGGTGGCGGTGTAGAGGCTGCCGTTTTTGCGGCGATTGACGAGTTCTCCGCGCCAGACCTCGCCCGCGAGGATGGTCTGCCATAGCGCCCGGTAAAAAGAGGGGTCCTGGCGGTCGGACCTGAGCAGCCGGTTATTTCTTCCTAATACTTCCTCAGCGCTGTAACCGGTGGACTGGCTGAAGGCTGGGTTGACATACTGAATGATGCCGCGGTGATCAGTAATAATGATGGCTTCATCGATTTGCGCGACGGCAGCGGCAAGTAAAGCAAGGTTTGCGGGTGCGGCGGCGGGCGCGGTTGCCTCCTGCGCCTCAACCGGAGTGCGAGGGTGGGGGCGTGTTGGCTGACTGGAAGACACGAGGGGCGTGGGTGGTCTTGGGTTCTATCGGCAGGGTGAGAGGGGGACTTCAATGCGCTTCGGGCTTCAGCGGAGGCCCGCGGTTGAACGGGGCACGTGCTCACAAGTGGTCTGGTTTGACCAGACATCCAACTTTTCATCGCCTATGCTTAAGCCAAGAATAGAGCGAGAACCGGTGGAATACGTTTCGCCCGACCCTCTTTTCGCTTTCCACAAACCAGGCCCCTGAGTCAGGTACTGTTTCTCTTGTAGGACCTCCCAAGACAGTTGCATGTATATTCGGAGGCCTCAATGAAGTTATTTTGGTCCGTGGCTGCGATCGCGGTCCTGGTTTTAGCTGGAGTGTTGTACGTGAGCGACCGAAACCAGAGCGGAAAGGATCGAAGCGGAACGGCCGCTGGGGAGCCAAGCGGTGGAGTCCATTCAGAAGCCATTCCAGTTGCATCCAGAGTCGGTACGGGACACGATTTTGTGCCTGGCGGCCTGCTTTCGGTTGCACAATTTCGGCGATGTTTTCGAGCCGACGCGGCATTGGCGGCGCAATTTCCGGAATTCAACTTCAGCCGGGCTCGCTTCGGGTATATGAGCAAGGATACTTGCGCCTTTGTCGCCTATCGAGTCGCCGCCAAATTCGGCTGGACCAGACACTGCATCGTGCTGAGGAAGAACGAAGTGGTCCTCACCGATGGGCGCTATACACTGCGGGCTCGATGCGGGAACCTGATTTCTGGAACGACGAAAATTCCGCTGCTGCCGCAACCCGTGCAAGACGAAATCGACAAAACTAACACGGCACCAACTCCGGGGGGTTATGGCGTGGCTGTGCTTCCGGTGCTTCCTGATGTTCCGGGGACGGATTCGCTCCTGAGTCCGGGTGCACTTCCTGTTTCGCCGGGGCCGATCACCGGCTTTGAGCCGTTTCCCATCGGTCCAGGTCCGGTAGCCGGCCCGCTGCCTCCGGGCGGTGTTCCCCTGCCTTGCTGCGGTCCGACAGGGGTGCCCATGCCCATACCTACACCCATACCCGTCAGTGTGCCGGACGGCGACAAGTGTATGGGACTTATAGGAGGGTTGGTGTTGATCGTGGCCGGAGTGTACTACGTAACCGAGAGAAAACGAGCCCGAAGATAGGAACGGGAATGCTCAAGAGATGAATTGGTGGACCTGGTCGGGATCGAACCGACGACCTCTTCCATGCCATGGAAGCGCGCTCCCAGCTGCGCCACAGGCCCACGATCGCACAACGCCGAAAAAGCCTAGATCGACGATTCGGGATCGAAGGGAAGTGCTGGGTTATTTTCGCCCACATGGGCGGGATAGTCAACGTAAGCTGCCTCTTAGATTCTTTGTGAACTCCGCGCGGTTGTTCTCGGCGAACTCCGCGATTCAGGCTCTTAGGGCGGGGTTCCTAAACCATTTATCGGGGCGAGCGCCGAGGAAGGGCCGAGGAGTTCGAGGAGAAGACTCGGGGTCCGGAGCGCAAAGTGAGTTCTTTCCTGATTTCTTTGGTTGGTTTCCACAGGCTGGTTCTGGCATAATTGTCCGTGCACCCCACCTGCACCAATTTTCAATCACAATTTAGAGCGAGGAAGAGATGCCAGCGAAGTACATCTTTGTGACGGGCGGAGTTGTGTCTTCATTGGGCAAGGGATTGGCGGCGGCTTCGATCGGCTGCCTGCTGGAGAGCCGCGGGTTGAAGGTGAACCTGATGAAGTTCGACCCTTATTTGAACGTCGATCCGGGGACGATGTCGCCGTTTCAGCATGGCGAAGTGTTTGTGACCGACGACGGCGCGGAAACCGACCTCGACCTCGGCCACTACGAGCGCTTCACCCACGCCAAACTGTCTCGCGACAATAATTGGACCACCGGGCGCCTATACGAGCAGATCATCGCCAAGGAGCGGCGCGGGGATTATCTGGGCAAGACCGTGCAGGTGATTCCGCATGTGACCAATGAAATCAAAGCGGCGATGAAGAAAGTCGCGCAAGATGTGGATGTGGCGATTGTCGAGATCGGCGGCACCGTAGGCGACATCGAGTCGCTACCGTTTATGGAAGCGATCCGGCAGATGCGGCAAGAGTTGGGGCGCGAGGACACGCTGTTCGTGCATGTGACCCTGGTGCCGTTTATTGCCGCTGCGCAAGAACTTAAGACCAAGCCGACGCAGCACTCGGTGAAGGAGTTGCTGAGCATCGGGATTCAGCCGGATATTCTTTTGTGCCGCACGGATCGTTTTCTGGCGAAGGAGATTAAGTCGAAGATTGCGCTCTTCTGCAACGTGCAGGAAGAGGCGGTGATCACGGCTAAGGATGTGGCTTCGGTGTATGAGGTGCCGCTGGTGTTTGCCAATGAAGGCGTCGATACGCTGGTGCTGAAGTATTTGCGTATGGAGGCCAAGGATCGCGATCTTTCGAAGTGGGAAGACATTGTGCATCGCGTCTACAACCCGAAGGACACGGTCACGATCGGAATCGTGGGAAAGTATGTGGAGTATGAAGATTCGTATAAGTCCTTGAAAGAGGCGCTGATCCATGGCGCGCTGGCGCACAATCTGAAATTGCAGGTGAACTGGATTGAGGCCGAGGGGCTGGAAAGCGGCGACGGAAATAGCAACGATGCGCAGCTCGAGAATTATGACGGGATCCTGGTTCCGGGAGGCTTTGGCAAGCGCGGGATTGAGGGGATGCTAATTGCGATCCGCTACGCGCGTGAGAATAAGGTTCCTTACTTTGGAATTTGCCTGGGCATGCAGACGGCTTGCGTGGAATTTGCCCGCAACGTGGTGGGACTGGCGGAGGCGAATTCGAGCGAGTTCGACCCGGCGACACCGCATCGCGTGATCTACAAGCTGCGCGAGTTGCGCGGCGTGGAGGAACTGGGGGGCACGATGCGCCTGGGCGCGTGGCCTTGCAAGATCGAGCCCAACACGCTGGCGCAGAAAATTTACGGCAAGCTGGAAATCAGCGAGCGCCATCGCCATCGCTACGAATTTAATCGCGAATACGAGGAGCCGATGGTGGCGGCCGGGCTTAGAATTTCCGGCTCGACGCCGGATGGAACTTACGTGGAGATGGTGGAGTTGCCGGATCATCCGCATTTCATCGGCTGCCAATTTCATCCGGAGTTCAAGTCGAAGCCGTTGGAGCCGCATCCTCTGTTCAGTTCGTTTATTGCGGCGGCTTATAAACATGGGACGCAGCGGCGGACGGAGAAAGAAAACGCGAAAGTGGAGATGTTTCATCGTCCGGAAAGAGTTGCGCGCAGGTAAATGTTGCCTACTTCCTTCCAAGTCGGCGATGTTCGCATCGGCTCCGGCGATTTATTTCTGATTGCCGGGCCATGCGTGATCGAGAGCGAAGAGCACGCCATTCGCATGGCCGAGATTATCAAGGGAGTTACGCGGGCGCTGGGTCTACCGCTTATTTTCAAAGCCAGCTACGACAAGGCGAATCGCACTTCGATTCGAAGTTTTCGCGGTCCGGGAGTCAAAGAGGGCCTGCGGATTTTGAAGAAAATTAAAGACGAATTGCAGTTGCCGGTGCTGACGGATGTGCACGAAGTCGGGGATGTGGCGAAGGTCGCTGAGGTTGTGGATGTTCTGCAGATCCCAGCATTTTTGTGCCGGCAGACCGATTTAGTGGTCGCGGCGGCGTTGAGCGGCCGTGCCGTCAACATCAAGAAGGGGCAATTTGTTTCTCCCGGGGATATGCGGCATGCGGTGGAAAAATGCCGCGAGGCGGGGAACCCGCAAGTCTTTCTCACCGAGCGCGGGACAAGTTTTGGCTATAACAATCTGGTGGTCGATATGCGCTCGCTCGCTATCCTGCGCAAGTTCGCGCCGGTGGTTTTCGATGCGACGCATTCGGTGCAGTTGCCTTCGGCGCAGGCGGATGAGCACGGGCCGGCGGTGAGCGGCGGTCAACCTGAGTTTATTCCTGTGCTGGCTCGTGCCGCCGTGGCGGCTGGCGTGGATGGGGTGTTTCTCGAAGTGCACGACAATCCCACAGAAGCGAAATCTGACGGAGCCAATGCATTGGAGTCTACCAAGCTGCGCGAGGTGTTGAAGGAATTGCTGGCGGTGCGCAAGGCGCTGGACGTGGCGTGGGCTACGCCATGAAGGGCATACTGTCGCTCGAAACGACAATTCGACCCAGTGCTTCGGCGCCGGGTCGCGAGACAAATCGAGGTCGTCCCGGAGGGATGACATAGACTAGCCGAGCGCATGGGACGGATCGGAGGAAATAGGGTATTTTCGCAGGAATTCGATGAACTCTTCATCGAATCCCCGCCTTTGCCGCCTTTCATGATGCGCCTTCTGATTTGATTCTTGATGTACCGCGCGTCCTCCGTTTGGGAAGCGCTGACGCTGAAGGCTTCGTAACCCTTTTGCCAGACAAGGCGCTCTTTCGTCGCGCTGGTGTCGTTGATTAATTTTTTCGACCAACTACCCTTCAAGAACTGAATCGCCTTGGACAAAGGCAAAGTCGGAGGCAGAATTAGGCGCGCATGCACTTGGTCCTGTTCTCTGCCAACGACGCGTGCCTCGAAGCCTTGGTTAGGAGTGATTCCCGTCATAGAGGGCCCATAGTTTGGGCTAAAACTCGTCCGGTAGGCACCTGGAACTTAAGAGCGGCTCTGTAGACTCCGGGTAAAACAGCGCGTTTCACGATAAGCGAAGCGTTCGGCATGGGGCTGTGACGGTTGTCACGATGCCCTGTGGAGAACCAAATGCTCGTTTTCCCGTATGCTAGATTTGAATCTTCCCATGAGAGAAGTTGCCAACAGGGCATTGAATGTGGCTACGATGCGCGGCGCGAGTTACGCCGATGCGCGCATTGTGAGCCAGAGAAGCCGCGCGCTTACCACGAAGAACGGCAAGGTCGGGAGTGCGTCGGATGCCGAGTCCGAAGGCATGAGCGTGCGGGTGCTGGCCGATGGTGCGTGGGGATTCGCCGCCTCGGAACATATGTCGCGCGTCGGCGCGGAAGCTACGGCCGCGCGTGCGGTTGAGATCGCCCGGGCCTCGGCGCGGGTTAAGCAGGAAGACGTTCGACTCGCTCCAGAAAAAGCCGTGACGGCCGAGTGGACTACGCCGCATTTGATCGATCCCTTCTCGATTTCGGTCGAAGAGAACATTGCATTGCTGTTGAAGATCGACTCCGAGTTGCGCGCCGTGGCCGGTGTGACTCTCGCGGAAACGAATCTCAATTTCAATCGCGAGGAGCAATGGTTTTTATCGTCGGAAGGTTCCGATATTCAACAGACGAAGTATTCGGCGGGTGCTGGTTACGCTGCATACGCGTTTGCGGGCAACGAGATTCAGAAGCGGTCGTATCCGAATTCTTACGGCGGACAGTGGCAGAATAAAGGATATGAGTTGATCGAAGAGTTGAAACTGGTCGAGAACGCGCGGCGTATCGCGGAGGAGGCGGTGGCCCTGCATCATGCCGAGCAGTGTCCGGACGGCGTGTTCGACATCATTCTCGACAGCTCGCAGCTGGGCTTGCAGATTCACGAATCGATCGGGCATCCGATTGAGCTTGATCGCGTCCTGGGCATGGAGGCGAATTTCGCGGGGACTTCATTTCTCACGCTTGACAAACTACGCACTCTGCGTTACGGCAGCGAGATGGTGAACGTGGTCGCGGATGCGCGCCAGGAGCATGGGCCGGGGCTGGGCACATTTGGTTTCGACGATGAAGGCGTTCCGGCGCAATGCACGCCCATTATTACCAACGGACTATTTACGGGCTATCTCAGCTCGCGCGAGACCGCGCACACCATTGGTGAGAATCGCTCGGGGGGAACGCTGCGCGCCGAAGGCTGGAATCGGTTGCCCATGATTCGCATGACGAATATCAGCCTGCTGCCGGGCGAGAAGCCGCTTAGCTTGGAGCGGCTGATCGCTTCCACCGATCGCGGTTTTCTCATGCAGACCAATCGGTCGTGGTCGATCGACGACAAGCGCTACAACTTTCAATTTGGCTGCGAGATTGGGTGGGAGATCAAGGGCGGCAAGCGCGTGCGCATGGTGAAGAACCCATCGTATTCGGGCATTACGACGGAGTTCTGGAATGCGCTGGAGGCGATTTGTTCGCGCGACGAGTGGACTCTGTGGGGCACGCCGAATTGCGGCAAAGGTCAGCCGCAGCAGGTGATGGGCACGGGGCATGGGGCAGCGCCATCGCGGTTTCGCGGGGTCAAAGTGGGAAGCGCATATCGGAGCATGTGACATCCGCCACAAAGTATTTTATGGAGCGTGGATTGGCATTCAGCGCTCAGTACTCGGCATTCAGCCCGTGAAAGGAGCTGCCGCGATGAAGGATTTTAAGGATTTGCGGGTGTGGCACAAAGACCATTCGCTCGTTTTAGGTTCTTACCGAAACACAAGTGGATTTCCGAAACAAAAGTTTATGGCATTACCTGCCAAATCCGAAGGTGTGCTGCCTCCATCGCCGCCAGTATCGCGGAGGGATACGGCAAGCGCGGTAACGGAGAGTTTCAACGTTACTTCAACATAGCTGCCGGATCAGCCGGCGAATTGGAGTATCGCTTTCTTGTGGCACGCGAACTCAACTTCCTGGATGAAATGAATCCTCAGCTGTTGAATGACGGAGTTGTGGAGGTAAAGCGCATGCTGGCGTCGCTAACTCGCAAGTTTGAAGTTGAGAGGTTGGCAGGCTGAATGCTGAGTGCCGAGTGTTGAATGCTCACTAGAGACCAAGCCGCCGCGATTTTCGATCGCATCAAAAAGCTCGCTTCCGCCGATGAGGTCGAGGTTCTGATTTCTGGCGGGCGCTTTGCGCTTACACGCTTTGCCAACAATGTTATCCATCAGAACGTCGAAGACGAGAATCATGTGGTCTCGGTGCGGACGGTTTTTGGAGGACGGACGGCGCGCGCTTTCACGAATAAATTTGACGATGAGAGTCTGCGGCGCGTGGTGGCATCTTCGGAGAATTTGGCGAAGGTGCAGCATCCTGATCCCGATCTCTTGCCCATGCCGGATTCCCGCGAGGCTCGGGCGGGCGAGGTGCCCGCCAACGCCCAGGCGTTGCCTCCGCGGCACTTTGCGGAGACCGCTGCGATCACGCCTCAACTGCGCGCCGAGGGCGTAAAAGCGATTGTCGAAGTCGCTCGCCGACATAAGCTCACTACCGCCGGCATATATTCTTCTTCGGACTACGTCGAAGGTATTTTCAATTCGCGCGGCCTCAGTGAATGGCATCGTCAGACCCTGGCGGAAGTTTCCATCACCATGCTAGGCGAAGATTCTTCGGGATGGCAGAAAGCGAATTCGCCCGACGTGAAGAACCTCGATCCGCTGACGCTGGCCGAGACTGCGGCGCAGAAAACCTTGAACTCGGCGAGGCCGGCGGAGATTCCGGCAGGCAAATACACGGTGATTTTCGAGCCTGCGGCCGTGCTCGACATCGTTGGGTTCATGTTCTTTGACTTTTCCGGGATGGCGATTCTGGACCAGCGTTCTTTTCTCAGCGGGCGCGTCGGAACGCAATTGTTCGGCGAGAACATCACGATCTGGGACGATGTGACGCATCCTCTGCAAACTGGAGCTCCGTTTGATGGTGAAGGCATGCGGCGACAGCGCGTAGCGCTCGTAGAGAAAGGAATCGTGCAGCGAGTGGTTTATGCGCGGGCGACCGCCGAACGCATGAAGCGCTCCGAGGATAAAGATAAAGTTGGACCGATCGCAGCCACGGGCCACGCTTTTGCGCAGCCCAACGAAATGGGCGAGATGCCGCTGAACATTGTTTTTGCGGCGCCGAACCATCCCCAAACGCTGGCGCAGATGGTCACTTCGACCGAGCTCGGCGTACTGGTGACGCGCTTGTGGTACATCCGCGAAGTGGATCCCTACGAAAAAATCGTCACTGGCATGACCCGCGACGGCACGTTCCTGGTGGAGAACGGGCGCGTCGCGCGGGGCGTGCGCAATTTTCGTTTCAACCAGAGCCTGATCCACATGCTCGCCAGCGTCGACGCCATGAGCGTTCCCGGCCGTTCGTGCGGCGAAGAGTCGTTCGATATGGTGGTGCCGGCGATGAAGGTGCGCGATTTTAACTTCACCGAAGTGACCAAGTTTTAACCCGGGCCGCGCATCCTCCCAGGCTATGTTTTCGCCCATCCTTGAGCTTCTTAATAGGATCACCTGAGGCTCCGGCAGTGGTTGGTGAATTCCGTCTAATACATTCATTCACAAGCGGTTAGCACCCTTCCGTTCCATGACTTCGGTAACTTTGCACCTCTGGTTCGGGGGTGTACGCTGCCCTTGAGTTCTGGAAAAGACTGCCGGGCCCGGCAGAAATAATTGGGAGACAAGTTGGCCCGGAATCCGGACGCGCACGAGGCGAAAAGCGCTCCAGAAGAGGATCGTTAGAAACCGTGGCGGGAGAGGCAGCAGAAGAGCAACTGACGGGGGACGCGCAAGCGCAAGCTGCGATCAAGCACTATGCCGAAATGCAAAGTGCGCCGCGGTTTCCTTTGCATCTTCCGGTGGCATTGAAGTCGCAAGGGGAAGCGTGCACGGCGGAGACGCAGAACATCTCGGCCAACGGAGTTCTTTTTGCCATGGACCGCGACGTTCCGGTGGGATCGATGGTGGACTTTACGATTCTGCTTCCCGGAGACGTGGTTGGTTCCAAGTGCGATGTGCAGATCGATTGCCATGGACGCGTGGTTCGCAGCTTTGAGGACAAAGGGCGCCGTGGCGTGGGCGTAGTGATCGACGAATATCATTTCGAGCGAGCGTAGGAAACTGATGGCCAGCACTTCGGTCCGAGCGGGAGAAAATCACGGGCTGCCGGTGGACAGCGGAACGCGCCAGTTGATTCGCGTAATTCTGGCGGACACGCAGGCCATTTTCCGTGCCGGACTGCGAAAGATCTTCGCCCTCGAAGACGATATTCGCGTGGTGGGGCAGGCCGAGACGTTGCCGCAGACGCAATCCGCGGTGACGAAGTTTTCCGCCGACATTTTGATCTTCGAGTCGGCCCTGGCGCCGAATCCGGTGGAAGCGGTAACCGAACTGCTGCGCCAGTCGCCGCAACTGAAGATCGTGGTCGTCACCCCGGCATCGGACGAACAACTCACCCTGGAATTGTTTCGCCGCGGAGCGCATGGCATTTTGTCGCGCGAGGTCGAGCCGGAAATTTTTGTCGATTGCCTGCGCAAGGTTGCGTCTGGCGAACCCTGGCTGGAGAGCCAGGCCATTCATTGGGTGATGGAAGCTTATCGCGGCCATAATCTGCGGCCTTCGGGAGTGCGCTCGAAAGTGCAACTCACGCCCAAGGAAATGCTGATCGTTTCCTGCGTAACCCAGGGCATGAAGAATAAAGAGATCGCGGTGCGCGTAGGCACCACGGAGCAGGTAGTAAAGAACTATCTGCGAAAAGTGTATGACAAGTTGGGCGTGGCCGATCGCCTGGAGCTGGCGCTCTATTGCCTGAGCCATCATGTGGTCGACGGAGTCAAAACGCCGGCTCTTCCGGCGACACCTCCCACTGCCGCCCCCGTGAACGGTCCGGCGCCGGCGCCGGAAAATGGCAACGCAGCCGGAGCCGTAGCCGCCGGCAGCGCTGGTTTGAATGCTGCGAACCATCCTCCTGCGAACTCTAATTTCAACCTGCGGCTTCCCATCGCACCCGAGAAACTTTCCTGAGAGGCTATTGAAGATGTTTTCGAGTGCCTGTATGTAGGCAGGACACACGAGTGTGTGCGCTTGCGGAGCGGTTGGCGCATTTGCGCGCTCGCTCCGCCGAAAGTAGAATGAAGTTGCGCCGGGTGGGCGAAGTTCGATGTCTGCTCCGGCAGGATGCACTTCCGGAAGCCAGCGTTGTCCCAGGTTTTTCGCCGGAGAGATGGCCGAGTGGCTGAAGGCGCACGCTTGGAAAGCGTGTTTACTCGAAAGGGTAACGTGGGTTCGAATCCCACTCTCTCCGCCAGTTTTTCTAAGTGGTTGAGTGTACTACGGTTATCTACCATCAAAACCCAGTGTGACCGACACTGTGACCAACTTCACGGAATCGGGGGTTTGCGATGGCAAACAGGGAAGTCAATCTCACCAAGCGGGTCCTAGTCGAAGGACAATACCGGAACTGCCCGCCTGTCTATTCGGACAACGGGCGTATCAAGCAGGATTGGGTCCTTGTCAACGGGCAGCCGGAGCACCTCAAAGAAGGAAATTACTGGCTTCGCTGGCGCGAAGGCGAGAATCACATTCGCATTTCGGTCGGGAAGAATGCCGCTGACGCCGTAGCCCGAAAATTAAGGCAGGAACAGGTTCTCCGCACGAAGGCACTCGGCGTGGAGGTCGTTGAACCCGAGTCCTCTGATTCGTCCTCGCTGGCCCGGTCGATCCGTGAATATCTCGCCGACATCAAACTGACGAAGAAGGCGAAGACTCACGCTGCGTATCAACGGTCTTTGGAACTGTTCTCTGAGTCGTGCCGCAAACCCAGAGTCGAAAATATCAACCGCCGTGACATGCTGCAATTCGCCGCTTTTCTCCGTTCGGAAAAGGAACTCGAACCCCGCACGGTTTGGAACAAATTCTCGAACGTAATGTCTTTCCTCAAGGCTCAAGGTGTGCGTAATTTAGTCACGAAAAACGACTGGCCGAAATTCACTGAGGACGAGCCGGAGGTTTACGAAGAGGAACACTTGAAACCGTTTTTCGACGCTTGCGACGAAGAAGAACGCCTTTGGTTCAAGTTTTTCTTGCAAACCGGGATGCGGGAGCAAGAAGTAATGCACGTCTCGTGGGCGGACATAAGTCTGTCACAGGCAATCGTGACAGTCCGTTACAAAGCGGAATATGGGTTCAGCCCGAAAGCGTACAAGGGCCGCGAGATTCCAATCCCCGATACCCTCGTTTTGCGGCTTAAGGAACACAAAGCCAAAGCAGACAAGACTTGCGGTCTGGTGTTTCCAACCTCGGGCTGCAAACCGAAACTCAACTTTCTGGACGACTGCAAGGCGGTTGCGGAACGGGCCAAGCTGGACCCGAGCGAATATTGGCTGCATAAATTTCGGGCGACGTTCGCGACGTGGGCGCTTTGGAAGGGCACCGACCTTCGTACGGTTCAGCAATGGCTCGGGCACTCGGACATCGAGTCAACCATGCGCTATCTGAAACCTTCGCGGAGCCAGGCGACGAGGGATAAGGTCAACGAGATTTTTGCAGATTGAGGTGCGAATCGCCTTATATCACTTCGCCTAGTGGCCGAATGCGGCGGTTTGCTAAAAAACCGCCTTGACCCCCTACAACGTGAGGGTAAACGGTTTCACCTTCTACTTCGGAGGGGGCACTCGCTTCGCAAGACCTTCAAGATAGTTTGCTAGCCCGTCTCTAGGCAAGGCGGCGAATTGCTCGTCGCTCTTATCAATGGGTGTCCACCGCTCCAGTGGTATCCGCTTCAGCATCTCTTTTCGGAGGAACGCCGCCGTTCGTAATAGCCCCTCCCACTTTGCTTGATATTCCTTATCGATTTGTTGGTACTGAACGCCATACTTTTCCTGTATTCGGCTGACACCTTCCTTGTAATCTGGGTGGCTCTTTATATAAAGGGCCTGTTCTTCCCACTCAAAATTATGGGCATTTTGCTGTGCTGCATTCAGTTCCGTTTGCCAACTACGAAGTTGCTCGGCAATCTGAGGTGCCAACGTCAGTGCCAAAACTTCCTGCGAAAGATTATCCGCTTGTTGCTGAGCGGTCTGTGCCGTTTGTTGGAGATTGGCTATCAAGCGTGGGTCGTGCTGCTCTTTTGCTGCCTCGGTATCTTTTCGCAGAGTTGCGATGTCGGAGGTCAGCGATGCGATGATTGGCAAAGTTCCATACATAGCGGTAATAAGGTTGCTGGTATTCGCCCTTAGCCCTTTAACTTCGGTTTGTAAATCTTCCCTCTCTTTTGCGTTCCTAGTGCGTTCGGCTAGAACCGTCGCTGCATTGTCTTTGTCCAAAACGATGCCCATGACTGTATAACCGCCAGCAAGCAACGCAAAGAATACCCATAAGGCCATGCGATATTTTTTTGAAAACATCTCACTAACAAGAGAGGACAAGAATATCAAGACACCTCCCATAATTTCGTAGATGTAATGATCCATAGGCAACCCCGTTTGACTTCACGTTGTTTATGCTGCTACATTTTAAACGGCTGCACACTTCTCGACTTAACGCGCCGCAAGCACTTGGGAGCGTTCACTGAGAGTGGGGAATGCCCAGTAACTTCAGCCATAAGAATGTGTATGAAGCCTCGGCCCTTTCTGGCAGTCCGAGGCTCGCAGGACTGCTAGCGACGCTGAAGTAACGGCACCGCAAAACACCTTTTCGCTGGGCTGCCAGCAGCGGAGAATGGTGGCTTGCGCGATGCTTCTCCCGTCTGATGTCTTCTCGAACGTCACCAGTCACCCGTGGTGGTCGATCTTAACGATTCTCCTCGCTAGAGGTAGATGGTCACCAAAAGCCATCTCCGCGCGATTGGATGGTTGGGGAAAGTTGCACGATAAACTTTGCAATTTCATCGCGGCATGCCATCTCAGACATTGCCAACTCAAGGATCGACTCGCTGAGAATCGCAGTCGATTGTCAGGGGAGCACCGGGAGAGAGCCTTCGCGGAGCCAAGCGATCAGAGATAAGGTTGACGGGATTCTTGCGGATCAAGGCGCGAGTCGCGAGCATTTCCT
>Ga0187847_10001360_pt1 | contig 22270 bp, 21 predicted proteins | sample June2016WEW_4_10_FD_132458 | JGI IMG/M metagenome (GOLD analysis project Ga0187847, IMG submission 132458) | Peatland microbial communities from SPRUCE experiment site at the Marcell Experimental Forest, Minnesota, USA - June2016WEW_4_10 | ecosystem: Environmental > Terrestrial > Soil >...
CAAAATTGGAATCCGGAGTCTGGTCACTATTGCACACGCGGAACCATGATCTCTATCTGAGGAGTTTCGCAGGCTCTTGGTGGTGGCCTGTGAAACATGGGGAGGAGGTGGGTAGATAGCTAGGAGGGCGTTTCAATCCTTGAGGTTCAAGCCCGACGTTGAAGCAGCGTATCGCGGCGAACCACGTGCCGGGTTCTACGGTGTGAGTTCAAACACCACCCCATCCAGATTGGCGCCGCCGCCTTGTGTGACCCCGTAGAAGTTTCCTAGATTGTCTTCATAGAGTGCGCCGGAGGGGCCATCGCCATCGCTGCAACCGCTTTGCTGGCAAAAATTGTAGAGGACGGTCTCTTTGCCGCCGGCACTGATCTCGAAAAGATTTCCGTGAGAGAAGCCGTCCAACCCTGAAACTCCGAACACGGCTTTTCGCCGGGCATCCACAATTACGCCGTATGCCGGATTACCTCCATCGGCGCCATCAAAAAGAAAACTGCTCTTCTGGCCGCTGCGTGTTACGCGCACCACCGCGCCGCTGCCGTCGTAGAAGCTTTGGAAGTTTCCTCCATACAACAACGTCGTATAGAAATTTCCATCCGGATCGAAGCTCACCACGCCGGGCTGCGCGCTCAACAAGACGTTGTTCGCCCGCACGATAGGAAAGGCCACCAAAACTTTTTCTGTCCAAGCCTTTGCACTGGAGGTGAGTTTGAAAACCGCGCCGCCAGTGAGCTTGTCGGCGCCGCCCGCTACGGTCGTGCCATACAAATCGCCGGCAGCATTGAAAGTCATGCCCCATAGCGGCCCCTCGCCGTCTTCGCAATTCACGCCCACAAGCACAGAGCAGAAATCGTAGATGACTCTTTCGTTCCACTCGCCGGAAGCGCTCGACAACGCAAAGGCCACACCCGCGTCGAAGAGACGATTTCCTCCATAAAACGCGGTGCCATAAAGGTTTCCTGCCGCGTCTATGGTCAACGGGCCTTCCGGCACGGCTCCGTCCGCGCAATCTGCGTCACTGGCTTTGCAGAAAGTGTAAAGCAGCGTATAAATCCAGTTTTCCCCGGGCTGCGAAGGAGGCGACAACTCGAACGCCACGCCGCAGCCGTTGCAAACCCCGTTTTGTACAAGGTTGCCGCCGGTTGTGGTCGTGCCGAAAAGATTGCCTGCTTTATCAATAGCGAGGCTATTGGGATTGCCTCCGTCAGGGCAATTAAAGCCCGACCCTCCCTGGCAAAAATAATAGAGCGTCTTCTCACTCCATCCGCCGTAGCCATCCGGAGAGATTTCGAAAATCGTTCCACATCCTCCGCCATAACAAGCGCCCGGGATGCCGCCCGCATTCGCGCTGCCATAGAGATTGCCGGCACTGTCCGCGACCAGGTTCGTAATCGGAGAAAGGCCGTCATTGGGAGAGCTGCCGAAGTTATAAAGCACCTTGTAGGTTTGGCTTTGGGCGGCAATGTGGCTGAAGCATAAAGAAATTGTGAGGAGGAAGAAAAGCAAGATTCGCTTCAAAGCAAATGCTCCTTCATAGACAAAGTGGGCAGCGAATCCTATCGTTGGCGAGCCTTCGTCCGCAAGGGGAGGAAAGACTCCGGTGCCATTCAGAATACCTGAGGGGATTGCCGAATGGAGGGACGAACGAAGATTATTGCTGTGGCGATCGTTTTGAGGAATGCCCACTGTTGGCCCTCAGAGGCCGCTAGGAGGAAAAAACTGGTCCGAGGCCGACCCCCCGGAGGTCGCGCGCAATTTGCGGCGCTCTAATCGAAAATTAAAACGTTTTAACTGCTATCTGTAAGTCATTTATAATCAATGATTTAGGTGACCTATTTTTACGCACTAGTACATGCCTGCAAAGGCTTGAAAACAAGCGGGTTCGAACGCACATTCGAAGACGTGAAGGTTCGATCCCACTCTTAGGGCAATTCTTACTCAGGTCGAATGACGAATTTGTTTTCATGTATGCTTGTCGGGACTTTTATCCCATCGCGTCATCCGGGGGCGTATGCGCTTACTGAAAGGCTTGATCCTAGTTGCCATTGTTTCTTTGTTTATCACCGCTGCGGGTTTAGAGGCCAGCGCTCAAAATCAAGACAAGGCGCTGCCGCCGCTCGACCATTTCAATCTCGATCAACTCGATCATAGCGTGGATCCCTGCGCGAATTTCTATCAGTACACATGCAAGAAGTGGATTGCGGCCAATCCGATTCCACCCGATCAGTCTTTCTGGGGGCCTGACGGCAAATTGGAACTGTGGAACCAAAGCGTACTGCGCGAAGTTCTTGAAACTGCGTCGCAGAACGATTCCGGACGGAGCGCGGTCGAGCAGAAGATTGGTGATTACTACGAGTCCTGCATGGATGACGCCGGGCGCAACGCCAAGGGCATCGGCGCGCTTCAGCCGGAACTGGACCGAATCAACGCCATGCAGAGCAAAGCTGAGATTGCCGGAGAACTGGCGCGGCTGCACCAGATCACATTCTCGCTCGGCGGAGCTTCGGATTCTGGTTATCGGCTGGCATTATTCGGGTTCAGTTCGAGCCAGGACCTGGATGATGCGACCAAAGTTGTTGCCGCGCTCGACCAAGGCGGGCTGGGCCTTCCCGACCGCGATTACTATTTCAAGGACGACGCCAAGTCCGCCGAAACACGGCAGCAATACACGACTTACGCCGAGAAGCTTTTTGGTTTGATGGGAGAAGATGCCGCGAGCGCAGGCGCGCATGCCAAAGTAGTCGTGGCAATGGAGACCGCGCTGGCGAAATCGTCCATGGATCTTGTGAAGCGGCGCGATCCCGCCAACCTCGATCACAAACTGACGCCGCAGGAATTGAACGCGCTCACACCGTCGTTCTCGTGGGATGCCTACTTCAAGCCGTTAAATCCGCCAGGGACCGTGCATTATCTGGTGGCGACGCCCGATTTCTTTAAAGGCGTCAATCAACTGATTAATGACGAATCGCTCGACAACTGGAAGACGTATCTCCGGTGGAATCTGGTGAATACGTCCGCGCCGCAGTTGAGCGACCGGTTTGTCGAAGAAAATTTTGACTTCTATGGCCGCAAACTTTATGGACAGAAAGAACTTGAGCCGTTGTGGAAGCGTTGCGTTCGCGGCGTGGACCGCGATTTGGGCGAAGCTCTAGGACAGGCCTACGTCGAGCGGGCCTTTGGGCCAGATGCCAAGGCGCGCATGCTCAAGCTGGTGAACGAACTGACCGACGCTATGGCGGAAGACATTCAGAACCTTGACTGGATGACTCCTGAGACCAAGAAACAAGCGCTGGTTAAGCTGCACGGGATCGAGGACAAGATCGGCTATCCCAACCACTGGCGCGACTATTCCAGCGTTGAGATTGTCCGTGGGGACCATGCAGGCAACGCTTATCGCGCGGGCGCGTTTGAATTTCACCGGCAGATCCAAAAAATCGGCAAACCGGTGGACCGCGGCGAGTGGGGCATGACCCCGCCGACGGTAAACGCCTATTACGATCCGCAGTTGAATACCATTAATTTTCCGGCAGGGATTTTGCAGCCCCCTTATTTTGAAAAGACCATGGATGACGCTGTGAACTTGGGGGAGGCCGGCGCGGTCATCGGCCATGAAATGACCCACGGCTTCGACGATGAAGGCCGCAAGTTCGACGCCGACGGCAACCTGCGCGATTGGTGGACGGCGCAGGACGGCAAAGAATTTGAGAAACGCGCGCAATGCGTTGACGATGAGTACTCCGGCTTTGAACCAGTACCCGGCGTAAAGCTGAATGGCAAGCTGACCTTGGGCGAAAACACCGCCGACAACGGAGGTACGCGGATCGCCTACATGGCGTTTGAAAAAACGCTAACGCCCGAGCAGAAAGCCGCGAAGACCAACGGCCTTACGCCGGAGCAGCGGTTCTTTATCGCCTATGGCCAGTCATGGTGCGGGGAGTGGACGCCGGAATTGATCCGGATGCTGGCGCAGACCAATCCACATTCGCCTAATGAATTCCGCGTGAACGGCGTGGTTTCGAACATGCCCGAGTTTCAGCAAGCGTTCGGCTGCAAAAAGGGCCAGGCGATGGTGCGGGCAAATGCCTGTCATGTTTGGTAAGGGACGTGTGGTAAGTGGCTGAAAACAGGCTCGAAAGCGACGTTACCAAAGGACAGTGACCCTGGTAATCTTGCGCGCTTTTCGCTCTCGACGCATACTCGTTTCACCTACCACAGAACCTGGGAGACGAGGTCGGGAGCGGAGATTTAGGGTCACCGTTGCCGACCTCCATTTTTTTGTTCCCAAGCTTTTCCCTTCCGCAAAAGAGCCCTTTAGTTTCTACTAGTATCCCCAAGAAACCAATCGCTGGATGACATTGCGGAACCTAGCGGTTACGGCATGTGCCGGGCATATTGACCGTATCCATCAGAAACAAACCTTGTAGCCGGCGCGGCATCCAAAGCCCCGGTAAACTTTGTGTCCAATTCCGATCTGACGTCAGTTCTTTTTATTCTCTTGCTTCTGGTGGCGCTAGCCCAGTTGCTCGGCTACCTGTTCGTAATGCTTCGTCAGCCGAAAGTTGTGGGAGAGATTCTGGCGGGCGTCGTGCTTGGCCCCGCGGTCATCGGCAGACTGTCATCCGCGTCATGGATTTCCGCAGCGACCCAGCATCAAGCGAACATTTTGAACTTCGTTTACTGGCTCGGATTGTTGTTGCTCATGTTTCTTTCCGGCACGGAAGCTCAGCAGCTCTTTAGCCGCGACGAGCGCCGCGAAGTGGGTTGGCTGGCGATTGTGGGAACCGGCATTCCATTCGTGCTGGCATTGGCGGTCGGGCCGAGACTAATCGGTCCGGCTTTAGCGGGTCCCAATGGCAACAGAATTTCGTTGATCATCATTCTTGCGGTTGGGGTTGCAGTGACTTCGGTCCCGGTAGTATCCAAGATCTTCGCGGACCTAAAAATACTTCATACGCGGTTCGCGCGTTTGGTGCTCGGAGTCGCAGTTTTAGAAGATATTGTTCTTTGGCTTGCGCTCGCGGTGGCCACGGCGCTGGCCGGCAAGACGGCCCTCAACCCGCGACAGATGTCATTCCACTTATTGACCACGGTGCTGTTCTTTGGTTTGGGCTTAACGCTTGTCCCGCGGATGGTGAAGCGCCTGAACAAGTCGAAGTTCAACGTCGTTGCCAAGCAATCTCCTGTGGCTTATGCGATCGCCGTTCTGCTCGCCTATTGCGTGGTGGCTGGGGCCCTGGACGTGAGCTTGGTCTTCGCCGCTTTCCTCGCGGGATTTGCGGTTGTCCACAAAAAGCGCAGACTGTTTGCCGAGGCGCTCGATGCCATTGGGAAAGTATCTTTCGCGTTCTTTATTCCGATTTACTTCGCCATCGTCGGATTGCAGCTCGACTTACTTCATGGCTTGTCATTCTGGATGATCGGGGTGTTTCTCTTCGGAAGCTGTCTGGTAAAAGTTCTTTCCGTCGCTCTGGCGGGGCGATTCGCCGGATTTAGAGGCCTGGACTTGCTCAATCTGGCCATCACAACCAACGCGCGCGGAGGGCCTGGCATTGTGCTCGCCAGCGTGGCCTTCGATGCGGGCATTATCAGCCCGCAGTTTTACACCACTTTGGTGATCGCCGCAGTTCTTACTTCTCAAGTTGCCGGTGCGTGGCTCGATTATGTGCTTCGCAAGGGCTGGCCTTTGCTGACGCCTGTGGTATGCAGGGAAACGACTGTGGATGCCGTCGCGAAGGTTCCATTAGCTTCTTGAAGTGGCGCATCCCGAAGGAATGTGGGTGCGGGGTGTGGCGGAAATGCGGCTATGCCAACAGTTCCCAGCCGACGTTGAGGGCTGCACCGAGTCTTTTCCAGGTGTTGACCGAGCCAGCCTTACGTTTGGTTTCAATCGCCGCGATCAATGCGCGCGACACCTTCGCCTTTTTCGCAAGTTGCTCCTGCGTGAGCTGACGGTACTCGCGCCAAATGCGAAGTGGGGCCTCTCCCTTGATCGTGCGTTCGATGATATCCAGCGGGACGAGTTCGTCGCCGCCATTTTCGAGGCGCGCCTTCGCGGCGTCGTAGGCCTTCACATCGGCGAGCATTTCCGCGTCCTCCATCAGCTTATGCAGGTGTTCCACGGGAATTACCGCGAACGCTTTTCCTTTGCGGGTGATGGTTTCGATGCGCATTAATAGATGCCTCCTCTCGGTCCCACTTCCAACGCCCAGAGTTCCATGCGGTCGTCATATAACTCGTAAATGACCCGCCAATCGCCAATTCTTAGCCTATAGCCGTCGCGACCCTGCAGCCTGGTGACGTTATTGTGCTTGGCGTACGGATTTTGAGCGACTTCTCTAATTTTCTGTAAAATGCGCCTCTGCCAATTTGCCGGGAGCCTCGCGAGCTTGCGCCCGAAAGACTTGGTAGTCAATACTCCATACACTTTTAAAGTGTTACTATAAGTAACAATCTATGTCAACCAAGTGCTCGCCTGCGCCCCGAACATGAACCTCGTGTTTTAATTCCACGTACCCTCTTCGACACCGCTGTTTGTGTGCATCCAACCGATAAGGTGACGGAATCCTTTAAAATCGAGCGAGCAATTTCCGTAAGCGCCCGTTTCCCCCGAATGCGCCATCGTCTAGAGTACGCGCCGGTATGGCTGACAGTAACGATCATGGGTGCGCTCCCGCGTCCGCTGGCACGCGCCGCTGGCATTATGCTGGGACGCATTGTCTATTGGCTGCACGTGCGGTTGCGGCAAGTGGGCATGCGCAACCTTGAACTTGCCTTTCCTGAAAAGACCCGCAAGGAACGAAGAAAGATATTGCGTGGGGTTTTTACTTCGCTAGGACGGCAACTGGCTGAGTTTTGCATGCTGTCACGCTATACCGAGCAGAATGTGGGGCGGGTGGTCGTGTATGACGGCTTCGAGAACTTTGAGAACGCTTACGCGCGGGGCAAAGGAGTTTTATTTCTCACCGGACATCTGGGGGGATGGGAACTCTCGGCCTTCACACACTCGCTGCATGGGCATCCGCTGCACGTGGTGATGCGGTCGCTGGATAATCCCTATCTCGACAGGCTGACCAAGAAGTATCGCGCTCTGCACGGCAATACCATGGTGGATAAAGATGACTTTGTCCGCGGCTTGCTTTCTGCCATGAAAGCCGGCGAGACAGTGGGAATCTTGATGGACACGAACATGACGCCGCCGCAGGGGGTATTTGTGGATTTTTTTGGAATTCCCGCGTGTACCGCGAGCGGTCTCGCGCGAATTGCGCTACGTACGGATGCGGCGGTCGTGCCGGGGTTCACGGTGTGGGACCGCGTGCTGCACAAATACCGGCTGCGTTTCGATCCGCCGGTGAAACTGATACGCACAGGGAATGAAGAAGCCGACATCATCGCCAACACTGGGCAATTTACGAAGGTGATCGAAGATTATGTGCGCCGCTATCCCGACCAGTGGTTGTGGGTGCATCGGCGCTGGAAAACCCGCCCCGAAGGCCAGCCTTCGTTGTACTGACCTGTACTCGGATTTATTTTTTAGTCGCCCAGGAAGACTTTGCGCCGTTCCGGTTGAACGGCGCATTTGATTTTGTAACTGCTCAGAATGGCGGTGGCGCAGTGACCACAACATTTTGCACAACATCCGCGCCTCCGGTGGTGTAATTCAGCTTGTAATTGCCGGCGATGGGGGTCACGAACCAGGCAGTGCCAGTGCCGTCAGCCGCTGCGACTACACCCACTGGGCTGGAATTCCCGTCCGAAGAAACCAGGAAGGCAGACTGCACATCGGAAGGCAATCCGGTGAGCTCGTAATCACCAGAGGTAGGACTCGTACTGAGCAAAGTCGGTTGCACGTACTGCTGGAACAAACCTGCAAACTGCAAGCCCAACGGTGTGGGCTCATATTGTTGCGTGATCCAGTTGGGCATGGCAATGGTCTGAGTCGGGCGATTACCTTTGCCGCTGATGCTGAACCAGGTCGGATTAAATTTAAGGTTGACCGAGTAGGCAAGTCCAGATAGCATACCGACCGCGCCGTTCGTGTAGGAAGCGTTGTAAAAGGCATTGAAGAATGCAGGAACGCAGGCGACGTTCTGATTGCCCGTCATTTCGCGAGTGAAGAGCGGTTTGGTTTCCGTGGCCAACTTCGCGAGCAGACCCGCCGGCGTATCGCAATTGGGCGGATCGGGATCGAAGTTTTCGTCATACGTATCCATATCGGAATTGTCGGCGATGGGGCGATCGCTGGGATCCGCCGCTCTCACAGCTGCCGCAACGGGTGGCCAAGTGTGGCCCTGGCTCACGCCTTCGGGTAAGGCATCGGTTGGCCGCCAAATAATGATGGATGGGTGGTTGCGAACTGCCGTTGCCCAATCACCGGCGGTACTTGCCATCCAGTCGGTCCAGCCTTGCACACTGTCCACTTCCGATTGTCCAAAGGGACGTCCATCACAATAAAATGCGCCGATGACGAGATATCCCATTTCGTCGGCGACATCGAGCATGGTTCGACCGGCGTCATCCCAGTGGCTTTCGAGGGCGTTCAAGCCGGTGGATTCAAAAACATAAAGCTGGTAAGCCTGGGCGCGCCGGTCGTTGACGTAGCGATTGACGGCGAGTTTGGGGAACCAGTCACCGGCGAACCAGAGCGGCTTGCCGTTCAGGTAAGTGACCGTGCCTACGTCCCAAACTTCGCGAAAGCCAAAGCGAGTGAAACTCGTGTCCACGATTTTGCCGTTCTCAAGAAGTTGCGTCTCCAAGGTGTAGAGCTTGGCCTGGCCGTAAGGCGACGGTCCCCACAAAACGGGATTTTTCCACAATGCCTTCAGCGTGGCTGCGCCCGAAACCACTGGTTGGGCGGGCAAACGCAAGATCACGGTTTTGCCGTCGAGCACAGCCGCCTGCGTGGTGGTCGTGCCGGGGTTGCCGTTGGCGACTTGAATGTTCGCGGTAATCGTTGAATTGCGGACGGAAGTGATGACGAATACATCGGAGACATTCTCAGTCGGACGCCAGTAAAGCGTCACGTCGCCGACAAGGCCAACCCAGTTGCGCTCGGAAACGACGGGCGCGGAGCCACGATAGGCGTTGCCCATGCAATCCGGGTTATTCACGGGGCAGGAGCTTTGGTCGACGTTGACTCCAGCGCGAACGTATGTTGTGTCGGCCTTATGCACATAAATGTCAATTTTGTTAGGTTGTCCGGGAAGAATGGCGGCGGAAATATCCTGCTCGAAAGGGCTGAATTGGCCGAAGTGTTCTCCGATAAAGGTTCCGTTGACGTAGATCGCGGAATAGTGGCCAGCCTTCTCAAGTTCCAGGAAGAAGCTCCGCCCGGTCTTGACCCAGGTGTTGGGGACGCTGACTGTGGTTTCGTACCATACGGACGCTGTGCCGTCTTCAATCGGCATAGCGGGAACACGGGTCGGAATCCAGCCCGAGGTCGGAATCGCATCCTGGCTCTGGTTCAGCACGTAGCTCCACATGCCGTTGAGGGTGACTTCGGCGCGCGGCGACTGGCCGACGAGCTGTTGCGCCGACAGCAAAGAGGAAAGGCCCATAAGCAATGAGACAGCAGCGATGATGGCAGTCAGGGATCGCTGCGCAAATCGATTTCGGCTCGCCGTTCTAAGAAGTCCTGAATTGTTCGTTGGCCTGTTCATCATGGGGTCGCCTCTCTCGTTTTTATCGCTTATTGAATATCTCTTGCCGGATGCTGCTTTAAGAATCATTAGTCAGTTTAGTTTTCTCTGCCGAAGACTTGGCATGGCGAATCCGGAAGTTGAATCCGGTTACGCAGGAGTAGGGAATTGCGGCACAGCCGTAGCCAGGAATCGTACGATGGGGGAAAATCGAACGCAAATCTCACACCCGGAAGAGAAAACTACAACGTGGCCACGATACCTGCTTTGGAGGCTCTTTGCAAGAAGATATTTCGACAAATGATACTGGGAAAGGCCCGCTGCGCAAAGGTTTTGCAATGCTGCGTAAGGCTCCAGTATGCGATAGAGACTTTCGGCCTACAAGCTAGAACCAATCGCTGCGGTAGGCGATCCACCAGCTGATAATGATGATCGGAATTGTAGCAGCGATGCCCCACCAGAGGGGCAGGAGGAAGTCCGCGAGGAGCCCGAGCAGCGTGAGGGAGATCCAGAAAATTTTCCGTTCCATAGATTAGGGAGCAGAGCTGGCAATGAAAGCCTGAGGCAATTTTAGTCCGAAATTGGTCTCGCGCCCCGCCCGATAGAAAAGACGGTATAAAGTAAGTGCACAGCGCAGAACGGAAAGACAAAAATAATAGTGGGGCCAAGAAAAACAACACGAACAGTCAAAGCCGTCGCGGAAGCCGTTGGCGGCAGCGTGAAGGGCGATGGCTCGGTTGAATTGACGGGTGTCGCGAACGTGGGATCGGCGGCGGTGGGCCATCTGGTATTTGTGGAGGAAGAGAAGAACCTCGCCGGCGCCCTCGACTCGCGGGCTACTGCGGTGATGACGGCCAAATTCGGCAGGTCTGCTCGTGTTACGAAGCCGCTCATTATCGTCGAGCAGCCGCGGCTGGCATTTGCTCGGGCTGCGGCCATGTTTAGTGGAGGCAAGAGGCATAAAGCGGGAATTCATCCCGCAGCCGTCATTCATCCCGGAGCAAAACTCAGCGACGGGGTGCGGATCGAAGCTCGTGTGGTGGTTGGCGAAGGCGCGGATATTGGCAGCGGAACGCGCATCGGTGCGGGCAGCGTGATTGGAGAGCATGTCCGGCTCGGCAGGGATTGCGAAATCTATCCCAACGTCACGATTTATCCTGGAGCCAAGTTGGGCGATCGCGTGATCGTCCATGCAGGCGCAGTCCTCGGCAGCGACGGCTTCGGCTATGTCCGCGACTCCACTAACGGGCGCTACGAAAAATTTCCGCAGATCGGCAGACTGGAAATTGGCGACGACGTGGAAATCGGCGCGAACGCCACGGTGGACCGGGGCGCTCTCGAAGTCACGCGCATCGCCCGCGGGACGAAGATCGACAACCTGGTGCACATCGGCCACAACTGCCTTATCGGGGAAGATGTCGTGATCGCGGCGCAGACGGGGATTTCGGGCAGCGTGGTCGTCGAGAACGGCGTGGTCATTGCCGGTCAGGTAGGAATTGCTGACCATGTCCGCATTGAAGAAGGGGCGATTCTCGGTGCGCAGTGCGGCGTCCCGACGAAGAAAGTAATTCGCGGCAAAGGGGTTGTGTTCTGGGGAACGCCGGCCCGTCCGATTCGTGAATACCTCAAAGAATTAGCGGTGCTCGCGCGGCTGGCCAAGAAGAAAGAGTAAGTTATGGCCATCATCGTCATTGGCGGGCAATCGCGCAGTGTGGGCAAGACGAGCGTGGTCGCCGGGTTGATTGCGGCATTGCGCGACCACCATTGGACGGCCTTCAAAATCACGCAATACGGGCATGGTATTTGCTCGCGCGATGGAGCCGCATGCGATTGCGCCACGGCTGACCATGCGTGGGCGATCTCCGAAGAAAGAGAGCGCGCAGGGGCATCGGATACGTCGCGCTTCTTGTTAGCTGGAGCCGAGCGCGCGTGGTGGGTCCGCACCGAGCAGGGCCGTCTCGCCGAAGCCCTGCCCGCGATTCGCCGGCGCTTGGCGGAGGCCGAGAATGCGATTTTCGAATCGAACAGCGTCGTGAAATTTATCCAACCCGATTTGTATCTCACGGTGCTCGATCCGGCGACCGCGGATTTCAAGAAATCGGCGCAGGAATTTCTCGACCGAGCTGATGCCGTAATTCTTCACGGCGGTAAGCCTCATGCTGACGAACGTCGAGACGGTGAACCATTCGCATGGGAGAGCATTTCGCTAAAACCGGCCGCTGGCCGTCCAGTGTTCCGCGTGCAGCCGCCGGAGTATGTGACGGAAGAGATTGTGGAATTTGTGAGGGGTCGCATGGAGTGCAAACGCGTTTAGCGGCAGTCTTTAAATGACGGAAAAAGTCGAAGACGCACGCGATGCTCCCCGATTTATACTCTTGTTCAGGTAATTCTTGTGTTTTTCCAGGAGAAGGCATATGCAGCTCCTAAAGATTGTCACCGTGCGCAAAGTTGAACTTCTCGCAGCAATTGTCGGGCTCGCTGTTTTCGCTAACGGTCAGTCTGGCCAAATCCACGCCATCTACGACTCGCCCCAAGGGTACCTCGCAGGAGTCACTCGCGATAGTTCGGGCAATTTATATGCGGGGAACTTTCAAGGCGGCGCTTATTACGGCGGCTCGATCATTGAGTTGTCCCTCGGGACGGATGGGCAGTGGGATGCAACCACGCTCTACAGTTTCAGCGGCTCTCCCGACGGAGCACAGGTGTTTGGCAATCTAGTTTTCGACGCAGAAGGCAACGTATACGGTACGACGATGTATGGTGGCACGGGATCGTGCAAGGATGCATACAACGACGTGGGTTGCGGGACGGTATTTGAACTGAGCCCTTCGGGAACGGGGCAATGGACGGAAACAGTGTTGTACAGCTTCCAAGACGACGGGGATGGCCGTTATCCCTACGCGGGTGTGGCTCTCGACCCAAGCGGCAATGTGTATGGAACCACGATGAACGGGGGCGCAAAGGCGAACCTAACTTGCTTTTATGGCTGCGGGACAGTCTATAAATTGTCGCCGGCCGGAAATGGGCAATGGACGGAAAATGTTTTGCACGCTTTCGGGCTTTCCGTGACCGATGGGCAATCCCCGCTCTCGTCTCTGGTTCTTGACGCGAACGGAAGTATTTACGGCACGACGGAATACGGCGGAGTGTATCCCTGTGCCTATGGTGATGTGCAGGTGGGATGCGGAACAATTTTCCGATTGACTCCGACTTCGAATGGGCCGTGGGATGAATCCGTGTTTAGCTTCAACTACGCGGACGGAGCTGGTCCCATCGCGGGCCTTACATTTGACAGCGCGGGCAATCTTTACGGGACTGCGAGCTATGGCGGCAATAACGCCGAATGCCCCGGTTGCGGCCTCATATTCAAGCTCATTCCTGGCACAGGGGAACATTGGGCGATTTCGACGATTCATGAATTTACGGGGTACAACGGGCCGGACGGCGCAGTGCCGTACGGGGGCATCACCATCGACGCCAGCGGAAACTTATACGGAACCACGGAGTTTGGCGGTAGTCGCCAGGCGGGCACTCTGTTCAAAATGCTGCCTCGTGGCAATGGTGGATGGGAAAAGGCGACTCTCAGCATGAATGGCGTCTGGACCGGTTACTTCGTCCGGTCTGCTCCGGTTGTCGATCCATCCACCGGCATCATCTATGGATCGACCTATGCAGGCGGCACGGGAGCGCGAGGGGTGATTTACAAAGTTGCACCATAACGCAGACAGATTTTGGGATCCCCGTTTGTTGTTGCACGCGCACCTAACCAAGTAACTGCATTCCCGAAATCCCGAATACACTGATACACGAAGGAGAACGCACGAGATTGGGGTTCTCCCGACCCATTTCCCCGAGGGCCCGAAATGTTGCCTGTGCATGAAGAACTGCTTCAGGAGTTCAAGAACTTTGCCGGAACCGCTTCCACCGGCCAAGCGGTTATGGAACTGATTGCCAAGCGTCTGCATGAAAAGATGACGCGTTATAACTGGATTGGCTTTTATCTGGTGGATCCGGCGGAACCAAACATCCTGGTGGTTGGCCCGTTTGTTGGCAGTTTCACTCCCAATGCGCGCATTCCGTTGAACGTCGGTCTATGCGGCGCGGCGGCCAGCAGCGGGCAGACAATTGTCGTGCAGGATGTCACGAAAGATCCACGTTATCTGGCGGGATCGAACCTGGTGAAGTGCGAAATCGTCGTACCAATCTTCGTGGAAGGCAGACTCGCGGCGGAATTGGACGTCGAGAGTTATTTCGCCGGCGCGTTCACGCCGGTCGAACAGGAATTCGTCGAAGCTTGCGCCTCCGTCGTGGGCGGTGTCCTGCCCAAGAAGAAGCCGTTGTAGCTGCTCAGCAAAACCTTCTGAACATCTTAGCTCGCGCGGCGCATCTCGGGCATGGCCTGCGCTTGAGCCGGTGAAATCGATCGGGCATGGAAGTTCAAGCCAGCCGGTTGGTGGAATATCGAAGATATGTCCTGCACGCGTTGCTCGTTGACTTCGAGTTCGCGGCGCAGGTCGGCACTGGCTTGCAGGGCTTCTTCTCGCGCAACGTTGGCTTGTTCGTACTTCGAGTTGAGTTCGGTGAGCGCCTGATTGAAACGCTCAAGAGCAGTGAGATATTTTTCCACGGGGTTGGTCATGAATGGAAAATAGCAGAGGCGATTTCGAGCCACAATGCAACGGAAGTGCTAAACCCCGGAAGGAAGTGTTAATCCATTGGGTTAGATCATTCTGGGTTAGACCATTCGGTATTCTGGCTTCGTGAGCTGCCGTTAACGGCCAATAAATTTCAGAACAGCGGCGCTTGCGAGGAGGCCAGGCGCGGTTCGAACGGCTTTGCGCATTCGGGGTCGTCGTTTTTGGGATCGTTGACGCGGGCGCTGACCGCATGGCGACGCATGCGCTCAGCGGGGAAGGGCTGAAGCATGGCCGTGAGATCTTCTGCGTTCCGGAACGCGGGATCGAGCCAGAGATCGTAATCACCGGGGTTGAGAATCACGGGCATGCGATCATGAATTCCCGAGACCAGTTCGTTCGGTCTCGTCGTAAGGATGGTGCAACTTTCGATTACGCTTTCGCCGGGCTGCCGCCACTTGTCCCACAGGCCCGCGAAGGCGAATGGTTCGTCTTTCGCGATTTCAAAAATATAGGGCTGTTTGGTGGTGCCATTCTTCTGCCATTCGTAGAAGCCGTCAGCGGGAATTAAACAACGCTGCGATTTGAACGCATCGCGAAACGCCGGAGTCGTGGCCGCTGTTTCAGCGCGGGCATTGATGTTCTTGTAGCCGACTTTGAGCTCTTTGGCCCAATGAGGAACGAGTCCCCAGCGCATGAAAGAGAGCCGACGCGCAGGCTGACTGCGTTCTTGCCGGACGATGACGATGTTTTGCGAAGGGGCGACATTATAGTGGGGCGCGATTTTGAGATTTTCGAAGGTAAGCTCTTCTGGAAGCATGTCGAAGCGACCCTCGAAGGCTTCTTCCAGTTGTTTCTGCGAGCGCGTCTGCCGGAACCGTCCGCACATAACTAGAACTATAACGCTTGCGGAGAGATTGCCATTAGCGTGGGTCGAGCTTCTGCTTCATAGTCTTCGCCAGTTCATCTACTGTGTGCAGTTTTAGTTCGGCGGCTGGGGGCAAGCCGTGCACCTGCAAAGCCATTTCGCAGGAAAGCAGAAGGGCAGTGACCGTGCTTCGCAATTCACTACGCAGCAAGTCTTCCACGCTCCGACGTGCAAATTCAATCTCGCGTTGCCGCCGATGCAGAGAGGCGCGTACTTCGCGTACCAATCGATCAAGCCCGCAGATGGCAAAATTGACGAAGAGGGGCATTGCCCCTCCCAGATGTTGCAGAAGCGCGTCGAGATCTTCTGGTTCGGCTTCCGCAAGACTTTGTTCGATGACCACTAACTCGTACTCGCATTCTTCATCCCGCAGTTGCGCCGTTGCGGCACGCAACGAAGAAGATGTTTGCGCCGGTTTGTTCGTGCCTTGTTGAATCGCGCCCGCGCACTCCGCCGATTTACCCAGTTGTGTGACCAACAGAATCATGCGCTGTTCGTTGCACGTTCCCGACCAGAATGGAGCGCTTGAAAAGGCACGAGTTGCAGCGCTTTGATGCGTGATTCAGTTCCGAAAAGAAACTCGGCAGCCTAAAACTGGACAGCGTACTCTTTCAGCTTGCGATAGAGCGTGGTCTTTCCGATACCGAGCATCTTCGCCGCCAGCAACTTATCTCCGTTTAGCTGGGTGATGGTATTAAGGATGGTGTTGCGCTCCAATTCGGCGATGGGAAGAATGCCCGAGCCGTGGTCGCCGCCGCGCATAGAAGTACCAGGCGCGCTGTGAATGACCGTCGGCAAATCACTCGCGTGAATGACCGGTCCGCTTACCAGAGCGCAGCAGCGTTCCAGGCAATTTTCCAGTTCGCGGACGTTGCCCGGCCAGTCATACGCCAGCATTGCTTTCAAGGCATCATCGCTCAAGGTTTGCTCATGGCCGGTATCCCGGCAGGCGCGCTCGAGAAAATGCGCGGCCAGCAAAGGAATATCCTGCCTCCGTTCTCGCAAGGGAGGAATACGTAGGGTCAAAACATTGAGCCGGAAGTACAAATCTCGGCGGAAGGTGCCTTGCGCAACGGCCTGCTCCAGATCACGATTGGTCGCGGCCACAATTCGTACATGGATGGGCTGCCTTTTCGTTCCGCCCACAGGACGAATTTCCTTTTCCTGAATGGCACGCAGCAGTTTCGATTGCAGATCGAGGGGGAGCTCGCCGATTTCGTCAAAAAAGACTGTTCCCCCTTCCGCAAGCGCAAGCAGCCCTTCTTTGGCTTGATTCGCTCCGGTGAAGGCCCCTTTCACGTACCCGAAGAGTTCGCTTTCGATGAGAGTAGGGACGAGCGACCCGCAATCGACCGGGATTAGAGGTTTCTCGCGTGCGGAACCGGAGAAATGAATCGCACGCGCCACCATTTCTTTTCCCGTCCCACTTTCTCCGAGGATCAGCACAGGGTGGGTGCTTAAAGCGGCTTTAGACACTATGCGGTAGAGTCTTTCCATTTCTGGAGAGTGGCCGATCATCGAACCAAATCCGTGACGAGACTTGATCCGTTCGCGCAGCATACGGTTCTCGGTTTTTAGTTTTAAATGGCCCACGACGCGGTCGAGCATCAGGCGCAACTCTTCCATGCTGAAAGGCTTGGTGACATAGTCATAAGCGCCTTCGCGCATGGCGCCGACCGCCGACTGCACACTGGCATATCCGGTGACGACGATGACGGCCACCTCGGGATGTTTTTGCCGGAAAGCGCGCAAGGCCTGCAATCCGCTGGCGCCCGGAAGCTTCAGATCGAGGAGCACCACGTCCACCACCTGGGTCTCCATGAGGCGGAAGGCATGCTCGGCCGAGTCGGCAACGGAAGTGTTGAAGCCGAGCGATTGCGCGACGTCCCGGCAGACCTCGCGGATGGCGCGCTCGTCATCCACGATCAAGAGATTCAATAGATTGGCCCCGGGAATTTGCGGGACATGCAGAACAAGGGCAGTGGCGGCAGCGGTAGTCATGACAGACGTCTCCTTGTAGAAGTGGAAGATTTAGTTACAGAAGATCCCGTTGAATTGGAGGATGTGGGAGCCGGAACACAAGAAGCTGCGGAAACGGCCACGGAACCCATGGATGCGACTTTAAGCTTAGGAATTGCAGAGTGAAGTCGCCGCGAATGCGAAATGGGGCCGCGGGGGACAGATTGTTTCTCTGCGGCCGCTTCGCCGCCCCACCCAACTGGAAGACGGGCGTGGATGCAAGTGCCGCATCCGGGCTGGCTCTCGATCAGAATTTCGCCGCCACCCTGCGTGATAATGCCATGCACAGTAGCGAGGCCTAAGCCGTTTCCCGGTTCCGGTGGCTTAGTTGTAAAGAACGGTTCGAAGGCGTGGGCCAAAGTCCGTTGATCCATGCCGCAACCTGTATCTGTCACGGAAAGCTCGACGAAGGAATGAGAATATTGACCTCCTCCAGCTCGATTCCTGGTTTGCAACACGATTTTTCCCCCTTTGGGCATGGCATCGCGCGAGTTGAGCACGAGATTGAGAATCACCTGCTGCGCTCGCGTCAGGGATAAATCCACTGTTTTCAGATCTATCGCTAAATCGGCGATGAGTTCGATGTGGTCGCCTAGCAGGCGACGAAGCAGATTGCTCATTCCCGAAAAGGCGTCGTTCCAAGAAACTGAAGCAGGCTCGAACGCCGCCGGCCGCGCTACCACCATGAATTGTTGAATCAAAGCGGTGCCGCGCTGGCATGTGTAGCGAATTTCCTCCGCCGCATGACGCAACTTGTTCTTATCTGGGACTCTTCGGCCGGAATGGTTAATTTCATCAGTCATCAGATCGCAATAGAGGAGCACTCCGGTTAGAAGATTGTTGAAATCATGGGCAACGCCGCTGGCGATCCGTCCCACGGCCTCCAAGTTTGGGTTGCTTCTGTCGTTCTTCAGGGGAGCGTTTCCCAAGCGGCTGTTATTGGCAGGGGCTTTTTCGGGATGCGCGCACACCTCGAGGGACGCCACTCTGGAACGAAGGTCATTCACGTGTGCTTTGTTCACTTAAGTTGGCCTCGTTACGCTCCCGATCTGTTGCAATTCCCGAACCGGAAATCGAAAATCATCATCGTCGATCGTAAAGATGCGGATTGTCGGTTCCTATTTGGGAAGTCTAGGCAGGGGAAACGAGCAAGCTAAAGGACATCCGTCACCGAACGATTGTGACGGATGAACATAAGAAAATGTGCGAACTGTGGAAGTATTGAGATGCGAAAGGCCAAAAAATAACCCTCTCCAGGGGAGACTGGAGAGGGTAAGCTGTTCATCGGGAGCAGCTCTCTAGGCACGTACGACATTCCCCGCCTGGAACCCTTTCGGTCCCTTCAGCAGGTCGAACTCCACAGTTTCACCTTCGTTCAGGGTGCGATAACCGTTTTCCTGGATGGCCGAGAAATGAACGAAAACATCCTCCCCGGTGGAGCGTTGAATGAAGCCGTACCCTTTGGCTCCGTTGAACCACTTTACTGTACCCTTCTCTCTCACTGAAAAACTCCTTTCACCTGGTGGGGAATAGCTCTTCGTGTTTTCGAGCGAAGCCAAGCTTCATCCAACCCCCTTCGAAAAAACGTAAGAGTCGCCGCGAGACCGCCGATGCGCAAAGTTGCATCCACATACTTACGCCACCAGTGTTGTGGCCAGTTGTCTAAGGTTTGCCGCCGCGCCGGGAAACGCGCCGGGAACCCTCGAAAGCTGTGTGCGTATGTAGACTTGGCGAGCAACCAACGAAACGTTGATTTCGCAGCCTTTCTTCGCCGCTTGTTAGCCGGCGAAGCACCAGATAATATGCAGGAACTTGATTTATAGCAAGAGAAAATTCCCGCAGTGAAACGATTCAGTTAAAGTCTGGGAAGCGGACAAGGATTGACCGCGGGATTTCAACCTGCTTTCCCGCCTTAGGCGATGCGCTAAGTGGCTGTAGTAGATTGCTTTAAATATCGAATGGTCGATCAACCGGCAATCTCGAAGGCAGAAATCTATCCTGCGGTCACACCCGCGTCGGGGAACCAAAATAAGTCGCCATACTCCGGTCTAGTCGTCTCTACCGCGAAGTATCTTCTGCGCACGGATGTACACACATTCGCCTTCTCGGTCGCTGCGAATGCCATCTTGTCTTTCTTCCCATTCATGGTGTTGTTGCTCACCATTACGCGCAATGTATTTCACTCACGCACGATGTCGGAAGTGGTGGCGGAATTTCTGCGCGACTCGTTGCCTGCCGGACAGGATTTTCTGATTCGCAATCTGAACGCCATGGTGGAATCGCACCATCGCGTACAAATTGTTTCTTTGTTGATTTTGCTCATTACTTCCACGGGAATCTTCATGCCGCTTGAAGTAGCTCTTAACGGCATCTGGCGATTTCCCAACAACCGATCGTATTTGGGAAATCAGTTAATCGCCTTGGGATTGGCATTCACTTGCGGCGTATTGGCGCTGTGCTCGATTGCCCTTACGGCGGGGAATATTTTTATGTTACGGACGCTCACCTTCGGACATGGTGAATTTGTGATTCGCCTGATGGGTTTTCTGGCCATGAAGTTCATTGCCATCGGCGCGAGTATTGCAATTTTCTTTCTCGTCTACTGGCTCCTGCCCAACGGGCGTGTTCCTCCGAAAAGCGTTTTGCCCGCGGCGGTGATGATGGGATTGCTTTCGGAAATTCTTAAGTATGCCTATATCATTGCCCTGCCACGTCTGAATTTTCAGGAAGTGTATGGCCCCTTCGCGCTTTCGGTGAGCATGATGTTCTGGGCATTCTTGTCAGGCTTGTTATTGCTGGCAGGCGCGCACGTGTCGGTGCAACGGCACGAGCACAGGAGACAAGGCCAGCTAGAGCCAGCCTTTGGTCCGCGCGAGACGCGCGGCTTCCACGCGATTGCCGGCGCCAAGTTTGCTGATAGCTTCCGACAAGTAATTGCGCACTGTTCCTTCCGACAACCCAAGATCTGACGCGATGTCTCCGCTGCTTTGGCCTTCGCCAGCCAAACGCAACACTTGGCGTTCACGGTCGGTCAACGGGTCGGCTTCCGCCCATGCTTCCGTCGCCAGCTCTGGATCGATCACGCGCAAGCCTTGCTGGACGCGGCGCACAGCCTCGGCCAGTTGCTCGGCGCGCATGTCTTTCAAGAGATATCCGGAAGCGCCAGCCTCCAGGGCGCGGCGTAGATAACCGGCGCGAGCGAAAGTTGTCAGAATAATGACGCGGGTTCCGGTGCGGCGACTGCGAAGTTCGGCGGCGACATCAAGGCCAGTCATCTCGGGCATTTCGATATCGGTGACGAAGACGTCGGGTTTGTGAGTCAGTACGGCTTGCAAAGCTTCTTTACCGTTCCGCGCTTTGGCGACAACCGTGATGTCGCCTTCAATCTCGAGCAACGCGGCGAGGGCACCGAGAACCATTCCTTGGTCCTCAGCGATGACCACGCGAATGGTCTTGCGGTCTTTCGCTTGTGTTTGCGAAGGATTCACAATGCCCCGTTCGCTTTCGCGGGCTGAAGGGGAAATTGAATGACGAGCCTGGTTCCGGGATTAGTTTCGCGGCGAAATGTACCGCCCAGTGCTTCAATCCTTTCGCGCATCCCGCGCAGTCCGTTGCCTTCTTCCTGGGAGCCGCCGCGGCCGTCATCCTGAATTTCGAGCAGGCAAGTGCCATCCAAAGGTGCGAGGCGCAACTGACAGTTGCGAGCATCCGCATGTCTGACCACGTTGGTGACGGCTTCGCGCACGACGAGCGCGACGACGCTTTCTTGCGCCGGAGTTAGAGAAACTTCAGTTGCATCGGTATTTACCGCGACTCCGGCTGTTTCCAGCGTGGCGCGCGCATTTTTGATTTCCGCATCGAGACTGTGAGCACGATAGCCGCGAATAGTACTGCGCACCTCGGCTAAAGCCGCTCGCGAAGTTTGTTCCACGTCGGCAATTTCGGCTTTCGCGCGGGCCGGATCGCGCTCGATCAGTTTTCCCGCAAGTTCGGACTTGAGAATGATGACTGAAAGTGTATGGCCCAGAACGTCATGCAAATCGCGGGCGATGCGTTCGCGTTCGGCGACTTTGGCGAGATGTTCGATCTGGTCTTGCGCCTGGCGCAGTTTGACGAGGGAACGGTCACGCTGCGCAAAAAATACGTTGCTTCCACCAATGGCGAGTGACAGGCCGCAGGCATAGAAAAGGAACCAGTTGTTGATATGGAGCAGCTTCCATTCGAGCGCCCCGACGGCAGCGATGGCCAATAAGAGCACAACCGCCCGGCCTTCGGTTTCCACGGCGAAGGGGATGAAGGCGCAGGCGAAAATAAAGAGCGTCGAGGCCCCGCCATTGAATGGCGCATAGGCGATGCCCAGCGCGAGGATGCCTGCTACAACCCAGAGCTTGCCGCGACAGCCAACCCAGAAGAACGTGAAATAGAGCCCTAGGAATAGAAACGTGCCCAACACAGTGAGGGCCCATTGTTTCCAGCCGGCGTGACCCACAATGGGGTCAATAAAAAAGAAGATGAAATAGGAGAGCCAGACGTAAGGCGCCCATCCGTGCTCGAGTTTGCGGGGTAAGAGATTCATTTGCTCTGCTTGGGGCCGGGCTTCACTTTCTTAAACCACTGCTTCTTAGGCTACCGCTTTTCTGCTCCAGCGTCAGCCGGTTTCCGACGGGGAGGAGCCGTCCGGTTACAACACAGGCCGCGGTCAAAGCCGGAGGTAGCGTAATCAGCGGGAGAGCAATCTTTCCGGCTCCAGCCTGCCAGAGAATGGTCGCCACGATCAACATCCAAATCAGGGAGTCTTCGGTGCAATCTTTCATAAAAATCTCCTATCGGTAGCGCCAGATTAGCCGTACAGCTTACCTTCGTCGCGGCGTTCGCCATACAGGGCCACGGCGATGCACAAAGCAGTGAAGATGGTGAGCGCAGCCCAATGAATCCAATTCGGCTCGTTGCGTCCTGCTCCGATGACACCAAGGGCCAACTGCGAAACGTGATACGAAGGCAGGAAATGAGCCAACTGTTGCAGGAACTTGGGAAGGAACATGAATGGAACCCACAAC